>Ga0209477_1000980_pt1 | contig 17586 bp, 13 predicted proteins | sample KloWWTupernatant_FD_187180 | JGI IMG/M metagenome (GOLD analysis project Ga0209477, IMG submission 187180) | Active sludge microbial communities from Klosterneuburg, Austria, studying microevolution and ecology of nitrifiers - Klosterneuburg... | ecosystem: Engineered > WWTP > Aerobic digester >... | reverse complement strand
CCGTCATCGGGGGCGATGAAGCCGAAACCCTTGGACTCGTTGAACCACTTGACCACGCCAGTTACTCGATTGCTCATGTTGCGCTCCATTCGATACGCGTTAGGACATACACCACGGGCGAACCCGCCGCGGCGGCAGACGAATCAAGAGGCACAACCAGGTATTCGAGACGCGCTGCCCGAGGGCAGGCCGGCTTGACACGCAAAGATGAAACTCAACTTGAACAGAATGCCAGCGCACGATAACCGATCGGCTGGCACTTGTCGAGCAATTTCCGCCGGCGCGTTGGAAAGCGTGCACCGATCGCGTTCTCGCCTGGGGCCCTGCGCTATTCCGGCTCGACCCCGAGCGCAACCAGGAAGCGCGACACCATGTTGTAGGTCGCCACGGTGCCGACGAACTCGACCAGCGCGCGCGCGTCGAGCCTGCGGGCCAACGCGTCGAAGCTCGCATCGGACACCTGGACCGAGCGCGTCATCTCGACTGCGACGGCGAGCGCGGCGCGCTCGGCGTCGTCGAACAGCGCGCCGTCGGACTGCGCGCGCTGCGGGTCGCGCAGCGCGTCGAGTTGCGCAGTCGTGCCGCCCGCCTTCAGGAACTCGGGTGCGTGATGGCCGAACTCGTAGTCGGCGCCGTTGAGTACCGCCACCACGCATATCGCGAGCTCGCGCAGCTTCGGAGACAACTGCAGCCGCGTGCGGACCGCACCGAGGTAGGTGTTCCAGCCCATCGCCATCTCGGGGCTGTGCAGCAGCATGCGGTCCAGGTTGATCAGCGTGCCGCCGCGGCGGGCGCGTATCGCGTCGACGATTTCGCGCGGTTCTGCCAGGTCCGCGGGAACGTAGGGAATCCGGGGCATCGGTCTCTCCGCAGGGGTTCAGTCGGTGGGTTCGCTTCGGTCCTGGCGCGACTCCCGCTCCTGCAGGTCGCGCCACATCACCTTGCCGGTCGCCGAGCGCGGTAGCGCGTCGACGACCTCGACGATGCGCGGAACCTTGTAGGCGGCCATGTGCTCGCGGCACCAGGCCGCGATGGCCGCCGGCGCGGCGTCGGCCGCTGCGCCGGGGCGCAGCACCACCACCGCCTTGACGGTCTCGCCGCGACGTTCGTCGTGCGCCGCGATCACGCATGCCTCCTGGATTTCGGGGTGCGCGTACATCATTGCTTCGACCTCGGCGGGCCAGACCTTGAAGCCGGCCGCGTTGATCATGCGCTTGAGGCGGTCGGTGACGAAGAAGTAGCCGTCGTCGTCGTAGTGTCCGATGTCGCCGGTGCGCAGGAAGCGCTTTGCGTCGATCTCGACCAAGGCCTCGGCGGTCGCGCGCGGATCGTTCCAGTAGCCCGTGAACAGCTGCGGGCCGTGCACGACGATCTCGCCGGTCTCGTTCGGGGCGAGCTCGCGCAGCGACACCGGATCGACGACGCGCGCGTCGACGTCGAACAGCGGCACCCCGGCGCACTGGCGCTTGGCGCGATGCGGCGGGTTGATGTGGGTCGGCGCGATTGTCTCCGACAGCCCGTAGCCCTCGATGTACTCGAGTCCGGTCAGTTCCCGCAGGCGCGCGGCGATCGCGGCCGGCATCGCCGCACCGCCGCCGCCGATCCGCCGCAGGCTCGACAGGTCTCGCCGCTCGATGCCCGGCGCCGACAACAGGTCGATGGCCATCGTCGTGATGCAGCCCCACGAGGTCACGCGGTGACGCTCGATTGCCGCCGCCGCCGCGTCGCGGTCCCAGCGCTGCAGCAAGACGATCGTCGCGCCCAGCAGGATCGGCGCGTTCATGTTCGACTGCATGCCGGTGACGTGGAACAGCGGCAGCGTTGCGAGCACCACTGGCGCGTCTCCCCAGTCACCCCAGCGCGCGTGCATCAGCGCGGTCGCCATGGCGCTGCGGTGCGTGTGTACGCAGCCCTTCGGGCGGCCGGTGGTCCCGGACGAATACGGCATGACCGCGAGGTCGCCGGGGCCGGCGAGGTGCGCGTCGGGTCGTCGCCCCGCCGCCAGCGCGTCGGTCCAGCGCACGAATGCGCCCGCTGGCGACGCAGGCAGCGGCAACGGCGCAGCGCGCACCGCCTCGGGTGCTTCCGGCGACGGTGCGTCGCCGGCGCAGTCGCGGTAGGTGACGACGATCGTGCGGCGCAGGTCCGGCGGGAGTTCCGCGACGAGGTCCTGCGCGGCGAAGGCCACCGCGGCGCCGCTGTCGGCGGCGACGTGCGCGAGTTCCGCGGCGCGCAGCATCGCGTTGACCGGCACGACCATCGCGTCGGCGCGAAGGATCGCGTAGTACGCGAGGATCCACTGCGGCGAGTTCTGCAGGTACAACAGGACGCGGTCACCGCGCGCGACGCCGCAGTCGTGCTGCAGGAAGCCTGCCAGCCGGTCGACCCGATCGAGGCAGCTCGCGTAGTCGATCGACGCGCCGTGGAACACGATCATCGACCGGGTCGGGTGTCGCTGCGCGGACAGCCGAAGGTTCTCGTAGAGCGATCGCTGCGGGTAGTCGAGCGACAGCGGCCGCCCGGGCGGCCAGAAGCGGTGGTGCAGCGTGACCGCCGGCATCAGGCGATGCGCGAGTACGACGCTCCGCTCGACGATTGCGCGAGATGACGGTCGAAGGCCATCGCCACCGCGCGCACCAGCAGCCGCCCGCGCGGCAGCACTTCGACGCCGCGCTCGTCGATGCGCACGGCACCCGCGTCGATCAGCGGCGCGAGCGCCTCGACCGACCCCGCGAGCCAACGCCGGCTGTCGATGCCGCGGCGCGCGTCGAGCGCGGCCCAGTCGATCCGGAAGTCGCTCATCAGCGCGTTGATCGCGTCGCGGCGCACGAAGTCGTCGGCGTCCAGCGCGATGCCGCGCACCACCGGCAGCTCGCCGTGCTCGATGCGGCGGTAGTAGCCGTCGAGCAGCTTGTCGTTCTGCGCGTAGACGTCGCCGACCGACGAGATCGACGACACGCCGAGCGCGATCAGGTCGCCGGCGTCGTGCGAGCAGTAGCCCTGGAAGTTGCGGTGCAGGCGCCCCTCGCGCTGCGCAACCGACAGCTCGTCGTCCTCGAGGGCGAAGTGGTCGAGGCCGAGGTGCCGGTAGCCGGCGCGCGCGAACATCGCCACCGCGCTCTCGAACATCCGGGCCTTCTCCTCGGACGACGGCAGTTCGGCCTCGGCGATGCGTCGCTGCGGCTTGAACAGCGCGGGCAGGTGCGCGTAGTGGTACAGCGCGATCCGGCCGGGCGCCGCCGCGATCGTCTTGCGAAGCGTCTCCTCGAAGCCGGCATGGTGCTGCCTGGGCAGCCCGTAGATCAGGTCGACGTTGATCGAGCGGAAGCCCGCGTCGCGCGCGGCCTCGATCAGCTCGAGCGTCTGCTCGTACGGCTGGATCCGGTTCACCGCGGCCTGGACGACCGGATCGAAGTCCTGGACGCCGAGGCTGACGCGGTTGAGCCCCATCGCGCGCAGCGTGCGCACCCGCTGCGGGCTGACCGTCCGCGGGTCGATTTCGATCGAGTACTCGCCGTCGTCGCTGAACTCGAAGTTCCGGCGCAGCATGTCGATCAGCGCGCCCAGCTCGGCGTCGGGCATGAAGGTCGGCGTGCCGCCGCCGAAGTGCATGTGGCTGATCGGCTGGCCGCCGCCAGTACGGTCGGTGACCAGCCCGACCTCGCGCTCGAGCGCCGCCAGGTACGGCGTCGACTGTTCGACGTGCCGGGTGCCGATCTTGTTGCAGCCGCAGTAGTAGCAGATCGACCGGCAGAACGGGATGTGCACGTACAGGCCGAGCGGCTCTCCGCGCCGGCCGGCGCGCGCGTTCAGGGCCTGGGCGTAGCGCTCGGCGCCGACGCGCTCGTCGAAGCGGTCGGCGGTCGGGTACGACGTATAGCGAGGCCCGCGCCCGCCGAAGCGGCGCAACAGGTCTTCGTCGATGATCAGCGGTTCGCTGCCTTGAGCGCTCATCGTGGCTGCTTTTCGGAGCCCCGCGAGGGGTCGGGAGGTGGGCGGTAAAGCCCTGCAATCATTGTCGCATCGGCAGCCGCCAGCGTCTAATCTGCGCGCATTGTCGACACCGTGGGAGGGACGTCGTGAACAGGTTCGTCCGCATCGGGATCGGCCTCGCGGCCGCCGGGCTCTTCGCCGGTGCGGCCCGGGCGCACGGGATGAGTTGGTCGCCGTGGCATCGCCCGCACCGTCACCGGCACCGCGGCGACGGGTATCGCCACCGCTGACACGGTCGGGTCACTTCGCGCGCACGACACCCCGGCGCGGCGACGACCGCAGCGGGAACGGGCTCCTAGTCGACGTCGACGGTGTAGTTCAGCGCCAGCCGCCCGCCATCCGGGTAGACGACCTGGCCGGTCATGTACGACGCGTCGTCGCTGGCGAGGAACACCGCGACCGAGGCCACTTCGTCGGGTTCGCCGAGCCGCTTCATCGGCGTGCGCGACAGCAGCCTGCGGCGCGCCTCGTCGGAAGCCATGACCGCCCTCCTGGCGAGCTCGGTGGCGATCGTCCCCGGGCCGATGGCGTTCACGCGGATGCCGTGCGGCGCCAGCGACAGCGCCATGACGCGCGTGAGCTGGTTGACCGCGCCCTTGGACACGACGTAAGGCACCTGGTCCGGGATCGCCAGCACCGCGTTGACGCTCGACATGTTCACGATCGCGCCGCCGGTCGCCTGTCGCGCCAATTGCCGCGCTGCCGCCTGGCCCATCGTGAAGTACGAGCGCAGGTTCACGGCCAGCACGCGATCGAAGTCCGCTTCGTCGAGCTCCAGGAACGGCGCCGCGTGCGTGATGCCGGCGTTGTTGACGAGGATGTCGAGGCGGCCGAATCGATCGACGGCCGCTGCGACCGCACTCGCGGCGACGCCGCGCTGCGTCACGTCGGCCGGCACGAACAGCGTGGCGTCCGAGGCAGGCAGCGCGCGGCCGGCGGGCTCGTCGGCGTCGACGAACGCGACGCGTGCGCCTTCCTTCACGAAGCGCTGCACGATGGCTGCGCCGATCCCCTTCGCGCCGCCGGTGACCAGCGCGACCTTGCCTGCCAGGCGCATGGGTTCTCCCCCGCGTGCACACCGCCGCGACGGTGTGATAATCGAACGAATGACGTGGATCGGAATCTTACGACGACCGGCGGGCTTCGCTGTCGCTGTCGCTGTCGCTGTCGGGGTCTGGCTGGCCGGCGCGTCGGCCGCCCACGCTGGCGGCGAGCCGCTGGCCGCGAACGGCGAGCCGCTGCAACGCTGGCTGCCTGCGGCGGGTCTGTCGCCGGAGCAGGTCGGCGCGATCGCTTTGCCACTCGACGGTGGTCCGGCGCTGCTGGCCCACGAGGCGGCGCGCCCGCTGAATCCGGCGTCGGCCATCAAGCTGATCACCACCTACGCCGGACTGGCGCTGCTCGGTCCCGACTTCCGCTGGCGCACCGAAGCGCGGTTGCGGGGCGCGCTGCAGGACGGGGTGCTGCGCGGCGACCTGGTTCTTCGCGGCGGCGGCGACCCGAAACTGGTGATCGAGGACCTGACCGAGTTCGTGGCGCGCATGCGCGCCGCCGGCCTCGAGCGGATCGACGGCGACCTGGTGATCGACGATGCGATCTTCGACACTGGTGCGCGCAGCGTGGACGACTTCGACGGCGACCCCTCGCAGCCGTACAACGTGCGCCCGTTTGGCGCTCTGATGAACTTCAAGGCAGCGCGTGTCGTCGTGCGTCCGGATGGCCGGCGTGCGGCAATCGCCTTCGACCCGACGCTCGCGGATGTCGCGATCGAAAACCGCGTTCGGCTGGTTCGCGGGCCGTGCCGCCATGACGCCGGCGGCCTGCAGGTGCGCGACGCCGGCAGCCGCGGACGCACGCCGGTCGTGCGCGTCGCGGGCCGCTACTCGCGCGCCTGCGGCGAGCAGGGACTGTTCGCCGCGATGCTCGACCATCGCCAGTTCGTGCACGCGTTGTTCAAGGCGGCGTGGCAGGCGGCCGGGGGACGCTGGGACGGGCACACGCGGATCGAGCGCGGCGCGTCGCGCGGCGAGCCGTGGCTCGTCTGGGTGTCGCCGCGAACGCTTGCCGCCGTGGTCCAGGACATCAACAAGTTCAGCAACAACGTGATGACCCGCCAGCTGATGTTGCAGCTCGCCGCCGAGGGCGGGATGCAGCCGGCAACCGCGGCCGACGCGCGGCGCGTGATGTGGGGCTGGCTCGCCGCGCACGGTCTGCAGTTCCCGGATCTGGTGCTCGACAACGGATCGGGGCTTTCTCGCGACGCGCGCACCAGCGCCTCGCATCTCGCGCGGCTGCTTCGCCATGCCGCGGCCGGCCCCCATGCCGACCTGCTGCGCGAGTCGCTGCCGGCGGTCGGGGTCGACGGAACCATGAAAGGGCGCCTGCTCGGCGAGCCCATCGTCGGCCGGGCGTGGATCAAGTCCGGCAGCCTCGACGGCGTGCGCTCGATTGCCGGCTACGTGACCGCGACTTCAGGCCGTCGCTACGCGGTCGCGCTGATCGTCAACGCGCCGGGCGCCGCGGCGAGCCGCGCGCTGCAGGACGACTTCCTGCGCTGGGTGCATGCCAACGGGTGAATGGACGCTCGTCAGAGACCGAGTTCGCCCCACATCGCGTCGACGCGCTGCCTGACCGCTTCGTCCATCCCGATCGGGCGCCCCCATTCGCGCGACGTTTCCCCGGGCCACTTGCCGGTCGCGTCGATGCCCATCTTCGAGCCCAGCCCCGACACCGGCGACGCGAAGTCGAGGTAGTCGATCGGCGTGCGCTCGACCAGCGTCGTGTCGCGAGCCGGGTCGACGCGCGTGGTGATCGCCCAGATCACTTCCTTCCAGTCGCGCACGTCGACGTCGGCGTCGGTGACGACGATGAACTTCGTGTACATGAACTGGCGCAGGAAGCTCCAGATGCCGAACATCACGCGCTTCGCATGGCCCGGATACTGCTTGCGCATCGACACCACCGCCATCCGGTACGAGCAACCCTCGGGCGGCAGGTAGAAGTCGACGATCTCGGGAAACTGCTTCCTGAGGATCGGCACGAACAACTCGTTCAGCGCGACCCCGAGCACCGCGGGCTCGTCCGGCGGCTTGCCGGTGTAGGTCGAGTGGTAGATCGGGTCGCGACGCATCGTGATGCGCTCGATCGTGAACACCGGGAACCAGTCCTGCTCGTTGTAATAGCCGGTGTGGTCGCCGAAAGGGCCCTCGAGCGCCATCTCCCAGCCGCTGCGCGCCTGCGCCGGCAACTCGCCCGTCCAGCCGAGGTCGCGTGCGTTCGCGAGCGTCGCGGACGCATCGGGATCGGGGCGGATCGCGCCTTCGAGCACGATCTCGGCCGACGCGGGCACGCGCAACTCGCTGCCGATGCAGCGCGCGAGCTCGGTCTTCGCGCCGCGCAGCAGTCCGGCGAACTGGTACTCGGACATCGTGTCCGGCACCGGCGTCACCGCGGCGAGCGTCGTCGCCGGGTCTGCGCCGAGCACGACGGCGATCGCGAATGGCTGTCCCGGATTGCGTGCGCAGTGCTCGCGAAAATCGAGCGCGCCGCCACGATGCGCGAGCCAGCGCATGATCGTGCGGGCCGGCCCGATCACCTGCTGCCGGTAGATGCCCAGGTTCTGGCGGGCCGAATCCGGCCCTCGCGTGACGACGAGCCCCCACGTGATCAGCGGTGCTGCGTCCCCGGGCCAGCAGGTCTGGATCGGCAACTCCGCGAGGTCGACCGCGTCACCTTCGCGAACGACCTGCTGGCACGCCGCGCTCGAGGTCTCGCGCGGCGACATGTGCATCACCTGTCGAAGAACCGGCCACTTGTCCCAGGCGTCACGCAGGCCCCTGGGGGGTTCCGGCTCCTTCAGCCACGCGAGCAGCTTTCCGATCTCGCGCAAGTCGTCGACCGACTCCACGCCCATGCCGAGCGCCACGCGGCGTGGCGTGCCGAAGAGATTCGTCAGCACCGGCATCGCGAACGCGCCAGCCACGGCGCTCGGCTTCTCGAAGAGCAGCGCAGGGCCGTGCGCGCGCAGCACGCGATCCGATATCTCGGTCATTTCCAGCGTCGGCGAGACCGGCATGGAGACCCGCTTCAACTCGCCGCGCGAATCGAGTTGCTGAACGAAGTCACGTAGATCGTTGTATTTCACGGAAGTTTTCACTCCGGTTTCGCGATACGAATTGTCTCATCGATTTCATTGCGCATCATGGGAAGCGAAAGGTTGACCTCGCGTCGCTGCGCCCCTAGAATCGCGCCGGGTTTCCGATGTGCCGTCCTTCGACGGCCTGTGATCGAAGCCCGTGACGAGTCCCGGCGCAGACCGGGATCATGCGGCAGAAGCTGCATTCGATCATCAACAGGTGGCGACGCACCGCCTGCGCGATAGAGACGAGGTCCGAGGTCCCCCGGCATTGGCGGGCCCGGCAAGGACCGATCGCCTGTTCGGCGAACCGTACGGCGCAAGCCGGAAGGAGTCTGGATGCTAAAGCAGCGTCAGGTCGGAATGAGTTTCGATCTGTGGGTCCGCGCCCTCGGCGCAGCCCGTTTCTGGATGGTGGCGATTCCGCTGGCCGTGCTGGTCGTCGCGTCGGCGGTTTCGCTTCGCGCGGTCCGCAGCGCCGACGACGCGTCGCTCGCGGGCGCCGAGGCCGCCGTGCGCGGCACCGTGTTCAGCAGCGTCTTTCCGTCGCGCGCGATGTCGCCGGCGCGCTCGTTGCCGCAGGACTTCGATCCGTTTGCGCAGGACGCGCTGCGTATTGCGGGGGACCAGAACCTGGCGGCGCGCTCGCCGTTGAAGTTGTCCCCGGAACAACACAAGATCGCGCAGTTCGTCGCGAAGAAGTACCGCATCGCGGTCGCGGACGTGCAGCACTTCGTCGCGCACGCCTATCGCACTTCGAAGGAGCTTCGCCTCGATCCGTACCTCGTGCTGGCCGTGATGTCGATCGAGTCGAACTTCGATCCCAATGCACGCAGTTCCGCCGGCGCGCACGGGTTGATGCAGGTGCTCACGCGCGTGCACGTCGAGAAGTTCGCGCCGTTCGGCGGTTCCACGGCTGCCTTCGATCCGGTAGCGAACATCAGCGTAGGCGCGCGCATCCTCAAGGAATACCTGGTGCGCGAGGGAAGCGTCGAAGGTGCGCTGAAGTCCTACGTCGGCGCCGCGTTGCACGCGCACGATTCGGGCTACGGCTACAAGGTCTTGTCCGAGCGCGAGCGCATCGCGGCCGCTGCGGCGGGAAGGCCGATTCCGGCGCGGCCGCTCGAGCCGCCGGTCGTCGCCACCGAAGAGCGACGCGAGGCGCCACGCGCGATTCCCGTCGCCGGAACGCCAGGGGCCGACAGTGCGATCGTTCCGGCCGTGCTGCTGCCCTTGGATCACCCACCGGGCCCGTCGACCGGAGGATCGCGCGACGGGGCGCCGGACGAACCGCCGCGCGATGCGGCACCGGCGGCGCGGCCCGTCGACGGCGTGCTCGACGCCGCGATCGACGCGCCGTACGCGGTCGATCCGATGGCGCAGTTCCGGCACGCAACTTCCGGCATCTGAGGCCGGGACGCTCAGGCACCCCGGCGTTCGCGCGTCGGCAGGTATCGCGCCAGCCGCGCCACGGCTTCCTCGAGCTTGTCCATTGCGGTGGCATAGGACAGTCGCAGATAGCGAGCCGGCTCGTGCCGGCCGAAGTCCTTGCCCGGCACGACCGACACGTCGATGCGATCGAGCAACTCGATGGCGAAGTCCGAACTGTCTGCGCTGTGCTCGCTGCAATCGGCGTACACGTAGAACGCGCCGTCGGGCGTCACCGGCACTGGCAGGCCCGCGCCGCGCAGCGCGGGCACGATGAAATCGCGGCGACGGCGAAACTCGAGCCGGCGCGCTTCGTACTCGGCCAGCGATGCGGCGTCGAAGCACGCGAGCGCCGCGTGCTGCGCCAGCGTCGACGCGCAGATGTACAGGTTCTGCGCGAGCTTCTCGAATACCGGGACGAGCGTTTCGGGAACCACCAGCCACCCGAGGCGCCAGCCCGTCATGTGGAAGTACTTCGAGAAGCTGTTGGTGACGATCAGGTCGTCGCCGAATGCGAGCGCCGAACGCGGCGCTCCGTCGTACGACAGGCCGAGGTAGATCTCGTCGACGATCGTGAAGCCGCCGCGGGCGCGGACCGCCTCGACGATGCGGCCGAGTTCGTCGAACGGAATCGACGTGCCGGTCGGATTGGCGGGCGACGCGACCAGCACACCGCGGGTGTCGTGGCGCCAGTGCGACTCGAGCAAGCTGCGCGTGAGCTGGAAGCGCGTGTCCGGGCCGACCGGGACCAGTCGGGGCACGCCGTCGAACGCGGTCACGAAGTGGCGGTTGCACGGGTAGCCCGGATCGGTGAGCAGCACCGAAGTGCCCGGGTCCACGAGCGCGCAGCATGCGAGCGACAGCGCGGCCGAAGCGCCCGCGGTCACGACGATCCGCGACGGCGCGATGTCCAGGCCGTGGCGTTCGCCGTAGTCGCGCGCGATCGCTTCGCGCAGCGACTGCAGCCCCGTGGCGGCGGTGTACCGGGTGTGGCCGGCACGCGCCGCGCGCTCGAGTGAGGCGACGACCGGTTCGGGCGCGGTGAAGTCGGGCTCGCCGATGTTCAGGTGGATGACCGGGTGGCCGAGCGCCTCGAGGGCGGCGGCCCGCTTGGTCAACTCCATCACGTGGAACGGGTCGATCAGCGCGCTGCGGCGCGCCAGCGGATAGCGGGTGTCCATCGGGGCGAATTCTAGCCGCCCCGACCTCGATCGCGGTGGCGGGCGGGCGGCGCCGGCCCGCGCTAGCGGTAGAACAGCTCGACCAGTCCCATGCCGGTGATCGGCACGTAGGTCACCAACAGCAGTACCGCGACCAGCACGGCGATGAACCAGACGTTGATCTTCGACACCGCCCAGACGCTTTCCTTCGCGATCGAGCACGCCACCATCAGCACGCTCGCCACGGGCGGTGTCTGCTGGCCGATGCCGAGGTTGATCGTGACGATCAACCCGAAGTGCACCGGGTCGATGCCGGCCGCCTTGACCAGCGGCATCACCACCGGCACGACCAGGATGATCGCCGCGGCCGAGTGCAGGAACATGCCGAGCAGCAGGAACAGCAGGTTCAGCAGCGCGAGGATCGCCCACTTGTTGCTGGTCAGCCCGGTGACCGCCTGCGCGAGCTGCTGCGGCGCCTGCACTTCGGTCAGGTAGACGCCGAGCAGCGCCGACGTCGCGACCAGCAGCATCACGACGGCGGTCTGCGCGCCTCCCTCGATCACCGCAGCGCGCAGGTGCGCGAGATCGAGCTCGCGGTAGACGACCAGCCCGATGAACAGCGCCGCCACCACGGCCAGCGCCGCGCCCTCGGTCGCCGTGACGATGCCGCCGAAGATGCCGCCGAGAATGATCATCGGCAGCGTGAATGCCCACAGCGCCTCGCGCGCGGTTCGCCGCACCTCGCTCCAGCGGAATTGCCGCTCGATCGGAAGGTCGTACCGGCGCGCGAACCAGTAGGCCATCGCCATCAGCCCGAGGCCGCCGATGATGCCGGGCACGATGCCGGCGACGAACAGTTGCACCACCGACGCTTCGGCCATCACCGCGTACAGGATCATCGGGATCGACGGCGGGATGATCACGGCCAGCGTGGCGGCCGACGACATCACGGCAGCTGCGAGCGCCGGCGGGTAGCCCTTCTTCTTCATCGCCGGGATCGTGATCGAGCCCAGCGCCGCCACGTCGGCGACTGCCGAGCCCGAGATCTCGGCGAAGAACAGCGACGCGCCGATCGAGACCATCGCCAGGCCGCCGCGGATGAAGCCGAGCAGCGCGGTCGCGAACGCGATCAGCCGCGACGAGATCCCGGACGCGTTCATGATCGCGCCGGCCAGGATGAACAGCGGGATCGCCAGCAGCGGGAAGTTGGTCGCAGCGTTGTAGACCACGATCGGGAGGTTGGGCAGCGCGGCGCTGCCCTGGACCAGCCAGATCGCAGCGATCGCGACGACGCCCAGCGCGACCGCGATCGGCACGTTCAGCAGGACCAGCCCCAGCACGCAGGCGAACAGGAGCAGCATCTCCACGCTTGGGTCTCCCGGAAGGAATGCAGTCGTCGTTCGCCGGTCCGCGCCGGGCCGCTCAGTGCGAAGCTTCGCGGGCCGCGCCGTCGGCGGTCGCGCCGTGCGCGCGCTCCGTTCGCGCCCACGCCAGTGCCTCGGGCAGCGTCAGCAATTCGGCCACGATGATCAGCGCCGCCGAGATCGGGATCACGGACTGCACGAACGACACCGGCACCGACGGCAGGCTCACCAGCGTGTCGGTGGCGAGAACCTCGAGCACCTGCCAGCCGATCACGCCGAGCAGCGCGAAGAAGCCGATCACGAGCGCTTCGACCGCCAGCGTCACCGCGAGTCTGGGGCCCGGTGGCATCATCGCGACCAGTTCGGGGCAGCTGATGTGTCCGCGCCTGGCCGCCGCGTAGGCGGAACCGTAGAAGGTCAGCCAGGCGAGCAGGATCGACGCGACCTCGTCGTACCAGACCAGCGAATGGCCGATCGTGCGGAACACGACGCCGACCGTCACCTCGACGGCCAGCACCGTCATCAGCACGATGACGATCCATTCGAGCACGCGCTCGTACAGCTTGCGCAGCTTCAGCATCGCGTCGCCCCCCGCCCGGCCCGTGCGTTCACTTGCCGAGCGCGATCGCGTGATCGATCAGCTCCCTGGCGCCCGCCACGGCGTTGCCGAATTCGTCGTAAGTGGGCTTGCTGGCGGCGATGAACGCGTTCTTGTCGACCTCGTTGACCTGGATGCCGCTCGCCTTGATCTTCTGCAGCAGTTCGGTTTCCTGCCTCTGCGCGGTCTCGTACACGTAGGCCTGCGTCTCCTTCGCGGTCTGTTCGAGCACGCTGCGCACGTCCGCCGGCAGCGTCGCCCACTTGCGCGCGCCGACCGTCAGGTAGGCGGGCGTATAGACGTGCCCGGACAGCGACAGGTATTTCTGCACCTCGTGCAGCTTCGCGCTGTAGATCTGCGTGAACGGGTTCTCCTGGCCGTCCATCACGCCGGTCTGCAGCGCGGTGAACAATTCGGAGAACTTCATCGGGCTCGGGTTGGCGCCGTAGGCCTTGAACATCGCGACCCGCCACTTGCCTTCGGGCACGCGCAACTTGATGCCGGCGAGGTCTGCGGGCTTGCCGATCGGCTTGCGATTGTTGGTGATGTGGCGGTAGCCGTTCTCCCAGACGCCGATGATCCTCAGGCCTTTGGCCTCGGCGGCCGGCGCGAGCTTCGGCCAGACGATCTCCTTCTCGATCAGGCCCATGTGCCTGCGATCCTTCACGAGGTAAGGCATCTCGAACACGCCGAAGGTGTCCACCTCGCTGCTCATCACCGTCGACGGCAGCGCCATGTCGATCGTGCCGAGCTTGAGCTTCTGCAGCATCTCCTTGTCGCCGCCGAGCTGGCTCGAGCCGAACACCACGACCTTCGCCTTGCCGGCCAGTTTGGCGTTGGCGCGGCGCGCGAACTCGTCGGCGCTGATCTGGAACAACGACCCGGGCTCGCCGACGTGACCGAGCTTCAGTTCGAGCTCCTGCGCGCCGGCGACCGGTGCGAAGGCGAGGGCGGCGGCCAGGCCCATTGCGACGCCGAAGGCGGCTTGCCAGGCAGCGCGACGAGCAGGCAGCGCGGTTGCCGTACGGCCGCCGGCGGCGGTTCGCATCTTTGCGGGATCTTTCATCGTCTCCTCCTGGGGGTGGTTGGGTCTCGAGGACCTTGCGTCGCGGAAGCGCCCCGGGCCGGGCGGCGGGAACCGCGCGTTCAGGACATCGCCGAATCCATGCGACCGCGCTTCACGCTGCGGCGCGCTCGGCGCGCAGCGGCCTCGGCGCCGACGTCGAGAGGCTGTCCATCGCCGCCTGCACGCCGCCCTTGCGGTGCGGCACGCCGGCCAGCCCGAGCGACATTTCGACGCCGCCGAGCGTGCCGAGCAAGGACAGGTCGTTGAAGTCGCCGAGGTGGCCGATGCGGAAGACCTTGCCAGTCAACTTGCCGAGTCCCTGGCCGAGTGACAGGTTGAAGTTCTCCAACGCCAGCTTGCGCAGCGCGTCGGCGTCGTGGCCGTCCGGCACGACGACCGCCGTCAGCACGGGGCTGTATTCGGCAGGGTCCTGGCAGAGGATCTCGAGGCCCCAGGCGCGGACCGCTGCGCGGGTCGCCTCGGCGTGCCGGCGGTGGCGGGCGAACACCGCCGGAAGGCCCTCTTCGAGCAGCATTGCGATCGCCTCGTGCAGGCCGTAGAGCAGGTTCGTCGCCGGCGTGTAAGGGAAGAAGCCGCTCGTGTTCGGCGCCAGCATGTCGTTCCAGTCCCAATACGAGCGCGCGAGCCTTGCCTGCTTCGCCGCTTCGAGCGCCTTCGCGCTGACCGCGTTGAACGACAACCCGGGCGGAAGCATCAGGCCCTTCTGCGATCCCGCCACGCTGACGTCGACGCGCCACTCGTCGTGCCGGTAGTCGATCGAACCGAGCGACGAGATCGTGTCGACCATCAGAAGCGCCGGGTGATTCGCCCGGTCGATCGCGCGGCGCACCTCGTCGACTCGACTGGTGACGCCGGTCGAGGTCTCGTTGTGCACGACGCAGACCGCCCGGTAACGGCGCCCGGCGTCGGCGGCGAGGCGCGCCTCGATCGCGGCGGGATCGGCGCCATGGCGCCAGTCGCCCGGGATGAAATCGACGGCGAGCCCGAGTCGCTCCGCCATCCGCTTCCACAGCGACGCGAAGTGGCCGGTTTCGCACATCAGCACAGCGTCGCCCGGCGACATCGTGTTCACCAGCGCCGCTTCCCAGGCGCCGGTTCCCGACGCGGGAAAGATCACGACGGGTGCCGAGGTCTGGAAGATCCTGCGAATGCCGGCCAGCACCGAGCGGCCGAGCTGCTGGAACTCCGGGCCGCGGTGGTCGATCGTCGGATAGTCCATCGCGCGCAGGATCCGGTCGGGCACGTTGGTGGGCCCGGGAATCTGCAGGAAGTGACGGCCAGACGGGTGCCCGTTCAGCGCAAGACCGTTGGAGAGTTTCATCGGATGCCTCGAGGGGCCCGCTCGTGGCCCGGAATTGCTTGCTCTGGATCATTTTGTATGCAAAATTTGCGACCTGCAAGCTCGGGTCTTACCCGAACGCGCCCCAATCATTCGACGTTTGCATGCAAAACACGGTTCCATTTGCGGCTGCGACGGAACGCCGGCCGCTGCACGAGGAGGTGACCGAGCGGCTGCGCGGGCTGATCACCGAGGGAAGCCTCGCCCCAGGCGCGCGGCTGAACGAGCGTGTCCTGTGCGAGCAGCTCGGTGTGTCGCGCACGCCGCTGCGCGAAGCGTTCAAGGTCCTGGCGGCCGAGCGCCTGATCGAGCTGAGCCCCAACCGCGGGGCCAACGTCGTCGCGCTGTCGCGGGCCGACGTCGAGCAATTGTTCGAACTGATGGCCGCACTCGAGGGCCTGTCGGGCGAGCTCGCCGCCGGGCGGCGCACCCAAGCCGAGGTCGACGAGATCCGCGCGCTGCACTTCGAGATGCTGGCTGCGCATGCCCGACGCGACCTGCCCGCCTACTACGGGCTGAATCGCGGGATCCACTGCGCGATCAACCGCTGCGCGCGCAACGCCGTGCTCACCGAGACCTATGACAGCATCAATACGCGCATCCAGAACCTGCGCTTCCGTTCCAACTTCAAGCGCGAGAAATGGGACGCCGCGGTGCACGAGCACCAGCGGATGCTGGAGGCGCTCGACGCCGGGGACGGTCCTGCGCTGCGTGCGCTGCTCGAGGAGCACCTGCGCCACAAGCGCGACGCGGTGCTCGAGCAGTGGCCGGCGTCCGTGGGGGACGTCGCCGGTGCGCGCCTGGCCGGGTAGCCCGGCGCGAGCGATGCGCCGCGCGCGATGAACGCACCGGCTCCCGCCCGCGCACTGCGCGCCGCGCCGCTCGAGCGCAGCCGCCTCGCCCAGAGGCTGCGTCGCGTCCTGCGCGGCGACGTGCTGTTCGACGCTTACTCGCGCGGACGCTACGCGACCGACGCGTCGATCTACCAGGTGGACCCGGTCGGTGTCGTGGTGCCCGCGGACGAGGCCGACGTCGTCGCCGCGATCGACCTGGCGCGCGAGTCGCGGGTGCCGATCCTGCCGCGCGGGGGCGGCACCAGCCAGTGCGGGCAGACCGTCGGCGAGGCGCTGGTGATCGACAACAGCCGGCACCTGAACAAGGTCGTCGCGTTCGACCCGGAAGCGATGACCGTCGAGGTCCAGCCCGGGATCGTCCTCGACCACCTCAACGCGTGGCTCAGGCCGCGCGGCCTGTGGTACCCGGTCGACGTGTCGACTTCGGCGCAGGCGACGCTGGGCGGAATGGCCGGCAACAACTCCTGCGGTTCGCGTTCGATCGCGTACGGCAACATGGTGCACAACGTCCTCGGCATCGAAGCGGTGCTGTCGGACGGCACCACCGAGTACTTCGGGCCCTTTGGCGCCGACGCGACCCGCCCGATGGCCTCGGCGCGCACCGGGGACCTGGTATCGCGGCTGTTCGGCATCGCCGCGCGCGAACGCGACGAGATCGCGCGCGTCTGGCCGAAGGTGCTGCGCCGCGTGGGCGGCTACAACCTGGACGTGTTCCACCCGCAGTCGGAGCGCCCCTACACGGCCGACGGCTCGGTGAACCTGGCGCACCTGCTGGTCGGGTCGGAGGGAACGCTGGCGTATTTCCGGCGGCTGCTGCTGAAGCTGTCGCCGCTGCCGGCGGCGAGGGTGCTCGGGGTCGTCAACTTCCCGAGCTTTCACGCGGCGATGGACAGCGCGCAGCACATCGTCAAGCTGGGTCCGTCGGCGGTCGAGCTGGTCGACCGCACGATGATCGAGCTGTCGCGCGCCAACCCGGTATTCCGCCCGACGATCGAGTCGGCGCTGATCGAACGCGACGGTCGGGCGACCGAGGCCATCCTGCTGGTCGAGTTCAGCGGCGAGCGCCACGCGGAACTGCTTGCGCGGCTCGGGCGGCTGGTCGAGCTGATGGGCGACCTCGGGCTGCCGGGCTCGGTCGTCGAGCTAGCCGACGACGGGCGCCAGAGGGCGCTCTGGGAAGTGCGCAAGGCGGGCCTGAACATCATGATGTCGCTGAAGGGCGACGGCAAGCCGGTCAGCTTCATCGAGGACTGCGCGGTGCCCCTCGAGCACCTCGCCGAGTACACGGCGCGGCTGACCGGGGTGTTCGCGCGCCACGGCACGAAGGGCACCTGGTATGCGCACGCGTCGGTCGGGACCCTGCACGTGCGGCCGATTCTCGACATGCGCCAGGGGGGGCCGGGCGGCGGCACGGCGAAGATGCGCGCGATCGCCGAAGAGGCGTCCGCGATGGTGCGCGAGTTCAAGGGTGCGTATTCCGGCGAGCACGGCGATGGCCTGGTGCGCAGCGAATGGGTGGCGTGGCAGTTCGGGCCGCGCCTGACTCGCGCCTTCGAGGAAATCAAGGACCTGTTCGATCCGCTGGGGCTGATGAACCCGGGCAAGATCGTCAGGCCGTCGCGAATGGA
>Ga0209477_1000979_pt1 | contig 17596 bp, 13 predicted proteins | sample KloWWTupernatant_FD_187180 | JGI IMG/M metagenome (GOLD analysis project Ga0209477, IMG submission 187180) | Active sludge microbial communities from Klosterneuburg, Austria, studying microevolution and ecology of nitrifiers - Klosterneuburg... | ecosystem: Engineered > WWTP > Aerobic digester >... | reverse complement strand
CTTTAGTAATTCTTTAGATTTTGATGCAAATGGAGATGAATTTATAGATATATGTGTTAATTATTATGGTGTTTTTTCTTGCTACATAAATAATGGAATAGGTGATTTTACTCCTTCTTTTATTATTCAAAAACCTTCCTGGGGATCTAAAGCAGCATCCGGAGATTTTGACAATGATGGAGATATAGATATGGCAATTATTTATTATGATGACACTAAGGTTTTAATCCTCCTAAACGGCGATTCACCTTTACCAGTCGAACTTTCATCCTACACTTCAAGCATAAATCAAAATTCTGTAAAACTAAACTGGAGTACTTCACAGGAGCAAAATAATTCCGGCTTTGAAATTCAGAGAGCTGATAAATTTACTGAAGGTCAGAAAGTATGGAAGAAAATTGATTTCATAAACGGTGCAGGTAATTCTAATGATGAAAAAAATTATTCTTATGATGATAAAAATCTTACATCAGGAAAATATAAATACAGACTTAAGCAGATCGACTTCAATGGCAATTTTGAATATCATGAACTTTCGAATGAAGTAGTAATAGGAATTCCTTCCTCCACCGAACTAATGCAAAACTATCCTAATCCTTTCAATCCGGTTACAAATATTTCATACAGACTTTCGGAAAATGGTTTTGTGACTTTGAGAATTTTCGATAATACAGGCAGAGAAGTAAAGACTCTTGTGAATGAATTCAGACAGGCAGGATACTACAATGAGATATTCAACGGCAGCGATCTCGCAAGCGGGGTTTATTTTTATAAGCTGACTACAGGGGATTTTGTTCAGACGAAGAAATTATCGCTGCTAAAGTAAATAGTTCTTACCGGCAGAGTCCAAAGAACGCAAGACTCTGCGGAGTCCAAAGTAAAAGTAACCTGTTAGATTAAGATTTAGAAAATAATTATTTTTATTGTTTGTTATTAACTTTTCAAAATATTACTTTTGCTAAACCAAATTTTAGTTTACCCGTACGCGGATAAAATTTATTCTAAATCAAATTTAAGAAAATGAACCATTTAAAAAAATTATCCAGACTACAGATAGGAATTTTTTCTTTACTTATCGCAATTTGCGGAGTTCTTGGATATTTGTATTATGACTCTTATAAAACAAATATTAAAGATAGTCTGGCACTGAAAGAAGTAAAAGCTGAAAATCTCGATCTGTCACAGGATGTGGATATTGTAAAAGACAAGTATGACAGACTTCAGAAAGAAGTGGATGTATTAAAAGGCAAAGTAAAGAAAGTAACTTACAGGAAGAAATATACAAAACGTAAAAGTAAATTATCATCTGCGGGTAAAAGATACAGCGGTAAAAAAATGAGTTATAAGCAGCTTTATTATAACCTGAAGAATAAATGTTCAGTAAATAAACACAGCAAGAAAAAGTATAGCTCTAAAAAGTATAGTAAGAAAAAGTCATCTTATAAAAGGTCAAATACAAGTACAAAAAAATATAACACTAAATATAAACCATATACAAACTTCAGGAACAGATAAATTTAATTCTAAACATTCATTGAGCATAAAGGAAGTTTCTTTATGCTCATTTTTTTTATAGAACTTTAATCAATCCACAAGTAATATCATCACTTTGTTCTGCATCACCCACAAATTTATCAATGTCTTTTAAAAGATATTGCAAAATAGAATCTGCACTATTATTGAGATTTTCTCTTATAAGTTTTTCTAGTCTATCATCACCGAACTGATTCTGTTCAGAATCCATCGCTTCATTTACACCGTCGGTAAAATAAAACACAACATCTCCTGAATTAAGAATAACTGATTCTGAAATATATTCAAGATCAAAACATCCCAGGAATAAACCTCCGGTTTTCAATTCAGATAATTCTGCATTTGAATTAAACACATAAGTAACGTTATGTCCGGCATTAACACTTTCGAGAGTTTTCGATGAATGATCGTACAGCCCAAACCAGCCAGTAGCAAATTTTTCTGCAGTAGTAGACTTAAGTAATATTCTGTTTAGACAATTCACAAAGTCTTTCAACTCAAACTTCTCCTGATTCTGATCAAAATAAGTGATCACCGCAGCATAGATCGTTGAAACGATCAGTCCCGCCGAAATACTCTTCCCAGTAACATCAGCAATAATAAACAAAGTTTTATCATCTGATATCTTAAAGACATTATAATAATCTCCGCCAATCTCTTTTGCAGGTATTAGTACCGCAGCTATGTCAAGATCCTTAAACTCAGGTAGTTTAACAGGAAGCAGATTTTGCTGGATTTCTCTCGCAGTTTTCAGTTCACGATTCAGAGCTTCCTGCTCTATCTGAATTTCCAGAAGTTTTGCATTTTCTATAGCCACTGCACATTGTGATGCAAGAATTTTAAAAACCATCAGATCTCTTTCAGAAAAAGTATCTTCATTCTTTTTATTAATTACCTGTATTACACCTACAAGTTTTTCCTTATGAATCATAGGAACGCAGATCATCGATCTGGTAATGAAATTATTTCTTTTATCAGACTCCGGATTAAATCTTTCATCTTTATAGCAGTCGTCGATCAAAAGCGGTTCTCGTCTCTGTGCAACCCATCCGGCTATCCCCTCTCCCATTTTACAAATGATCTTTTTTACTTCAGTGCTTTTCTCTCCTGTTGCTACTTCAAAAAAAAGAATATTTTCTTCTTCATTATAAATCAGAAGTGAACTTGCCTCTGCGTTCATTAAAATTTTACAGCTTTCCATAATTTCACAAAGCAGTATCTCAAGAGGTTTGATCTCTGAAATACTTTGTGTGATCTTATTAAGATATTTCATTTCCTTAACAAGTAGATCTATTTCTGTAGATTCGGCAGTTTTGTTTTTCATCTGAAAAAAAAATTTTACTAAAATATAAAATCGAATTTATTATTGATATTCAAATTTCAATTTTAAATACAGTATAGTATTTATAAATTAAAATAAATCAATTCATCATTGGGTAAAAGACTTTTTCAGGCAGCAATTGGATTAATTATTATTCTTATCATAGGTACATTCGGATACTGGGCAGCAACGGGTATGAAATATCATCTCTTTGATTGTTTTTATTTAACAGTTATAACTATTACAACGATCGGTTATAGTGAAGTTATAGACCAGGCTCATTATCCCTACGCCAGAGCACTTACGATATTTTTAGCATTTGCAGGTATAGGGCTTTTGACATATTTTGTGACTTTCGTATCAGCAATAGTAATTGAAGGACAATTAAAAGAATCTTATAAAAAAAGAAAAATGGAAAACCAATTAAAGAAAGTAGAAAATCATTTTATTATTTGTGGTATTGGAAGACACTCTGTTCATCTTTTGGAAGAGCTTACTCAAACTCATAGAAACAGTGTATTCATTGATCTGGATACTGAAGTAATAAAAAAAACTACACTTCAATATCCCGGGGAATTGTTTGTAGAAGGAGATGCAACAAATGATGATATTCTTTTTAAAGCAGGGATCATGAAAGCCAAAGGTCTCTTTGCCACTACAACTGATGATAATCTGAATCTCGTCATTTGTCTGTCAGCCAAAAGACTAAATCCGGATTTACTGATAGTTGCATTATGTAATAATCATTCCAATATTGATAAACTGAAAATGGCAGGAGCAGACAAAGTAGTTTCTACTTATTATATCAGCGGTATGCGAATGGCTTCTGAAATGTTCAGACCAATAGTTGCACAAATGCTCGATGTGATGATGAGAGGTGAAAATAAATCATTGAGAATAGAACAGGTCAATATTCATGAAAATTATTTTGGAAAAAAGATCAAAGATCTCAAGATTGGTGAATTCAAAAACACATTAATATTAGCATTGAAAAGTGGTGATGATATTCAGTTCAATCCTGAATCAGAATTAATAATTAAAAACGGTGATACACTAATTGTAATGACAACTCCTCAGGAAAGGATCAAACTTGAGAATCTTTCAAAGTAGATATGATCTTATATTACCATCTCTTGCTTCACAGATTTTACTGATCTGCAGAATTTCGAATTACAACAATAATAATTCATCTGATTAAGGTTTTAAAACTATTATAAAATTTGAAGCATTATTGTCAACAAAAACAACATCTCCAATATCTACAATTCCGTCACCGTTCAGATCTGTAATTACATTTCCTGAAATAAAAGCATAAGCATCATTCTCTGTAATACTTCCATCGGACACATCAATAGCGCCGTCCTGATCTATATCTCCACTGTAAACAGCAAATCTCTGAGGAGAATTATTTACCTTAACAAGATTATTTCCATATGCTTTGTTCACAGAATTTGTAAAATCATAACTGTTGGAAATTCCTCCCAGATAATTTTCACCTCCGGTTTTACTCCAGGTCTCAATTGAATTTTTATGTTTTATCTGATAAAAATAATTTCCTGCCGGTGCATTTTTAAAATCAAATATTCCTGTAAAATTTATAGAGTCAATTTCAGATACTGCTGAATCAATTATTGCATAAGGCATTGAAATATTTCTTAAATAGACTTTGGCAGTATCACGTTTGTTTAGTTTATCGGAAATATATAATCCTTCTGTAATTATTTTTATACTAGCCGGATACACTGCTCTGGATAATGACCATCTTGAAAAGCTGCCAATCCCTGTCTTCGTAACTTTATTATTTCCATCATCTGCGTTTCCCCCCTGAAATGAATAGCTGACACCGCTGTTTGTTGATTTATACAATGCAAGATTTGTTCCGCTGTTTCCATTCAGTTCTGATTCATCATAATAAAAATTCAATGTCGCATTCAGACCTGAATTATTTGAAGGAGTAATTTCAAAATTTCTGATGACACTGTTATATCCATTTATTACTGCAGCACTGTGAGTCCTTTTTACTAAGGTCGATCCTAAATTTGCAGAGCTGGTAACTGTAAGTCCTAAACCCCCGAAACTGTAATTAGAAGGATTTGAAATTGTTCTTGTAGTTTTGATCGAACCAGTGTATCCTGTCACATTATTTCCATTTGTTTCTGATAAATATGCAGAGGTATTAAGAGTAATTTCTTTTCCGTTCAAATCCAGATCTCCGGATACAATTTTTAGTGAATCCGTTACATTAAAATTATTACCCGCCTGAGTCCCACCGGGATTATTGATCTTTAATGATCTGTATGTCATAGCTGAAATGACCTGACCGGCAGATCCTGCATATTCTATTATTCCTTTCGTCTGATTAATAGTACCGCTGTTTACAATTGGATCTGAGGAAAGGAATTTAACTGTTGAATAAATCGGGAAAAAATAATCAAACCTTAATGTACTACCCGAATTAACGTTCACATTATTCAGCGAATGATTACTCAGATACAGAGTAGTATTATTTTTAATATTCATTACATTTGAAGTGATCTTTCCGGTATCTCCCTGAATTATTGTAAAAACTCCCTGGGCAAAATTTAAATTACTTACTGATATTATATTGTAATTATTCATAAAAGCAGCATTGTAATGCATCCAGCCGCTGCCTCCGACATTGCCTTCATTTGTCATTGTACCGGTGACTTTCATTGTATCCCCTGATTGCACATTCAAATTCGCATTCGGATATACATTCACAGTACCGATATTTGCAGTACTCTGAGTTAATGAATTTAAAATTAATGTTGTGCCTGATACTGCATTCAAAATAGATGAAAATGTTCCATTTTGAATATCGATATTTCCTCCGTTCAAAAATATACTACCGTTGCTTAAATTTCCAAAACTGTAAACATATAAATTGCAGTTAGCACCTAACGTAAGATTTCTTCCGCTGCCGTTGAATAATAATATAGTACCGTTGCAATAAATATTTGGTGAATTAAATGTCATGTCATTTCCAAGTGTCAGAGTTTTGATGATACCGATTGTAAGGCTTGGTGAACTTACAGCACCGGTTCCTGAGATTGTAAGGTTTGAATCGATGGAAAGATTATTAATATTGATAACAGAGTTATTGATAATATTTCCTTTGGCAGACATGGTATTAGTACCGCTGATCGTTCCGTTATTGGTTACAGGAGATCTTGTTTCAAATCCCTGTAAACTGTTGCACTGGATTACTCCGCCGGCATCTACGGTTAATTCATTTCTGAGTATAGGTTTATAAGGGAAAGTCGATCCGTAAATATTTGTTATTCCTGCTGAAGATTTCACATTGAGTTTTACGCTGAATACTGAATATCCCTGAAAGTTCAGATCAGTCACACCGGAGGATGCCGTGGATATTGTACCGGATCCGGCAATTGTACCTCCATTGAATAAATTCAGATCAATTCCTGATTTGTTTATTATCTCAAGTTCAATGCCGGAATTAATGGTCAGTATACCTCCGTTATCAATAACTAAAATTCCCGCATTTGTATTTGAAGTGACCGTTACATTATGAGTGCTGAGGATCCTTATCTCATCACAGTTATAAGTATCAGGAGCGTTAACCGGTGCGCTCCAGCTCGAGCCGCTGTTTATAGAGATGAGCCAAGAAGAAATAGAATTCCAGTTGCCGGATGAATTACTTTTGTAAAGGATGGAGGAATAAGAAAAATCAGGAACCAAAAATAAACATGATAAAAATAACGAAGAAAGAATAAATTTTTTCATAAAGACTTTTTATATTTTTTTAAATTATAATAAATTGAAAAGCCTGTTCTCCTATGTCAAAATTCGGGGGATTATAATTTAATTTATTATTTCATTAGAATCCATTTAAAATTTTCAGTAACAATTTTCGATACTATCTTCAAAGAAAAAATATATTCAAAGTAGTTTGCCTTCCATCTTACATTACTCTGATAAGTAGTGATTTGAAAGTTAGAAACATTATTTAAATTATTTATAAAAAATTATTAACCTCAGTCTATACAAATAATTATTAAATTTTATGTTTTATGCAAAAAAACCCTGCAGATATTTAAATAACGCAGGGTTTTTGGAAATTGTAAAATGGAAAAATTGAAAATTTACTTATTACTAAACTAAACAATAAACGGACCTGCAATTGCCAATACTTCCGTCATTGTCAGAGTTTCATCAAAAGCTTCTGATATAGCATCGGGACTTACGGTTGTAATAGTTCTGACATCCACACCACCCTGAATATAATTATCTTCTCTTGAATAAATAACTGGAGGAGCTCCACCCCCGTTGTTTCCCGTGATCCAACCTTTTTGTCCTCGGATTCTTCTGACTTCTGCAGCATGTCTTGCTTCTACTGAATGAATTTGCAGAGCAACTGTTAAAATTGGATCATTACTTATCAAACCTCCTGCCTGTCCTTTATAAGCTCTGACACCAGTATCTTCAAATGCCTGAGCCAGTGTTAGGAAAGTATTATAATTTGTAAATACATCTGCATATACTCCACCTGCAGTAAAATCAAAAGTAGGTTGAGGAACCGGTGTGCCGTTGAGAGATTGAACTGCTGATATTAAACCTATGACGTGTGCAGATTCATGAAGACTGATTTGTGTAAAGACTGCCCTGTCACCTCCAGGAATTAATCCCGATGCTAATAGACCCTGTTGATAAAATCTTGACTCAAGATATTCTAATGTTAAAGCAAAATTAAGAATTTCAACAACTGTTGAGCCTGAAGCATTGTTACTGATACCGGAGCCGCCAGCAACAGCTTTATTTATACTACCTGCAATGGCTAGAGGAACTGCAGCTGTTAATGCACCAAGTCCGAGTTTGGATATTCCTTTAAATGCTGATCTTCGGGAAACATTTTTATCATTAATAGTTTCGTTAACTGTATTATATAATTTATTTAGATTCATCTTATATTTTCTCCTTATGGTTTTAAATTAATAGTTTATGGTAAATTATTAGCAGTAACTGATGTCACTAGATAAGTCTTAGCAATATTAAGAACTTCACTTGGTAGTCTTTTTACATCGAGACCCGCAGCATCGACTACATCATTTCCGGCAAAATCAGGAGATCTTGGATTTAGTAAGTCCCTGATAGTAGCAGCATGTCTTGCTTCTACCGAAACTATTTTTCCTGCAAGTTCAAGATAAGCAGCAGAGTCAATAAGATATCCAGCACCATTATAAGCTGAAACTCCTAAGTCTTCAAATGCTTTTGCAGTATTCAAGACACTATTTCTGCTGGTAAAATCAATTGAAGAAAAATTTACTTCGAGTGAAGGTATTGCTGCACTGCCAATCGCAGCCTTGAAAAAATCACGGTGTGCAATTTCATGATCTCTAATATCTGTTAAGATTTGAATCTCTGCAGATGTTGCTCCTGAATAAAATGATGCTGCAACCTGTATATAAAATGCAGCTTCCAATTGCTCTAAAGCATATGCATAATTCAGAACTCCAACATCACCTGCACCTAAATCTACTGAATTTGTCGATGTAGTAACTATATCATCTTCTGAACAACCCTGTATGCCAAGTCCTATACCTAAAGCAGTTATTCCTGAAAACATCAGAAATCTTTTTCTGTTGATGGGATGGTTTAGGATTGAATTTTCCTTTTCTTTTTGAGGTAAATTTACTTTTTCTCTTGTATTCATTTTTTTTTAATTTAAGTTGTTACTATAAACAACGTTTTAAAATCCTGATTGGATTTAATTAATTAAAAATGTTAAAATATATTAGATTCGGATCTATAAGATTATTTTTTTCGAAATTATCAGACTTCTAAAAAAGTTAAATGATTTTTAGTGAGGAGAATTGATTGGAGGTTATTAGTACTTTTATAATCTCATTTATTTAAGTTACTTATAAATTGTGCTGTTGATTTCTGATTTTGGTAACCTGAAACTTTTTACTGAATTATAAAATATTTTCAAAAATACCTGGCAAAACTTTTATAAGTCAATAGTGCTCAATTCTATTTTTAAATATATATTACAACTCATGGAGTTATCTTCACAATAAAATAAAAAGCATTATTTTCAGCGATCAGATTATCTGCCAGATCAATAACTCCGTCACCATTGAGATCAGTTTTTATATATCCGGTATTAAAATTAAATGCATCATTATCGATCAAACCCTGATCTGCAAGATCTACAGCACCATCAATATTTACATCTCCACTATATAGAGCAAATCTGTCCGGTGCGATATTTACCTGTATTAAATTATTTCCAAATGCTTTTGCAGAACTGTTTGTAAGATCAAAACTTACTGATGTACCTGATGAAAGAAGCTGTGGTGTATTGCTCCATGTCTCAATCGAATTTCTATGAATGCTGACAAGATAAAATAAACCGGTCAGATTAGAATTGAAATTAAAATTACCGGTAAAAGTAACAGAATCAATTACGGAAATAGCCGAATCATTTTTCAGATATGGAGATGTTCCGTTTCTCAGAATTAACTTTATAGTATCACGAAGATTTAGTTTATTATTTATCTGAGAATACAATCCCTGCACTATTACTTTCAGATCAACAGAAGCAGGCGACTCAATGAATGCCGATAGATTATGTATGTAAGCGGCTTGAGTATAAATTGCCGGTTCGGTAATTGTCCATGAGTTCTGCGGCCAGCTTGTATTCCAGTCTCTGTAAGATTTCTGAATCGGCTGAGAGAGTGGCGGAGTAACAAGAGCAGTATTACAAAGAGTATTACTGCCGCCGCATCCTGATGGACAACAGTAATCAAGAGCATAAGCAGGATTCACACCTCCGGATACAAAACCAGGCGGAGGTCCATATGCCGAAGTACCGACTCTGTCCCACAATGCACTGCCGTCTTCAAACCAGCCATGATAAATTTCATTTATAGAATTTTCCGCACCGCTGTTCCCCATATTTGTCATATAGCAGAATGCAGTCGGATTTACTCCGTGAAAATAATTTACGAATCCTAAAGCTGCATTCTTATAATCAGTATTACTCAGCGTATCTAATTTGTATGTGATCATATTTTTAAACATTACTCCCTGTCTGCCCTTTGTAGTGTTGCTTCCCCATGTATAATTCTGATTTGAAATATATGATCTGTAAGCATCTGTATTATTCAGATATGCCGGTAGATTATCGGAATTGTTTGACTTCATGGAATTTTTATAAACAGTTTTGACAGAATTAGCAACTGAAGCAGAAACTCCGATCAATGAAGAATAATACAGCAGCATATTCTGAGCACCACATTCAAAAGGATATGCATAGCTCCACTGCATCATATGTATCTGTGTATAATTGCCTTCGACAAAAGTTTTGTAAATAGAATTACCGGTAAGATGATATAGAAAAACTGCAGCAGACATTTTCCTGATAAGCCTTTCATATGAGTCCACTTCCTGTTCTCCTGCACCAATAATACCTGAATTATAAAAAGTAATGTTAGGATTTGCAACTCCCCAGTTCCAGGCATTTACAGCCGCATTCGTTAAAGTATTTGCAAATGCTGTCTGCCCGATATTTTCAAACTGAATTGCAGCCAGAGCAAAAATAGATGCAGCGCTGAATGTAGCTGATGTAGTTGCCGGTCCGTAAATTCTATGTGCAATATCAGCAGAAGGAGGGCTTGTCGACATGGTATTATTTGCACCTACTATTGAAAGTACTGATCCATTTGAATTCTGCATCTTCAGCAGCCAGTCGAGTTCATATTTTATTTCATCAAGTATATCAGGAATTCCGTTTCCAGATTCAGGGATATTAAAATCATCTCCCCAGATTTCAGGAATCTCTTTATATGCAAGCAGCAGATCAGTCACAGCTTCAAAAGTAAAGTTCACATATTTATTATAATCACCTGCATCATGCCATCCGCCTGAAAGATCTTTTGAAGTAAAAACATTTGAATTATTGTAAAGCCGGCAGTCAGTATCCTGAAGAGTTCCATTGTGACAATGCGTATCAGTCCAGCCTGTCCCTGCATATGGTGCAGACTTTGGTGTTCCACAGCGCTGATAATAAAATACTCTCATTGCCTGTTTCAAAACTTCATTATAAACTCCCGTACCAATCTCAAATCTATATGAAGCAGCATTATTTACAGAATCGTAAACATAATAAGAACCGGGTGTGGTAACATTTGAAAAATCAAACCACCAGACCTTGTCACCGCTCTGAAGATGTGTCGAACCACCGTACATTGAAGTTATTGCTGCTGAATAAACAACTGCATCATCGTCCCATTTTCTCAATTGATAAATATTTCCGGGAGTATAAGGACTGTTATTGTTATAGCCCGTCACCGGATTACTTATCACGGCAATTTTTTTATCACCGGGTCTGTAACCAAACTGATCTGTCTTTATGTGATCGTTTGTATTTGATGGAATGGCTGGTAAGTTACTGCTGAAAATAAATAGAGACAAAATCAAACTGCAACTTAAGAGAGAAATGATTTTTTCCATAAGGGTTTTTTAATTTAGTTTCAGGAAAAATTTGAATGATACTTAACAATAAATATATGCTCTATGTAGTTTCAAAATAAGTAAATTAAAATTAAAATGTATCTACTCCAGCTTTTTCTGAAATCTGTTGGAGCTGACAGCAAGAATAAAGACACCCATCAGGAACAGCACCAGCAGTTCTTTCCAGAGATCGTAAAAACCAAGTCCTTTTAATACAATGCCTCTTATAATTATTATAAAATATTTTAGCGGGATAATGTTAGTGATATATTGAATTGCCTGAGGCATGCTGTCTATGGGGAAAGTAAATCCGGACAGAAATATCATCGGCATAATCACAAGAAAAGCAGATGTGATCATAGCCTGTCGTTGAGTCTTTGAAATTGTCGATACGAACAAGCCAAGTCCGAGAGTAGAAAGCATAAAAATAAATGATGAAAAAAAGAGTAGCACCAGACTTCCTTTTACTTCTATCCCAAACCAGAATCTCATTACCGAAAGTACAAGTATTATTGCAATAAATCCGAGCAGTGAAAACGGCACTAGTTTCCCGATTATCATCTGATAAGGTCTGATAGGAGTGACAATAAGCTGCTCCAGTGTACCGACTTCCCTCTCTTTCACAATCGCCAGCGAAGTCATATTAATTGTAATTATAATTAGAATCAATCCTACTATACTTGGCAGCATAAAATTTCTTGTAGTCAGATTCGGATTATACCAAACACGAATTTCAGGAGTCACTCTACCCGCCAGTGATATTTTCAAACCCGATCGTTCCTGAATGTCCAGAGAAACTTTTTCTGAAAAGCTACTGAGAATATTAGCTACATAACCTGAAGCTATACCGGCTTTCCCGCCGTCAGATCCGTCAAATATTATCTGAATGTCAGCCGTTTTTTTGCTCAGAATATTTTTTTCAAAATTATCCGGTATCACAATCCCGCAGAGAACTGTTCCTTTATCTACTGCAGACTGAAGCTCTTCATAATTTGTATTGAATTCTTTTATAATAAAAAATCCCGAACCTTCCAGATCCCTTATCAGCTCTCTGCTTTTTGAAGATCTATCCATATCATAAACAGTAGTATCTACATAATTCAGATCACGGTTAGCTGAGTAGCCGAGAAAGATCAACTGTATCACTGGCGCGATCAACACCATTACAAACATTTTCGGATCTCTGAAAAATTGTTTGAATTCTTTTTTAATAAATAATTTTATTATACTCATCCGACTTCCTCCCTCTTTATTCTGATTGCGGAGATTGAAATAAAAATACCGGCAAAAATTATTAAGTAAACTATTTGTTCATAAAAGACCGAGATGTCCGTTCCTTTAATAAGTATGTTTCTTAATATTACTATAAAATATTTTGAAGGAGTTATGTTCGACAAAAGCTGAATTAGATAAGGCATACTCTCGATCGGAAAAATAAATCCGGATAAAATTATTGTAGGCAGCTGAGATATAAGCTGTGAGATCTGAAATGCCACCTGCTGTGAATCCGCTACTGTCGAAACAAAAACTCCCATGCTAAGAGTAGCAAGTAAATAACAAACAGTCCCGAGGAAAAGTACAGCATAGCTTCCCTTCACTTCCACACCGAATAAAATGTAACCCATAATAATTATACTGGCAGCTATCAACAGCGAAAGTATCAGGTAAGGAATAATTTTTCCGAGTATAAGCTGAAGCGGTGTAACCGGTGACACTCTGATCTGCTCGATAGTGCTGAATTCTTTTTCTCTGACAAGTGATATAGAAGTAAGTATGACAGAAATAATTATCAGTATCATTGCCATTAATCCGGGGATAAAAAACAAAGTCGAGTCGAGACTCTTATTGTACCAGAATTGTGTCTCGACATTAAGAGGTACATTTGATTTTATTCCTTTCAGAGAAAGTTCTTGCTGTGTTAACTTATTATTGAATTGTCCCGTCGCAGCAGTCAGATAATTCTGTACAATTCCACCCGTACTTGCATCCACTCCGTCAACTATATATTGTATCTTTACTTCCTTTTCAGATTGCAGATCTTTTTCAAAATTTAACGGGATCACGAGAGCGGCATAAATCTTTCCAGTATTTAAAAGTTCATTTGTTTCACTGTCTTTTCTTATTTGCTCAGTAACGGTAAAATAAGAAGATGCATTGAGACTACTTATAAAATCTCTCGACATTGCAGAATTATCCTTATCAAATACTCCAATCTTTACATTATTTACATCTGTAGTAATTGCATATCCAAAAAGTACCAGCAATGCGACCGGCAGTAAAAAAATTATCAGCAGTGAACTTTTGTCCCTGAATATCTGTCTGAACTCTTTCACCGTTATTGATAATATTCTTCTAAACAAATACTAAATATTAAATATTAAATTTTAAATATTAAATATTAAAAAATTGAACATCGAACATTGAACTTTGAACATCGAACATCGAACATTGAACATTGAACATCGAACTTTGAACATTCTACATTGAACATTGAACATTAACCACTATTCTCTTTTCTCGAGTAAGTTTAAAAACACATCTTCAAGTGAAGGTATGATTACATCTATTCTGACATTATCTCTGCCTCCTGCAGTATCAGCTATTACATCTTTTAATGCTTCCAGCTCTTTATCACCTTTGGTATATTTCTTTTTTAAAATGAGATGGATCGAATTTCCAAATGCTGAAACGCTTTGTGTGTAATCTTCTTTTGCTAATTTTTCAATTACTTTAAAAGAATCCGGACAGTCTATTTCAAGGACCGTACTGTCAATGTATTCTTCTTTAAGTTCTGCAGGACTGCCGGCTGCTATCAGTTTACCTGCGTTAATGAGAATGATCCTGTTGCAGAATTCCGCTTCATCTAAGTAATGAGTTGTCACAAAAACAGTTGTTCCTTTTTCGGAAATTTCATGTATCAGATCCCAGAACTTTCTTCTTGAAATTGGATCCACGCCGCCTGTAGGTTCATCAAGAAAAACAATCTTCGGCTCATGCATTACTGCCGCACCAAGTGCCAGTCGTTGCTTAAAGCCGACTGATAAATTTGAAGTAAGAGTATTTTCCCTGTCCTCTAATCCTGAAATTTTCAAAGCCCATGCTTTTCTCTTTTCAAGTGCTTCACCCTGAAGTCCATATATCCCACCAAAAAAATTCAGATTTTCATCAATTGTAAGATCACCGTAAAGGGAAAACTTCTGTGACATGTAACCTATATTTTTTTTCACATCATCCGGTTCTTTATCAATACTGAATCCGCTGACCAAAGCATCTCCCGAAGTCGGCTCGAGTATTCCGCAAAGCATTTTAATCGTAGTTGATTTTCCCGCACCGTTTGCTCCGAGGAATCCGAATATCTCTCCTTTATATACATCAAAGCTGATGTCATTTACTGAAGTGAAGTCACCAAATTTCTTAGTCAGATTTTTTACTTCAATTGATTTATTATTTTCCATCTGATTTAATCGTTATCAGTTTCCATTAATTCAATAAAGACATTTTCAAGTGATGGAAGCTTCATTCGGATATCATCAATTTCAATATTATTATTTTTAAGCAACAAAGTAATCTCTTCTAATTCCATAGGATTACCTTTAAATACAATATTCAATCTGTCACCAAACATTTGTATATCAGCATTCTCAATATTTTTCAAAATTTTATATGCGTCTCTGACAGGATTACAGACTACTTCCATGATCGCCATTTTGAGCGAGGATTTTATTTTAGCCGGTGTACCTTCTGAAATTACTTTACCATTATTCATCATCACAATGTAATTAAATCTTTCAGCTTCATCCATGTAAGGAGTCGAGATCAGGATTGTAATATTTTCTTTTAACAGACCTGAGAGAATGACCCAGAATTCTCTGCGTGAAACAGGATCTACACCTGTGGTTGGTTCATCAAGAAATATAATTTTTGGTCTGTAAATAAGAGTGCAGGCTAGAGCCAGCTTTTGCTTCATTCCTCCCGAAAGTTTTCCCGCCTGAAAATGACGAAAGTCTTTTAGCCGTGTAAAGTGAAGCAGTTCATCTCTCCTCTTTTCAAAATCATTTACTCCGTGAATGTCAGCTATGAACTGAATATTTTCATCTACCGTCAGATCTGTGTACAGACTGAATTTTTGAGACAGGTAACCGATCTCATTTTTAATAATACTTTTCTTTTTACCTTCACCAAGATCAAGATCTGTGAAATCTACTTCCCCCGAATCAGCTCTCAGCAGACCGCACATTATTCTTATCATAGTAGTTTTACCCGCACCGTCAGGACCGACCAGTCCGAATATCTTATTCTTTTTTACTTTAAAACTGATGTCATCTAATGCTGTCACCTCTTCGAATTTTTTTGTAACATTCTTAACTTCTATAGCTGATTCGTTCATAATCATATCAGTTTAAAATTATATTAGCATCAGCAGGCATTCCTGACTTCAGTTCATAGGATGCATTCGGAATTCTTATCTTAATCCCAAAGACAAGTTTGGTTCTCTCTTCTTTTGTCTGAATATTCTTTGGAGTAAATTCGGCTTCAGGTGAGATATAAATTACTTTACCTGAATATTTTTTATCAGGATATGTATCATTTGTAATGTCAGCTTCTTGACCAAGTTTTATTTTCCCGAGTTTCGCTTCAGTTACATAAATAAATAGATCTACAACTTTGAGATCAGCTATGTTCAGAATGGAAGAACCTGTATTCACAAATTCACCCGGCTCTGCAAGTTTTTTGGTAATAATTCCTTCAAGCGGTGAACTTACTTTACAGTCTTCAATATTTTTTCTGATCAGATCTGCATTTGCCTGAGACCTTTTCAGATTTGCTGCGGCAGATTCTACCTCTTCTCTTCTTATAATAGTTCTTACTTTCATCAGATTTTCTTCAGCCGAATTAAGCTGATTTTCTCTCAGGTCATAAACCAGTTCGGCATCCTCCAGATTTTTTACTGTTGCGGCATTTTCATTTACAAGATTTTTCATTCTCTGCAGATCGGTTTCTGCCTGCTTAAGATTTATTTCAGCCGCGCTTACATTATCTTCTGCAATTCTGATATCTTCAGATCTCGCGCCCTGCTGCAGAAGTTTAAGTTGTGCATCTGCCTGCTCTACCGCAGCAAGTGCCTGTCTAAGCTGTATATCAAGCAGATCATGATCTATCAGAAACAATACATCACCTGCTTTCACCATGTCTCCTTCTTTCACATAAATTTCCTTTATCTGTCCGGGTGTCTTCGAGCTTATTACAATATTTGTAGCTTCGATATTTCCCGATCCTGAAATGGCATTTGTATCCACTTCTTCTTCACATCCGGAAAATATTGAAACTGATATTATTATCAGGAAAATTGAGCTGATTAAGAACTTTGAAGTAATTTTTTTCATGTTCTAAAAAATAATTTAACAGTGATTTTTTTATATTCTAATTGAATTAATAATAAATTCCGGAATTTCCTTTTTTCTTTTATTCAAAAATTTTTCGAATCCCGCTTCATTCATTCCGAATACATTAGATATCAATGGTCTTGCAAGAAAAGGAAATATGCAAAGTGAGATCAAGTTTATAAATAGCTGCACAGGATCGACCGGTAATATTTCTTCTGATTTAATTGCTTCCCTGATCTGTCTTATAAAGATCTCGGGCTTGATCTTAATTCTTTCAGAAAATGTTTTCAAAAATTTATCGGGATCATTATTCATTTCCCTTATCACAAAAACAGGTATAATTGGATTTTGGGACAATAAAGTAATGTATTTGTCAGTAAAGTATTCTATTTTTTCAAATAAAGGCTTTTCCATATTCAGAATTTCAATCACCTGAGGAAAAATTTTTTGAGTAGCTTCTTTAAAGACTGCATCAAACAACGCTTCCTTATTTCTGAAATAATAATGGAGCATTGCCTTATTGATCCTTGCTTCATCAGCGATCTCCTGCATTCTTGCCCCGTCTATTCCCTTATTATAAAATATTTTTTTTGCAGATTCAAGAATCCTATCTTCTGTTTTTTTGTCTTTTATTTTTTTCAACATGTTAAATTGCTAACTAAAAAGATTAACCGTTTGGTTAAGAATTAAAACTTAACTAACGCAGAAATTTATTTCAACATAAAAGAAAACCTCTGTACAATTTAAAACAGAGGTTTAATTTTATTTTTTAAATTTGAAAAAGATTTTAAATTTTCACAGAAGAAGATTTTTATTTGAAATTTGTAATTTGTAATTTCTTTCCGCAAAAACAACTTTCGCT
>Ga0209477_1000978_pt1 | contig 17596 bp, 14 predicted proteins | sample KloWWTupernatant_FD_187180 | JGI IMG/M metagenome (GOLD analysis project Ga0209477, IMG submission 187180) | Active sludge microbial communities from Klosterneuburg, Austria, studying microevolution and ecology of nitrifiers - Klosterneuburg... | ecosystem: Engineered > WWTP > Aerobic digester >... | reverse complement strand
TAGAGGATCGCGCCGCGGGTGCCCGGTCGGCGCCAGGTCACGTCGCCACCTCACAGGCCATGACGAGCAATTCACGTCGGAACACAGCGGAAATCTAACGCGTCAGCTCAAGTCCGCACCGGCACTCGACAGGCCCAATAGAGTCCGGACATGAGCGAGGCCAGCCCCGATGCGACCAGCGGCGCCACCACCGGCGAGTTGACCCCGGCCATCCGCCGGACCTACGCCATGGGCGGGCTCTCATCGGGCACCTTCGGCACCGTTCCCGGCCTGCTCCTCCTGCCCTATCTCACCGACCGCATCGGTGTCGCCGCCGGACTCGCGGGCCTGATCGTCTTCGTGCCCAAGGCCTGGGACTTCTTCATGAACCCCATCGCTGGCCGCATCTCCGATCGCTCGACCTCGCCCAAGGGGCGTCGCCGGCCCTTCGTCCTCTGGGGCGGGATCGCGCTCGCCGTCGCCTTCGTCGCGATCTTCTCCGGGCCGGAGACGCCCAAGGGCTTGGCCGTCGCGTGGGTGCTCGTCACCTTCATCGCGGGCGCCACGGCCTACTCCTTCTTCCAGGTCCCCTTCATCGCGATGGCCGCCGAGATGACGACGACCTATGCCGAGCGCACCCGGCTGATGATGTGGCGGGTTGTCATCATCAGCCTCACCATCCTGCTCGCCGGCGGCACCGCGCCCCTGATCGTCGACCTCGTCCCCGGCCCCACCGGCTATCGCCTCATGGGCCTGGCGATGGCGATCCTCATCGCGCTTGGCGCCGCCATCTGCTGGTGGGGGACCCGCAACGCGCCACTGGCCCGCCCCGAACTTTCCGCCCCCGGCCTACGCGAACAACTCCGCATCGTCGCCGCCGACCGACAGGCCCGTCACCTCATCGGCACCTTCTTCCTCCAGGCCATCGCGACGAGCATGGTCCTCGCCGGCGTCGTCTACGCCGCCAACCAACTCATCGGCGGCTCCGGCACCGCGACCTTCCTCTTCGTCGCCACTATCGCGCCGGCGTTGCTCGTCTCACCCCTCTGGGAGCGCTTCGGTCTCAAGCGCGGCAAGAAGGCCGGCTTCTTCGCCTCCTCGCTCTTCCTGGGCGTCGGGATGCTCGTCCTCTTCGCCTCCCGGTCCGGCGTGCTCTGGACGGCTCTCCTTGCGTGTGCCATCACAGGCATTGGGTATGCCGGGTGCCAACTCTTCCCGTTGGCGATGCTTCCCGACGTGGCCGCCGAAGACGCAAAACGCAGTGGCGAGAACAGAATCGGGTTGTACACCGGGGTCTGGGCTGGCACCGAGTTGCTCGGCTTCGCGCTCGGCCCGGCGCTCTTTGCCGCGGTGCTCGCGGCCGGAGGCTATATCTCCTCCGCGGGGGAGGGCCTCGGCCAGCCTGATTCGGCACTGCTCGCCATTGCGCTGGGTGTGTCGATGATCCCGGCCGTGCTGGTCGCGGTGAGTCTCTGGGTGCTGCGTGGCTACGTCCTGGACGACCAACTTCGTGAGGAGCAAGGTGCCGCGTGACTGAGGCATCCCGACCGCTGGGTGGATGTATTCCAGATACCCCTGGAGTGCCTGGAATACATCGACCCGGCACAGGGCCGCGGGGGATCGACCGTGAAGCCATGCTCGACACCATCCGCGACCTCGTCGATCTCGCCCCACGCGCGACCGGCACGGACAACGGACGGGCCACCGCGGCGTACGTCAAAGGACGCCTCGAGCGGGCCGGCCTGCCCGAGGTCCTGGTCGAGGAGTCGAGTTCCTTCCACTGGGAGGTGACCGAGCAGCGCCTCGTGATCGGCTCCGAAAGCGTTGTGGCCAAACCGATCCAGCACTGCTTCATCCCCGGACATGAGGCGGTGGGGGAGTGGAGCACCGGTCCGGAAGGGCTGACGGCGTCGCTGGTCGACATCGGGGGAGACTCGGTCAAGGAGGCCGTGGCTCGTGGGGTGTCGGTGCGGGGGTCGATCGTCCTCTTCGACTTGGCCTTCACGATGACTCTCGGCTCGATGCTGCCGCTCACGCACTACGTCCACGACCCGGGCCGGAAGATGATGCGCCGCGAGGTGCTCGCCAGCCGCAACCCCTATGTCACCAGCCTGACGACAGTGATGGAGGAGGCCGCCGCGGCGGGGGCCGTCGGGGTCATCGGCGTACTCCGCGACTACGCGGAGTCGGTGAACTATCACAACGAGTACTACCGAAAGCATGTCCTGAGCCTCCCCGGCTTCTGGATCACCCGCTCGACGGGCGACCGCATCCGGAACGAATTGGCCAGTGGCGCAATCGATTCGGCCACGCTGCACCTCACCGTGCAGCGGTCGGCGGTCACGGCGCAGACCGTGATCGGGGTCCTTCCAGGACGCACCGACGACGCGATCATGGTCCAGTCCCACCACGACTCCGTCGGCCCCGGGGCGGTTGAGGACGGCACCGGGGCCAGTGCAGTCATCGCCCTTGCCGAGTACTACGCCGCCCAGGCCGCTGTCGGTGCTCGCCGTGAGAAGACCCTGCTCTTCATCACCTTTGACTCGCACTTCACCGGCTATCACGCGCACCAGGACTTCGTCTGCCGCCACGTCCTCGCCGACACCCCTCGCTGGCAGGTCGTCCTCAACGCGACCATCGAGCACATCGGGTTGCGAGCTGTGCGAGGTCAAGACGGTGGCTTCAACGTGTTGCAGGAGACCGAGCCGCGGGGCATCTTCGAGAATGTCTCGCCGCGCCTGAAGTTGGCTCTGGTCAAGGCAATTCGCCGACATGGCCTGGGGCAGACGGTCCTCGTCAACGCCTCGCCGCTCGAGTTCGGCGACCTCGGTATCCCGACCGATGCATCGTTCACCCTCACGGCCGGCGTCCCGACGATCTCGCTCGTCTCCGGCCCGCTCTATCTCTACGACGACGCCGACACCATCGACAAGGTCGACGTCCACCAGCTCGAACCCGTGGCCCGCGCCTTCGCCGAGGTCATCGACGCAGCCGACCGTATGCCGTCCGGTCGCCTCGGTCTGATCCCTCGCCGACTCCGCGCCCGGCTCCCTCGGCGCGGTCGCGCGGTCGACGCCTGACTCGATGCTCGGTGGGATCCTGTCGTGACGGTCGTAGGCGGGCTCGGGGCACGCGGCCCAAGGACGCTCTCGTGATTGGTGATTCGTGGCCGGGGTCGATGCCACCGACTCCGGATCCACGGATCATTGCGTCGGAGCCTGCGTCCGGGCTGGGCAGATTGGTCGCGGCGGCAGAGAGTCGGGTCGTGACCTACTCCTCGACCGCCATCGACGGCCGCACGACGACGATGAGTGGGTTGGTGCATCTGCCCTCCGGATCACCGCCCAGGGGTGGCTGGCCCGTTGTGACGTACGGCCACATGACCACGGGGGCCGGCGCCCGATCAGCCCCCTCACTGGCCGCGGCCGATCACCCGGAGCGGCGACGAATGACCCAGGGTGACGCGCTCTGCAACCGCCTCCTCGCGGTAGGAGTCGTGGTCCTGCGACCGGACTACGAAGGCATCGGCGGCCCCGGCATACACCCGTATTTGGTGGGCCGCTCCCTCGGGACGGCAACGCTCGACCTCCTGGTGAGCGCACGGCATACGGATGAACGGATCGGACCACGCTGGGTATCAGCGGGACACTCCGAAGGTTCGGTCGCGGCGGTGGCCGCCGCGATCGGACACTCGCGGGCACCGACCCGGGCCGAACTGCGAGGAGTCAGCCTGATCAGCCCGGTGACGCGGATGGATCGGACGATCGGGGCCTTGGCGCGCGTGCGAGTGCCGATCGCCCCGGTGCGCAACCTCGTGCCTCTTACGGCGCTCATGCTCCAAGGCGCGGTGGTCTCCGATCTCAGTGTGGCCGGACTGCTCGATGCCGGTCTCTCGCCGCGGTCCAAGGTGTTGTGGCCGCAGTTACAGGAACGTTCGCTCGAAGAACTCTCTGCCACAGACAGTTTCGGTGCGCTGGCTCCCGCGGTCCTCTTCGCTCCGGGTGTTGCGGGGTCAGCCCTGCGCGCTGCCCTGCTCGAGTGGCTTCGACGTGAGGACGTCCGACACGCGGTGTGGCCTGACGGTCTGCCGGTGCGCGTCGACTGGGGCGCCTTCGACGAGGTGGCACCGAGCCCAGTGACGGCTCGACTGGTTCGTAGGTGGCAACAGGCTGGCGCGGACGTGCTGGGGAAGGTCTGGGCGGCCAGCCACTCGACGGTGCTCGGCGAGCGTTTCGCGCCGAGAGCGATTGCCGAGTGGATCGTCAGACGTCTGACGGGCTGAACGGGGGCCGGGGGTTGGCGACCGCCCAGTCGACGTAGGCCTGCTCGGCGACCGGGAGCGTCGGGAAAAGCATGTCCTCGCCGATCATCTCGACGACCCCGGCGCGTCGGAGCGGTTCGTAGAGGTCGCGCTTGAGGCGGACGAGGCCGAGCTGGATCCCCTGAGCGGCGAGGTCCGCGCACAGCTCACGCAGACCATCTGTCGCGGTGATGTCGACCTCGGTGTTGGCCTCGACGTTGAGGAGGAACCAGCGAGGTGGCGCATCGGGATAGGCGGCCGTCTCGCGCTCGACGACCTGCTGGACGCGGCGCCGGAGTTCGCCGACGTTGGCGAAGAAGAGGGGTGCCTCGAAGCGATAGATCACAAGACCGGGGAGGGTCTGGGCCTCGGGGTAGTCCGCGACGTCGTGCATCCCAGCCACGCCGGGCACACGCCCCAACACGGCGTCGTGGGGACGGGCCAATCTCGTGCCCATCTCGATGAGGGAGAGCGCGATCGCGACACCGACCCCGGCGAGGATGCCGTAGAAGACGGTCCCGAGGAGGGTGATGATCGCGAGCAGGAACTCGCGCCTTCGGAAACGCCACAAACGCTTGAACTGGCTGATCTGCACCAGTTTGGTGGCGGCGTAGAGCACGACCGCGCCGAGGGCTGCCTGAGGGAGGACAGTGAGGATCGGGCTGGCGACGAGGATGACGACGATGACCACGACCGCCGCGACGAGCGAATAGACCTGGGTGCGCGCGCCGCTCGCGATGGCCAACGCGGTGCGGGACCCGGACGACGAGACGGGATAGCCGCCCACCAGTCCGACGGCGATCTGGACCCCGCCGAGGGCGACGAGTTCGGATTGTGGGTCGACGTCGTTCTCGGAGGGTCGCTCACCGGGCAGGGCGGGGGCCGGGAAGCCGCGCGCGATGAGCATGTTGTCGCTGTAGGCCATGAGGGCCACGCCGAGGCCGACGATGCTGAGGGCCTTGAGGTCGGCGATCGAGATGGCCGGCAGCGACGGGGTGGGGATGCCCCCGGGCACCGCGCCGACGACCGCCACGCCGACATTGCCCCAGTGGAAGACGGCGTGGGCCACCATGGCGGTGACGACCCCGATGAGGGCGGCCGGCCACCGGGGTCGGAGCCAGCTGATCGCGAGGATCAGGGCCAAGGTGCCGAGGGCGACCCACAAGGTGTTGAGGTGGACGTGGTCGATGCCCTTGACGAAGGCCGTCATCTGCTCGAGCAGCGAATCCCCGTGGATCGTGACCCGCGTCATCTTGCCCAGCTGGCTCACGACCATGAGCACTGCGGCGCCGGCGAGGTAGCCCACGAGGAGGGGCTGCGAGAGCAGGTCGGCGACGACGCCCAGCCGGAAGACACGGCCGACGAGGCACCACAGGCCGACGATGATCGCCAGCGCTGATGCCAGCGCGGCCACGCGGCCGGGCTCACCCCCGGCCAGAGGAGCGATCGCCAATCCAGCAAGAAGGGCGATGGTCGACTCGGGGCCCACGGAGAGCACGCGGGAGCCGCCCATCACGGCATACACGAGCATCGCGGCCAGTGCCGTCCACAAGCCGGCCACGGGCGGCACTCCGACGATCGCCGAATAGGCCATCACCTGAGGGACGAGGTAGGCGGCGACCGAGATGCCCGCGATCGCGTCACGACGGAGCCAGCCGCGCTCGAATCTCGTGAGCAGAAAGGTGAGGCCCGGCGTGGTCGCCTGGAAGGCCTTGAGTGCCCAACTGTCCTTGTCGCGACGCAACTCGTAGTCGATCGCGGGGTGCCGGGCGAGGCCCTTGCCGGGGTCGGCGGGGTCCGAGTCGGCCACTGCGAGTTTCTCCTGTGTTCACCAAGCGTTCACCGGGAGAATAGTGCCGTGGGGCCCGCCGCGTCTCACGCGTCGGGCCAGACACACTTTCTGGCCCATGACCCGAGTTGGCGCAGGTCCTTTGTGTTGAGGGGCGTCGTTCAGGTCGAGGGGAGTCCTTGCAGGGGCGCTCCTCAACCCAAAGGCCGCCCCTCAACGGGAAGGACCTGCGTAAACGCGCCTATAACCCCGACGGTGGGCCCCGGAACGGGTGGCCCAACGCAAGAAGCACCCGCGTGAGCGGGTGCTTGATGTGGTGGCGACCCCGACGGGACTCGAACCCGCGACCTCCGCCGTGACAGGGCGGCGCGCTAACCAACTGCGCTACGGGGCCTTGTGTGGCACAAGACCGGTGGTGCTGAACTGCGTATCCCCAACGGGATTCGAACCCGTGCTGCCGCCGTGAAAGGGCGGAGTCCTGGGCCGCTAGACGATGGGGACCCTCATCGAGAACCCTCGTCCTGGCGAGCCAGGCTCGGATCCGTCGAGGACTCCGAAATCATAGGGGAGCCCTCACGGATCACCAAAACGAGACCATGTCACCGAGGTCTGGGCGCTGTTCTTGCCCCAGAACCTGCGCGAGGACGCCCGGAAGCAAAGAACCGCGAAAGGCGGGCCGACCGCCAAAGCCGACTCCCGGCATACCAATGGTTGGGTATCCCGGGAGCCGACTCTCGCTGCGGTCCCGCCTCAGTTGGTGGGTCGGGTCGGAGTGACGTCGGTGAGCACCGTACCGTCCTTGAGGACCAAGTCGTAGGTGAGTTGGGGCTCGGGACCACCTTCACCGCTCGGCTGGGCCTCTCCGGACAGGTCGAAGGCTGAGCCGGGCCACCACGCGGCATACGACCCGTCCTTGATGGATGCCTCCGCGGAGGTGCCGTCGATCGAGGAGCGGATGGTCATCTTCACAACATCAGGACCGACCTGGCCGTCCACCATCGACGCCGGCTCGCCACCTCGGCCGAACCAGTTCGCGCCCATGGTGAACGTCGACATCGAGCCCTCGTAGAACTGCGCACCCGACGGGTCCTTGAAGTCGTTGGCCGGGTCATAGCCCTCGGCCGCAGCCCCGCCCGCCGCGCCGGACGAGAGGTCCTTCACCGTGCGACCGCCGATGGGGAGCATGCCCACGCAGGTGACGCTCGCGTTGGTCGGGCCGTGCGCGTTGGTGCCGTTGCCGGTGAGCAGCATCGCGACGTAGTCACCGCGTCGTTCGGCCAGGCGCACCGAGAGCTTGGCATCGCCGAGCCACGAAATGTCGCCGGTCTGCTCACGGCAGGCCTTCTCGAAGACGGCGTTGTCGGCGGCCGCCACCTGGGCAGGGGTCGCCGTCCACGTCGCGTATGCCGCAGGCGCACCCACGGTCGAAATGGCCAGACCCGCCGTGGTCACCGCGGCGAGAGCCGCAGCGGCGGATGCCCAACGGACGGCCGCACGACGACGCAGGGGCACCGCGCGCGCTGGAGCTGGCACCGTGCTCGGCGCGGCGGGGTCGGTGGCGAGGATCTGCGCCATCCGTGCTTCGGATCGGATGCGGTCCTCAGCGGTGAGCGGGGTCGCGGGATCGAGGCCGCGCAGCTCTGAGTCGGTGCGAGGGTCGAGGATGTCGGGGCTGATGCGGTTCATCGGGAGTTCTCCTGGAGTGAGGGGACGGCGCGGAGGGCGGCCGGTCCTGGGGTGCTGCTGGGCTCGAGCAGGCGGCGCAGCGCACGCCGCGCTCGGGAGAGGCGGAGACGGTATGCCGTGGGGCTGATCCCCAGCACTCGCGCCGCTTGGGGTGAGGGCAGGTCCTCCCAGAGAGCGAGGGCCAGCACCTCCTGGTCGGTGGGGGACAGGCGGCGCCACGCGGCGGCCAGATCGGCCTGCCGCGCGATGAGGTCGACGTCGAGGTGATGCGCCTCGGGGAAGGCGTCACCGATTCGGACGGCGACCGCCTCCTGGCGGCGATCCGAGCGCTGGGCGTTGAGGAGGCAATGGCGCGCCACGGCATACAGCCATGGAAGCGCCTCTCCGGGGCGGGTCGGGACGTCGTCGAGTCGGCGCCAGGCGACGAGGAAGGTCTCTGCCGCGATGTCCTCGGCGGGGGCAGGGCTGACTCGTCGGAGGGCGAAGCGCAGGACGGCGTCGTGGTGTGCGGTGAAGAGCTCACGGAAGCGGTGCTCCCGCTCGGCTCGGCCCGCTGTCATGGTGTCCATGTCCCGTCTATGTCCGGCCGGCTCGAGAGTGTGTCACCGGGATCAGGGGTTGGCCCAGGAGTGGAGTCGCTCGGCGTCCCAGGTCGTGATGATCCGGTCGACGGGCACTCCCAGCCGAGCAGCGCGCTCGCAGCCGTAGGCCTTCATGTCGAGTTGGCCCGGTGCATGAGCATCGGAGTCGATCGAGAAGAGGCAGCCCAACTCGAGGGCCAAGAGGATCAACTCGTCGGGCGGATCGCAGCGCTCGGGGCGCGAGTTGATCTCGACGGCGGTGCCCGAGTCGGCGCACGCCTCGAAGACCGCGCGCGCGTCGAACGCCGACTGCGCACGCGTGCCCCGTGACCCCTCGACGAGCCGCCCCGTGCAGTGCCCCAACACGTTGACGCGGCGGTTCTGGACCGCCGCGATCATCCGCTTGGTCATCGGCGCGGCATTCATCTTCAGCTTGCTGTGCACCGATGCCGTGACCAGGTCGAGCTTGGCCAGCATTTCTGGGGTCTGGTCGAGGGAGCCGTCATCGAGGATGTCCACCTCGATCCCCTTGAAGAACGAAAACCCATCTCCCACACCACGGTTGATCGCATCGACGATGCCGATCTGCTGGGTCAATCGCTCAGCCGTGAGCCCATTGGCGACGCGCAACTGCGGCGAATGGTCGGTCAGGACCATCCACTCGTGCCCGGTCTCGAGCCCGGTCAGCACCATCTCATCGATGGGCGACCCGCCGTCCGACCAATCGGAGTGGAGATGGCAGTCGCCGCGCAGCACGGCATACAACTCCTCACCGCCGGTGACCAACGCACCGCCGGCTTTGCCCTCCAACTCCACGAGGTATGCCGGGTGCTCACCTCGCGCGGCCGCCTCGATGACCCCGGCCGTGGACTTGCCGATGCCCTGGACCTCCTGCAGGGTGCCCGCCTCGGCGCGCTGCACGACCTCGCCCGGTGCCATCGTCTTGAGGGCCTTGACGGCGTTGCGGAAGGCCTCGACCCGATAGGTTCCGGCGCGGGTGCGCTCGAGGAGGAAGGCGACGCGGCGCAGGGCATCGATCGGGTCGAGTGGCTCAGGGAGATCGGTGGTTGGGGTGAGCAGCGCGACCATCAGGCAGTGGTCTCCACGACCGCCTGGAGCCCGGCGAGCAGTCGGTCGACGTCCTCGTCGTCGGTGTAGGGCGCGAGCCCGACGCGGATCGCGCCGGTGTCGCCCAGCCCGAGGTGGCGGCTGCACTCCAACGCGTAGAAGCTCCCGGCCGGAGCGTTGACCTTGCGCTCGGCCAGGGCACGTCGCACCTCTTGGTCGTCGTGTCCCTCGAGTGTGAAGAGCAGGGTCGGCGTGCGCGAGGCGGCGTTGCTGAAGACCCGGACACCGGGCAGCGCCCGGATCCCGGCCTCCATCCGCTCCCGCAGGCGCATCTCGTGGGCGTGCATCGCCGCGAAGCCAGTGAGGATCCGGTCGCGTCGGTGGGAGGAGCCGTCGCCAGACCCGCCCAAGGTCGCGAGGAAGTCGACACACGCCGTCGTCCCGGCCATCAATTCATAGGGGAGAGTGCCGAATTCGAATCGCTCGGGCACATCGTTCGTGGCGGGCAGTAGCTTGTCGATCGCGAGCGGCTCGAGGCGCTCCTTGCTCGACGCAACGACACCGCAGTGCGGCCCGAGGAACTTGTAGGGCGAGCACGACCAGAAGTCCGCCCCCAACGCGGCGATGTCCACGCTCTCGTGGGCCGTCCCGTGGACGCCGTCGACCCAGAGCACGGCACCCACGGAGTGCGCGAGCTCGGCGGTGTGGCAGATCGGCGGCTTGGTGCCGATGAGGTTGCTCGCGGCGGTCATCGCCACCAGCTTGGTCCGCTCGGTGACGACCGCCTCGAACTCCGAGACCGCCTGCTCCCCGGTCTCCGGATCGAAACCCGCCCAGCGCACCGTCGCCCCAGCAGCCTCGGCGGCCTGCACCCACGGCCGCACGTTGGCGTCATGGTCGAGTCGCGACACCACGATCTCGTCGCCGGGGCCCCACTCCTTGGCCATGGCGCGCGACAGGTCGTAGGTGAGTTGGGTGGCGCTGCGCCCGAAGATGATGGCCCCCGGGTCGGCACCGAGCAGGTCGCCCAGTGCCGCACGGCAGGACCCCACGATCTCCTCGGCTCGGCGCTCGGCAGCCGTCACGAAGCCGCGGTTGGCGATGGCCGAGGTCAGCGTGTCCGCCACGGCTTGCGCGACGACGTCTGGCGTCTGGGTGCCGCCGGGGGCGTCGAAGTGGGCTGCGCCCTCGCGCAAGGCCGGGAAGTGGGACCGCACCTTCGCGACGTCATAGTCAACAGAGGCCGGGTATGCCGTGGAGCCGGGTGTCATGCCGACCATCCTCCCGCTTCGGTCAAGACTCCCAAACCCCAGGTCGAGATAGACCGACACTCGCGGGAAAACGCGCTTTCCCGCGCGTGTCGGTCTATCTCGACTCAGGTGGTGCGCTTGTAGCGGACGACCTTGTCGCCCTCGCGCACGGTGATGCCCTCGGCGTCGGTGGCCAGCAGCGTGACCGGGTCGCGCGTCACGAGCCGGGGGCCCGTTGCCGACGGGGTCAGGTAGGTCACGTGAGCGCGCGACCAGGGATGCCACCACACGAAGGACCTGCCGGTGTCCGGGATCGGGAGCACGGGGTCGTTGCTCGCCGGAGGACACGGTTGGTCGGTCACCTCGGCCCTCAGCGCGTCGATGCTCGTGCCACGGCTGAGGGTGCATCCCTGCCCCTCCGGCTGGAGCAGCCGGACTGTCCCGTCGGTCTCGGCGAAGACACGCTCCGCGGCGCGGACGACGAGGCGCCCAGTCGCCGGGTCGACGAGGGCCCAGGTGCGTTCTCCTGCAGGGAGGACGGCGATCGACGGAACACCGCCGAGCCCGGCCGCGATCCCATCCTGCCCAGCGGTCGAAGCGGGTTCGGTCAAAGTCCAGATCGAGCCCCCGGTCGGGCCGATCCCGCGCAGGGTGCAGGGTTCACCCGTGGTCGAACCTGTCGGGCAGAAGCGCACCACCGAGGCAGTCCGCGTCGAGGCCAGCAGGGTCAATGTCCCCTCACCTGGCGCCTTCCACGTCCACCGCTGGGTGGCATCGAGTGCCGCCGCGTCGAGTCGATCCGCGCCGAGGATCAGCAGGCGTCCACCGGCCACCCGACGGTCTCCGCCCGAGACCGAACCGATCGTGATCGTCGTCCCCGACACGAGGTCGAGCGCCTTGTTCGACCCATCGGCGACGAGTGCCCGACCGCCGAGCACCTCACCGCCAGGATCAGGGGCCTCCCACGAGCCCTCCACTCCGACCGAGTGGGGCGCGGTCATCACGCCAGCCACGACCAAGGCGACGACAAGGACAACGGCGGCCACGGCATACCGGATCGGGATCGTCCGCCCCCGGACGGTCAGCGGCACGACACCTCCCCGCAGGAACCCGCCGCCACGAACATCACCAGGACGTGTGCAGCGGGCGACCCTCGGCGAAGCCGGCGGTGCTCTGGATCCCGACCGTCGCCCGCTCGTGGAACTCCTCGAGCGTGCGCGCCCCGGCGTAGGTGCACGAGCTGCGCAGGCCGCTGATGATCTGGTCGATGACGTCTTCGACGCTGGGGCGCTCGGGGTCGATGAACATCCGCGCCGAGCTGATGCCCTCCTCGAACATCGCCTTGCGCGCCCGCTCGTAGGCCGTGTCCGTCGCCGTCCGGTTGCGCACCGCGCGGCTGCTCGCCATGCCGAAGGACTCCTTGTAGAGGCGGCCCTTCTCGTCGGTGTAGAGGTCGCCCGGGGACTCCAGGGTCCCGGCGAACCACGAGCCGATCATGACGTTCGAGGCGCCGGCTGCCAGCGCAAGAGCCACGTCCCGAGGGTGACGCACACCGCCGTCGGCCCAGACGTTCTTGCCGAGTTCTCTTGCGGCAGTGGCGCATTCGAGCACCGCCGAGAACTGTGGCCGTCCCACCGCCGTCATCATGCGTGTCGTGCACATCGCGCCGGGACCGACCCCGACCTTGATGATGTCGGCGCCGGCTTCGATCAGGTCCCGCGTGCCCTCCGCCGACACGATGTTGCCCGCCACGACAGGCACCGCCGGGTCCAACGCCCGGATGGCTCGCAGCGCCTCGATCATCTTGCTCTGGTGGCCATGCGCGGTGTCGACGACGAGCACATTGGCCCCTGCCTCCAGCAGAGCAGCAGCCTTCCCGGCCACATCCCCGTTGATCCCGACCGCAGCCCCGATCCGCAGCCGACCCGACGCGTCGACTGCCGGGGTGTAGAGGTGCGCGCGCAACGCCCCGGTGCGGGTGAGCAGCCCGACCAACTGGCCGTCAGGGCCGACCACGGGCGCCAATCGACGCCGGGCATGGGCAAGGGAGTCGAAGGCCGCCTCGACGTCGACCCCCTCCTCGAGCGTGACCATCTCGCGCACCATCACGTCCTGGACCTGCGTGAAGCGATCGACCCCGGTCAGGTCGGTCTCCGTCACGATGCCCACGGGCCGATCGCCCTCGGCCACGACTGCGGCCCCGTGCGCCCTCTTGTGAAGGAGGATCAGCGCCTCACCGACCGTGCTCGTCGGCGCGAGCAGGACGGGGGTGTCATAGACGAGATCACGGCTCTTGACCCACGAAATCACTTCTGCCACAACGGAGGTCGGGATGTCCTGCGGGATGATCGTGACCGCGCCACGTCGAGCCGTGGTCTCGGCCATCCGCCGCCCGGCGATCGCCGTCATGTTCGCCACCACGAGCGGGATCGTCGTTCCCGTGCCGTCCACGCTGGCCAGATCCACGTCGAGGCGACTCGTCACGTCCGACGCGTTCGGGACCATGAAGACGTCGTCATAGGTCAGGTCCCACTGCGGCTGCAGGTCGTTGAGGAAGTGCATGGTTGCCCAGTCTAGGGATCGACCGGCGTGCCAAACGGGCGGCCAGTTGCCCGCTTGGCACGCTTCCGGAGGGTGAGCACCCGGCATACTCCCGTCGTATGCCGTCCGCCCCCAAGCGCGCGATCGACCACCGTCCGCTCGTAGTCGCGAGCCTGGTCGCGGTCGTCTCGGTGGGTCTTCTGGTGATTGCGGTGGCCCTGGGCTGGCTCGGTCCCGATGTGGGGCGCGGGGACGGGTTCTGCGAGGCGGCGCGCCCGGGGTGCGTCAAGCAACCCGCCAACACGTGGAGCAACCTCGGCTTCGTCATCGCCGGGCTCGCCGTCGCCTGGCATGCCCGCCTCCCCAGCGGGGCTCTCGGGGGTCGCACGAGCCTCGCCACGGCATACGCGGTGCTTGCGGTCGTCCTCGGTCCCGCGAGTGCCGCGATGCACGCCACCCAGACCGACCTCGGGGGCCGGCTCGACGTGCTGAGCATGCACCTCATCGCCGGCTTCATCCTCGCGTATGCCGTGACTCGCCTTGTCGATGCCGGTCCGATGGCCCTCGGTGTCAATTTCGTGGTCGCGGTGCTGGTGGCGCAGGTGTTGACCGTGCGTGGTGGTCATGTGCCCTGGCTGGGCTCGCTGGGCAATGCCGTCTTTGCCCTGATGCTCGTGACGGCGACGATGGCAGGTTTCCTTGCTCGGCAGGCAGGGCGGCTGCGCGCCCATGTCGGGTGGGCGATCGCCGCGGTCGGCTCGATCCTCGTGGCCTTGGGCATCTGGAGCCTCAGCCACAGCGGCGGTCCGTGGTGTGACCCGCATTCGCTCCTCCAGGGCCATGCGATCTGGCACCTGCTCTGCGCCGTCTCCACCTATGGCCTCTACCGGGCCTGGCGGGCACCCGCGAACGATTGAGCCCGCGACACCCGTGACCCAGCCCAATGGTTGGTAAACACTCCATATGTAAGGAAAGGCAACCATTTGGAGTTTTTTCGTGCCATGCTGGACGGGTGGATCTCACCCAGCCGTTGAGCACCCTGTCGCCAAGTCTCGAGGGCGACGTCCTGACGGTCCTTGCCCACACGGAGGCTCCCCTGTCCGGTCGGCAGATCGCGACGTTGGCGCGGCGTGGCAGCCACACTTCCGTCACATCAGTGCTCGAACGGCTGGTCGACCACGGGTTGGCAGAGGTCCAGCGTGCAGGGCGAGCGCATTTGTACCGGCTCAATCGCGAGCACCTGTTGGCGCCGGTGGTGCTTCAGGCCGTGGCGGCCAGCGGGGAACTGCGGCGTCGCCTCGGCCAAGCCCTCCGCGGATGGGCGATTCCGTGCCTGCACGCATCGCTCTACGGCTCCGTGCCGCGCGGCGACTCCCGGGCCGACTCGGACATCGACCTGCTGCTGATTCGGCCCGAGACCCTGACCGAGAGCGAGATGGATTCGTGGGATGACCAGGTCCGCGGCCTGGAGCTCGACGCCTTCCGTTGGACGGGCAACACTCTTTCGTGCATGGACCTGACCGTTCAGGACCTTGCACGGGGTCTGGAAGCCAACGAGCCCATCTTCGACTCCTGGCGCGAGGACGGCGTGCTGCTGATCGGCTCGAGCCTGCACTCGCTCCTCCGTGGCCTCCCCAAGGCAGGGTGAGACTGTGGCGACCCTGCGGCTGCGAAGCGGGACGCCCGCCGATGCCCGCAACCGACGCATCATCGCGTCGCGCTACCTCGAGATCGCCGATCTCGCGGCGGTCGAAGAGGGGGCGGGTGCGAACAATGTGGTCGTCGGAATCGCCGTCCTCGCGGGAATCGCTGCTTCGGATGCCATCTGCATCTCGGCCACCGGATCGCGCTACGCGGGGGATGACCATGCTGAGGCTGCACGTGTCCTTGCCGCTGTGGACTCCTCCCTCGGCAGCGAACTGGCCAAACTCGTGAGACTCAAGCCCGGTGCTCACTATGGCTCGACCTTCATCTCCGTTGCCGATCAGCGTCGTGCCCTCCGTGCGGCCCAGGCTCTCGTGGAAGCGGCGATCGAACGGACAGCCGGGCGACGGCATACCTGAGTGGGTTCTGACGTTGGGAGTCTCCGCCTGACCATGGCGTAGGAGAGGATCAACCCTGTGAGCCTGATGGTGTCGACACCTGCCGACGAGGCGCGCCGCAAAGGGCTGCGCCGGATGCGGCTGGTCGCCGTGTCCCTGCTCGTCCTTGCCGCGGTGATCTATCTCGTGACCCTGGGCTTTGACCACTCGGGTGTCTGGGGCTATGTCAACACCGGCGCCGAGGCGGCGATGGTCGGTGCGCTCGCCGACTGGTTCGCCGTGACCGCCCTCTTCAAGCACCCGCTGGGCCTGCCGATCCCGCACACCGCGATCATCCCCAAGCGCAAGAACGAGATCGGCCGCAACCTCCAGGAGTTCGTCACCGAGAACTTCCTCACCGAAGACATCGCCCGCGAGCGCCTCGAGGCCGCGCACATCGGGGAGCGCGTCGGGACGTGGCTGCTCGAGCCAGCCAACCGCAAACGCACGATGGTCGAGATCGTCCGGGTCTCGCGGGCTGGCCTGCAGCGCCTCAAGGACGAGGAGGTCCAGGACCTCGTCGAGAACTTCCTCCTGCCCCGCCTCGCCCAGGAACCCATTGCCCCGATCGCTGGCTCCCTGCTCGACGGCATCGTCAGCGAGGGCACGCACAACGGTCTCGTCGACCTCGGCCTCGAACACTTCGCGCACTGGCTGAAGGACAACCCCGGCACGTATGCCGCGGTGCTGGGTGATCGTGCGCCGTGGTGGTCGCCGCCGTGGGTGGACGACAAGGTCATCACGTGGAGTTACAGCCAGGTCCTCACCTGGCTCGAGGACATCCAGCGCGACCAGCACCACCCGGCGCGCAAGGCCTTCGACGACCTGCTCCGGCGCCTGGCCACAGACCTCCAGACCGATCAAGAAGTCATGGCCCAGGCCGAGTCGCTCAAGGAGCGACTGCTCACGCACCCCCAGGTGCCCCTCACGGCCGTGGGCCTCTGGCAGTCCCTCAAGTCCTCGCTCCTCGTGGCCATGGACGACCCGACCTCCTACTTCCACGTGCGTGGCGACGAACTCCTCGAGCACCTCGGCCAGCATCTCGTCGAGGACGAGGTCTGGCGCGGCCGGCTCGAGGCCCGCCTCGGTGAGGTCGTCTCCTTCGTCGTCAACACCTACGGCAGCGAGCTCGCCGAGGTCATCTCGGTGACCGTCGACCGCTGGGACGGCAAGGAGGCATCCGACCGGATCGAGTTGCACGTCGGCCGCGACCTGCAGTTCATCCGGATCAACGGCACGATCGTCGGCGCGCTCGCCGGGCTCGTCATCCACGGCATCAGCCAACTCGTGGGCTGAGCACGCCTGCGGAAGCCGGCGGCACGGCATACCCTCGCGTTGTGACGGTCTTCTCGGGGAACACTTGGCTCGACCAACCCACCCATCATCAGTGGCTCGACGACGGTTTCGCCCGCATCCTGAGGTTCGCGCTGCGGTCGATCCGCCCGGCCGGCGGCTTCCACTATCTCGACGGTGACGGGCTGCCCATGCCCGACCGGCCGCCGCAGCTCTTCCTCACCGCCCGCATGGCGTGGATCTCCTCAGCCGGAGTGCGCCGGGGCGTCCCCGGGTCGGGCGCTCTCCTCGACCACGCCATGGACTCGCTGCTCGGCTTCCACTGGGATGCGGAGCACGCAGGCTGGCTCACCCAACCGGGCACCGAGACGCGCAAGTCGACCTATGACCACGTGCACTGCGGCATGGCGGCCTCCGGGGCGATGGCTGCTGGGCACCCCCGCGCCGGCGAACTCATGGATCGGGTCATCGAGGTCATCGACCGTCGGCTCTGGGACCCGAGCACGCAGACCCTCTTCGAGTCCTTCGCCCCCGACTGGAGTGACTGCGAGGACTATCGCGGCGCGAACGCCAACATGCACAGCACCGAGGCCTTCATCCTCATGGGGCATGCCACCGGCGATCGCGTCTGGCACGACCGCGCGTATGCCGTGGCTGACCGTCTCATCAATGGCGCGGCTCGGGCGCAGGGTTGGCTTCTCCCCGAACACTTTTCGGCCGATTGGGTGCCGGACCTCGGCTACAACCGTGACCTGCCGAACGACCCGTTCCGGCCCTACGGCGCGACCTTTGGTCACTCCCTCGAGTGGGCTCGCTTCCTCATGCAGCTCGATCGGTCCCCGTGGGTCGGCGGCCAGACATGGCTGCCCGAGGCCGCGGAGGCGCTGACACGGCGGGCGCTCGACGGCGGTTGGGGGATCGATGGGCTCGAAGGCCTGCCCTACACCGTCGATTGGGATGGCACCCCGGTCGCGACGGTGCGCCTGCACTGGCCGGTGTGCGAGGGGATCCAGGCGGCCGCGGAGTTG
>Ga0209477_1000977_pt1 | contig 17596 bp, 14 predicted proteins | sample KloWWTupernatant_FD_187180 | JGI IMG/M metagenome (GOLD analysis project Ga0209477, IMG submission 187180) | Active sludge microbial communities from Klosterneuburg, Austria, studying microevolution and ecology of nitrifiers - Klosterneuburg... | ecosystem: Engineered > WWTP > Aerobic digester >... | reverse complement strand
TTACTGATGAAGTAAATTCTTTAAAAGATGAAAATTCTTCTTTTGAAGACAGAATAAGTAAGTACGATGAACAAAAATTTAACGTGAGATCTAATACAGAATATGATGAGATTACAAAAGCGATTGAAGGTTTGTTCGATACTGTAGAAAAGAATGAAAAAAAGATCAAGGAGATCAATAAAGAAATTGATGGTCTTAGCGAAAATTCCGATAAAAATGAAAACCTGCTGAAAGAACTTTCTGAAGATCTTGGTGAAAAAGAAAGTCAGTTAAATGAACTTAATGACCAGTTTATGCAGGATGAATCAGCTTTGAGAGATAAGAGAGCAAAACTTATTGAAAAACTCGAACCTAAATATGTGCAGTTGTATGAAAGAATAAATGGTAATTATAAAGGTGAAGCTACTGCTATTGTCAGAAACGGAAACTGTTCGGGATGCTATAATTCAATTCCTCCGCAAAGAGTAATTGAAATTAAAACTGCGGAAAATATTTACACTTGTCAGTCTTGCGGAAGAATCCTTATCTCAGAGCATTTAAAAATGGATGATTGATCTGTAATGGAAAAATTTGTTAAAGTCTTTACAGACGGGGCTTCAAGAGGTAATCCCGGAATGTCAGCAATTGGAATTGCAGTTTATAATCATGAGGATGAACTTATAGTAGATCACAAAAAATTTATTGGAACAGGTACAAATAATTCCGCTGAATACAAAGCTCTTATAGAAAGTATAAAATTATTAAGCAGTATTAGTCATGATTTTGATTCGGTGAATTTTTATTGTGACAGTGAATTAGTCGTAAAGCAGATAAAAGGTCAGTATAAAATAAAAAATCCGGATATGATTTTTCTTTCAAATGAGTTCTTTAAAGAGTTGAGTAGTTTACAGAAAAAATATACTATTACTCATATTCCAAGAGAGAAAAATAAAACCGCAGATAATCTCGCCAATCAGGCATTAGATGAATTGAAAAAGAATAAAACATTATAAAAGATCTGCAGTTTGAATTGTCATTAAATGTTCTTTAATATATTCTATTCCGTTATAGACGATCGCACTGTCCTGTTTACAGGATGTGAGGAAAGTCCGGACTCCGCAACGGACAGGGATGCCGGGAGATAATCCCGGGTAGTTAATTCGCAAGAGCTAATTACAGAAAGTGTAACAGAAAATATACCGTCACGGGCAACCGGCGATAAGGGTGAAAAGGCAGGGTAAGAGCCTACCATCCGGAGAGCGATCTCCGGGATCTACAAACCTCATCCGGAGCAAGACCATGTATAGGGAATTGAAGAACTGTCCGCTTTTTATATTCCCGGGGTAGGTTGCAAAAAGCTTTACAGCAATGTAAAGATAAGATAAATGATCGTCATCCTTTTTAAGGAAACAGAATCCGGCTTACTTAACGGAATAGATTTTTTAATGATAAACTCTAAACCCACTTCAATAAGAACTTCTCAGTTCTAAAATTCTTTGTCATATCTCTTAATCTTTCATTATCCAGGCTGCCTTAATAATTTTTAAAAGTATTGAGCCTTTAGTCCTTCGAAGCAAAATATTTAAAACACAATCTCTTTCAAATTTCAGAATTGAATATAATATCTAAATCAACTCCTCAGAGCCTTTGAGTCTTCGAGGCAATTTTCACAATTAAAATCCTCACAACAATTTTCTGATGCAAATAAGATGTGAGAAAAATACCAGCGGCACTATAAATCCGGGCAGCCACATAAAAGGGAAATAAAGCATGCCGATGTTAGGCTGCTTAATTGCGAGCAACTGAAAGGGCGAAGTTACAGAAAAGACAGCGGTCAGAATAATATTAAACAGTAAGCCGAGACAGATGAAATTCCAGATCAGTAAACCTGTTCTGGCAATTTTACTTTCGGGATTTTTTCTATAACCGAAATAAGCAGCGAATGGAGCTGATATACCCGCAAGTATATCAAAGTTATTTCCGGCAAAGGTCATTACCTCTGGCACTAATTTATTCACAAATAAAAGATACAAAACTATCTCGACAGGTATCCGCACTATATGAAGGTAAGTAAGAATTTTTGGATTAAGTGAATCTGTAAATTTTTTACCTGAGTTCAGAAAAAATATACCAAATAAAAATAATAATGCAGGCGGTGCGAGATAGATCATCCTTGGTGGAATTGCATTTGTATTAGTAAAAAATCCGGTCATTCCCAAAACTCCCTGTGTCAGAAGAAAAATCAACATAACTATTGTTGTTATTTTGGAATAATCCGTTTCCGTATCAACTCTCGAATCATTCTCAATATTAATATTCATATCCGGAACAATACCGTCTTCAAAATTAAGTTTTGGTTTAGATCTTACAGCAAAATAAAAAAAGACAGCCGTCAGAATAACGGCTGCATTAAAAATAAAACTTACATACATAGGAAGTTCGGAAATCATGAATAATATTAAATTTTAAATAATAAATAAAAATATTAAAATAGTAAAGTAGAGCCGGATTTATATTCTATGAAAATAATGTCCAAAACAAATTGATCATCAAAATAACAGTTCAAATTTCTATAATAATATAAAATTATTAATAAAGTTTATAAATAACCCGTCTATGTAAAATTACCGTTAAAAATCCTAAACAATTGCGCTGTTAAAATTTTCATGTCTGAGAATTTTGCGAAGCAAATTTTGAGTTGGAAATTTTATAGTCCCGAGTCCTCAGGATGCAAAGAATTTAGGTAATTTTACATCAGAGGGCTACTTTTTTTGGTACTTTTGGAGCTTGTCCCCTTATGCTTTCAGAGGGGAGTCATTCAAAAAAAGTAAGTTGAAAAAAATGAATCTTGAACTTTTTTATAATTCGTTTTAATGATATAAATTTAAATTTTAAAGATTAAATAATAAATAAATAGTAGAAGTATTTATTCTCCGAATAACGGAGTATTGTCAATATGAATCTGATAATCGCTGATCAGATCGCCATCCATTTTAAATACATTCACAAAAGGAAAGGTCATCACCTTATCGTCTTGTCTGGTATAAGTGACCTCACCCTGCCAGACGAGGCTGTCGCCGTCTTCCCAGATTCTGATGACCTTATGCTTTCCTGATTTGACAAATTTAAAAAAGGCACTCACATATTCTTCAATATTTTTTCTGCCTTTTACAGGTTCATTATTTGCATACTTAAATGAACCGTCTTCTGTGATGAATTCGCTGAATGCTTTACCGTCTAATCTGTCGATCGAATCAGCTACTTTATTTATGAGATCTATTCTTTGCATGATATTAATTTTTTGGGTTAATTTTTTATACATGCAAATATCTCAATTTAAGATTTAAAATTAAATTCTGATTTGATTCCTTTCAACTGTTTTCATTTTTAGACAGAATTTGCCTGATTTGCCTCGAAGACGCAAAGACGCTAAGGTATATCTTTAGCACCAAAACAATTGAATCTCAATCTATTACAAATGATTTGTTATTTAAAATTTAACATTTAAAATTTACAGTCGCACTTCCGATTACTTCCTTTTAATATCAAAACACAATTAGTAAATTTACGGGATTTAAAATTAATTTTAAAACTTGTTTAAAAAGATACTCATCGCCAACAGAGGCGAGATAGCCGTCAGGATAATTTCCACGGCTAAGGAAATGGGAATAAAGACAGTGGCAGTATATTCCGATTTTGACAGATACTCACTTTTCACAAAACTTGCAGACGAAGCATATCACCTAGGTGAATCACCTTCCTCAAAGAGTTACCTCTTAGCTGATAAGATCATAGACATTGCAATAAAGACAGGCGCGGAAGCTATACATCCGGGTTACGGATTTCTTTCAGAAAGAGGATTCTTTGCGAAGATGTGTAAAGACAACGGAATTAGATTCATCGGTCCTTCTGCCGAATCTATCGATCTCCTCGGAAGTAAGACAGATGCAAAAGGACTGGCATTAAAAAATGATGTTCCAGTCGTACCCGGTACGGACAAGCCTTTGCAGGACATGAGCAAAATAAAATCCATCGCATCGGAGATCGGATATCCTGTTCTGATAAAAGCATCTGCAGGCGGCGGCGGTAAAGGAATGCGTGTCGTGAATGAAGAAGCGGATATAGAAAGTTCATTGCGTATGGCGCAAAGTGAAGCGCTTTCTTCATTCGGAGATGACAGCGTCTTTATCGAAAAGTATATTGCAGATCCAAGACATATTGAATTTCAGATACTCGCAGATGAACATGGCAATGTTATTCATCTCGGTGAAAGGGAATGCTCAATGCAGAGACGTCATCAGAAAATTATCGAAGAGACGCCTTCAGTGATAATGGACGAAAATCTCCGTCATGAAATGGGTGAATGTGCAAAGAGAATTGTAAAAGCTGCCGGATATTCAAACGCGGGAACAGTAGAATTCATAGTCGATAATAAAAATAATTACTACTTCCTCGAAGTAAATACCCGACTTCAGGTGGAGCATCCGATCACGGAGATCCGCACCGGCCTTGACCTTGTGAGAGAGCAGCTAAAGATCGCAAACGGAGAAAAACTTTCATATAAACAGGAAGACATAAAATTCACAGGGCATACGATCGAATGTAGAATATGCGCTGAAGATTCTTATAATAACTTTATGCCTTCGACGGGAAAGATCACTTACATGAAAAAATTTCTCGGATGCGGCATGAGAGAAGATACGGGTATTGAGCAGGATGACGAGATCTCAATCTATTATGACCCTATGGTTTCAAAGCTGATCTCATACGGAGCGGACAGAGAGATCGCAATAGACAAAATGAAAAGAGCTTTAAAAGAATACAAGATAGTCGGGATAAAAACCAATATCGGATTTTTACTTAGTCTTTTGGAAAGTAAGGAATACATTGAAGGCAACTATCATACACAGTTTATCGAAAAGGAATTTCAAAAAAGAATTAACGGCAATGAAAACTCTGATGAAGAGATTAACATTGCTGTCTGTCTGGCATCAGTTTTATTAAAAGAAAAAAAGAGTTTGGTAAATGGAAAGTTTAAGATCAGCAGTAACGGAGCTTTCAGTAACTGGATCAAAAAAAGGCAGGATTCATACAGATGAAAAAATTTCAGATAAGTTTTGCGGATCCTGATTCTACAGGTGTAAGTCATTCAAATCAGGAACTTACTTTACTTTCCGACAACACTGCAATCGTGAACGGAAAGGAAATAGAATTCGACAGTAAATGGCTGAATCCAAATGTACTGATTCTCAGGATCAACAATAAAAATTATTATATCACAGCAGAAGAAAATACTGATGAAAATTTTACTGAGATAAATATCGATTCTTTGACTCACAGAGTAACATGTAAAAGTGAATTCGATATTCTGAAAGAGCAGTTTGCAGGAAATAAATCGGATGATAAATCTAAGTCAGATATATTATCTCCGATGCCCGGTATAATAAAGAAGATGAATGTAACCGAAGGTCAGGAAGTAAAAAAGGGTGATGTAATTTTAGTTCTTGAAGCGATGAAGATGGAAAATGAAATTAAAGCAAAGAAAGATTCAATAATAAAAAAGATCTGTGTGGAAGAGATGTGTTCGGTGGAAAAGAATGAATTATTGATCATGCTTGAATAATTTTCGATAATACTAAACAAGAGTTTTTGACAAAGATCTTTTATTTAATTAAACTAAAAAAGAAATAAATATTTAATGGGATTATTCCTGGCATTTGCGTCACTGATAGCCGCAGTAGTACCAATGTTTATCTATCTGATCATAATCTGGTATCTTGACAGATATGAGAGAGAGCCGTTTTGGTTTGTACTGTTGAATTTTTTCTGGGGTGCGACCGGTGCGATCTTGCTTGGTATTATTGGAAGTCTGATATTTCAGATTCCGCTGAATGAATTGATAAGAGCAGTATCTGATGATAACCCGAGCGAACTGATGAATCTGTCCGGAGCAGTAATTACAGCACCGCTTATAGAGGAAACTACCAAAGGAATTTTTTTAATAATTGTTTCATTCAGCAAAAGATTTGACGGAGGAGTGGACGGTGCAGTACTTGGCGGTGCGATCGGACTTGGATTCGGCATGTCTGAAAATTTCCTTTACTTCATGTCTTACGGTACTACACCTGCATCATGGCTGATGCTTGTTATCATCAGGACATTATTTTCAGCAGTAATGCATTGTCTCTCGACTGCGACTTTCGGAGCTTTCCTCGGCTATGCAAAATTCAAACCCATGATCTTAAAATTCATACTTGTACCGATGGGATTTTTCCTTGCAGTATTTTTACATTTTAGCTGGAATCTTTCTGTAAGTTTTGAGGATAGTACAATATTCGGATTTCTTTTTCTCATACTTTATTTATTTGTTACCTTTTCCATTTTTCAGATCTCAGTTTATTTTGAAGGCAAGACAATTCTTAAAGAGCTGCAGGATGAGGTCAGTCTGGGATTTATCCCGCCTGATCACATTCATCATCTTCCGTATGTAATGCGGCGGTTTAAATACGGCTGGTGTCCTGTGGGAGTAGATCAAAAGAATTACGTAAAGACGGCTACCACTCTCGCTCTCAGAAAATATCAGCACAGGAATGTAAGCGGTATGAAGAAACAGAACTATCAGAGAGATATAGATAATCTCAGATATAAAATTCAGATGATGTTTTATAATGCTAATCTTCATAACTATAACACTTAAGAATTTATATTCAGACTTTTTTCTGTATTAAAAAATCCGATCCTATTTTTATCTTAATTAAACCGGTAAAGATCATAGCTAAAATTCATGAAAATAATTATTTCATTATAAATTATCCTTTTTAATAAATATGGGAATAATAAATGAAATAAGGCAAAAGCAATTTTCCAAAAATGTATCTATACTTGCATCAGGGACAATTATAGTTCAAATCATTTCGTTTTTACTTTCACCGGTTTTATCAAGACTTTACACTCCTGAAGATTACGGACTCTTTGCTGTATTCACTTCCATCATCAGTATCCTGACCGTTATGTGTTGTCTGCGATATGAACTTGCGATCGTTCTTCCAAAATCTGATTCTGAAGCATTATCACTTCTCAGACTTTGCATTTATCTGATCTCAATTCTCTCATTTTTAGTATTGGTAATTGTCTTAATCTTCAAAGGATACATCGCAGAATTACTAGGAACTGCAACAATAGAAAACTGGCTTTTTTTAATTGCACCGGTTCTATTTCTGACAGGATCAGTTCAGGCATTGACTTACTGGTTCAACAGAAAAAAGGAATACAAAATAATTTCAGGTTCAAGGGTTTCTCAGTCATCAGTAAATTCCACATCCTCATTAATTCTCGGATTATTAAAATATAATTCATTTGGTCTGATCATCAGCTCTGCTATCTCTCAACTGTTACCTGCAGTTTTTCTTTATAAAAAATCAGATGTAAGAATTTTCAATACAAATAAAAATGAATCTAATATTCCTGAGTTAAGATCTGTTTCTTTAAAGTATAAGGAATTTCCATTATTCAATTTACCAAGCGCTTTTTTTGATACGCTTTCTGTTAATTCATTAATTTTTATTCTGACATATTTATTTTCTGAATCCGTGACAGGTTCATATTCTTTTGCTTTAAGAATTTTATCCATCCCCGGAATTGTGATCGGCGCATCCATTGGTCAGGTCTTTTATCAAAAGATCTCTGAAGCTTTTTACAATAAACAAAAAATTACTGAACTCATTTTTAAATCATGGAAAGTACTTTTTCTGTTAAGCATTATTCCTGTACTGATCTTATTTTTTTTCGGAGAGGATATTTTCAGATTTGTATTCGGTACGAAATGGACTGAAGCCGGTGTCATTGCAAAATATCTATGCATACTGACTATGTTTACTTTTATCAGTTCTCCGACCAGCAGCGCAATGATAATTTTAAAGAAACAAAAAGAAGCTATGATCCTGAATATCTTTGCTTTTATTTACCGTCCTCTTTCTATAGTAGCGGGATTTTATCTTGGAAATTTTATTCTCGGAATTGCTTTATATGTTATTTTTGAAATTATTCAGATCATTACATATAATACAATTATGATCAAAGCTTCAAAAAAGGCAGATCTTGAATTTTCAACCGAAAATGTAAATGGTAATAATAATAACAATTAATCTGAGACTATGAACATTTTTATTATTCCATCTTGGTATCCTGACAATGAAAACCCGCTGGACGGAATTTTTGTCAGAGAGCAGGCAGATGCTCTTGCGGAATTTCATGAGGATATAAATTTTATTGTTTCCATTTGCAGTAATAATTATTTGAGTATTTCCAGGCCGGACATTTACTTTAAGACTTTGAAAAAATTTAAGTCATCTGCGAAAATTGAAGTTAGTTTAAGGAAAAATCTGATTGAACTTTATAATTCAGCACTGACCTGGACTCCAAAGCTTGGCGGTGAAATAAATAATATTGTAAAAGCACATGAATCAAATTTTCTGAAAGCGAGATCTGAATTCGGAGAGATAGATCTAATTCATGCTCATGTTTCATTCCCGGGAGGTTTTGCTGCAATGGAATTGAAAAAAAAATATAATATTCCTTATGTCATTACAGAGCACATGGGTCCGTTCCCTTTTGAGAAATTTTTAGAAAATGGAAATATATCATCTAAAATTTCTGAACCGCTTCGTAATGCCGACAGGGTAATTGCAGTAAGCAGCTCTTTGTCAAAAAAAATTGAATCATTCAAAATTCCAACACCTGTTATTATTCCAAATCTTGTAAATGAGAATATTTTTACTCCGTCAGAAGCTGAAAATAAATCAGATGATCATAAGATTAAATTTTTAACAGTCTGTTCTTTTGTCGAGCAGAAAGGAATTAAAGAACTGATGAATGGAATTATGAAAGCCGTTCAGCATTCGTGTAATTTTGAAATTACCATTGCGGGATCGGGACCGATGGAACAATACATTGAAAATTTTATAAAAGAAAATAAACTGAATGGTATAATTACACTTATCAGAAATCCCGAAAGGAATAACATTGCCGAACTTTTCAGGGAAAGTGATACATTCATTCTTCCCAGCAGACATGAATCATTTGGCATAGTATATCTGGAAGCAATGTCATGCGGCATTCCTGTAATTGCAACTGATTGCGGCGGACCTTCAGATTTTATCAGAGACTTTAACGGTATACTGATCCCTGTAAATGATGCGGATAAAATATCAGAAGCGCTGATTTATATTTCGGATAATGTTTCTAAGTACTCAAAAGATGTGATCAGAGAGTTTGTACTGGATAATTATTCACGCAAAGCTGTAACTGATAAAATTATATCTTTATATAAAGAGGTTTTAAAAATATATTGATGTTACTTTATTTTACATGGCAGACCTATAATAATAAAATTCAAATTTCTTTTTGACAAACTCAGCAGTTAAAAAAAAAGTATTAATTATTTCACTGACCAATCAGGACAGCGATCCGAGAATATTGAGACAGATCGATTTTCTGAAGGGTAGTTTTGATGTTTACTGTTGTGGGATATTTAACAGCAGTATAAGTTCTGATAAGTTCTATAAAGCTGATCTCACTAAGAATTCCATTTTTATAAAGATAGTTATAGGTACTCTTAAACTTTTAAGATTATTTTCACCGGCAGAGAAATTTTTTTTTAATGTAAAACTGAAAATACATGAATATGAAAATTCTCCTTTGTTTGATCTGATAATTGCAAATGATCTGGATACTGTACCTGTAGCATTTAATTTTTTCAGAGGAAAAAAAGTCTTGGCGGATCTGCATGAATTCACACAGTCTGAATTTGAAGACAAATTTTATTTCAAATACATTCATAAAGATTATGTGATATATGAATGTAAAAAATATTTTCCGAAATTAAATGCAGTTACCACTGTATGTAACAGCATTGCAGATGAATATAAAAAACAATATTCTGTAGATCCTGTGGTTATTACAAATGCTGCTGAATATGAAAATCTAAGTCCTGTACCTGTAGTAAATAAAATTAAGATCATTCATCACGGCGCAGCTATCCGATCCAGAAGGATCGAACTTATGATCGAAACAGCTAAGTTGCTGGACGACAGATTTACTTTAGATCTTATGTTAATTCCAAATGAACCTGACTATTATTCTTATCTTAAAGAAATGATTTCAGGGTTGGATAAAGTTAGGATGATCGCTCCGGTTGATTACAAAAATATTGTTAGCTATTGCAACACTTACGATATCGGGATGTTTATTCTGCCGCCTGTAAATCTGAATTACAAATATGCACTACCAAATAAATTTTTTGAATTTGTAATGTCGCGACTTGCTGTGATTACCGGTCCTTCGATAGAGATGTCTTATTATATAAATATGTATGAACTGGGAATTTCAACTGACTCTTTTAATCCGTCGCAAATTGCAAAAGAAATAAATAAATTAAGCAATGAGCAGATACAAAAATTCAAACAGAATTCAGATAAAAGTGCTTATGAACTTTCTTCTGAAACGAACAGAGAAATTTTTTTAAAACTTGTAAACAATTTAACAGAAAAATAAAATATGTGCGGAATTTGCGGTATAGTTACGTCTTCAGAAAATGTTGATTTCAATATTGTAAAGAGCATGAATGATACGATTGCTCACAGAGGTCCTGACGATGAAGGTTATCTAATATATAATTCTGAGACACAGGAAGTTCTTGATATCAAAAGAGATCTCGCAGGTTCAGAAAAACTTTCTCAAAAAAATTATAATCTGCTGATCGGTCACAGACGACTTTCTATTCTTGACGTATCGGATCAGGGACATCAGCCTTTTAAAGATCCATCCGGAAGATATTTTCTTATACTTAATGGCGAGATATATAATTACATTGAACTGAAAGAGATACTAATCGAAAAAGGTTATAGATTTACTTCCACTTCTGACACTGAAGTTTTACTTTATCTATATCTCGAATACAAAGAGAAATGTCTTGAGATGCTGAATGGTATGTGGGCATTTGTGATACTTGATACAGTTTCAAATACACTGTTTGGCTCACGTGACAGATTCGGTGTTAAACCTTTTTATTATTATCTGGATAACAAAAGTTTTATTTTTTCTTCTGAAATTAAGGGACTGATCAAAGCTCCTCAGATCAGCAGAGAAATAAACAAAGAAGCAGCGTTTGATTATCTTACCAATGGCAGACTTTCGGATAATGTATCTACACTTTTTAAAAATGTCATTGAATTAGAACCTTCCTCTTACTTCAGTCTTGATCTGAAAAATTTTAAATTTAATTCCGGAAGCTATTACAGTTTGAAATTTAACCCAAGCTGGGAAAAGTTTGATAAAGTAAAATCAGAGAATTATGTTAGTGAAATCAGAGAGAAGATTTTTAATGCTGTCAATCTGAGATTAAGGTCAGATGTGAAAGTAGGTTCATGTCTTAGCGGAGGAGTTGACAGTTCATCGATAGTTTGTGTGATTGATGTGCTTCTGAAAAAAAATAAAATTTCACAGGTTGGTGATATCCAGAAAGTTTTCACTTCATGCTATCCTGATTCTACAATTGATGAAACAGGCTGGGCAGCGCTCGTTGCAGATTCTACTGCAAGCGAATGGTTTAAAACTTTCCCTACATCAGCGGGACTTATGGAAGATCTGGAAAAACTGGTATATGTTCAGGATGTTCCATTCGGATCGACTACTATTTATTCTCAGTATAAAGTCATGCAGCTTGCTTCTGAAAACGGTGTGAAGGTTTTGCTGGACGGTCAGGGCGGTGATGAACTCTTCACAGGTTACACTTATTTTATGAGACCTTTTTATAATGAGATGTTAAAGAATTTTGAATTCTCTTCACTTATTAATGAATATAAGAGTATTGAAAATTCACCGATCAGTAAAAGAGATGTAATAAAAGCTCTTACTATGACAACTGCAAAACTTGTCATGCCTGCTACCATAAAGAGAAAATTATTCAGCATGAAAGTCAGGGAAAATTATCTGCTGAATAAAAATTTTTATAAAAAATATGAACCCAGGCTTGATCTTGGAAAACTCATTGAGATCACTGATCTGAATCATGCATTGCATGACCAGTTTACAAAGACAAGCTTAAAGGAACTTCTGAAATATGAAGACAGAAATTCTATGAATTTTTCTATTGAAGCCAGAACACCATTTGCGGATGATTCTGATCTCGTTGACTATGTATTCAGCATTCCATCTTCATATAAGATCCATAATGGCTGGACAAAATATCTGCTGAGGGAATCCATGAAAGGAATAATTCCTGATGCGATCAGAAACAGAACTGATAAATTAGGCTTTGCAACTCCTGAATATAACTGGTTGTCTTCTATAAAAGACAATCTGAAAGATTATTTTACAGATGATCTGGATGAGTACATGGAGACATCTAAGATAGTAAACAACTGGAACAGTATTTTTGACGGACAGTCAAAGACAGGATTTACCAACATCTGGCGGTTCATAAATTTTGCTGTCTGGAAGAAAGTTTACCAAATGTAATATGCCGAAAGCAGTATTGATCACATCTCATTTTTTAAACTCCAAGAGGAAAGCCGGTTTTCACAACATTGCTTATTCACTTCTTGAGCAGGGATATACTGTGCTTTTCCTGACAGGTAATGCAAGTTACATTCATCATTTAAAAAAAGATTACAGGGCTTCACTGATAAACAAGACTCCTCTGAATAAATTGTTAAAGGAAAAAGATGATCTGTATCAGTTCATACGATTCACAACATTACATCCGGTGAATTTCAGATCTGATCTGATAAACAATATTTTTCTTCCCTCTGTAAAAAAATATTCAGGTGCATTATCCGGATTTGATGATTTAAAAAATTTTATTAGTGAATCATCATTATTTATTTTCGAGAGTTTTCCCGGACTGCTATGGTTCGATTATTTTAAAAGTCTGAACAATAAGGCAAAATATGTTTACAGAGTTTCTGATGATCTGAGACAATTGCGCAAACATCCATATTTAATTAAACATGAAGAGAAAATATTGGATAAATTCGATTTAGTTTCAGTTCCGTCAAAATATATTTATGATGTATTAAAAGGGAAAGGAAATGTTAAACTTCATCATCATGGAATTAATAAAGAATTTTTTGATAAAGTTGATACCAGTCCTTATGGAAATAATGAATCTTTTAAATTCGTTTTTACCGGGAATGCATATCTTGATTATGAATTTCTTGAAACGGCTTCTGAAAATTTTCCCAAAGATGAATTTCACATACTCGGACCTTTTAAGGATAAATTATATAAGAAGAATATTAAATTTCATGGAGAGATAAAATTTGATGATACAGTACCATTCATAAAATTTGCAGATGCGGGTCTGCATACGCTTATATATACCGGTGGCGCAGAATCATTTTCCGACAGTTTAAAAGTAATACAATATACTTACTGCCGGCTTCCGGTGATAGCTCCGGAGTTTATAAAAAGCAACAGGGAAAATTTCATTTACTACAAACCGTTTGACATTGAAAGCATAAAGAGTTCGATATACTCAGCAAAAAAATTTGACAAAGAAAAAATAATTGGTTCGGAAATTTCAGACTGGAAAGACTTAACACTTAAATTAATCTCAGAATAAGAGATCATGAAAAAATACGGAATCTTCGGAGGTACATTTAATCCGCCTCACATAGCTCATTCAATAGTAGCAGAAAATGTCAGGCAGCAGTTAAACCTTGATAAAATTATTTTCATACCTTCTGGCAATCCGCCTTTAAAAAATTCTATACCGGCTGAGCACAGACTTGCTATGGCTAAACTTGCATTCGGAAATAATAAGAATTTTGAAGTCAGTGAAATTGAAATTGACAGGCCTGATAAAAAATCATTTACAGTGAATACTCTTCAGATGCTGCAGAAAAAATATATAAATGATCAGGTTGAATTATTTTTGATAGTTGGAATTGATAATTTAATTGATTTTCCGAAATGGAAAGAACCTGAAAAGTTATTTGAACTTTCTGAAGTAGTTGTGATTAACCGTCCGAATTTTTCTGATACGGATTCTAAAATTGAGTTTTCATCAAAAGTAAAATTCCTTACAGTACCGTTTCTTGAAATTTCATCATCCAGTATCAGGCAGCTTGTTTCAGACAACAGATCTATTCATTATTTAGTAAATCCGGATGTAGAAAAATATATTGCTGATCATAAGTTATATATTTAAAGAGTTGGGGAATTAACAATCAGAATCTATTTTCAAATCACTCTACTAAATTCCCACCTGAATTAAACTTCACAGAATAAAAAATATACACCTCAGATAGATAAATTAATATCCAGAGTGGCTGAAAAGATATAGTATATCTGTCACCCTGCCAGAATGCTATCCCTGTTATTAATACCAGATAATAAAACATTAAAATTAAGTATATGTACAGGGCAAGTTTATATGAACTGGATTTTCTAAGATAAAAAATAAAAATGATACAGGGAATTAAAAATAAAAAATGTAAGGCTAAGAATAAGTTATTTTCAATTTTCATTAATTGAAATAAAAACATATTTTCATGACCGGGTGGATAAGCAAGAAAAGTTGCAGGTCCTGTGATATTTTGAGATAATATGTTACTAATAAAATTACCGATAATGATTTTTTTGTTGTCCAGCATAAATCCATATATGTAATCCTGTGATAAATTTTTTGAGCTGTCCACTGCTGCATCAATATTTATATTATTTACTTCAGCATAACTTTGAGCAAAGAAGTAAGTTTTAAAGGTAGTATTTCCTTTAGCTGAAATTGTAATAATATTATGTTTAGCATACATTAGGGACAATTGAAAAATTACCGGTACAAGTGCAACGATGAGTAAATATTTCCTTTGACTGTTTAAAAATTCTTTTAAATAAAATACCGGAAATACAATTATTAAGAGTACTATTAGCAAAGGAAAAAACACGGGTTTAATAATTGACAAGACTGAAAAAAAAAGTATCACATTACAGAATACAGTCCATTTCCGAATCTCCAAATAATTTACAGTCAAATAATAAATCAGCCAGCATAATACAAAAGTTACTGTCACATCAGTAAGTGCATGCAGTGTAAGAGCAATGAAAGAAAAATTCAGTGAAAAAATTACAGCACCAAAATATGCAAATAGTTTGTTTGTAAGTCGTTTGATAGCTGAAAACAGTAAGTTCACAGAGAGCAGCCAAAATATAAACTGCAAAAACCATACTCCGTAAACTCCTGAAAACTTCAGCATTAGTTTTAGAATGAACGGATAAAGCACGGGATTATTTATAGTCTGTTCAGTATCAGAGTTGTCAAATATCCAGTTACCGACTTCCAGATAATCTTTAGAATCCGGAGTCGAAAACATTACGGTCTCGTTAACTCCTGTATTCAGATTAAGAAAAACTATAAAATAGATCAGCAGAAGGTAAGTATTCAACTTAATCAGATCATTGAAATTTTTCTTTGAAATATCTATCATTATTTGGAAGTTTTGAGAATCATCGGGATTGTAGTAATTGTCGGTACTTGAGTAAAAAAAGTTAATACAACAAATGTTAATTGAGCAGAACTTACAAAAATTTACATAAATTAGTAATAACTTTTTAAAAGTATATTTAGTAATTTTAAAAAATTCAAATCCCCATATAAATATTTGTATCAAATCATATTAAAATATTTTATCATTTTCGAAATAAATTTAAAAACCCTATAAAATGAATGAAGATAATCAAAACAATTTAGAGGAAAATTACAATTCTCCGGAAGGATTAGCACCTCAATATCAGGAGGAATCTCTTTCAGTTTCAGAAGCAATGTCAGGAGTTATTTCAGCACCGGGTGAAACATTCGAAACAATATCTGTCACTGAGAAAAAAAATTACTGGCTGATGCCGATACTTATTGCTGTATTACTTGGGCTGGTAACTTCATTTCTATTTATGCAGGATAAAGAGCTGACTGCAAAAACAATGGAAAAGCAGAAAGAGAAAATGATGGAACAGTTTGAACAAAATATCAAAGATGGAAAGATGACTCAGGAACAGGCAAATAATGCAATGGAGACAATGAATCCTGAAGGTACAATGTTTAAAGTTATTGGATATGGATTTGCAGCGATCGGACCGTTTTTAATTCTTCTGATTCTTAGTGTAATCTATTTTGTAATATTAAAGATAATGAAATCCGAAGCCCACATTACTGATGTTATGAATGTAGTTGGACTTTCATATATAATCATTGCGATTGGAAATCTAATTGCAACAGTTATATCTATTGTAATGGGTGATCTGAGCAGTCTGAGTCTGGCTATGTTGCTAAGTGAAGAATCTGTTGGAACTAAAGTCTTTACTATGATCTCAAAAGTTGACATATTCTCGATCTGGTTTTATACAGTAGTGGCGATTGGTATTACAAAGATCGGAAGGATCAGTATGGCAAAATCTGTTTCATTCGTATTTGGAATTTGGTTAGTATTTTATGTAGTAATAATTTCATTATTCTTCTGATGAAAGAAACTGATGCAATAAATTTATCTGAGATTCCTGAAGATACACACAATGAAAACCGTGCAAAGCTTGCAAAAAAATATTCAAAAATAAATCAGATAATTTCATTGTCCGAGACAGTGATCTTTTTTGCTATAACAGTAATATTTGTTGCAGGAGGATATTCAAAAGAGGTGGATGAATTAGCATTTAGTTTTACTACAAATGATTACGCAGCAGTTCTGATTTTTTTTGGAATATTCGGTATTATACAATCTGTTATAACATTTCCATTAAGTTTTTATTCTGACTACACACTTGAGCATAAATACGGATTATCGAATCAGACCATTCCTGGATATTTTAAGGAAAAAATAAAAGGAATGTTAATAGGACTGCTGCTTGGAATTCCACTGTTGCTGATATTTTTTTTTATCATAAAAAATTATAGTGAAAGCTGGTGGCTTATACTCGGAGCAGTGATGTTCTTTTTTTCTGTAATAATCGGAAGACTTGCTCCGACACTCATCATGCCGCTGTTTTATAAATTCAAACCACTTGAGAATGAAGAGATAAAGCAGAAGATATTATCACTATGTGAAAAAACAGGTGTAAGAATCCAGGGGATATTCGAATTTAACATGAGCAAGAATACAAAGAAAGCAAATGCAGCATTCACAGGTATTGGAAAATCAAAACGCATCATACTCGGCGATACACTATTGAAAAATTTTTCACCTGAAGAAATTGAGACAGTATTTGCTCATGAGATGGGTCACTATAAAAAAAGGCATATTATGAAACTAATGACAGTATCTGTATTCATGACTTTTGCGGGGTTGTATCTAACATCTCTTGCATATTCGAATTCACTTAATACTTTTGGATTCAATTCTGTCTCAGAGATTGCTGCTTTACCTTTACTGTTTATTTATTTAAGTTTGTTTGGTCTGATCACTTCACCGATATCAAATATTCTTTCGAGAAAATTCGAGTGGGAAGCCGACACATTTGCCATAGAAACAACACGTGACAAAGGAGCTTTCATTTCTGCCATGGAAAAACTTGCAGATCAGAATCTTGCCGATAAGACGCCTAATAAAATAATTGAATTTTTATTTCATTC
>Ga0209477_1000974_pt1 | contig 17666 bp, 17 predicted proteins | sample KloWWTupernatant_FD_187180 | JGI IMG/M metagenome (GOLD analysis project Ga0209477, IMG submission 187180) | Active sludge microbial communities from Klosterneuburg, Austria, studying microevolution and ecology of nitrifiers - Klosterneuburg... | ecosystem: Engineered > WWTP > Aerobic digester >... | reverse complement strand
CACGACATCCTCTTCATCGCCGACGAGGTGCAGTCGGGCTTCTGCCGGACAGGCGACTGGTTTGCGAGTGACTTCGAGGGCATTGTGCCCGACCTCATCACCACGGCCAAGGGGATTGCGGGAGGTATGCCGCTCGCGGCCGTCACGGGACGGGCGGACCTGATGGACGCCATCCACCCCGGCGGGCTCGGCGGAACTTACGGCGGCAACCCGGTGGCCTGCGCAGCGGCGCTGGCCTCCATCGAGACCATGGAGGCCGAGGGGTTGGCGGGTCGTGCGCGCGAGATCGGGGAGGTGCTGACCCGTCGCTTGAATGCCTTGGGAGAGCGGCACCACCAAGTCGGAGAGGTCCGAGGCCGTGGCGCGATGATCGCCATGGAGTTGGTCGAGGACCGGGAGACCAAGGCGCCAGCTGCTGCGCTGACAGGAGCAATCAACAAGGCATGCCATGCGCGTGGTCTGGTGACCCTGACCTGCGGGACCCTGGGAAATGTCTTCCGATTCCTGCCGCCTCTGACGATCTCGGATCCCTTGCTCAATGAGGGCCTCGACCTGCTCGAGGAGGCCTTCGACGAGGCGACCTCGGCGGCAGCCGGCGTTCGCTGATCCACTGACCCGACCGGTGTCGCCGCCAAGGACTCGGCCACCGGGTCGCCAACGCACCTGACCATTGACCGCACCTCACCGGAGGAAGATGACGAGCATGGCCACCCAGAAACAACTCCTCGACAGCGTCCCCAAGCAACTCCTCATTGGCGGGTCCTGGGTCGACGCCTCGTCCAAGGCCACGTTCGTGGTGACCGATCCGGCGACCGGCTCGGCGCTGTGCGCGGTCGCCGATGGATCGGTCGCTGATGGTGGTGCGGCCCTTGATGCCGCCGTGGCGGCGCAGGCGTCGTGGGCCCAGACCCCGCCCCGTGATCGAGGCGAGATCCTGCGCCGCGCCTACGAATTGCTCATCGAGCGCGCCGATGACTTCGCGATGCTCATGACCCTGGAAATGGGCAAGACCCTCGCGGAGGCGCGGGGCGAGGTCCTCTACGGAGCGGAGTTCTTCCGCTGGTTCTCCGAGGAGGCAGTGCGGATCAGCGGACGCTGGTCGACCGCTCCCAACGGGGCGACGCGACTGCTCACCATGAAGCAGCCCGTTGGCCCTGTCCTCATGATCACGCCGTGGAACTTCCCGCTCGCGATGGGGACGCGCAAGATCGGGCCAGCCGTGGCCGCGGGTTGCACCATGGTCGTCAAGCCGGCCCACGAGACCCCGCTGTCGATGCTTGCCCTGGCTGCCCTGATGGAGGAGGCAGGCCTCCCCGCTGGCGTGCTCAACGTGGTGACCACCACCCACAGCGGGGCGGTGTGTGAGCCGATCATCCGCGACCCGAGACTGCGCAAGCTGACCTTCACCGGGTCGACCTCGGTGGGTCGGACCCTGGTGGAGCAGTCGGCTCAGGGGTTGTTGCGGCTGTCCATGGAACTCGGGGGCAACGCCCCCTTCATCGTCTTCGAGGACGCCGACATCGATGCTGCCGTGAACGGCGCGATGCTCGCCAAGATGCGCAACATCGGCGAGGCCTGCACCGCCGCCAACCGCTTCTATGTCCACGAATCGGTGTCAGCGGAGTTCGCCCAGAAGTTCGCCGCGCGGATGGCCGGGTTGACGGTCGGCAAGGGCACCAAGAAGGGGGTCGACGTCGGCCCACTCATCACGCCCAAGGCCCGCGACGGGGTGCACGAACTCGTCACCGACGCCGTGGACAAGGGCGCCAAGGCGCTCACCGGGGGTGGCCCGGTGGCCGGACGAGGCAACTTCTACGCCCCCACGGTGCTGGCCGATGTGCCCAAGGACGCGCGTCTGCTCAAGGAGGAGATCTTCGGACCAGTCGCACCCGTCGTGACCTTCACGACCGAAGCCGAGGCGATCACTCTGGCCAACGACACCGAATTCGGCCTCGCGGCATACCTGTTCACGCGTGACCTGACCCGAGCGATCCGGATGGGTGAAGCCCTCGACTACGGCATGGTCGGCCTCAACACCGGCATCGTGTCCAACCCGGCGGCCCCTTTCGGTGGGATCAAGGCCTCCGGCTTCGGGCGTGAGGGCGGCCCGGAGGGCATCGAGGAGTACCTCGAGACGAAGTATCTCGGCATCCAGATGTGAACCCCCGCTACGGCGCAGTAAGTGTCGCGCCCACGACATTTACTGCGCCGTAGGGCGTGATTCACGGCCCGACACTCCAGGAGCGATCATGACCTCGATCAACCGTGACCGACTCGCCGCCCTGACCCAGCGCGAGCAGGACCACTTCGTCGCCAGCCACCCCGCGTCGCGGGCGGCGCACGACGCGGCGACCCACCTCTTCGGCAAGGTGCCGATGACGTGGATGCTCAAGCATGCGATGAGTTTCCCGATCTACCTCGATTCGGCGCAGGGAGCCACGATCACCGATCTCGACGGGATCACCTATGCCGACTTCGCCCTGGGCGACACGGCCGCCATGGCCGGGCACTCACCCGAGGCGACCGTCCGTGCCGTGCAGCGCCGGTTCGCCGAGCAAGGAGGCGCCACGGCCATGCTGCCGACCGAGGACGCCGAATGGGTCGGTGCCGAGTTGACTCGCCGCTTCCGCGCGAGCCGTTGGAGCTTTGCCCTCACCGCCACCGATGCGAATCGCTGGGCAATCAGACTGGCCAGGGCCGTCACCGGCCGACCCAAGATCCTCTTCAACTCCTACTGCTACCACGGCACCGTCGACGAGTCCCTCATCGTCGCCACGGACGATGGCCCTGCCAGCCGCCCCGGCAACGTCGGTGCCCCCTGCGATGTCACCGAGACGAGCCGGGTCGCCGAGTTCAACGACCTCGACGCCCTCGAAAAGGAACTCGCCAACGGCGACGTGGCCCTCGTCGTCATGGAGCCGGCGCTGACCAACATCGGGATCGTCCTGCCCGATGAGGGCTATCTCGACGGTGTCCGAGAGCTGACCCGCAGGCACGACGTCCTCCTGCTCATCGACGAGACGCACACCTTCTCGGCCGGACCCGAGGGCGCGATCGGTCACTACGACCTGCATCCCGACATCGTCGTCATCGGAAAGGCCATCGGAGGCGGCATTCCTGCGGCGGCCTACGGAGTGAGTGCTGAGTTCGCCGAATCCGTCCTCGGGAGAACGGATCTCGACATCATCGACATGGGTGGTGTCGGCGGCACCATGGCCGGCAACGCACTCTCGCTTGCTGCGACGAAGGCGACGCTCGGCGAGGTCCTCACCGACGAGGCATTTGCACACATGATCGGCCTGGCCGATGTCTTTTCCGCCGGGGTCCGAGACATCTTCTCGCGCCACGACCTGCCCTGGTCGGTCAGCCAACTCGGTGCGCGCACTGAATACCGCTTCAGTCAGCAGGCGCCCCGCAACGGCACCGAGGCTGAGGCTGCCCATGACCAGGAGTTGGATGACTTCTTCCACCTCTACCTCGCCAACCGCGGCATCCTCCTCACGCCCTTCCACAACATGGCGCTCATGTCCCCATCAACGACTCGCGAGCAGGTGGATGCGCACCTGAGCCACTTCGGTGACGCGGTGGGCGAGCTCGTCGCGCGCTGAGGCCGGGCCACTAGGGTGGGCGCCATGGCCGTGAACACCGACTTCCTGGGGCGGACCTATCCGCCGTCCGGACCGTATGCCGTGACCGCCGATGAGATCGCGGCTTTCGCTGCCGCTGTGGGCGCCACCGATCCCCTGCACACCGACCCAGCTGCCGCGCGAGCCGCGGGGTATGCGGATGTGATCGCGCCGCCGACCATGGCCGTGAAGTACGAGCAGCAGTCCTCGCGTGCCTACGTCGCCGACCCGGCCGCAGGCATCGACTACAGCCGGGTCGTCCACGGCGAGGAGAGCTTTGTCCACCACCGGCCGATCATGGCCGGCGATGAATTGACGGCGACGACGACGGTGGCCAGCATCCGGCAGGCCGGCGGCCACTCGATGATCACGGTGGTCACGGACCTGACGGGCGCCGACGGTGAGCCGGTCACGACCGCCAGTTCCACCATCGTCGTCCGGGGAGGGGAGTGATCGTGGCTGCTCGCGCATTCGCTGCAGTGGCCGTCGGGGAGACCGTCGGACCCGTGACCGTCCCGGTCGGCCGCGCAACCCTCGTCGGCTATGCCAACGCCTCTGGTGACCAGAACCCCATTCACCAGGACGAGTCCTTCGCCAAGTCGGTCGGACTCCCTGACGTCATCGCGCATGGCATGTGGACGATGGGCGCCACCAGTTCCGTCATCGCCGACTGGGCCGGTGATGCAGGGCGAGTCATCGAGTTCGGCACGCGCTTCACCAAGCCCGTCGTGGTGCCGGTTGGCGGAGCCGAGATCCAGGTGAGTGGTTTCGTGAAGTCACTCGATGAGGCCACCCGCCGGGCCACGGTCGACCTGACCACCATGGCCGGTGACGACAAGGTCCTCGGACGCTGCGTCGCGGTCGTCCAGCTCGACTGATCCTGTCGTCGGTGACCGTCACCTGATCCGACCCCGGAAGCAGAGGCCCTGATGCGCGAGTCCTTCGACGAGTCGCTCGCTGCCCACACGACGATGCGGGTCGGGGGTCCGGCTCAGCGATTCGTGCGGGCTGAGACGATCGATGCGGTCGTCGACGTCATCCGCGAGGTGGATGACGCTGACGAGCCATTGCTCGTGCTCGGTGGCGGATCGAATCTCGTGATCGCTGACTCGGGCTTTGAAGGCACCGTCGTGCAGATCGCGACCCAGGGGATCGAGGTCGAGTCGAGCGACTCCTGCGGAGGCGCCTTCGTCCGGGTGGCTGCGGGGGAGGTGTGGGACGAGGTCGTCGCGCGTGCCGTGGCCGAGGGGTGGTCGGGGATCGAGGCCCTCTCGGGCATCCCGGGATCGGCCGGTGCCACCCCCATCCAGAACGTCGGCGCCTATGGGCAGGAAGTCGCCCAGACGATCGCTCGGGTCCGGGTCTGGGACCGCCACGACCAGGCCGTGCGCACGCTGGCCGCGGCCGACTGCGCGTTCACCTATCGCCACTCGCTCTTCAAGGCGACCGATCGCTACGTCGTCCTCGACGTGAGTTTCCAACTCGCCCTCGACTCACGGTCGAGGCCCATTGCGTATGCCGACCTCGCCCGTCAGTTGGGTGTGGAGACCGGCGCTCGGGTCCCGTTGGGTGATGCGCGAGAAGCCGTCCTCGTCCAGCGACGTCTACGGGGCATGGTCCTCGATGTGCAGGATCACGACACGTGGAGTTGTGGCTCGTTCTTCACCAACCCGATCATGTCGGCCTCCGCCTTCGAGCGGCTCGAGGAGCGGGTGGCCGAGCGTCTGGGTCCGGATGCCCCGGTGCCACCCCGCTTCGCCGACGACCAGGGTGACGTCAAGACGAGTGCGGCATGGCTCATCGACAAGGCCGGCTTCTCCAAGGGATTCGGCCTGCCGGGCCCGGCTGCACTGTCGACCAAGCACACCCTGGCCGTGACCAACCGCGGTGACGCCACGGCATACGACGTCCTCGCCCTCGCCCGGCGGGTCCAAGCGGGAGTCCACGACGCCTTCGGGATCACCCTCGTCAACGAGCCGGTCCTCGTGGGCCTCACCCTCTGACCCGTGCCCCGGCCGATGGGCGGCCTGGACAGCTGAGGGCTTGAGCGCCGAGGTCCCACCCCATCAGTTCACGAACCTCTGCAGTTGCCCCCGCATCGAGGGCAACTGTCATGCCCTTCGGTGGGGGGCAACTGTCATGCCCTTCGGTGGGGGGCAACTGCAGAGGTCGGTGAACGCACACCCTGGGTCGCCCGGCGAACACTCCGCGCCTCCAAGCCGGCGGCCCATCACCGCCGAGGCAGACGACCTCCGGGCCGCGGAGAGTTCATGTCCACACCCCGCGTCGCCGAGGTGTGTCGTCCACAGGCAGCCGGCAGGTCTCGCAACCTGGCACGCCAGGCCCCGAATCTGGTGGCATGACAACGACTCCCAAACCCTTCCGCGGCCCCGGATGGCCGACCTTTGCTCGTGAGCTCCTCGACGTCCGCAACCGCCTCACTCTTGCCGACCACATCGGCCTGGCGCTCCGGGCCCACCGGCGGGCGCTCGGCCTCAGCCAACGGGCGTATGCCGCCCGTCGAGGCTGGTCGAAGTCGGCAGTGGCCAAGCTCGAGGTCCATGCAGACAGCGTGTCCCTGGGCGTCGTGTCGGCAGCGCTCTCTGACACCGGCTATCAACTCTGCCTGGTCAAGGTCCCGGAGCCGGCCACGGGTCAGGGTGCACCGCTCGTGGTGTCGCCGACGCATTGGGATCGCGTGGACCTTCTCGCGGTGGTGCGTGACGGCAGCCGCCGATTTCCCGGCCATCGACCGACCGTGCAAGTCAGCCACCCGCCGAAGTGGTGGTGGGATCGCGAGAGCACCATCGCCCGCAGCTCTCCACCCAACTGGTACTGCGCGCAGCCACCGATCTGCCGTGTCCCAGCACCGGTCCGAACTGAGGCCTCAGGTCCCTCGGATGGGGAGTTGCCCGCGGCGTCGTGACCGGAGCGGGAGTCAGGGCTCACCGGTCTTCGCCTCGGGAGTGGCCAGCCAGGCATCGATGTCGGCGTATGCCGTGTCCCTCACCTCGTGCGGGGCGCGGCTGGCGCGTACTGACATGCGGGCCAGTTCGGCCAACGCGGGGTCGTCGAGCCCGTGCACCGAACGGGCGACCTCGTATTGGTCCACCAGGCGCGTGCCGAAGATCAGCGGGTCGTCGGCGCCCAGGGCGACCGTGGCGCCCCTTGACAGCAGCGTCCGCAGTGGCACCTCGTCATCGGTGTCGAAGACGCCCAGCGCGACATTGCTTCCGGGGCACACTTCCAGCGAGACCCCGGTTTCGACCACCAAGTCAAGGACCCGTGGGTCCTCCACCGATCGCACCCCGTGGCCGAGGCGATCGGGCGCGATCGCCGCCAGGGTCTCCTCGACCGCGGTCGGCCCCAGCAGTTCCCCGGCATGGGGCGCCAAGGCCAACCCGGCGCGCCGAGCGATGGTGAAGGCTGGGGCGAAGTCCTCGGTGATTCCTCGTCGTTCATCGTTCGACAGGCCGAAGGCGACGACCGTCCCCGGCCCTTCGCCGGCATGCCGGGCCGCCAACCGGGCCAAGGTCCGGGCCTCCAAGGGATGCCGCATGCGTGAGGCCGCGACCATGATCCCGACCTGCGCCGCCCCGGGCAGCCGCGACGCCGCGGCCGCCTCGTCGAGCACGATCTCGAGAGCCGGCGTGATGCCGCCGACAAAGGGGGCATAGGAGGTCGGGTCGACCTGCAACTCCAACCACCGTGACCCCTCGGCTCCATCTGCCAGCGCCGCCTCGCGCACGATCCGCCGCATGTCCGCCTCGCCGCGGACGCAGGCCCGAGCCGCGTCGTAGGTGCGCTGGAAGCGGAACCAGCCGCGGGCGTCGCCGGTGTCATAGCGATTGCCGATGTCGTCGGTGAGACTGCCCGGCAGTCGGATCCCATGCGCAGCAGCCATCTCCCGCACGGTCGCGGGCGCCATCGAACCGGTGAAGTGGAGGTGCAAGTGCGCCTTGGGGAGCGAGGTGAGGTCCCGCAACGGGGACGGGCCCGCGCTCAGGCGTCGTCCTCGTCCCAGCCGTTGTCTGCGTCGTCGGTCGCGCCACCGGCCCGCTCGACGTGCATCGCCGCTTGCTCGGCCGACTCCTCGTCGTCGGCATCGGTCATCACTTCGCCGGACCCGAGGTAGTCGTCCTCATCGGCGATCTCGTCGAGGTTGTCCGCGGGGGAGTCGTCGTCGAGCCCGGATTCGTTGCGCGGGGCGCCATAGGCGGAGTCGGGGTCGGGCTCCTCCTGGGCGATGCGTTGGTCGATGGTCTCCTCGGCCCGCTGCTCGGCCGCGGTCGTGCCCCATTCGGTGGCGCGGGATCGGAAGTCCGGAGGCGTCTCCGGCACGTTGTCCTGCTCCTCGACGTCGTCGAGATAGTCGACCGCTTGGTCTGCCTCTCGGTTCTGCTCGCTCATGATCCGACCCTACGCGGTGGTCAGGCGCCCTCGGGGTTCCCGATGCTGGGTTCATACATGGCCCCGCCACGCTCCTCGATGAGCTTCTCGACCGCAGCCAGGGCCACACAGGTCGCGACGCCGGCCATGGCCGTGCGGACCTCGTCCAGCACCGGGAAGGACGGAGCGAGCCGGATGTTGCGATCGTCCGGGTCCTGTCCGTGGGGGAAGGACGCGCCAGCCGGCGTGAGGGCGATCCCGGCGTCCTTGGCGAGCGCGACGATCCTCGAGGCGGTGCCGTCCAGGACATCGAGGCTGACGAAGTAGCCACCGGTCGGGCGCGTCCAGTGGGCGACACCGAGTCCGTCGAGCGCACCGGACAGCGCCTCCTGAACCGCCTCGAACTTCGGAGCCAGGATCGCGCGGTGCTTGGCCATGTGATCCCGCACGCCCTGGGCCGAGCCGAAGAACTGGATGTGACGCAACTGGTTGAGCTTGTCCGGCCCGATCGAGGCGAACTGCTGGTGGCCGAGATACCACTTCACGTTCGCCGCCGAGGCGGCCAACACGGCCACGCCCGCCCCGGCATACGTGATCTTGGAGGTCGACGCGAACATGACCGGCCGGTTGGCGTGCCCGGAGGCCGAGGCCAGCGAGATGATGTCGGCCGATTTCGCCTCGTCCTCGGTGAGGTGGTGGAAGGCGTAGGCGTTGTCCCAGAAGATCTTGAAGTCGGGCGCGGCGGTGGGCATCGACGCGAGCCGAGCGGCCTTCTCCTCCGAGATCGTCGAACCCGCGGGGTTGGCATAGGTCGGGACGATCCACATGCCCTTGATCGACGGGTCGTCCTTGACCAAGGCCTCGACGGCGCCGACATCCGGCCCATCCTTGAGCATCGGCACCGTCACCATCTCGATGCCGTAGTTCGCGAGCATGGTGAAGTGCCGGTCATAACCGGGCACGGGGCACACGAACGTGATCTTTTCCTCCTGGGTCCACGGCCGGGGGGAGTCCACGCCGCCGTGCAGGAGCAACTGCACGAGGACGTCGTGCATCATCGTCAGGCTCGAGTTGCCCCCGATGACGACCTGCTCGGGCTCCACCCACAGCAGGTCGGCGAAGATCTCCCGCAGTTCGCGCAGTCCGTTGAGACCGCCGTAGTTGCGCACGTCCACGCCATCGGCATCGGTGTGGCCCTTGGGCAGTGCCATCAGCGCGTCGGAGAGGTCGAGTTGCTCGACGGACGGCTTGCCACGGGTGAGGTCGAGTTTGAGACCGCTGGCTTTCAAGGCGTCGTATGCCGTGCGTTGGCTCGCGTGGAAGGCGGCGAGGTCGGCGGGGGAGAGGTCGGTGAGTGCGGTGCTGGCGGTGGTCACGAGTGTCATGTTTCCAGAGCCATGGGGCGAGTTCGCGATGTGTCCATCTGCTCGCGTATGCTGATCCCTCGGTGTTTGCACCATTGTTTCGTCCTGCCCTCGATCTGATCGGGGAGCGACCGCGACAAGGGGGCGGCACCGGTCGGAACCCTCCTCCCCAGGGAGACGTTCCGTAGGGCAGTGGCTCAATTGGTAGAGCACCGGTCTCCAAAACCGGCGGTTGGGGGTTCGAGTCCCTCCTGCCCTGCGTTGCACGTGTGGTACGTCCACGACCGCGTTCACGTGTGGTGAGTTCGCTTCGGCGATGGCACCCACTCTGCGGGCTGTGTTCGTGCCTGCGTGTCACACCGAAGACAGCTCGAGGTGAAGAGGCATCGTGACGGACGTGGGCAAATCCCGCACCGGCCACTCCGGCAAGGAGGCGGCCAAGGGTGGCAACCCCATCTCGCGATGGTTCGGCGCGATCGGGCTCTTCGTGCGTCAGGTCCTCGACGAACTCCGCAAGGTCGTGCGACCCACGCGGTCCGAACTCATCCAGTACACCGTCGTGGTCATCGTGTTCGTGGTGTTCATGATGGCCCTCGTCTCCGCTCTGGACTTCATCGCCAACAGGCTCATCGGATTCGTCTTCGGCACCTGAGCGCCGGCGAGTGCCGACCACACAACTGGCGTGGCCGGTGACGCACTGACGCACCACCACCGCACCACCATCCGCACCACCAAGGAAGAGGTCACCGTGTCCGACCAGTGGACCAATGACGACGCCGAGGCATCCGCCGACCCGAGCGTGAACGACGCCGCCGAGCAGACGGTGGTGGTCGACGAGGTCATCGTCGACGGCGCGGACGGGCCGGAGGCTGTGGGCGAGGTCACCCCTGAGGGCGAGTTGACCGAGCGCGCCGAGGAGGACGCAGAGGCGGCCTTCGGCGACGATGAGGACAACGCCGGTGACGCCCCGGCCCCGACCGCCGGCGAGGACGAGGACGGCGACATCGAGCCCGACGTCGACCCGATCAAGGCCTTCAAGGACGAGCTCGCGGCCAAGTTCGGTGACTGGTACGTCATCCACAGCTACGCCGGCTACGAGAACCGCGTCAAGGCCAACCTCGAGACCCGGATCGTCTCCTTGAACATGGAGGAGTACATCTTCGAGATCCAGGTCCCGATGGAAGAGGTCAACGAGATCAAGAACGGGCAGCGCAAGCTGGTCCGTCGGGTCCGGATGCCCGGGTATGTCCTCGTGCGCATGGACCTCACCGACGAGTCGTGGGGGGTCGTCCGGCACACGCCCGGTGTCACCGGTTTCGTCGGCAATGCCCACCAGCCCGTGCCGCTCTCGCTCGACGAGGTCTACTCGATGATCAAGCCGGCCGAGCTCGAGGCCCAGGCGGCTGCAGCCGCTGCCGGCGCCGGTGGAGCCGCAGCAACCGGTGGTGCCCGCCCGAAGGATGCCGTCGTCGTCGACTTCGTCGTCGGCGAGTCGGTCACCGTCATGGACGGTCCCTTCGAGACCCTCCCCGCGACGATCTCCGAGATCAACGCGGTCACCCAGAAGCTCAAGGTTCTGGTCTCCATCTTCGGCCGGGAGACCCCGGTCGAGTTGTCCTTCAACCAGGTCGCCAAGATCTGAGCGAGTCGCAGGACAGCAAACAGCAACACCAGCAGGACAGTGCGTCGCGCCCGTGACGGACAGGCAACCGGGTCATCGCCCCACGGCGTGGGCCCACCACAGTGAAGGACAGCAATGCCTCCCAAGAAGAAGGTCTCCGGCTACATCAGCCTGCAGATCCAGGCCGGTGCCGCGACCCCCGCGCCGCCCGTGGGCCCCGCCCTCGGTCAGCACGGCGTCAACATCATGGAGTTCGTCAAGGCGTACAACGCGGCGACCGAGCACCAGCGCGGCAGCATCATCCCCGTCGTCATCACGGTCTACGAAGACCGCTCGTTCACCTTCATCACCAAGACGCCCCCGGCGTCGGAGCTGATCAAGAAGGCCGCGGGCGTCCAGAAGGGCTCCGGCGAGCCGCACAAGACCAAGGCCGGCAAGCTCACGGTCGACCAGCTCCGCGAGATCGCCGAGACCAAGATGCCCGACCTCAACGCCAACGACATCGATGCCGCGATGAAGATCATCGCCGGCACCGCCCGTCAGATGGGCATCGAGACCCCCTCTCTCTGAGGGGCGACCAACACACCAAGGTATGCCGGGTGCGCCCGGTGCGCACCCGGCATACCGAACCGCTCTCCTCACCTGAGGACAGCGGGTGGGAGGGCCAGCGCTGGCCCGCACCACGACTCCACCACCTGAATCACAGGAGCGAAAAATGAAGCGCAGCAAGGCTTACCGCGCCGCCGAGGAGCGGATCACCCCGGACAAGATCTACAGCCCGCTCGAGGCCGTCCGCCTCGCCAAGGAGAACGCGTCGGCGAAGTACGACGAGACCGTCGAGGTCGCGATGCGCCTCGGTGTCGACCCGCGCAAGGCCGACCAGATGGTCCGTGGCACCGTCAACCTCCCCAACGGCACGGGCAAGACCGCCCGCGTCCTGGTCTTCGCCAATGGCGACAAGGCCGAGGCCGCTCGTGAGGCCGGCGCCGACTACGTCGGCAGCGACGACCTGCTCGAGAAGGTCGCCGGTGGCTGGCTCGACTTCGACGCCGTCGTCGCCACCCCTGACCTCATGGGCAAGGTCGGTCGTCTCGGCAAGGTGCTCGGCCCGCGTGGTCTCATGCCCAACCCGAAGACCGGCACCGTCACCATGGACACGGCCAAGGCCGTGAACGACATCAAGGGCGGCAAGATCGAGTTCCGCGTCGACAAGCACGCGAACCTCCACTTCATCATCGGCAAGGCCTCCTTCGACACCGAGAAGCTGGTCGAGAACTACGCTGCGGCGCTCGACGAGATCCTGCGTCTGAAGCCGGCCTCGTCGAAGGGTCGCTACATCACCAAGGCGACGATGACGACGACGATGGGCCCGGGCATCCCGCTCGATGCCAGCAAGACGCGCAACCTCCTCGAGGACGACAGCGTCTCCGCCTGACCCCACGTTCCGCACTGAGGGCCGACCGTCGCTGACGGTCGGCCCTCGGTCGTGTGGAGCGGGACCCGACTCCACGGCATACCCACCGTTTGAGGGGTCTCGACATGCAGACGAAAATCGCGGCAGCCCAGCGTGTCAGGACCCCTCAAACGGGTGAGCCCCTTGTGGTGTCGCTCGCGGCACGGCATGCTAGAACTCTAGTTAGGGGGTCAGCATGACAGGAGTCGCCACGCATCAAGGGCGCCGAACCTGGATGGCCCTGATCGTCGGCGCAGCGCTGGCGATCGCCTTGGCCCTCGTTTCCTGGAATGCCGGTGATCCGGTCGCCACTGCCCGTGCGGCCCTCGCCGGGGCCAGCGCGGGGGAGGTCATGGACGGCGCCGTGGCCGGCGACGCGGTCAGGGCGAGCATGCGCGCCGCCCGCAGCGGCACCTACACGGTCACCCTCGACTCGATCACCAACCGAGGCTCCTTCGTCGCCAACGATGCCGGTGGCTTCGACCAAGAACTCCGCATGGGTGACGACGCGGGCGTGACCATGCGCATCCGTGACACCGTCTACATCCGCGGCATGGGCGGGGACAAGGAACGCTGGGCGAAGGCCGGTCCCGGCTCGGGAGCCGCTGGGTCCTTCTATCGCTCGCTCATGGCGAAGGCGCTGGGTCCAGAACTCATGTTCTCGGTGCTGGAGCGGAGCCCCGCGACGGTAGAGTCGTTGTCGAGCGCGGGCACAACGCTGCGAAGTCGCCTGGACTATGCGGACATCCTCAACGACACGCTTGCACCGAATCAGGGTGCCTCCACAGGCGTGGTGGCACCACAGCCCACCGACGTGACTCTCGTCCTCGATGCCAGGGGACGACCGATGACGTTCACGATGGTCAACGCCACCGGCACCACGGTGACGACGTACGCCGGCTGGGGGAGTGAGGTCCGCATCGAGGCGCCGCCCGCCCATCTTGTCGACCCGATGAAGTGACTGATCGGCGAAGTGACTGATCGGCGGCATGACTGACGGGCAGGTGCGTCGACGATTTGGGTGCAGGTCACTGCGTCCCGTATCGTTCCCTCTTGACCAAAGACCGCCGGTCGTCGCGTGCACCCGCACGAGACCGAAGGTCCCGCTCCCGGAGCGGGCGACCAGCGCAGGCCACGATCGCGAGATCACGAAGAACGTTTGGGTATGCCGTGTGCGCACCTGATCGCTCGCCGTGACACTCCCAGCCCCGTGCCCTGTGCCGGGGCCCTTTTCGTTGGTGGGCCCTTCCGACGCGGTCGACACGACGGAAGGAGGCCCGATGTCACGTTCCGACAAGGCAGCAGCAGTTGCCGAGCTGACCGAGAAGTTCCGCTCGAGCAATGCCGCCGTCCTCACGGAGTACCGCGGACTCACGGTGAAGCAGATCACCGAGCTCCGCAACACTCTGCGTGGCAATGCGACCTACGCCGTGGTCAAGAACACGCTGACCGAGCTCGCCGCCAAGGAAGCCGGAGTCGATGCCTTCGAGGGGCAGCTGGTGGGTCCGTCCGCCATCGCCTTCGTCGAGGGTGACCCGGTGACCGTGGCCAAGGGCCTGCGTGACTTCGCCAAGGCAAACCCCCTCCTGGTGATCAAGGGCGGCGTTCTCGAGGGCAAGGCCCTCACCGCTGCGGAGATCACCAAGCTCGCGGACCTCGAGTCCCGCGAGGTCCTCCTGGCCAAGCTGGCGGGCGCCATGAACGCCTCGCTCGCCAAGGCCGTCTACCTCTTCGCTGCTCCGCTGTCGCAGGCGGCGCGCACGATCGACGCGCTCAAGGCGAAGAAGACCGACGACGCTCCGGCAGCACCTGCAGCAGAGGCCGCCGAGGAGCCCAACCCGACCGAAGCCGTTGCTCCGGCCGAGGCCACTGAAGACGTCGCCACGGGTGGCGACGACGCCTGAGCCCCGCACCCGCGGAGTCCAGGTACCCGAAAACGCCACTCACGGCATACGAATTGATTGAAAGGAAGCCAGACATGGCCAAGCTCAGCACCGACGAGCTCCTTGAGGCCTTCAAGGAGATGACCCTCATCGAGCTCTCCGAGTTCGTCAAGAACTTCGAGGAGACCTTCGGCGTCACCGCCGCTGCCCCCGTCGCGGTTGCCGCGGCTCCGGGCGCCGGCGCTGCCGGTGGCGACGCCGCCGAGGCCGAGGAGCAGGACGAGTTCGACGTCGTCCTCACCGCGGCCGGCGACAAGAAGATCGCCGTCATCAAGGAGGTCCGCACCCTGACCTCCCTCGGTCTCAAGGAGGCCAAGGACCTCGTCGACGGCGCCCCGAAGCCCGTCCTCGAGAAGGTCGACAAGGCCACCGCGGAGAAGGCGAAGGCTCAGCTCGAAGAGGCCGGCGCCACCGTCGAGCTCAAGTGAGTCAGTCCCGCGCCTGACGCGGGACAGCACCACCGCAGCACGAGAAGCGGGGCGGATCCATCACGGATCCGCCCCGCTTTCGCGTGTCCAGGACCGGGTATGCCGGGCCGCCTCCTTGACTTGCGGGCGTGAGGCGGTCATCCTTTCGGGGTCACGACGTCAGGACGGACCTTGCGGGTTCGGAGCGTGTGGACGACAGACACGGAGGCGGATGCCCGAGCCTCCGGGCTCGCCGGTGTGGCGAGCGATTTGACGGGGTTGGTTTTCTACGCCCTTTTTGCTATCGTGGTCCCTTGCGCCTTCTTCACCCATGATCCCTCAGCGATGAGTGGCCTTTTGACGTGCCTTCCGGTGTGTCTCCCAAGGCCCCTGCCGCAGCGGGGTGAGTGGACCGAAAAGGTGCCCGCCTCCTGAAGTCTCCAGGCCAGTGGAAGGACCCTCCTTGGCTGCGCGCACCGCGTCCCAGACCATGACCACCGCACGGATGGCCACGGGCCGTCTGTCCTTCGCGAAGATTCGCGAGCCTCTGGAGGTCCCCGACCTCCTGGCACTCCAGACCGAGAGCTTCGACTGGCTCCTCGGCAACGAGCGCTGGCAGGCCCGTGTCGCCGCGGCCAAGGCGGAGGGGCGCACCGACGTCCCCGACCGCTCCGGCCTCGAGGAGATCTTCGAGGAGATCTCCCCGATCGAGGACTTCGGTCAGTCGATGTCCCTCTCGTTCCGGGACCACCGGTTCGAGGAGATGAAGTACTCCATCGACGACTGCAAGGAGCGCGACCAGACCTACTCCGCGCCCCTCTTCGTCACCGCCGAGTTCATGAACAACGTGACCGGTGAGATCAAGAGCCAGACCGTCTTCATGGGCGACTTCCCGCTCATGACCGAGCGTGGCACCTTCATCATCAACGGCACCGAGCGCGTCGTCGTCTCCCAGCTGGTCCGCAGCCCGGGTGTCTACTTCGAGCGCACGGCCGACAAGACGTCCGACAAGGACATCTACACCGCCAAGATCATCCCGAGTCGTGGTGCTTGGCTGGAGTTCGAGATCGACAAGCGCGACATGGTCGGCGTCCGCGTCGACCGCAAGCGCAAGCAGTCGGTGACCGTCCTCCTCAAGGCGCTGGGCATGACCCCGGACCAGATCCTCGAGGAGTTCGGCGACTACGAGTCGATGCGCCTGACCCTCGAGAAGGACACCGTCGTCGACCAGGACGCCGCGCTGCTCGACATCTACCGCAAGCTGCGTCCGGGCGAGCCGCCCACGCGCGAGGCCGCCCAGAACCTCCTGGACAACCTCTACTTCAACGGCAAGCGCTACGACCTGGCCAAGGTCGGTCGCTACAAGGTCAACAAGAAGCTCGGCATCGAGGGCGACCCGTCGGCCTCGACCCTGTCGATCGACGACATCGTCGCGACGATCAAGTACATCGTCGCCCTCCACAACGGTGACGAGACCCTGCCGGGCCGTCGCCGCGGTGAGGACGTCGAGATCCCCGTCGAGACCGACGACATCGACCACTTCGGCAACCGTCGCCTCCGCAACGTCGGCGAGCTCATCCAGAATCAGGTCCGCACCGGCCTGTCCCGGATGGAGCGCGTCGTCCGCGAGCGGATGACGACCCAGGACGTCGAGGCGATCACGCCGCAGACCCTGATCAACATCCGTCCCGTCGTGGCGGCGATCAAGGAGTTCTTCGGCACCAGCCAGCTCTCGCAGTTCATGGACCAGAACAACCCGCTCTCGGGCCTGACGCACAAGCGTCGTCTCTCGGCCCTGGGCCCGGGTGGTCTCTCCCGTGACCGCGCCGGCATGGAGGTCCGTGACGTCCACCCGAGCCACTACGGCCGCATGTGCCCGATCGAGACCCCGGAAGGCCCGAACATCGGTCTGATCGGCTCGCTCGCGTCCTATGGGCGGATCAACCCGTTCGGCTTCATCGAGACCCCCTACCGCAAGGTCGAGGGTGGCCGACTCACCGACACGATCCACTACCTGTCGGCCGACGAAGAGGACATGCACGTCATCGCCCAGGCGAACGCGACGCTCAACGACGAGGGCACCGCCTTCGCCCACGAGCGCGTCCTCGTGCGCGTCAAGGGTGGCGAGGTCGAATACGTCCCGGCCGAGGACGTCGACTACATCGACGTCTCCGCCCGTCAGATGGTGTCCGCGGCCACCGCGCTCATCCCCTTCCTCGAGCACGATGACGCCAACCGCGCGCTCATGGGCTCGAACATGCAGCGTCAGGCCGTCCCGCTCGTGCGGGCCGAGGCCCCGCTCGTCGGCACCGGCATGGAGTTCCGCACTGCGGTTGACTCCGGTGACGTCGTCGTGGCCGAGAAGGCCGGCGCCGTGACCGAGGTCTCCGCCGACCTGGTGACCGTCGCCCACGACGACGGCACCTACCGCACGTACAAGATCAACAAGTTCATGCGGTCCAACCAGGGCAACTCCTACAACCAGCGTGTCGTCGTCTCTGAGGGCGACCGTCTCGAGGCCGGTGGCCTGATCGCCGACGGTCCCGCGACCGACGGTGGCGAGATGGCCCTGGGGCGCAACCTGCTCGTGGCGTTCATGCCGTGGGAGGGTCACAACTACGAGGACGCGATCATCCTCAGCCAGCGCTTGGTCCAGGACGACGTCCTCTCCTCGATCCACATCGAGGAGCACGAGGTCGACGCCCGCGACACCAAGCTCGGCCCCGAGGAGATCACCCGGGACATCCCGAACGTCTCCGAGGAGGTCCTCGCCGACCTCGACGAGCGCGGCATCATCCGCATCGGCGCCGAGGTCCGCGACGGCGACCTGCTCGTCGGCAAGGTCACGCCCAAGGGTGAGACC
>Ga0209477_1000971_pt1 | contig 17670 bp, 11 predicted proteins | sample KloWWTupernatant_FD_187180 | JGI IMG/M metagenome (GOLD analysis project Ga0209477, IMG submission 187180) | Active sludge microbial communities from Klosterneuburg, Austria, studying microevolution and ecology of nitrifiers - Klosterneuburg... | ecosystem: Engineered > WWTP > Aerobic digester >... | reverse complement strand
TAAGTTTTTTCATTATCCGCAGAGTCCGAAGAGCAAATAACTCTGATGCAACAAAGTACTGTCAAAAAATTTATTTATGAATCTAAAATAAAAAGCGAAATATAATATTCCGCTTTTTATAAAAATTAAAATAAATTGTACAGCTTATTTAATTAAGTACCGAAAAGATTTTCTTTATTAAATATCAAATCCAAACAGCACGCCGAGATAGTAATTCAGTTGTTTTCCGTAAGTGACAGGCTGTCCCTGATAAATATCAGTGAATTCATTAAAGCCGTAAGCTACATCAAAGAAAATACTGGTAGGGAAAACATAGAATGAAAATGCCTGCAGTCTGAGCTGCGCACCAATATCAGATTTAAAATCATTAAGCCTTGTATCGCTGCCATCCCATGCATTACCATAGTCACCATAAAGTGAAAAATAAAGTTTGTCAAGATAAAGAGGTGAAATTCGTGTATCAATATTTGTAAAGATCGGCAGTCTGTAATTCAGATTAAGTGCAACAGCTCTTCCACCTCCAAGTGCATAGAAAGGATATCCTCTCATGCCCGGTAGACCTGATGCATAAAAATTATAAAAACCTTCCACCGGTGGTCCGAATATCGTACCACCTGAAAGTCTTAATGAAATTGAATGAGCGTTATTAAACAGCCCGACAGATTCAGTCCATGAACCGAAAATTTTAAACAGATCTCTGTCCTCGTAATTTGTTGTAATTGTACCATTGTCATTTACTTCGATAGAAGGATTAATTTCACTCATTTCATAATCATAAGTAATGTCAAACACTCTTCCGATAGGATTGATGTCAGCATTTTTACTTGGAAGGATACTTTCGTAACTGTATGTCAGTGCGAAATCATTTGCTTTAAAATAAGTCTCTCGTGCTGACCTGACAGAAATTCCGCTTTGCGGAATTGCAAAGGCGTCTATATCATAAGCGTAATTTGACAAGGTATATAAAAACTTCACAGTGTGATCACTGTTAATAATATTAAATGCCATTCCGAAATCAAATGACAACAGATCATAAGTAATACCAACACTAATAGTATCTGCACCGGCAATCAGATCTCCCTGCGAATCCCTTGTAGTATTGAATCCTTCAAGCGTTAGTGTAGGTAAGAATCCGACTTCTTTTGTAAAGAAGTCTTTGAAAAATGGAAATCCATTATCATATTGAAACTGCAGGAAAATATCACGTTCGCCTTTTACGTTAATTGCAGCACCGCCGAATACTGAAAATCTGTTTAGCATTTCATTTGAAAAAAAGTATAAGCCCGGCTTGATAGCTTCAAAAAAACTGAATTGATCCTGTCTCTGATATGTATCAAATCTCAAAACAGGTACAAAAGAAAGTGGTGTGAATGCGCTTCTGTATTCTTCCTTTTTCAATTTCGTGATATTCTTATCATCAAAATTTTTAAGCTTATTCCAGTTAAAATTACTGCCTGCCTGTAAGGAATCTTCAGAAGTATATTTTGTGATAAGTATATCCGGCTGCTTATATTTTCCCAGTACATCAGGATCGAACTCTTCATAATTTTTTAATAATGCAATCTTATAGCCTGTAGGTTGATAAGAAGAATAAGCGAGATTTCCATTACCATCTACTGATGGCATAAATGCTCCGCCGATTGCATTTGTAAGCTGCTTTACTGTTCCCGAATCCATATCAAGTGAATAAATATTGAAGATACCTGTGGGATTTGAGGAATAAAACATTTTCTTTCCGTCCTTTGATAAAAAAGGAGTTCTGTAATCTACACCTTTTTTTTCAAGTACATATTCAATTGTACCTGTCTCTACTTCAATCGATGCAATTTTTCTTGAATCTTCGTAAGCGAAATCAAAATATATTTTTTTTCCGTCAGGAGAAAATTTAGGGTTATAGACCTGTTCGCCGTTTGTAAAGGTAGTCAGAGGTCTGATATTTTTCCCGTCTGTATTTGCTAAATTAAGATTCAAAGTACCGTCTCTGTTAGTAACAAAAATCATTGTCTTACCGTCAGGAGCATATGCAGGAGATGTAGCTCTTAGATTTTCAGTAAGTTTTTTTTCATCACCACTTTTTACATTAAGCTCATATATGTCATAAACAGTGGTCCCGAGAATCGTCCTCGGGTAATTTCTTTTTGCGAAAAGAATTTTCTTAGAATCAGGTGACCAGGAGAAATTGGTTGAGACTGGTGCATTTACTATTTCAGATTTTCTTGTTGCAATGTCATACACCATCAGACTTGTTGCTCCATAGTCAAATTCCTGATTTGATAAATAAGCTACTTTTTTTCCGTCAGGTGAGAGCTGCGGAAAATAATTTGCAAAACCTTTATTTTCAATAACGACACCTTCGACTTCATCAGCTTTTACATCTGCAAGTCTTTTTGCATAATCATTTTCGAGAAATGCTTTCCACTGATAATATACTTTTTTCCCATCAGTGCCCAGAGCTTTTTTCATAGCTCTGTCCATACTGAAATTTGTAAAATCTCCTAAGTTATCTGTGATCTCTCTGAGCTTTTCTTCACCGTACTCTTCTGAAATATATCTTGTGAGAGAATATCCGAGATTATATATCGATTCTGCTTTAAGACTGGTGATGGAAGAAAATTGTCCCATCTCACCCCAGGTAAGAAGATTACCTCCGATAATATAGCTTCTTAAAATCATATCTCTGTGTGAATCCCAGTATTCATAATTTAATTGTTGTCTCTGATACTGCGCAGTACCTTCAGCAAACCATGCGGGAACTCCGACCCCCGAAATCGGGTAAGAGACGATGGCATTTGGATAACCATATAAAACATCTGGTCTGACCTCATTTTCATAACCGAGCCACTGCAGATAAAATGTTGGAAGTTTAGTTCCATATTTTAAAGATGCCTGAACCTGAATAGCATGAGTATATTCGTGAGTGACAACATTTCTCAGCCAGTTGTGTGTACCTCTGAGATCGTAGTCAAGAGCAGTTGCATAAATTTCTATCCTGTTGCCAAAATAATCTGTAGCTCCGTTTGCAATATCGGATACGTCATTAACAATGAAATGAGTTTTATCAGGTGTGGTATATTTATACAGTGTAGTGATCGGACCATAAATTTCTTCAGCGATTTTTGCAATTGTATTTGCAGTTCTTTCCGTACCATCATGATAGTGAACAAAAAAATGTTCGGTCTCGATAGTATGCCATTCGAGTTCGGGATGCGGATCAAACTGCGAATACAGAAAAGATGAGTTTAGAAATAAAAGGATAACTGTAAATAGAGAAAAATTCAGGACTTTAATGTTAAACATTGAATGTTAATTTGTTAATAATTATAATTGTTAAAAATAAATTTGATTTTAAATAAAGATTTGAAACTGCAAAGAATTCTAGAATCGGTAAGAAATTATCAAATAAATAATAAATTTTTAAAAGGTTAAAATAAAGCTTATAGAAGAATTTTACAATTTTGTAATAAATAACTCTTGTAGTTGAATTTTAATTCACAGAAAATAATTGATTCGCTAAAACAACCTCAAAAATTAGTTTTAATAATAATAATTTTATTTGGTATAAGCAATGTTACTTTTTCTCAAGGAAGAAGAGACAGGACAGGCGTAAGAAACAATTATGTAAAGGTCAATCCAAATGATACCAGCACTGTTTATTCGACAGAAGATTCACTTAGTCTGATCGGTGTAAACCAGGAGCCTGTGGATTCTACAGCCCGAATCAAATATTTCCAATACGAACCTGTTTATAAATTCGGGACAAAAATTCAGGGAAGATCTTCACCATTATTATTAGGTAATTCTACATTGTTAAAACCCGAAATAAAATTTGACACATCAGGAAATGTAATACTTACTGAAAATTTTAATGGCGAACCAATAAGAGCTCCTTTGGTAATTCCCCTTGAGGAATATTTACAGGCGCTGTCGGCAAATAATATTGAAAATTTATTTTCAATTATTGTTGGCGAAAATTTCAAAGGCGGAACTCAGGATGATCTTGGAAAACTCTTTGAAAAATTTACAGATATAACTATCCCACTTCCATTTAAATCAGAAAGTATATTCGGTCCCCCTACATTTAATTTAAAACTAAACGGTGCTGTAGATATTACAGCTTCTTATCAAAGTGCAAAAAGTGATCAGACTGTAATAACCGGTTTGAGTAATTCAAATAACAGTATTAACTTTAAACAGGAAGTTCAGCTTACTGCAAAAGGTGTCATCGGAGATAAACTAAGCATTGATGCAGATTATAATACACAGAGATTATTTGATTTTGAAAATCAGCTCAAGCTGAAATATGAAGGATATTCTGATGAAGTTATTAAAAAGATAGAGGGAGGAAATGTTTCTCTTGAGACGAGATCCGGCCTGATCGGTTCATCTCAGTCCTTGTTTGGTGTCAAAGGTGAATTTCAGCTCGGGTCATTATCTTTGTCTAGCGTAGTTTCACAGAAAACCAGTAAATCAGAAACAAAGGATTACAGCGGAGGTGTGCAGGAGTCGAGATATGATATTAATTTATGGGATTATGCTGACAATCATTTTTTCTTAGATACAGTTTATAAAACCAGTTTTGTAGATTTTTATACAACAGGCAGTACTATAAGTCAAAGAACTGACAGCCTTGCCGTGGATGAACAGTCTTTTGAGGTCTGGGTACAGACGGATCAGCAGACAGAAAACTACAGAAGAGCAGCAATGTATGTGGATCTCGGACCAATTCCTTCCAGCGGTCAGTACAATGATACTTTGAAATCCCTAAGGTTCAATCAGCAGGGAGTTAATGCGTCAGGTATTGTCAGAAAGTTAGAGGAAAGTGAATATGAACTTCACAGATTAGCAGGTTTTGTTTCTTTGAATGTAAGTTTACCAGACAATTATTTTGTAGGTGTAGCATATAAAAGAACCAAAACCCGTGAACAGTTTGGAACTATTAGTACAGATTCCATAAATGCTGAAGATACACTCGTCCTGAAAATGGTAAAGCCCGAAAACCTTGTTCCGGCAAATACTCTTGCGTGGGAACACAAATTAAAAAATATATATAAACTGCCTGTATCGAGAGTTGTAAAAGAAGGATTTGAATTTGAAATAAAATATCTTGATAATGGAAATTATATACCGACTCTTCCTCCGTCTCAGAATATTTCAAGAGATTTGATCTTTATAGTAGGACTTGACAGATATACAAACGGAAGGTCAGGTGATCCCGACAATAAATTTGACTTTATACCCGGTACTACCATTAATGTAGAAAGTGGTTATGTTATTTTTCCGACTTTAAAACCTTTCTTATCAAACTTTGAGGCTTATGAAGAAAACGGAGTCAGGATTGATTCCAGCTTTTGGTATCCACAGATCTATACTTTATCAAAGAATGATTCCAGACTACAGCCAAATGCAAACAATTTTAAGATAACTGGTAAAGTCAGAGGAGAAGCCGGTATCAGTAACACAATCAGTCTCGGATTTAATCTGGTACAGGGAAGTGTTACAATAAAAGTCGGTGAACTTAATCTTGTACCTAATGTGGATTATACAGTTGATTATTCTACTGGTACAGTTGTGATCAGAAATTCATCCGCATTAATATCAAAAGACCTTAAGATCTCATATGAAACAAATGACCTTTTTACGCTGGCTTCAAAAACATTTCTTGGATTAAGAGGTGATTACAGGATCTCCGAAAAAAGTTCATTCGGTTTTACATTTGTAAATCTGAAGCAGCAGACATTGAACGACAAAGTAAGGATAGGTGAAGAGCCGACAAATAATTCAATGTTCGGAATTGATTTTACTACAGAGCTGCCAATGCAGTCCTTTACAAACCTTGTAAATCTGCTTCCCGGATTTAATACAAAAGAGCCATCCAGTTTTTCAATAAGAGGTGAAATTGCATCCATTATCCCTGATCCAAATACAAAGAAAAGTCTTATACCGGGCGATAACAATGAAGCAGTTGCTTATATTGATGATATGGAAGGTGCAAAAAAAATAATTTCACTTGGTACTACTTACAATACCTGGACAATTGGATCTGTACCTCTTTCAAATTATATCGGACCTGCAGACAGTATTCAGTATAAGCAGGGTAAAAGAGGAAAACTGCAATGGTACAATCTTCCAAACAGTGAGCTTGTTACTAATGTATATCCATATAAAGATGTTCAGGCAAATCAAAATACGATCACGCCTTTTTATATGACTTATGTTCCAAGTCAAAGAGGAACATATAATTATAATGGCGCTTATGAAACAACTCAGGATCTTGATTCTACATGGAACGGAGTAATGAAATTTTTGAATACAACAAGTAATGATCTTATCAATGATAATATAAATTTCATTGAATTCAGTATGCGTGTCGTGAATCTGAATGCTCAGACACTGCCCGGGAAATTAATTATTGATCTGGGAAATATAAGTCAGGATGCTATTCCTAACAACGTTCTAAATACTGAAGATACACTTGGTAATGGTGAACTGAGATCTCAGGCGGATGATAAGGGTCTTGACTTTAAAACTGATGATGAAGAATTAATCGAATATAATAGTAAAAATGGTACTAACTTAACTCTGGCAAATTTTGAAAACGGAGATCCTGCCGGCGATAATAATAATACGAATCCAGTATTCAATCCAAACTTAATTAACGGTACACAGGGAAATCTGAATTTTGATAACGGACGAAGACCGGATACGGAGGATTTGAATAAAACCGTCCGGGTAAATAACGGTAATGATTATTTCCAGTTTGAAATAGATCTGGATACTTCACTTACCAATAAATATATAGTAGGTTCAGGATTGAATGGATGGCATCAGTATAAAATACCATTATCTGAGTTTACAACATCATACGGAAATGCTTCTTTTAATAATATTCAGTTTGTCAGAATGTGGGTTACCGGTATCAGAGATTCAGTCAGACTTGTGATGTATGAAATTAACCTGACAGGAAATCAGTGGGTAAAACCAAATAAAATAGATACAACTTATAATATCTCCACAGTCAGCATTGAAGAAAATCCAAATTTTTATCAGAGTCCTGTTCCGGGTAATGTGCTGAGACAGAATATCAGAAATCAGACCGGTGAAGAAACACAGTCAAACGAACAGTCTTTATCACTTGAAATTACAAACCTTACAAGCGGTGTAAAAAAAGTTGCAAGAAAAGATTACAGTACATTACCACTGGATCTTTTTAATTACAGAACAATGAAAATGTTTGTAAACGGAGACCCGTCATTTAATTATACAAATTCAGATATCTATGATGCAACAATGGTAATACGATTTGGAAATGATTCAAATAATTATTACGAATACAGAGCACCTATACATCCTGATAACAGAAATCCAAACCGACCTGAGCAGCCGTGGGATTCTTTGAACAATGTTACAGTTAATTTTAACGAACTGACCAGACTGAAATTGCTCAGAGACAGCGCTAATGTACCTGTTACGTTGCCGGTACCGAGTATACCTGGTGCAGAATACAGAATCTTTGGTAATCCTGATTTGAAATCTATCAGGGAAATTACACTTGGTGTGGAAAAAAACAGGAATGGACTGAATTCTTCCATTTCGGGAAGTGTATGGTTTAATGAACTGCGGCTTGTAAACGTAATCGATAATGACGGAGTAGCTTTTAATGTAAATGCAAATCTGAAATTTGCCGACCTGATGGATTTCAATTTTGCAATATCAAAGACCGATCCATACTTTCATTCTATTGATACAAGGGTGGGGACCCGAAATACGGGTTTATCATGGGATTTTGGAACTACGATCAATGTACATAAATTCATTAATAACGCTTTGGCGTCTATGATCTCCGAAGACTGGAAGGATTTTATAACTCTTCCGCTTACTTTCAGACATTCTGAAAATACAAATAACCCTCAGTATTTTCCGGGTACGGATATTGAAATTGATAAAGCAGCAGAACAGCAGTATTTGCGGGTCTTATCTCAGACAGGGGATGAAAATCAGGCACAAACTGCAAGAAATAATGTATATGAAGAAGCACAGAGTTTATTAGTTAGAAATACACTTTCAATCAATAGTATGTTCTTTACATTACCGGGTGGTAATTTTTTTGTGAAGGATTTCTTTAATCAGCTTCGATTTAATTTTAATGCTGATTTTGGAAACTCAAGAGATATTACTTATGAAAATAAAAATGATTTCAGATATAACGGTGGAGTCAGCTTTGCAACTGATTTTAAACTTTCAGAAAAATTAAATCTGAATATAGGTCAACTGATCCCCTTAGGTGAGAAGTATGCAAATGCGAAGATGTATTTCTTTCTGCCGTTCATCCCGCTGGTTCCCCTTTTTAGTTCAAATTTTTCTGCATCAACAGATTTTAACAGATCGAGATTTGAATCTCAGCAAAGAAAATTTTCAAATCCTGATCCGACATCCAGAGATTTTACAGCAAACAGAGGATTCCGGCTTGACTGGAAATTCATTGAAAACTGGATCGTTGACCTGAATGGAAATTACGATTTCCGGGCTGGAAGTGATCTTACCGATTACGAAACTGGCGACACTAACGGTATTCAGAGACCCGACAGCGAAATATTTAATGATATATTTTTTAATGGAGGTGTTGTTAATTTTGGAACTGATCTGGATTATGTACAGACAATTACTTTAAATCCCAAACTGAGCCTGCCTTTCATTGACAGATTTGTTACCTTGACAGGCGGATATAATGTCCGATATGGCTGGGTAAATCCAAATCAGATAGTAAATGTAGGTTTTAATACGGGGTATTCAAATACTTTCAACTCTACAGCAAATCTAAAATTAGCTGAAATATTTACTCTGTTTGGCGGGTCAGATAATGCCAATCTCAGAGCAAATGGAATGGGAAGAGATACTGTTGTAAAAAGTTCGCAAAGCATTGAAGATATTTTAAATATTTTTAAAACTTTTGTACCAATGGATATTAGTATAACATATTCTCAGAATAGTTCAGTGGCAAACGGAGGCGTAACTGGAAATCCGGGATTTGGAAACTTCTGGTTTTATCCATCTACTAAGGATGAATATGGTCCGTCAAGAATGTATCAGCTTGGATTCAGTCTGTATCCTGGAACCAGAGCTCCTAATATTAACTCGTTAACTGATACTTATCTGCAGGGAAATGAACTTTCATTATCTACTTCGATAAATCCATTTATTCCTGAAAATATCAGTATGACGCTGAATTTTAAAACGAACTGGGGATTTACTAATAATCTTGTGTATGATTCTGATGCCAACGGTAATATTGGTTCTCCTACAAGTAAGTCGAGCTCAAGTCTTTCAGGCAATTCTATATTCTTTGCAGGAAATATGGAAAATTTTGAATTTCAGGGAGATGGTTCGAACAGCACTCAAAGCAGATTGAATTTGACAAATGCTTTTGAAGAACAGGTATCTTCATTTCCTTTCCCAAGCTGGACTCTGAGTATTTCAGGTCTTGAAAAATTCCCTTTGTTTTCAGATTTTGCTTCACAGGTTTCATTGGAAAATAATTTTCTTTCGGAATTCAGGGAAAGCAGATTAGTAGATATTAATAGTCTTGATATTCCAAATTTACAGGCGGTAACTCAGGCATTTAGTCCGCTGATAGGGCTGAATATTGTTTTCAAAGAATTAATGGGTGGAAATATGTCATCAAATTTCAGGATAAATTCCAGTACGTCAAATATTCTGAATCCTACCGGTGCAAACGTTCAGTCAATAAGTACAAGTGAATGGAGTGTAAATGCAAACTTTACAAAAAGCGGGTTCAGTATCCCGCTCTTTGGATTGTCACTTCAGAATGATATTTCATTTGCACTGACACTTTCGAATTCAAAGAATGAGCCTACAAATTATGAATTTGGAACGGGAGTAAAAGTACCTGTCATAGGAAACGGTTCATCCATCACAACTATAAATCCTTCAATTCAGTATTCCCTCAGCTCAAAGGTTTCTATGCAGCTCTTCTATAAATATATTTCAACTAATCCTACCGGTCAGTCTGTAACTACTGTTCCAAGTACTTCAAATGAAGGCGGTCTTAATATCAGGATCACTATCCAGTAAGAAATTTTCTTTATTTCAATATAATTGTAATTTCACCATTAGCTAATTTCTTTTTTGCATCTTCCACTTTTGCTATCACAGAAGTATCGATCAGAGATTTGTTATTTTCATCATAAACATAACTTACACCTTTGTCTTCGAGACCAAAAGTTTTTATGCCGCCGATAAATTTATTTTCTTTGAAATTCTTTATAGTATTGAAAACTGCTTCGTCCACTTGTTTTACCATGCTTGTAAGAATAAATCCCGGCGCTTCTTTTTGCTGATCCATATCTACGCCTATAGCTAGTTTATTTTTATCTCTGGCAGCTTCAAAAAGTCCGAGCCCCGACAATCCCGATGCGTGATAAATAATGTCAGCACCACTATTATACTGACTCAAAGCGATCTCTTTTGCTTTCCCGGGGTTTTTAAATCCTTCCGGGGAAACGCTTACATAGCCGGTTAAAACCTGACAATCAGGAGAGGCATATTGTACTCCTTGTTTATATCCTTCTTCAAATTTTCTTATGAGACTTGATTCCATGCCTCCGATAAATCCGACTTTATTTGTTTTGGAATTTAAAGCTGCTATTACACCAACCAGAAAAGAACCTTCCTCTTCTTTAAATTCAATAGCTTCTACATTTGCGGGGATCTTTTTATCCGGATCAATTGAATAGTCTACACATGCAAATTTTTTATCAGGGAATTCCAATGCAATATTATTTATGTCATCTGTAAAAATAAACCCTACCCCAAAAACCAGTCCAATATCTTTTTTGCTGGCGAGCTTTCTTAAAGCAGATTCTCTGTCAGAGCCGTCTCCCGGATCTATCACTTCAAATTCAATCCCGAGTTTTTCTTTTGCTTCCTCAAGACCTTTATAAGCGGCGTCATTAAAAGATTTATCCCCCCTGCCGCCAATATCAAATACTAATCCGACTTTCATAGGAGTAAGCGGAATTTCTTTTTCCGAAGTACTTTCCTTTTTACCACAGGAAATCATAATCAGACAAAACAGAACAATACATATTACTGTGAAAAATTTATTCATTTATATTTTTTTATTATAAAAGGTTAGTATGAAGTGTGAATATATTCAGATTGCTTTTTTATGAGGTTCAGTTTTAAAAACATGATGAATACGGCATCTGGCTTCGTAATGATTTGAAGCGCCGACCAGTATCTGATCATCACTTTGAGTAACTCTGTGAGTTCTGTTTGCAGGTGCTCCGCAAATTACACAGACAGCATGTGTCTTTGAAATATATTCCGCAATGGCGAGAAGCTGAGGCATTGGTTCAAAAGGCATTGCCCTGTAATCCTGATCCAGACCGGCTACAATGACCCTTTTTCCCGCATCTGCAAGATTCTGACAGATCTCAATTAAGTCATTTTCAAAAAACTGAGCTTCGTCTATTCCAATGACTTCCACATCAAAAGTTTTGTCAAGAATCTCTTCAGCATTTTCCACTACTTCCGACGGATAAGACTGATCATTATGAGACACGATCTCAAATTCACTGTATCGGTTGTCAATTTTTGGCTTGAAAACTTTGACCCTCTGCTTAGCGATCTCAGCCCTTCTTATCCTTCTTATGAGCTCTTCTGTCTTACCTGAAAACATACTGCCGCAAATTACTTCAATATGTCCTGTTTTTTTGAAAGTTCTGATTTGTAAATTTTCGTTCATTTTTTTTGATTCAGTAAAAAATTTTTATCAAAGATACCGGGCAGCAGATCAATCAGCTTATAAGTTTTTATCTTGGTTTTGGATTTCACAATTATAATATCCACATCAGTACCGAATTCTGCCATGAATTGCCGGCAGGCTCCGCACGGATATGTATAGTCTTTTGCACTTGATGAAATAGCAACAGCCTTAAAAATTTTATATCCTTCGGATACAGCTTTCGAGTAAGCTGTTCGTTCGGCACAGATACTCAAAGAGTAAGATGCACATTCTACATTTGTCCCTGTAAAAATCTTGCCTTCAGCGGTTAGTACTGCTGCACCTACCGAAAATTTGGAATAGGGTGAATATGAAAATTTTCTTGCATTAATGGAATATTCTATTAACTTATTATATGATGTCAGCAATATAGTGGTATTCTTATTTATTGTTAATATATTCATTTCTAAGTATATTATCAAATAATTTTATTCTTCAGATACTTACACTGTGAAACGAAGAGCCATATTCAGGATATTCGATAAATACATTGGTATTCCTGTTATTATTTTGCTGGCAATACTTACAAAAAGGAAGAGGCGCATTCCAATTGAAAATATTAAAAAAATATTGATAATTAAGCTTGCTGCCATTGGTGATTCTATACTGTTAATCCCAACTCTAAGAGTATTAAAAAAGAATTTCCCTGATGCTGAAATTACATTTATCTGTTCTCAGATCAATTATTCAGTTATAAAAAAAATTCCATATGTTAATAAAATTATTGACTGCAATGTACATTCATTTTTAAGAAAACCATTTTCATTTTTCAGGTTCATGAAAGATCTGAGGAAAGAAAAGTACGACATTATTATTGATGTAGGTCAATGGGAAAGAATTAATGCAATCATGACAATGCTTGCCAAAGCAGATTACACAATTGGATTTAAGACTGAATCACAGAATAAGCATTTTGGATATGACAGTGTAGTAGCTCATTCCAGGACAAAGCATGAACTTGAGAATTTCCTTGACTTAGTCATTCCTCTTGGTATTAATATTTCTGAAGAGGATAAAAAATTAGAATATTTTTTAAATTCAGAAGATTATAAATTTGCAGATGAATTTTGGGATAAGCATGAGCTGAACGGAAGAACTGTTATTTGTCTTCATCCTGGTTGCGGAGAAAATGGCAGACCCCGGGAATGGGAGGAACAGAATTATATTGACCTGGGAAGAAGGCTGGTAGCTTATGATGATAATATAAGGATACTTATAACCGGTGCTGCTCACGAAGAAGAAAGATGCAGAGAAATTGCTGCCGGTATAAATAGAAATGTTATTAACACTGCAGGAATGTATCCGCTTGATAACGTAGTTGCACTTGTCAAAAGAGTTAAATTAATTGTATGCAGTAATACAGGTATGCTTCATATTGCCTCCTGTGTCGGAACTAAAACTATGGGACTGCACGGTCCGACAAATCCTTTAAAATGGGGATCTTACACCAAGAATGCAGTTCTGATCCAGAGTGATAAATTTTGCAGCCCCTGTCTTTATCTTGGTCATGACTATGGATGTCAGGTTCCGCAGTGCATGGCGCATATTTCGGTAGATGATGTTTTTATTTATATCAGGAAAGCTTTGAATCCTGAATTGTTCCAAAATTTTCAGCAACACTTAAATTGACAAAAAAATTATTAATTATTAAACTAAAAATATGTCAAATAATAAATTTCCTTCATTTGATCTGATTGAATCATTTGGTCATGAGCAAGTAGTTTTCTGTTCCAATAAAGAGCTTGGTTTGAAAGCAATAATCGGAATTCATAATACAACTTTAGGACCAGCCCTTGGTGGAACGAGGATGTGGAATTACGCTTCGGATGAAGAAGCTTTGGTAGATGTATTAAGATTATCCAGAGGAATGACCTATAAAGCTGCTGTAGCCGGATTAAATCTCGGCGGCGGAAAAGCTGTGATTATTGGTGATTCAAGAACTCAAAAAACTGAGGGTCTCTTCAGAGCTTTCGGCAGATATATTGAAGGACTTTCCGGAAGATATATAACTGCTGAAGATGTGGGAACGAGCATAAAAGACATGGAATATATTATGATGGAAACACGACATGTTACAGGTATTCCTATTGAAGTAGGCGGTAGTGGAGACCCGTCTCCTGTTACTGCTTATGGAACATACGTTGGTATAAAAGCATGTATTAATGATATATATGGAAGTGATTCTCTTGAAGGGAAAAAAGTAATTGTACAGGGTGCCGGCGGTAACGTTGGTAAACATCTCTGTAAATATCTGCATGAAGACGGAGCAGTTCTTTATGTTAATGATATCTATGAGGACAAGCTGAAAACACTTGTAGAAAATTATAAAGCCACTATTTTAAATGATAATGAAATTTATTCTACTGAAGCTGATGTCTTTTCTCCCGCTGCTCTCGGAGGTATTATTAATGATGAAACAATTCCATTGCTGAAAGTCAAAATCGTAGCAGGTGCTGCAAATAATCAGCTCGGTGATGAAGAAAAACACGGCAAAATGCTCAAGGATAAAGGTATTCTTTATGCACCCGATTATGTGATAAATGCAGGCGGACTTATAAATGTTTATAATGAACTTGAAGGATATAACAGAGAAAGAGCTTTAAAGCAGGCTTCAGGAATTTACGATATTCTTAAAAGTATAATTGATATCTCTAAAAAAGAAGACGTATCAACAGAAGTGGCTTCGAGAAAAATTGCTGAAGAAAGAATGGAAGCTGTTTCTCATGCCAAGAGAATCAGGATTTACAGAGATAAAAGACTTTTCAACCAGCGTAATACATAATAATAAATTGGAATAAAATTTGGAAACTGCTATCTGGGTAATAGGCCTTCTCGCAGCAGTAATAATTATTGTTTTATATATAATTACTTCTGTAAATAAATATAGTAACTCTTTTGTCGAAAAATATTTTGATGATGATGACAAAGGAAAAGCTTCGGGAAATGATTTAACAAAAGCTAAAGATCAAAACTTTCCCGATGAGAAAGTTAATTTAAAAGATACTGATTCAAAGTCCGGTCAAAATTGAGATCAATTTATCTTAAAGAATTTTAATATTATTTTAAGCAGGGGAGTAAGCGGACTTAATTTTTATTTGTAAATGACGGCTTCACCAGTGCATATTTTCTAACATATCCGGCAATTTTTTGAAGGTCAATCATTTCAATACATTCCAAATTGTAAGGACAAACTTTATTCCAGCATGGAGCACACTCCAGACCGGTTGGAATTAATTTCTCCCCGCGGTTAAACAGTTCGATCTCATTCCAGCAGGAAAGCCCAAACCATGCTATCACATATTTTTTCAATGCAATTGCAAGATGCATTCCAAAACTATCGCCTGTAATTACTACATCACAGACTTCCATAAAACACGCGCCATTTCTGATGCCAAGATTGGTAGGTGTATAAATTACTTTGCTCTGAATTTCCTTGTCGAGACTTTCATGAATTTTCAGATTCCTTTCGGTATCCTCTTTTCCGCCAAGCAGCAATATCTTAAATCCATCTGTCTGAGCAAGATCATTAATTAAAGAAGTATGCTGCTCTACAGTCATTTTCTTATTTGGAAAAAGATTTGAACAGCCGGTATTAAATCCAATATACAAATTGTTAGCGTCATATCCGATCTGTTCTTTATATTTTTCTATAAACTCAGTTTCACTCTTTGAAAAATTAAATACATACTCATATTCTTTATATTCCAGATCAAAAGTTTCATGTATTATCTGACTTCCTGATTTCAGATTCTTTCTGAATTTTAACTCATCATTGACCCCCATGCTGTAATTATACATTGCGGATTCACTTGCGGGAATGATCTTACCGTTCTCATTTAAAACGAACCCGTATTTCTCATCAGCATTTACAATGCCGGCGAATGCACATGCGTAATCCGATTTATCTCCGTTCAGTAAAACATCATACTTCATTTCAGAAATTATCATTTTATCAGTTTCGTCCCATACATATACTTTATCTATAAATTCATTATTTGCAAGTATAGGTAATGCACTCTTCATAGTGATCCAGTGGACAGTGCTAACAGGATATTTCCTTTTTAAAGATCTAAGAATGGATGTATTCAATAGCACATTTCCGAGAGCATCAAGTGATATGATAAGAATTTTTTTTCCGGTGAGATGTGTTTTTTCTCCGTCAAGTTCCATTTTACAGCCTTGTGTCAGACAGTCATGGCCGGGGAAGCATGGCTTATAGCCTGAGAAATGATTACAGTCCGGTAATTTTAGATTTTTAAAGTCCAATTATAAATACAAATTAATTCAGTAAATAAATTTAATTCTGATTTTTTAGTGCCCGTTCCTAATCTCCGGATTGGTAACGCACTTGAACTTGAAACTCCGTTTCAAATAAGTCTTGAAAATAATATTGCTGATCTTTTGTTCCCTCAGAGTAACGTGTTTTTCGGACTCTGAGGATACTGCGTTAAAAAAATTTAAATCGATTTTTTTATAAGTTCAGTGATCTTTTTCAGATCCCCTTTTCTGTTTACAAAATCCATATCATTTGAATCAACAATTACACATCTGCCTGATTTGTAATTACTGATCCATTCATTATAGCTTTCATTAAGCTTTTTCAGATATTCAGGATCGATGTTTTTTTCAAAATCCCTTCCCCTTAGGTGAATCTGTTTTTGTAACTTCGGCAGATCGGACTGGAGATATAAAAGGAGGTCAGGTGCTTTAAGGAAAGAAGTCATTTCTTTAAAGAGCTGTCTGTAATTATCATGATCTCGTTTACTCATTTTTCCCATCTTATACAGATTAAGTGCAAAAATTTCAACATCCTCATAGATACTCCTGTCCTGTATTACAGACTTTCTGGATTTTAGAATTTCGACATGTGTCTTAAATCTGTGAGAAAGGAAATATACCTGCAGATTGAATGACCACCTGTTCATATCCGAATAGAAGTCTTTAAGATATGGATTGTTGTTAACCTTTTCATAAAAAGGTTTCCAGTCAAATTCTCCGGCTATCAGACTTGTAAGAGATGACTTACCCGAACCTATATTACCGGCTACGGATACAAATGATTTTTTTTTCGGATTCATTAAATAAAAAAACCGTCAAATTAAAATTGACGGTTAAAAAATATTTTATTTTAAAAGAATAAAATTCTAAGAAACTACTGCTTCTTCTATTACTTCAACCGTTTCAGCTTTTTTAGATAATACCGGTGCTTCAGGAATTATCTGCTCAGAAACTTTTGGAGCTTTCTTTTTTTCTTTTATTTTTGTAGCAGCCTTACCTGTCAGATTTCTCAAATAATAAAGTTTAGCTCTTCTTACACTTCCGTATTTGGAAATTTCGATCTTAGCTATTCTTGGTGAGTTGATTGGGAAAATTCTTTCCACTCCTACTCCATTGGAAATTTTCCTGACGCGGAAATTCTTGCTGACACCACCGCCTCTTATTCCCATTACTATTCCTTTGAATAGCTGAATCCTTTCCTTTTCACCTTCAAATACTTTTACTGATACAGTAATTGTATCTCCTACGTGAAACTCCGGTAAATCATTCCGGATCTGTCCTGCTGTTACTAGATTAATTTTTTTATTCATGATAATAATTCTCCTTATCCGTTTCTGTTATTTTTCTTATTAAGTTTATTTATTCTGTTATACTTTGCATTGGCTTTTTTCTCACGCCAGATATTTATTTTTTTATGGTCTCCTGAAAGTAATACTTCAGGAACTTTCAGCTTATTATAGATCTCAGGTCTTGTATATTGCGGATGATCAAATCCTGTCTCTACCTGAAATGAATCTGTAATTGCAGATTCACCGTCTCCGAGTACTCCGGGTATCAATCTTGCAACGGCATCTATAAAAACAAATGCA
>Ga0209477_1000970_pt1 | contig 17699 bp, 13 predicted proteins | sample KloWWTupernatant_FD_187180 | JGI IMG/M metagenome (GOLD analysis project Ga0209477, IMG submission 187180) | Active sludge microbial communities from Klosterneuburg, Austria, studying microevolution and ecology of nitrifiers - Klosterneuburg... | ecosystem: Engineered > WWTP > Aerobic digester >... | reverse complement strand
CGCCAGATTCCCGCGGCGACCAGCAGCGCCCCGGCCACGGCCCCCACCGTGAACCACATCCGGCGCCGCGAACCGGCCGGCGCGGCCGGCGCCCGCGCTTTGCCGCCGGAAATGCCCTGCACGCCACGTCCCTGCCCACTCGTCGTCGCCAGCCGCGGCGTGGCGCGCTTGCGTGGCGAGGGCGCCTCCTTGAGCACCGAGGCTTCGGGCGCCGTCGCCAGCAACTGGTCGATGGCCGCGGCGAAGGCGTCGCCGGTCGGGAAGCGGTCGTCGGCGTTCTTGGCCATCAGCCCGGCGACCAGCGGCTGCAGCCACGTGAACGGGGGCGGCAGTTGCGGCATCGGGTGGGTGACGTGCATCAGGGCGATCGTGAAGGGGTCGGCGGCGTCGTAGGGCGGCTTGCCGACCAGGCACTCGTACAGCACGGCGCCCAGGCTGTAGAGGTCCGAGCGCCCGTCGACCGATTCGGCCCGCGCCTGCTCCGGGCTCATGTAGTGCGGCGTGCCGATCGAGTTGCCGATCTGGGTCGCCATGGTGCCCGAACCCATCGACTTGGCGATGCCGAAATCCGCCAGCACCGCGCTGCCGTCGGCGCGGAACAGGATGTTCCCGGGCTTGACGTCGCGGTGCACGAAGCCCTTCTCGTGGGCGAAGTGCAGGCCGTGCGCGATGTCGCGCACGCAGTCCAGCGACTCGGCGATGCTGATGCCCTGGGCCAGCCGCTCGCGCAGGGTGCCGCCGGGAATGTACTCGGCGGCGAGGTAGTAGTGGGTGCCGGATTGGCCGATGTCGTGCACCGTGACCAGGTTGGGATGCGACAGCTGCGCGGTGATGCGGCCTTCCTTGAGGAAGCGCTGGGTGAACTCGTGGTTGGCCGCCAGCGCGGGCGCCATCACCTTGAGCGCCACCTCGCGGTCGAGCGACTCCTGCAGCGCGAGGTAGACCGAGGCCATGCCGCCGATGCCAAGCGGCCGGATGATGCGATACCCCGGAATCTGCGGGACGTGGTCGGTCAAGGCAACCTCGATACGGGGCGCGGCGTGGGCCGGTTGGCGCGTCCACGGGCCCGCAACCATAGCAAAGGCGTTCCAGGCGCCGCCACGCGGCGGCCCCGAAACGACGCGGGCGCCGCCAATGGCGACGCCCGCGCAGGCACGATCGGCGGCACCGGCCTCAGGGCGCGGCGGCGCGCACGCTGTTGAGGGCGGTCAGGAACCGGCTCATCGAGTACTTGTCGCCGTTGTCGACCGCATCGGTGAGCTGGTCGACCTTGCCCTGCAGCAGCTTGGTCCGCTCCTCGTCGAGTCCGCCGAGGTTCTGCCAGGCGACCACGACCGATTGCACCGCCATCGCCGCCTGCTCGGCCGCGGCATAGTCGCGGTACTCGCCGCGCTCGCCGTCGCCGGCGATGCTGGCCAGGATGCCCTTGAGCATGTCGGCGTCGAACGGCGCGGCCGCGACCTTGGGCAATTCCGCCTCGATGGTGGCGCGCAGGGCGCGCGCCGCCGCGCGCGTGGCATCGCGGCCCTGCTGGGTCGCCTGGTGCAAGGCGCGGGTCTGGTCACGCAGGCGCTTCGAGGCGCCGGCGTCGATCCCTGCCAGCACGTGGCGGAACATCACCAGGTTGGAGTCGTTCAGGCGCACCGCGCCCGGGCCCAGGCCGGTGCCCTGGCGCGGGCCCCAGCTCTTGCTGTCCATGACCTTGTGGCAGGAATAGCAGTCGAACAGGACCAGTTCGGGGAAGATGCCGTTCCAGCCCATCTTGTCGTCGAGCAGCAGGTCGAGCAGGTTGGTGGCCGCCACGCCCTGCCCCACGCCCCAGTCGCGCAGGCCGTTGAAATCGCCCTTGCGCTCGATGTAGTCGGCGTCGATGGTGTAGTGCGGGTTGAGCCAGGTGAAGGTGTCGAGCTCGAACGACAGCCGCGGGTGGCCGGCGCCCATGATGCGGTGGGTGATCATGCGGTCCGGCGTGCCCATGTGGCAGGACAGGCACAACTGCGCGCGCTGGACCGCGTTGTCGGTCGGGTACATGCCCTTGCCGAGATTGTCCGCGTGGGCCGCGCCGCGTTCGGTATGCGAGGAAATCCACAGCTCGGAGCCGCCGTGGCAGGCCTCGCAGCCGACGCCGTCGCTGAGCTGGAAGCGGTCGCCGCGCGCCGACCCGGGCACGTTGTCGGCGTGGCAGTCGAGGCATACCGCGGCCTGCGTGGCATCGCCCAGTCCGAGCTTGCGCGCGATCGCCTGGCCCGCTTCACCGGTCAGGGCCTGGAAGGCCTTGTTGGCGTGCGGATCGAATTCCTGCCAGTAGGCGAACTCGTTCTGCATCACGCTCGATTCCTTGAACACCTGGGTCGAGCCATGGCACACGCCGCTGGCGCAGCTGGCGACGCCCAGATGCTTGTGGGCCGCGATCGCGGCGACCACGGAATCGGCGCCGATCGCTGCCGGCGCCCACAGGAACAGCATCCACCACCCGAGCATCTTCATTGCCACCCTCCCCGAGGTTGGAAACGGGCCGCCGTTTGCGGCCTGGCGTCGCACGGTTGCACCCCGCGAGATTATGCCATTGCGGCCTGCCGTGCCAACGTGCCGGGCACTGGCCGCGCCGCTCACGGCTCCGACCGGCCGTTCGCGGGCTCCAGCCGCCGCCACAGGCAGGCGCTCCCGCTCGCACCGTCGAGCGCATCCAGGCGCCTGGCGTGGGCCGCCAGTTCCCCGCCATCCGCGCGCACCACCCGCAGCCTCACCCCGGCCAGTTCGCGCGTCGCGCGCTGCTGCGCGGCGCGCGCCGGCACGGTGTCGACCGCGAGCGCGAGGTCGCCCTGCCCGGCCGTCATGGCCAGGTAGACGTCGGCCAGTAGCGAGGCGTCGAGCAGCGCGCCATGCAGCTCGCGCTGGCTGGCGTCGACGCCGAAGCGCTTGCACAGCGCGTCGAGGCTGTTCTTCTGCCCCGGGAAACGCTCGCGCGCCTGCGCCAGCGTGTCGAGCACGCTGGCATGGTCGGCGATGCGGCCGCGCCCGCCGAGGCGCGCGAGCTCGTGGTCGAGGAAGGCGACGTCGAAGGGCGCGTTGTGGATCACGAGCTCGGCGCCGGCGATGAAGGCGAGGAACTCGTCCGCCACCTCGGCGAAACGCGGATGCTCGCGCAGGAACTCGAGGCTGAGCCCGTGCACCTCGAGCGCGCCCTGGTCGATCTCACGCTCGGGATTGAGGTAGCGCTGGAAGCGGCGCCCGGTGCGCCGGCGCTCGCACAACTCGATGCAGCCGATTTCGACCAGCCGGTGCCCGCGGCCGGGTTCGAGTCCGGTGGTTTCGGTATCGAGCACGACCTGGCGCATGGCTCAGCCCTCGCCCGCGCCCGGGATGGCCGCGCGGGCCGCCTGGTCGACCAGTTCGTTCTCGACATGGCCCGAATGGCCGCGCACCCAGACCCATTCGACGGCGTGGGCGGCGTTGACGGCGTCGAGCCGCTCCCACAGGTCGCGGTTCCGCACCGGCTGGCGGCCGGCCGTGCGCCATCCAGCCGCCTTCCAGCGCGGTACCCATTCGGTGATCCCGCGCTGGACGTACTGCGAGTCGGTGGCCAGGCGCACGCGGCTGGGCCGGGTCAGCGCCGCCAGCCCCTCGATCGCGGCGGTCAACTCCATGCGGTTGTTGGTGGTTTCGCCCACGCCGCCGGACAGCAGGCGCTCGCGGTCGCGCCAGCGCAGCAGCGCGGCCCAGCCGCCCGGCCCCGGATTGCCGGTGCAGGCGCCATCGGTGTAGATCTCGACCACCGGCGCCGGGCTCAGGCAGCCCCCGCCATTTCGCGCCGCGCGGGCATCAGCCCGCCCTGTGCCGGCTGCGGCGCCAGCACGCGCGGGCGCAGCGGGATCACGGTCGCGCTGGCCTTGCGCGCGCGCAAGGCGTACACCGCGCGCAACGGACCGCCGGTTCCTGCCAGCGTGCCGTCGTCGCGCGCGCCGGGCCAGCGCGCGCCCAGGCCCTGGCACGCGACCGGATCCAGGCCCAGGCGCCGCAACAGCGCGCCGAGGCGCGCCGGCAGGCGCGGCCGCAGGCGCCGTCCGGCACGACGGGCGCGGGCGCGCAACCACGGGTGCCAGGCGCTGATCGGCTCGATGCCGAACACCACCAATTCGCCGCCCGGGCGCAGCACGCGCGCGCATTCGCCCAGCAGCGGCAGCAGTTCGAGCTGCTCGTCCAGCGCATGCTGCAGCACGATCCGCGGCACGCCGTCATCGCCGAAGGGCAACGCCGCCGGCAGGCAGCGCAGGCAGCCGCCGAGTTCGCTGGCGCCGCATTCGAGCACGGTGGCCGCGCCCACCCGCGCGGCGACGCCACGCGGCGCGATCCACAGGGTGCGGCCGTTGGCCGCCGCGCCGTCCGCTTCCGGCAGCCAGTCGCGCTCCAGGGCCAGCAGTCCGGCCGGCAGGATGGCGTCGAGCTCATGCGGCGTTGCAGCGCTGCTCATGTGCGGGCGTTCGGGGTCCGGGCTGGGTGGATTGTGCTACAACCCACGATGCGGATGTAGCGCGAGCGCGAGCGCGGGCCCGGCCGCGCGCCGCATCGCCACGCGCCGCGCGCATCGTACGTCACGCAGCGAGCCTCGAAGTCCGTGCTGATCGCCGTACCCGCCTTCGAGGACAACTACTTCTGGCTGTGGCACGACGGCCGCCATGCGCTGGTCGTGGATCCGGGCAGCGCCGCCCCGGTCGAAGCCGCGCTCGATGCGCATGGACTGTCGCTACGCGCGATCCTCGTCACCCACCACCATCCCGACCATATCGGCGGCATCGCCGGGCTGGCGCAGCGATGGTCCGTGCGCGTCATCGGGCCGCGCGATCCGCGGATCGGCGGCCTGACCGAATTCGTGGACGGCGGCGATCGGGTGGATCTGGCCGAGCCTGCCGCGAGCTTCGAGGTGCTGGCGGTGCCCGGGCACACCGCGTTCCACGTCGCCTACCACGGCGCTGGCCACCTGCTGGCCGGAGACACGCTGTTCAGCCTCGGGTGCGGGCGCCTGTTCGAGGGCACCCCGGCGCAGATGCTGGCGTCGCTGGATCGCATCGCGGCCCTGCCGGCGGCAACCCGGGTCTGCTGCGCGCACGAGTACACGCTGTCGAATGCCGCGTTCGCACTGGCCGTGGAACCCGGCAATCCGGCGTTGCAGGCCCGCGTGCTGCAGGCGCGGGCCCAGCGTGCCGCGGGGCAACCCACGGTCCCGGTCCGGCTCGGCGACGAATCGGCCTGCAATCCCTTCCTGCGCGTGGATGAACCCGCGGTGCGCGCGCGCGTCGCCGAGGGCGGCGGCGACACCCGTTCGCGGGTCGGCATCTTCGCGAGCTTGCGCGGCTGGAAGGACCGGTTTCGCCCCGGACAGGCCACGCCATGGGGCTGAACCGGGCTGGCCGGCGTGTGCTTGCCCTGGTCGCCGCGGGCGCGCTGGCAGGCTGCGCCACCACCCGCCCCGCGCCGGACGCGCTCCCTGCCCCGGCGCCACCGGTGGCGGCACCGGCGACGCCCCGGCCGGCGCCGCCCGCGCAGGATCCGGCCGCAGGGCCGGCGACGGTCGTCGAGGCGGATCTGTGGCAGCGGATGCGCGAACGCTTCGCCTTCGCGCAGTGCACCGACGCCACGCGTCCGGACCCGGCGCGCGCGCGCGCGCTCGCGGCGCAACTCGCCCAGGTCCTGCCGCGCGTGGCGCTGGTGGAGGAGGCATTCGCGGACAGCGCGGTTCCCGGGGAATTCGTCCTGCTGCCGCTGGTGGAGAGCGGCTACCGCGCGGTGCCGGCGCGCGGCGGCGGGCCGGCCGGCCCGTGGCAGTTCATGCCGCGTACTGCGCGCGCCTATGGCCTCGCGATCGGACCGGAGTACGACGCGCGCCTGGACTTCCAGGCGTCCACCGCCGCCGCGCTGCGCCTGCTCGAGGACCTCGGCCGCGCCTTCGATGGCGACTGGATCCTCGCCAACATGGCCTTCAATGCCGGCGAGTTCCGCGTCCGCCGCGCCCAGCGCGCGGCCGGCGTCAGCAGTCCCCCGCACGCACGGCTGCGCCTGAGCCCGATCACGCACCAGCACACCGCCCGGCTGGTGGCAGTCGCCTGCCTGGTGCGCGAACCGGAACGTCATGGCGTCAGCCTGCCGGTGCTGGACCCGGATTCGCGCCTGGTCGCGGTGGCAGTGACCGCGCCGCTGGATCGCGACCTCGCCCTCGCGCTCTCGGGCCTGTCGGCACGCGAGTTCGACGCGCTCAACGCCGGCCCGCGGCACGGCGCGATCCCGCAGGGCGTCGCGCTGCTGCTGCCGCGACCCGCCGCCGAACGATTCCAGACCGAACTGGCAGCAGTGCCGCCCGCGGCGCGGCGCGACTGGCGCGTGCAACACGCCGCGACGGCGCCGGATTTCACCCGCGTCGCGGGCACCGCGCCGGCCGGCGTGGATGCGGCGCTGCTGGCGCGGCTCAACGCCGGGCGCGAGTCCGCGGCGGGCTATCTCGTGCCGGCAGCACCGCCCGCGCACGCGCTGCCGGGCAGTCACGGCGCAGCGGCCGACGGCCACTACGTGGTCCGCAGCGGCGACTCGCCCTGGGTGATCGCGCGTCGCTTCCGGGTGCCGCTGGACGAATTGCTGGACTGGAACGAACTGGTGCCGGGCGCGATCCTGCGTCCCGGCCAGGTGGTGCGGGTCGTCGCGCCCTAGGGCACCCCTGGACAAGCATCCGCACCGGCGTTGGTACCGTGCGCGTTCGCACGAATACGCGCGTCGCTGGGCGTGTTGGTTCCCCCCAGACCGGGTCCAGTCCGGCGGCGCTTGCTGCTAGACTGGCGTCCCGCGCGGCGGGACATCGACCAACGCACGCCCCGGCGTGCCGGCACGGGAGAGGCAGGGTATGGGATTCCTCCAGGGCAAGCGCGCACTCGTCATCGGCATCGCCAGCCATCGCTCGATCGCCTGGGGCATCGCCGAGGCGATGCACCGCGAAGGCGCCAGCCTCGCCTTCACGTACCAGAACGACCGGCTCAAGGACCGCGTCGACGAGGCGGCGCGCCAGTTCGGCTCCGACATCGTGCTGCCGCTGGACGTGGCCAGCGACGCGCAGATCGAAGCCGTGTTCGCCGAACTCGGGCGGCGCTGGGACGGCCTCGACATCCTCGTGCACGCGGTGGGCTTTGCACCACGCGAGGCGCTGCAGGGCGAGTTCCTCGACGGCCTGACGCGCGAGGGCTTCGCGCTCGCGCATGACATCTCGAGCTACAGCCTCGCCGCGCTGGCCAAGGCGGCGCGCCCGCAGATGCAGGGCCGCAAGGGCGCGATCATCACGCTGAGCTACCTCGGCGCCGAGCGCGCGCTGGCGAACTACAACGTCATGGGCCTGGCCAAGGCCAGCCTCGAGGCCAGCGTGCGCTATCTCGCCTACAACCTCGGGCCTGAAGGCACGCGCGTCAATGCAATCTCGGCCGGGCCGATCAAGACCCTGGCTGCCGCGGGGATCGCCAACTTCCGCAAGATGCTCGACCACGTCGAGCAGCACGCGCCGCTGCGCCGTTCGGTGACGATCGAGGAGGTCGGCAACGTCGCCGCCTTCCTCTGTTCCGACCTGGCCTCGGGCATCAGCGGCGAGATCACCTACGTCGATGCCGGCTACAACGTGCTCGGCATGACCGGGGTCTGAGCCGCGCGCCCGGGCGCCATGAAAAAGGCCGGCTCGCGCCGGCCTCGTGCACCCGGCGCGGGCGCGCGTCGCGGATCACATCCGCTCTTCGGCGACCCGTACCTCGATCGTCTTGCGCAGCGCTTCGATCAGCGCCAGCCCCTCGGTGCCGGCGGCGCCCTGGGTCAGCAGCAGGCGCGCGCTGTCGCGCCCTGACGCATCCACGGCCTTGGGGTCGCCATCGTTGACCGCGGTGAGTTCGACCAGCGCATGGCTGCCGTCGGCAAGGCGCACCAGCCCCTGGCGCGGCCGGTCATCCGGGCGCGCCAGCCTGAAGACCTCGGCCACCAGCGCCGCGTCCTGGTCCACGGCCGCGCGGCCGACACCGGTCGCGCTGCCCGCCGTCGTGCCCAGTTCCTGCGCCAGCGCGTCCAGCGCCGTGCCCTGGGTGTAGCGCTGGTACAGCGCCTCGGCCTGCGCGACCGCGGCCTGGGTCGCGGCGTCGGCGCGCAGGCGCGCGACGATGTCGCCGCGCACCTCGTCGAGCGGCCGCGGGGCACGCGGCCGGTGCTCGGCGAGCTTCACCACCACGATGTGGTTGGGCCCGATCTCCACCGGGTCGCTGACATTGCCGTCGACCAGGACCGGGTCGGAAAATGCCGCGCGCACCACGCGCGGGTCGGACGCGATGCCCTCGCCACCGTTGCGGGTGAACAGCGCCGTGCGTTGCACCGGCACGCCGATCGCCTCGGCCGCGGGTTCGAGCGCGGTCGGGTCCTGGAACACCTGGTCGATCAGGCTGCCCGAGCGCTCGGTGTAAATGCGCTCGCGCTCGCCTTCGACGAACTGCAGCGCGAGTTCGTCGCGCACCTGCTCGAAGGGCTTGGACTGCTCGGCCTGGACCTCGCGCAACTGGATGACGTGGTAGCCCTCGTCGGTGCGGGCCGGTTCGGAGATCTGGCCCGCTTCCAGCGCGAACAGCGCGCTCTCGAAGCCGGGCTGGGTGGTGCCCTTCTGCAGCCAGCCGAGGTCGCCGCCCTGCGCGCGCGAGCCGGCGTCGTCGGACTGCGCGCGCGCCAGCTCGGCGAAATCGGCTCCCGCGCGCGCGTCGGCGGCGAGCTGCGCCGCGCGGGCCTGGGCCTGCTTCTGGGCCTCGGCATCGGCGTCCGGCGCGACCTTGACCAGGATGTGCGAAGCCAGGCGCTGCTCCTCCTCGATGAAGCGCGCGCGCTGCTCCTCGTAGCGCGCGCGCAGCGCGGCCTCGTCGGGCTGCGCCTCGACCGGGATCGCGGCGGCGTCGAGCTCGACGTACTCGAGCGCGACCTGCTCGGGCGTCATGAACTCGTCCTTGTTCTGGTCGTAGTACGCCTGCACCGCCTCGGCCGTGGGCTCGGGCTGCGCGGACGGGTCCGCGGCCGGGATCCGCAGGTAGCGGAAGTCGCGGGTCTGGTCGCGCAGGCGCAGGTAGCGGTCGAGCGCGGCATCGGTGACCAGCGCGGTGGCGGCGATCGCGCCCGGCAACTCGCGCATCGAGATGTCGCGGCGCACGCGCTGCTCGAAGGCCTGCGCGTTCATGTTCTGGGTGGTCAGCAGCAGCCGGTACTGGTCCGGGTTGAACTTGCCGTCGACCTGGAACGCCGGCACCTCGGCGATGGCGTCGCGCACCACCGCATCGGTGGCCGCGGTCCCCGCGCGCTCGGCCGCCTGCACCAGGAGTTCCTCGTCGATCATGCGGTCGAGCATCTGGCGCTTGACCAGCGGCTGGTCGAAATACGCCGGGTCGAAGTTCTCGCCCATGGCGCGGCGCTGCTGCTGGCGCCATTCCTCGAAGCGCTGGCGGAACTCGTCGGTCGTGATCTCGGTCTCGCCGACCTTGGCCACGTAGGTCTCGGTCTGCGCGGTGAAGTAGTTGTTGATGCCGAAGAACGCGAAGGGAATGCTGACCGCGGCCAGGATCAGGAAGGCGACCCAGCCGGAGGTTTTTTCGCGCAGTGTCTGGAGCATGTCGGGACTGCCGTGGTTTGAGACCGGCCGCGGCGCGCGGCTCGATCCGGAAAAAGCAAGGGCGCCACACACGGGCGCCCTTCTCGGTAATGGCGGAGTGGACGGGACTCGAACCCGCGACCCCCGGCGTGACAGGCCGGTATTCTAACCGACTGAACTACCACTCCGCGCTGTGAATCGACTGGTGGGTGCTGAGGGTTTCGAACCCCCGACCCTCGCCTTGTAAGGGCGACGCTCTACCGCTGAGCTAAGCACCCCGGCAAAGCACGTCAGTTTACCGCGTCCTTGAGCGCCTTGCCAGCCTTGAAGCCGGGGACCTTCGAGGCCTTGATCTTGATGGTGGCGCCGGTCCGCGGATTGCGGCCCGTGCGCGCTGCGCGCTTGCGCACCGCGAAGGTGCCGAAGCCCACCAGTGAAATGCTGTCGCCCGCCTTGAGCGCCTTCTTGACCACCTTGATGAAGGCCTCGAGCGCATTGCCGGCATCGACCTTGGTGACGCCCGCGGCGTCGGCGAGCGCATCGATGAACTCACTCTTGTTCATTGTCACTCCCTCTGGATTATTTTCGCTGACCCGCCCTGCCTGCACCCGGCGCCGCGGTCCCCCCAGGGGCGCGTGCGGGTCAGGTCCGGAGCCACCGCCCGGCTGCATCGCTGGCGGATCACAGCGCTTTCGCGGCGGAGGACTTTTATACCAGTGGCCCCATGGGCGCGCAACAAGGCGCCACGCGGCTTTGCGGGGTGTGTCACGAGAATTTCCAGCGCGCGGCGCGCTGCTCCCGAACGACCCGCGGACCCGTTTCCGCGACCGCTCGCGCGCCCGGGCCGCAGCGCCGCGTTCGCCGCGGGCGCGGAGGCACCGGGCAAACGCCGGCGGCGCGCGTCCTCAGTGCGGCCGCGTCGGTGTCGAGCCGGACTCGTCGGTCTCGCTGGACTCGGGCTTCACCGCCTCGGTCGCCACTGGCGGCTCATTGCGCGCCGCGGGCACCAGCGGCTTCTCCAGCGCGAGGTCGAGCACCTCGTCGATCCACTTGACCGCGCGGATGTCGAGCGACTCGGTGATGTTCTTCGGGATCTCGGCCAGGTCCTTGAGGTTCTCGTCCGGGATGAGCACGGTCTTGAGGCCGCCGCGGTGCGCCGCCAGCAGCTTCTCCTTGAGGCCGCCGATCGGCAGCACGCGTCCGCGCAGGGTGATCTCGCCGGTCATCGCCACGTCGGCACGCACCGGAACCTTGGTGAGCGCGGACACCAGCGCGGTGCACATCGCGATCCCGGCGCTGGGACCATCCTTGGGCGTCGCGCCCTCGGGCACGTGGATGTGGAGATCGAGCTTCTGGTGGAAGTCCGGGTCGATGCCAAGCCGGTCGGCGCGCGCGCGCACCACCGACAGCGCGGCCTGGATCGACTCCTGCATGACCTCGCCCAGCTGCCCGGTGTGCAGCAGCTTGCCCTTGCCCGGGATCACCGTGGCCTCGATGCTCAGGAGGTCGCCGCCGACCTGGGTCCAGGCCAGGCCGGTGACCACGCCGACCTCGTTCTGGATCTCGGCGCGACCGTAGTTGAAGCGACGCACGCCGAGGAAGTGCTCGAGCCGCTCGCCATTCACGACCACCTTGCGCGGCTTCGCCGGCTTCGGCTCCTTGCCCGGCTTCGCCTCCTTGCCGGGCCCGGCATCCCTGGCCTTGCGCTGGCGCTTGGCCTCGGCCAGCGACAGCTCCTTGACCGTCTTGCGCGAGATCTTGGCCAGCTCGCGCTCGAGGTTGCGCACGCCGGACTCGCGGGTGTAGTAGCGGATGATGTCGCGCACCGCATCCTCGTCGACCTCGAGCTCGGCGTCCCTGAGGCCGTTGGCCTTGAGCTGCTTGGGCACGAGGTAGCGCTGCGCGATGTTGATCTTCTCCTCCTCGGTGTAGCCGGGGATGCGGATGATCTCCATGCGGTCGGCCAGCGGCGCCGGGATGTTGAGCGAGTTGGCGGTGGCGATCCACATCACCTCGGACAGGTCGAGGTCGACCTCGAGGTAATGGTCGTTGAAGGCGTGGTTCTGCTCCGGGTCGAGCACCTCCAGCAGCGCCGCCGAAGGGTCGCCGCGGAAATCCATCGACATCTTGTCGATCTCGTCGAGCATGAACAGCGGGTTGCGCGAACCGGCCTTGGACAGGTTCTGCACGATCCGTCCCGGCATCGAGCCGATGTAGGTGCGGCGATGCCCGCGGATCTCGGCCTCGTCGCGCACGCCGCCGAGCGACATGCGCACGAACTTGCGGTTGGTGGCCTTGGCGATCGACTGCCCGAGCGAGGTCTTGCCCACGCCCGGCGGGCCGACCAGGCACAGGATCGGGCCCTTCATCTTCTTCACCCGCTGCTGCACGGCGAGGTACTCGAGGATCCGCTCCTTGACCTTCTCGAGGCCGAAGTGGTCGCGGTCCAGCACCTTCTGCGCCTCGGCGAGGTCCTTGCGCACGCGCGCGCGGTGCTTCCACGGCACCTGGACCAGCCAGTCGACGTAGTTGCGCACCACCGTGGCCTCGGCCGACATCGGCGACATCTGCTTGAGCTTGGCCAGCTCGGCCTTGGCCTTGGCCTCGACCGCGGGCGGCATGCCGGCTTCGGCCACCTTGCGCGCGAGGTCCTCCATCTCGTTGGGCGCCTCGTCGAGGTCGCCCAACTCCTTCTGGATCGCCTTCATCTGCTCGTTGAGGTAGTACTCGCGCTGGCTCTTCTCCATCTGCGACTTGACCCGGCCGCGGATGCGCTTCTCGAGCTGCTGCACGTCGATCTCGCCATCGACGAAACCGATCAGCAGCTCGAGGCGCTGGGCGACGTCGACGGCCTCCAGCACGCGCTGCTTGTCCTGCAGGCGGATGCCGATGTGCGCGGCGACGGTGTCGGCCAGCCGGCCCGGATCGTCGATCCCGGAGAGCGTGGTCAGCAGTTCCGGCGGCAGCTTGCGGTTGAGCTTCACGTACTGCTCGAAGACCGCCATCAGCGACTTCGACGCCGCCTCGACCTCGCGCGGGTCGCGGCCGCTGCCGGCCTCGAGCGCGCGCGCATGGGCGCGCAGGTAGCCGTCGGTTTCGGCGTAGTCCTCGACCGCGCAGCGCGACACGCCCTCGACCAGCACCTTGATGGTGCCGTCGGGGAGCTTGAGCAGCTGCAGCACCGTGGAGACCGTGCCGACCGTCCACAGGTCCGCGGCACCGGGATCGTCGACGTCGGGGCTCTTCTGCGCGACCAGCAGGATCTGCTTGTCGCCCTCCATCGCGAGGTCGAGCGCCTTGATCGACTTCTCGCGCCCCACGAACAGCGGAATGACCATGTTCGGGTACACGACCACGTCGCGCAGCGGCAGGACCGGCAGCGGGGTGGCATTCGTGGGGCTGGCGGTGGAAGTCATCGATCGCGATCCGGTCAAGAACGGGGGCCGCCGCGCACGTCAGGACCGAGCCTGCGCCGGGGGGCGATAGGCGTCAAGTGAGGGCACGGCAGGGGAATGCAAGGCCGCGCGGGCGCGGCCTTGCGCGGGTGGGCGCAACGCTCAGTCGGCGGCGGCGCGCGGTTGCGGGGTGCCGCGGTAGATCAGGTACGGCTCGGCGGTGCCGTTGATCACCGCCTCGTCGACCACGACCTTGCTGACGTGCTCGAGCGAGGGCAGCTCGTACATGGTTTCCAGCAGCACCTGCTCGAGGATCGTGCGCAGTCCGCGCGCGCCGGTGCGGCGCTTGAGCGCCTTGCGCGCGACGGCCAGCAGGGCCTCGGGCCGGAACTCGAGCTCCACGCCTTCCATCTCGAACAGGCGCTTGAATTGCTTGGTGATCGCGTTCTTGGGTTCGGTCAGGATCTTGACCAGCGCCGCCTCGTCGAGCTCCTCGAGCGTCGCGACCACCGGCAGGCGGCCGACGAACTCCGGGATCAGGCCGAACTTGATCAGGTCCTCGGGCTCCACGCCGGTGAGCACCGTGCCGATCGCGGCCTTGCGGTCGCGCGAGCGGATCTCGGCCGAGAAGCCGATCCCGGTCGACTCGCTGCGCGCCTGGATGATCTTCTCGAGGCCGGCGAAGGCGCCGCCGACGATGAACAGGATGTTCTTGGTGTCGACCTGGAGGAACTCCTGCTGCGGGTGCTTGCGCCCGCCCTGCGGCGGCACCGAGGCGATGGTGCCCTCGATCAGCTTGAGCAGGGCTTGCTGCACGCCTTCGCCGGAGACATCGCGGGTGATCGAGGGGTTCTCGCTCTTGCGCGAGATCTTGTCGATCTCGTCGATGTAGACGATGCCGGTCTGGGCCTTCTCGACGTCGTAGTCGCACTTCTGCAACAGCTTCTGGATGATGTTCTCGACGTCCTCGCCCACGTAACCGGCCTCGGTCAGCGTGGTCGCGTCGGCGATCGTGAACGGCACGTTGAGCAGGCGTGCCAGGGTCTCGGCCAGCAAGGTCTTGCCCGAGCCGGTGGGGCCGATCAGCAGGATGTTGGACTTGGCCAGCTCGATCTCTTCCTGGCGCTGCCGGGACTCGAGCCGCTTGTAGTGGTTGTAGACCGCGACCGCGAGGGTCTTCTTGGCGCGCGACTGGCCGATCACGTACTGGTCGAGCACGTCCATGATCTCGCGCGGCTTGGGGAGGTGGCTGCGCGCGGTGGCGGCCTTCTCCTCGAGTTCCTCGCGGATGATGTCGTTGCAGAGCTCGACGCACTCGTCGCAAATGAAGACCGACGGGCCCGCGATGAGCTTGCGGACCTCGTGCTGGCTCTTGCCGCAGAAGGAGCAGTAGAGGATCTTGCCGCTATCGCCGCCCCTGCCCTGCCGGTCTTCGCTCATGCGCCTGTCGCCCTCGATGCGACGTGCCCGCCTGCACGGCCGGCCTGGTTACGGTTTCGAGAATACCACAGGGTCCGGCAGCGGCCCGACCGGCCGCCCGGGCCCGGATCGGGGCCGGACCGGCGGGGCCAAAACCGCGATGGGCGCTGGGCTCAGCCGGCGCGGACGGTCTCGTCCGGGCGCTTGAGCAGGACCGAATCGACCAGGCCGTAGTCCCGGGCCTCCTCGGCGTTCATGAAGAAGTCGCGCTCGACGTCGCGCGCGATCTTCTCGACCGGCTGGCCGGTATTGGCCGCCATCGCCTCGTTCAGGCGCTCGCGGATGTAGAGGATTTCCTTGGCCTGGATCGCGATGTCGGTGGCCTGGCCCTGGGCGCCGCCCGAAGGCTGGTGGATCATCACCCGCGCGCTGGGCAGGATGTAGCGCTTGCCCTTGGTCCCGGCCGAGAGCAGGAAGGCGCCCATGCTGGCGGCCTGGCCGATGCACATGGTGCTGACCGCGGGCTTGAGGAACTTCATGGTGTCGTAGATCGCCAGCCCCGCCGTGACCGAGCCGCCCGGGCTGTTGATGTACAGGTTGATGTCCTTGTCGGGGTTCTCCGACTCCAGGAACAGCAGCTGCGCGACCACCAGGTTGGCCATGTAGTCGTCGATCGGCCCGACCAGGAAGATCACCCGCTCCTTGAGCAGGCGCGAGTAGATGTCGTAGGCACGCTCGCCGCGCGAGGTCTGCTCGACGACCATCGGCACCAGGTTGAGGCCAGTCACCATCGTGTACTCCTAGATGAGGGATCCAATATGGATCCCCCGGGCGCGCGATTCAAGCGCGGCTCAGGCGCCGGCGTTCTGCTTCATCAGTTCATCGAAGCTTGCGCTGCGCGGCGTGACCTTGGCGTGCTCGACGATCCACTCGACCACCTGGTCCTCGAGCACGCGGTTGCGCAGCCCCGACATCAGCTCCTGGTCGCGCTGGTACAGGGCGACGACCTGCTCGGGTTGCTCGTAGGTCGAGGCGATCAGCGCCAGCTCCTCGGCCACGCGCTTGGAGTCCACCTGGACCTGGTTCTGTTGCGCAAGCTCGTTGAGCAGCAGGAAGGCGCGCACGCGCCGGGTCGCGGCGGCCATGAAGGGGTCGGTCGACGACGGCGGCTCGACGCCGCGCTGCTTGGCCTGCTGCTGCGCCTGCGCCAGCAGCGCGCGGGCCTCGTTGCGCGCCATCGCCGGCGGCACCTCGACGTCCTGCCAGGCGTTGACCAGTTTCTCGATCACTTCGCCCTTGGTGCGGCCGCGCACGGCGCCGCGCAGCTCGCGGTCGAGGTTCGCGCGCACGTCGGCGCGGAACTTCGCCAGGCCGCCATCGCGGATGCCGAAGCTGGCGATGAAGGCCTCGTCCACGGCCGGCAGCACCTGCTCCTGCACCCGCACCACGCTGAGCTCGACGCTGGCGGACTTGCCGGCCAGCACCGGCTCGCGGAAGGCGGCCGGGAACGCGGCCTGCACGGTCTTGACTTCACCCGCGCGCATGCCGGCCAGCGCGTCCTCGACTTCCTTGACGAAGGCGCCGGAGCCGACCAGCGTGGCGGCGCGATCGTTGCCGCTGGCCGGGTGGCGACCGTCGGCGGTGGTGGCGTTGTATTCGAACATGACCATGTCGCCGGGGCCGGCCGCGCGCTCGACCGGGTTCCAGCTGCGGCGCTGCATGCGCAGGGTCTCGATCATGCGGTCGATGTCGGCCTCCGACACCGCGGCGTCGATGCGCGTCACCTCGAGCGTCGACACGTCGATGCGGCCGATCTCGGGCACCACCTCGAAGGTCGCGGTGTACTCGATCTCGCCGCCGCCGGCGGCGGGGTTGGTCTGGATCGCCGGGGCCACGGCCGGGCGCAGCTTCTCCTGCCGCACGGCCTCCTGGAACGAGCGCCCGATCTCCTCGTTCATGGCCTCGCTGCGCACCTGCTGCCCGTAGCGCTGCTCGATGACCTTGGCCGGCACCTTGCCCGGGCGGAAGCCCTTGATGCGGACCGTGCGGCCGAGCTCGTTGAAGCGCTCGCGCACGCGCGACTCGACCCGCTCCGCGGGGATCTTGACGGTGAGCTTGCGCTCGAGGCTGCCGGTGCTTTCGATCGAGACTTGCATGGTGGGTCCTTGGTCCGGCGCCGGGTCGGGTGGCGCCGCTTTAACGGGCGATCGGATTTCCTGCGTCACCGGCCCCGGGGGAACCGGTCGCGCATGGGCGGAACTGGTGCGAAAGGAGAGACTCGAACTCTCAAGGGTTGCCCCGCTGGAACCTAAATCCAGTGCGTCTACCAGTTCCGCCACTTTCGCATCGGGGTCGGGATTTTCGCAGAAGTGGGGGTTCGGTGCCGGGGGGCAATCGCGGTGGGGGCAGTAGGTGGGTCTAGAGCTCAGGCGTCAGTCGCCCGGTCGAAGCGATGCGCGATTTTCGAAATGGTGGGCCGCCCCAGACTCGAACTGGGAACCTACGGATTAAGAGTCCGCTGCTCTACCAGTTGAGCTAGCGGCCCACGACGTGAAGCGGTGCAGCAGGACAGCGAAAAACCGCGCCGGATTGCAGCGCCGATGCGCCACGCAACCCCGGCGCAACCTCTGAAGTGGGGTGGACGATGGGGCTCGAACCCACGACCGCTGGAATCACAATCCAGAGCTCTACCAGCTGAGCTACGTCCACCGCCGGAAAATCTTTGCCAGGTGGCGCGCCCGACAGGACTCGAACCTGCAACCGTCGGCTTAGAAGGCCGATGCTCTATCCGATTGAGCTACGGGCGCAGGACGCGGACTGCCGTGGTCGCCGCATGGTCGGGGTAGAGGGATTCGAACCCCCGACATCCAGCTCCCAAAGCTGGCGCTCTACCAGACTGAGCTATACCCCGAAGGAGCGGGTCCTCCCGGATTCGCCCTGCGGCGCCCCGAAAAGCCGCCGAATGGTAAGCCCCGCCCCCGCGAGCGTCAATCGAGCGCCCGGCATCGCGGCACCCGTGCAACCGGCCCTGCCCGCGCCATCCGCGCGTCGCGAAACGGGGCCGAAAAAGCAAAAAGGGCGCCGAAGCACCCTTCTTGGGAATTGGCGCGCCCGGAGAGATTCGAACTCCCGACCACCAAGTTCGTAGCCTGGTACTCTATCCAACTGAGCTACGGGCGCGAAGCTCGCCATTATTCTTGGCGCCCCGGACCTCGTCAAGACCGGGGTCTACGCGGCACCGGTCGCGGCTG
>Ga0209477_1000969_pt1 | contig 17703 bp, 11 predicted proteins | sample KloWWTupernatant_FD_187180 | JGI IMG/M metagenome (GOLD analysis project Ga0209477, IMG submission 187180) | Active sludge microbial communities from Klosterneuburg, Austria, studying microevolution and ecology of nitrifiers - Klosterneuburg... | ecosystem: Engineered > WWTP > Aerobic digester >... | reverse complement strand
CCCGGCTGCAGGCCGAGCGCCAACTGTTCAGCCGCAGCGTGGGCGCCGTCACGCCGCTGCGCCACCCCAACCTCGCCGCCATGGCACTTGAACCCACGCTGCCGCTGCCAGTGCAGCACTGGCTCGATGAAGAGCAGGTGCTGCAAGAGTCGATCAGCGACGACTTTGACGTGAGCACCCTGCTCGACACCGACGACCAACTCAGCTTTCGCCGCCCGGGCATCGGGGTGGAAGTCACACAGCGTCTGCGCGCCGGGCACTGGAGCATCCAGCGCCAGCTCGATCTGCATGGTCTGCGCACCGACGAGGCGCGCGAAGCGCTGGGCCAGTTCATCCGCCACGCCCATAAAACAGGCCTGCGCTGCGTGCGCGTGGTGCACGGCAAAGGATTGGGCTCGCCGGGCCGTACGCCCGTGCTCAAGGGCCGGGTGCAGCGCTGGCTGGTGCAAAAACGCGAGGTGCTGGCTTTTGTCCAGGCGCGCCCGGCCGACGGCGGTGCCGGTGCGCTGGTCGTGCTGCTGGTACCTGTGGGGCAGCGCCGCCCTTGATGGCGCAGCCTTAGGCCTCAGGCGCTGGCATGATGCGCTGCAGATCCAGCCGCAGCCGCGCCTTGAATCCCTTGTGCGATGCGAGTGCAATCCAGTAGTGGGCGCCATCCCACTCGGCCAGCGTGCCTGTGCCTTCGCTCCAGCGCTCATCGGTGTACAGGTAGCGCACGTTCCAGCCGTCCGCCGTCGGTGTGGCCCGGAGGGTGAGCGTGTTGCGGAACAGGTATTCGCCCTCGACATGCTGGTCGAGCCAGAGTTTCTGGTCGATGCTGTAGCCGGTGGTGGAGACGGCCAGCTCGACGCTGAACACCACCGTCTTGCCCACGGTGATCTTGGATGTGTCGAGAAACACCGAAAACAGCACCGGCGAATGCGGTGCGTCGCGCCCGGCCCTGTCCAGGCGCAACAGTTCATCAAAGCTGCGCAGGACGGCGCTGTAGGTGTCGCAGCGGCGCTCGGTCAGCGTGTAGTGGGTGGCGCCGCGCGGAGCCACCGTGGCCTCGAAATAGTACGAGGCGCGCACCTGTTGCCCTGCCTCCTTGGCGCGCTGCACCGAGGGCGGCAGGGGCAGCGCATCGACTTCAAGCACCCCGTCCACGCGCAGGTCGCCAAACAGAAAGCGCACCAGGTTCTGGTAGCCCTCTTCCGAATTGACCACGCCATAGGGCCCGCTGTGGCTGCGGTATGCAAAGGCGCGCGGCGCACCTTGCACGGTGGCGTTGGCGATCTGCACCAGGCCGTCGCTCATCTCGCCCGCCAGCGCACGCGACAAGCCCAGCGCGACCGGGTAATCACGGTGGTTGGTGCCCACCAGGCAGAAGAAACGCTGCGGATCGAACTTGCCTTCCAATGAATCGACGCGCCCACTGCCCTCGGACAGGCCCAGATAGCCCGCCATGACCTTGCGGTTGAAGTTATTCATGTCCCACAGGCCCAGCAGCGCCGGCACGTTGAGGCCCGCCATCTCGATGCCGTTGTGTGGCGTGGCGTAGGTGAACACTTTGCTGACCAGCGCGCGGTCGTCCGGCGTGCTGACGGCGTCGTTCTGCAAAAAACAGCGGCACACCAGGCCCCCCATCGAGTGCGCCACCAGGTGCACCTTGAAGTGCTGCAAGGCCTGCGCATCCGTGCCGCAGACCTGCGTGCGCAACTGGTGAATAAGGTCGCGCAGCCCCTCGGCTGCCGCGGTGATGGACAAGGCCTTGCCGCCGCCCAGGTCAGGGTCGGCGCTGTCGTAATAGCGGTAGATGACCACGCTGCGGGCAGGCACGGGGCCCGCCATTTCGGCGCCGTCGGCATAGATGTCGCGGTAACCACAGTCCTTCATCAGGCGCACCAGGGGCGACTCGAACACATGGCGGCGCACCTGGCCGTCCCAGGCCTGGCGCAGCTTGGTTGCGCCGACGTTGAAGCCCATGTAGGGCGAGGACACGGCGTCGGCGATCTCGGCCGATGTCATGGCGTACCCTCGCACGTAGATGATGGGGAAATAGGGAGCGACCAGCGTTGCCATCCATACACCTCCGGTACGTTACGAACAAATAGCGTGCTCCTCGGGCGGCACTGCCAGCGCGCAAAATTTGAGCAAAATCTGCCTCAAATGCCCATCCATCAAGCGCTACATGCTATCAATTTTAATATTTCACATTGTTTACTTTACCGTGTCTGCATGGCGCCCGCGACCCGGGCTGCGGGCGCTGCACGGGTGGGTTGCGCGCCGGGGTGCAGCAAAGGGACGCAGCCGCAGACAGCGGCTATGCACGCATTGCGGCGTGCGGATACCCCGTGGCAGCTCCCAGTACCGCCAGCAATTGCTCTGCCGCCGCACGGCCGCGCAAACTGTCGGCCACAGTGATTTTTTTGCCGTTTTTCATCTCGACCTGGATGCGATAGAAGGTGACATGCTGGGTGCCGGACTGGCTGGAGTAGCTCTCGCGCACGACCAGGCGGGCAATGTCTTGGGCCGGGGCCTGGTGGCGCACCAGCATCAGGCCCAGCAGGCGGCGCTCGGTGCGCAGGCCCTGGCGGTCCAGCCGCACCCGCAGGCTGTTGCACAGCAGATAAAAGGCGAACACCAGCAGAGCCCCTCCCAACCCGCCTGACAACGCCACCACCACGCCGGACGCGCCCGCCCGGCCGGTCAGCAGGCCCGCCCCAAAAAAAACGCCGCCCACCACCACCAGCAACAGGCCTTCCTTCCAGGCGCGCCCATAGGGAAGGTACAGCCGCACTCCGCCGGGGATGGGCTCCAGCTCGCTGACGGCGCGCACCTGGGCCGCGCGCAGCTGCTGCACCTGCGGGTGCTGCGCCGCATCCAGCCACAGACGCGCCGATGACGCCCCCGTGGCGTACACCGGCACATCAAAGCTGCGCGCAAACGTCAGAGCGGGCTCGGCACTTTGCACCTCCAGGCGCCAGGCGTGGTGGGCGCCGTCTGCGGACTCCGTCGCCGGTAAACCACCCGGCACATCAAAGCGCATGCCCAGCTGGATGCCATCAGCATGGGGTTCGACCTGCGCCACGCCCTCAGCCTGCCACACCACGCTTTCGCGGGAGCGGGAATCGTCGTCGCCCGCCGAACGCGAGCGGTAGTGGTAGATGCAGCGGAGCGTGACGGCAAAACACCGCCCCGGCTGGTAGGCGAGCGGCAGCACCATCGTCGCACCAAAATGCCCGCCAATGGCGCCGGGAAACGGGTCGAGCACCAGCCGCACGTCGCCATAGCGCCGTGCATCCAGCGTGGCACGTACGGACCACCACAGCAAACCCAAACCCGCCAACCCCACAACCGCCAGCCCCCCTGCTGCGAGGACATCTTGCTGCACGCGCAAGGAAGGCAGGTTGAGCACCACCGCAGGCACCGCCAGCAGGTTCCACACCAACGCAAACGCCCACGCCACCCACACCTCATAGCGCTTGTTCGAACGCACCCGGCCCTGTGCCCATTCGGCCCGGTCCAGCCAGGGCCGGGCCGATGCGGGGGCATCGCCCGCAGCCGCGGCGGCCTTGCGGTCGTGCCACAAAAAAAACAGCAGGCCCACGCCAAAGCCACCAAACATCACCACAAACACCATCTTGAAGGCCAGGAGCCCCGGCCGCAGGCTGCGGTCGATGATCGATTCATGTGGATTGGACGGATTGACCCACACCGGCACGCTGCGGCCTGTCTTGAAAGCGCGCTCCAGCCGCCAGCCCAGCTGTTGCTGGAAGTCGCCGATGTTGTCCGAGCGCTCGCTGATGGCCGCACGCTGGCCCTGCACGGGCTGGCCCGCCCACTCAAACCGGTAGTGCGCCGTGGCACGGTAGGTGGTGGATTTGCTTCCCCGGCTGGTTACCAGTTGCGCCTGCAGCAGCGTGGCATCCACCGGCTGCCAGAACTGCATGCGCGACCAGTCGTACAGCGTGGGCAGCACGCTCAGCAGCAGCATGCCGATGCCGCTGGCGGCAAAGGGCAGCGCAAACAGCGTGGCCAGCCAGAAACCGTTCTTGCGTTGCCCCGGGGACGCAGCGGCCGCCTGCGGCCTGTTTTTTCTGCGCCGCAAGGTCATTCAGGTATGCCGGGCAAACGGGTCGACCAGCGAGGCCAGCGACACCGCACCCGGTGCCACGCTGCCCGATCGATGGGCGGGCTCGGGCGCCTCGTTCACCGGGGTCAGCGGTAGGGGCTGCATGCGGCGGCCATAGATGCGCTGCACGCGCTCGTCCAGCGTGGGGTGGCTTTCCAACCAACGCTGCAGGGCACGCAGGCTGCCCACATCGACCAGCAGCATGTGCTGCACCGTCGGATGGTCCAGCCCGGTGTGGCCACGCTGCTCGTAGCCTGCGGGGGTGTCGCGGCGCTGGGCCATCACCTTGCGCAGCACGCCGCCCAGGCCGTCGCGGCTGCGCGTCCACTGTACGGCGCGGGCGTCAGCCAGGTGTTCGCGCTGGCGCGAAACGGCGGCCTTGAGCATGCGTCCCGTAAGCCAGCCCGCCAGACCCGCCAGCATGATGGCCGAGCCAAACCACCAGGCCAGCCCCCTGCGCTCGCGCATCTCCTCGCCAAAGTTGTAGACCAGCTCCAGTCCGAACACCATGCCGGCCAAGCGCATCTTGAGGCGCGTGTCGCCCTCGTGCAGATGGGAAAGCTCATGCGCCACCATGCCCTGCAGTTCCTCGCGCGTGAGGTGGTCGAGCGCGCCCTGGGTGACGGCGACCACCGCATCGGCTTCATCCCAACCGGCGGCAAAGGCGTTGATGGCGTCGGTGCGGGGCAGCACCATGACCTGGGGACGCGGCATGTGGGCGGCAATGCACAGCTCATCGACCACATTGGCCAGGCGCTGCTCGGCATGGGTGACCGAGGGGCGCAGCTCGCGCGCGCCCACACGCTGCGCCAGCTTGACGCCACCGGCACGCAGGTTGGAGGTTTCCACCCACCAGCCGCCCAGCACCAGCAGGAGCGACACACCCACATTGGCCGCCAGAAACCCCGCCGGAAAAGACAGGTGCACGGGCAGCAAGGCCGCCATGATCCACCAGGCCAGCACCAGCGCGCCGTGCACGGCCAGCACCAGCACGGCCACGGCCAGCGCAAAGGCCAGCAGCAGGCGGCGCGTTTCGCTGCGGGCGCTGTGTTGCTGGTCCCAGAACTTCATGGCACAAGCCCGCGTGCAGAGGATGGAATCAGAACTTCACCTGGGGAGCGGCGCGCTCTTCCTCGCTGCGGGTCGATTCGAGCATGGCAGCAGGCGTGAAATTGGCCAGCCGCGCAACAATGAGCGTGGGGAACTGCTGGGCGGCGTTGTTGAACTCCAGCACCTGGTCATTGAAGGCCTGGCGGGAAAAACCCACGCGGTTTTCGGTGCTGGCCAGTTCTTCGCTGAGCGACTGCATGGTGGCGTCAGCCTTGAGCTCCGGGTAGCGCTCGGACACCACCATCAACCGCCCCAAACTCGCGCCCAGGGCCCCTTCGGCCACGGCCAGTGCGCCCACAGCCCCGGCATTGGTGGGCGCCACACGAGCGGCTGCGGCAGCACCCTGGGCCTGGCCCCGGGCCTGGATGACAGCCTCGAGTGTGGAGGCCTCGTGCTGCAGGTAGCCCCGCGCCACTTCCACCAGGTTGGGAATCAGATCGTAACGGCGCTTGAGCTGCACGTCGATCTGGCCAAAGGCGTTGGCGATGCGGTTGCGCAATTCCACCAGCCGGTTGTAGGCCGACACGGCCCACAGCGCCACAACGACCACCAGACCCAGCACGATCCACGCAGCAACAGACATGCTCCACCTCCTTGAATTTTTTGGTGCCCTATCTTAGAACCTGTTCGCTTCGGCAAAAAAATTGGGTGATTTTTTGCCTCCAGCGGCCTACCATTAAGCGTTAATAGCTACATTAATGATAGCAATCAATCGCTTCGGTGTCAGGGGCCCTTGTTGCGCATCCAGTCAGCGGTCTTGAAGAAGCTCTCGCGCAGGCGCTGGCGCAGGGCCTCGGGGGTGGCGCATTCGCCCATGGCCTGGTCCATGCAGGCCACCCACTGGTCGCGCTCCTTCACGCCAATGGCAAACGGCAGGTGGCGTGCCCGCAGGCGCGGGTGGCCAAAGCGCTCCTGGTAGTGGTCGGGGCCGCCGAGCCAGCCGCACAGAAACCAGAACAGCTTGTCGCGGGCATCGTCGAGCGTGCTGCCGTGGGTGGCGCGCAGCTCGGCGTAGCCGGGCTCCAGGTCCATCAGGTCGTAGAAGTGATCGACCAGCGCCCGCACGGGGGCCTCACCGCCCAGGCCCTCAAACGGGGTGGGTTCAGAAACAGCGTTTTCAGAATTCATATGAAAACAGGCTCTAGCGCAATACCATCAAGCGCTAGCAGCTATAAAATTTATAGTATTTATTCAGCAGCACGTCGCAGGGTGTCCATCACGGGGCGCTGCAGCACCTCGCGCAGTCCCCACCAGCCTGCCAGCAGGGCCAGCACGGCACCGGCCAGGCCACCCGCCAGGGGCACCAGGGGCGACGCAGTCCAGGTGAACTCGAACACGAAGCGCGCCAGCGCCCAGCCGACGATCACCGCCACGCCACTCGCCAGCACACCGGCCAGCAGGCCCACACCGGCCAGTTCGGCGCGCTGCACATTGCGCAGCAGGCTGGCGCGGGCGCCCAGGGCACGCATGATGGCGTACTCGCGGGCCCGCTCTTCGCGCGTGGCCGTTACGGCGGCAAACAGCACCACCAAGCCAGCGGCCAGCGTAAAGCCGAACAAAAACTCTACCGCACGCACCACCTGGTCCAGCACACGCTGCACCTGCGCCAGCGTGGCCGCCATGTCCACGTTGGTGACGTTGGGGTACTGGCGCACCAGGGCGTTGTCAAAACCCGCCGTCGTCGGAGCGCGATACGCGGCAAGGTAGGTCACGGCCACGTTCTCCAGGTGGTCCACCGGGAACATGACGAAAAAGTTGGCGTGCATTGAGCCCCAATCCACCTTGCGCAGCGAGGTGATGCGTACCTCGTGCAGCACACCCGCCATGTCAAAACGCATGGTGTCACCCAGCTTCAGGCCCAGGGTTTTGGCCAGGCCTTCTTCCACACTGGCGGCGCCCTGCTCGCCCGGCGTCCAGCGGCCGGCCACCACTTCGTTGTGCGGGGGCTGCTCGGCGGCGTTCGACAGATTGAATTCCCGCTCGACCAGGCGCTGGGCACGGTCTTCGGTGTAGCTCTCAGGCACGATGGACTGGCCGTTCACGGCCACCAGGCGGCCCCGGATCATGGGATACCAGTCGTACCGGCGCACACCCGCGTCTTGCAGGGTTTGCTGGAAGGCGCGCTCCTGGTCGGGCTGGATGTTGATGACAAAGCGGTTGGGCGCATCGGGCGGCGTGGCCTGGCGCCAACTGTCGATCAGGTCGGTGCGCAGCAGCACCAGCAGCACCAGCGCCAACAGGCCTACGGCCAGGCTGCTGACCTGCACCACCGCATAGGCGGGGCGGGCCGAAATCTGCCGCGTGGCCAGCACCAGCCAGCGCGGCGCCGTGGCCTCGTTGACGCTGTTGCGCAGCGCCAGCACGGCCAGCCAGCTCAACAAGGCAAACACGGCCACCGCCACGGCAAAGCCTCCCACGGCGATCAGACCCAGCCGGATGTCGCTGCTGACCACCAGCAGCAGCGCAGCAAAACCGGCCACACCCAAACCCAGCACCACCAGCGATGCCGGGCGCAGCGCCCCCATGTCGCGCCGGATCACGCGCAGCGGTGGCACCTGGGCCAGTTGCAGCACGGGTGGCAGGCCAAAGGCCAGCAGCAACGTCAGGCCCACGCCCAGGCCCAGCGCAGCGGGCCACACGCTGGCGGCGGGCAGGGCCGACTCGACCAACCCCGCCAGCAGCAGCACAAACACGTAGTGCACGGCATAGCCCAGCACCACGCCCAGCAGGCTGGCAGCCAGGCCCACCAGGATGAATTCGATGGCGTAGCTCCAGGCGATGGTGCGCTGGCTTTGCCCCAGCACACGCAGCATGGCCGACGCATCGAGGTGGCTTGCAGCAAAACCGCGCGCCGCCAGCGCCACCGCCACGGCCGACAGCAGCGCGGCCAGCAGGGCCACGAGACTGAGGAATTTCTGCGCGCGGTCGAGCGTCTGTTTCATCTCGGGGCGGCCCGACTCCAAGGATTCGAGGCGCACGCCGTGCACACCGGGCTGGGTGACCTCTTTTTCAGCCCAAGCCATGAATGTACGCACGGCCCCAGGCTCACCCGCCACGGCAAAACGGTAGGTCAGGCGGCTGGCCGGCTGCACCAGGCCGGTGGCGGGCACGTCGGCCTCATTCACCATGACGCGCGGCGCAAACGACATGAACCCCGCACCCCGGTCGGGTTCGATGACGATGATGCGCGCAATGCGCAGTTGTGCATCCCCCAGCAGCAGCCCGTCGCCCATCGCCAAACCCAGCGCATCGAGCAACGGCGCATCGACCCACACCTCACCGGGTGCGGGGATATCGCGCGTGACCTGCTCAGGCGCACCGGGCGCCAGGGCCACGGTCAGGCTGCCGCGCAGCGGGTAGCCGCCCTGCACGCTCTTGAAGGCCACCAGGCGGCTGGCGCCACCCTGCGCGTCGCTGGCGCGGCCCATGGTGGGGAAGCCCATGGTGGTCACGCTTTGCAGGCCCAGGGCCTGGGCGCGCTGCACAAAGGCCTCGGGTGTGGGGTTGTCGCTGGCCACCACGGCGTCGCCGCCGAGAATCTGCAGGGCATCACGCTGCAGCCCGCCCTGCAGCCGGTCGGCAAAAAAGGCCACCGAAGTCAGCGCTGCCACGGCCAGCGTCACGGCCACGGCCAAAAGGCGCAATTCACCCGCGCGCAGATCGCGCAGCAGCGTGCGCCAGCCCAGTTGGACAGTCATCAGGTTCATAGGGCGTCTACCTTAGCGTAAATACCCTTGCACAGTGGCCGCGCGGGGCTTTGCGCACCCGCAGGGTGCCACGCTTACTCCCAGCGCATGGCGGCAATGTCGTGAGCAAAGATCGGGTAGTTCATCCACACCCCCTTGATGCCCTTGCGCAGCACGGTGCTGATCTGGGGGGCGAAGATCCAGGCGTTGGCAGCATCCGTGGCCAGGTAGCGCTGGATTTCCACAAACAGCAACTGGCGTTCGCGGGCGTTGACGCTGGCGGCATGGCGTTCAACCAGGCTCCGGAAAGCCGGGCTGTCGTAGCCAAAATAGTACGCCGGGTCGGCGTAGATCTGGTAGTCCAGCGGCTCCACGTGGTTGATGAGGGTCATGTCGAACTGGCCTTTGAAGACACCGGCCAGCCACTGTGACCATTCCACCTGCTCCAGCTGGAGCTCAATACCCACCTTGGCCAGATCGGCCGCCACCACCGGGCCGCCGGCACGGGCGTAGGGCGTGGGGGGCAGGGTCAGCGTCATTTTCAGAGGAAGCGTGACGCCCGCCTCTTTCAGCAAAACCCGGGCCCGTGCGGGATCGTAGGGGTACATGCCTGCCAGGTGCACATAACCCGCATCGGTGGGCGAGAAATGGCTGCCAATGGCCTTGCCGCGTCCGTCCAGCACCTCGCGGATAAAGGTTTCACGGTCGATGGCGTGGCTGATGGCACGACGCACCCGCACATCGTCCAGGGGCTTGTGCCGGTGGTTCAGTGCCAGCATGCCCTTGCCGCTGGACGCACCGATCAGCACCTGGTAGTGCTTGTTCACTACCAGGCGGTCGACGTTGCGCGTGGCGAAGTTGAACAGCACATCCACCTCGCCTGCCTGCACCGCAGCCACCTGGGCATCCGGGGCATTGATGAAGCGGAACACTGCCTTATCGACCCGCACCTGCGCCGCGCGGCGGTAAGCCTCGTACTTGGCCAGGGTGATGCTCTTGCCCTTGTCCCATTGCTCCAGCCGGTACGGCCCTGTTCCCACAGGGTGGCGGGCTGCCTGCGCGGCACTGGCCGGATGCAGGATGACGGCAGTGTTCTCGCCCAGCCTGAACAGCGTATTGCCGTCGGGCCGGTGCAGTTGCAGCACCACGGTGAGCGGGTCGGGCGCGGTGACGCGGGCAATGTTGTCGAACAGGGCCTTGCGCGCCTTGTTGCGCGAATCCGGCGCTTTGGCCCGTTCAAAAGTAAACAGCACGGCCGCAGCATCAAAGACCGCGCCGTCATGGAAGTGCACGCCCGGCTGCAGGCGAAAGGTGTAGGTCTTGCCGTCGGGCGACATCTCCCACGACTGCGCCAGCAGGGGCGATGTGGCACCGCTCTCCTCAATCCGGGTCAGGCCTTCGAGCACGTTGTAGTGCACCACCTCGCCAATCGACGCGGCCGGTGCGCTGGTCGGGTCCAGGCTGTCGGGCTCCAGCGAGATGTTGATGACCAGGGCGCGCGGTGCTGACTGGGCCAGCACCGGCCCGCTGGCGCCCGCCATGGCCAAGCCGGCCAGGCAGGCCCATGCGCAATTCAGGGTTCGCCGAGTCAGGTGCACTTCATCTCCCTTGGTGTCAAACACTGAAATCCCCTGCGTAAGGCGCCTACTCTCGCCCGCAGAAGCAAAACAAAGTGTGACATAGAATCCTGACGCAAATCAAACCGCCGCCCTGCAAGCTTTGCCTGGCGCCCCTTGGCTCTTCTGAACCCTGCCTGCGTTCTCGGTGACCATCCCTACGTCTAATGCCCAGCCCAAGCACCACGCCCGATGGAGGGCCTGGCCCGCCACGCCCCTGGTCGCTTCGCTGGTGGTGTTGGCCGTGCTGGCACTGGGCCTGATTCTCTGGGGCGCCAACGCCCTCTACCAGGAACGCGAGCAACGCCAGCGCCACCAGATCGAACGCGAGCTGCAGGCCATCAGCCAGTTGCAGGCCCGCAGCGTAGCCGAATGGCGCGAGCGGCGAATGTCAGACGCCATGGCACTGACGGATGACAGCTTGTTCGCGCAGGCGGTGGCACGCTGGTTTGCCACCCAGGGACAAGAGCCGGACACCGACATTCTGGGCCGACTGCGCAGCTTGCAGGAACGCGCCCGCTATACCGCCGTGTACCTGGTGGACCCCGAGGGCGCGTTGCGGCTTACGCCGGGCGACAGCGCGCAAGGCCGCCTGCATGCCCCCGAGCTGCTGGCACTGCACCGCGCGCTTTCGCAGGCACAGCCCGTCATGCTCGAGCCGCGCCAGGACGACTTCTTTGCCTTCCCGTTTTTCGGACTGATGGTGCCTATATTCGACGGCATCACCCCCCTGGGCGCCGTCTGGCTGGTGAGCGATGTGCGCACTTCGCTCTACCCCTTGCTGGAACAGTGGCCCACGCCCAGCCGCTCCGCCGAATCGGCCATCGTGCAGCGCGACGGCAACGAGGTGCGCTTTGTCAGCCCCCTGCGGCACTACAGCAACGCACCGCAATCGCTGCGCCTTCCGATGTCACACAGCGACGACCCGGCAGTGCAAGCCGCCACAGGGGTTCGCGGCATCATCTATGGGCGCGACTACCGGGGCCAGGATGTGCTGGCCATGGTCAGCGCCGTACCCGATTCACCGTGGTTCATGGTCTCCAAGATCGATGTGGCTGAAGCCTTCACCGACATGCGGGTCCGCGAATGGCTGATGCTGAGCCTGCCCATCAGCCTGGGCCTGTTGATCATGGGGTCGTTTGCAGTGTTTTGGCAGCGGCGCGCCTGGCAGCGTGAGCGCACGCTCAAGACCGACCTGCAGCGCAACATGCGCTGGCTGGAAAGCGCCCAGAAGGCGGCCGCAGTGGGTTACTTTGCCTACGACGCCGCCGAGGAATCGTTTTTCATGTCAGGCATGGCCTGCACGATCTTTGGTGTTGCCCAGGGCACATCCCTGTCACGACGCCAGTGGATGGACATGCTGCACCCCGACGAACGCGCAAAGACCCTGGAAGTGCATACCCGCGCCATGACCGAGCGCACCGCCTTGCGCACCCAGTACCGCATCCGTCGCACCAGCGACCGGCATGTGCGCTGGGTCGAAGTCTGGGCTGAGTACGATGGCAACTCTGAACAGGGCGACCTGGTACGCATGATTGGCACGGTGCAGGACATCACCGACCGCAAGCAGGCCGAAGAAAAACTCGCCACCTACCGCGCAGCCCTGGAAGCCCAGGTGCGCCAAGACCCGCTGACCCAGATCGCCAACCGTCTGGCACTGGACGAAGCCGTCGCCACGGAATGGACCCGCGCCATGCGCAGCGGCGCACCGCTGTCCGTGCTGATGATCGATGTGGACCATTTCAAGGCCTACAACGACCATTACGGCCATGTGGCGGGCGACCTGTGCCTGCAGCGTGTAGCGCAAGCCCTGTCCCTGGCCATGGGCCGCACAGGAGATCTGGTGGCGCGCTATGGCGGCGAAGAGTTTGCTGTGCTGCTACCCGACACCGATATCTCGCAGGCCACGGTCATCGGTCAGCGGCTGTGCGAGGCCGTGCGGGCCCTGAACATCGAGCACCTTGCCGCGCACGGTCGGCTACAACTGACCGTCAGCATTGGCGCGGCCAGCGCCCTACCCGCTTTTACCGCGGCGCCCGGTTTGCTCCATGCAATCCACCCCGCATCGGCCCGCGACGCCGCGCGCCACCTGTTTGAGCAGGCCGACTCGGCACTCTATGGCGCCAAGCAATCGGGGCGCGACCAGGTGCTTTCTTTTACCCCTGATGGACAGGCGCCCACTTTCGCACCAGCACCATCGGCACCTTGATTTTCAGGTGCTTTTGCTGACCGAAATGGTGGGAAATTTCGACGAAAAATCTTTGGACTGCTGTGCAATTTTTGCCGCCACGCTGCGCGCAACCTGCGCGTAAATTTGCGCCACCTCACCATCCGGGTCAGCCACCACGGTGGGCTGGCCGCTGTCGGCCTGCAGGCGGATCTTGATGTCGAGCGGCAGCGCGCCCAGGTAGTCCATGCCGTAGTCCTGCGCCATCCTGCGCCCACCGCCTTCACCAAAAATGTGTTCGGCGTGGCCGCAGTTCGAGCACACATGCACCGCCATGTTCTCGACAATGCCCAGGATGGGAACGCCCACCTTCTCGAACATCTTGATGCCCTTGCGGGCGTCGAGCAAAGCAATGTCCTGCGGCGTGGTCACGATCACGGCACCGGTCATGGGCACGCGCTGGCTCAAGGTGAGCTGGATGTCGCCCGTGCCCGGGGGCATATCCACGATCAGGTAGTCCAGGTCTTTCCAGTTCGTCTGGCGCAGCAGTTGCTCCAGCGCCTGCGTTGCCATGGGGCCGCGCCAGATCATGGCCTCGTCCTGGTTCACCAAAAAACCGATGGACATGACCTGCACACCGTGGTTGACGAGCGGCTCCATGGTCTTGCCGTCCAGGCTTTCGGGCTTGCGGTCAATGCCCATCATCATGGGCTGGCTGGGGCCGTAGATATCGGCGTCGAGCAGGCCCACCGTCGCTCCTTCAGCCGCCAGCGCCAGCGCCAGGTTGGCGGCCGTGGTGCTTTTGCCCACGCCGCCCTTGCCCGAGGCCACGGCCACGATGTTTTTCACACCGGGCAGCAACTGCACGCCGCGCTGCACGGCATGGGCCACCACCTTGGTGCTGAGGTTCACGCGCACGGCCTGCACACCGGGCACGCTGCGGGCAGCCGCCTCCAGGCGCTCACGCAAAGCAGGCTCCTGGCTTTTGGCCGGGTACCCCAGCTCCACATCAAAAGCCACGGCAGCGCCATCGATCTGCAGGTTGCGCAGCGCACGGGTACTGACAAAATCCTGGCCAGTAAGCGGGTCCAGCACGGTGCTGAGGGCCGCCATGAGGCCTTGTTCGGTGATAGCCATTCCAATCTCTCCTGTGGGGAGTGATGAGTCTATCGAAGCGCCCAGACCCCACTGCCTGCAGGACAATGCCACCCGCCACCAAGGAGTCACGTGAAATTCAAAATGTCCCCCAATTCGCTGTTTGCTGTTCTGCTGCGTTCGCCGTGGTGGATCAGCTTTGCCCTGGTGGGGGCGTTCTCGCTCGCGGCGGTTGCACTGCTGCCGCGCGACTATGCCCTGGCCGGGGTACTGGGCACTTTTCCATTTTTTGCTGTGGGCTGCGTCGCCGCGTGGCGCCAATGGCATGCTCCCAGCGCCGCACGCATCAACGCCCAACACGCACAGTTGCAGGCCATGCCCTGGCGCACGCTGGCCGATGCACTGGAAACCGCCTGGGTCGCCCAGGGCTACCAGGTGGAGCGCCTCGCCCCCGGTGGAGCGGCCGATTTTGTGCTGGCGCGGGGCGGACAGATCCAGCTGGCCAGCGCACGGCGCTGGAAGGCCGCTCACCACGGCGTGGAGCCGCTACGGGAGCTCCACGCAGCCATGCAAAAACGCGAGTCCCCGGCAGGGCTGTACCTGCTGGGCCAGGGCGAATTGACTGACAACGCGCGCCTGTTTGCACGCGACCACGGCTTGACCATCGTGCAAGGCGATGCGCTGGCGCAACTGCTGTTGCATTGAACCGCTCCTTTGCGGGTTTTCCCAAGGCTGCAACGCACTGATGCGGCCGCACACTTGCAGGCATGCACCAGCCTGAAGCACCGCCCCCCTCCGCACCCCGCACCGGCCTGCTGCTGACCGGCGGCGGCGCGCGGGCCGCCTACCAGGTGGGCGTGCTGGAAACCATTGCCGACCTGCGCCTGGCCTGCGGCGCGGGCAACGAGCCCAATCCTTTTCCCATCATCACTGGCACCTCGGCCGGGGCCATCAATGCCGCAGCGCTGGCCTGCGGTGCCGACCAGTTCGACCGGGTCGTGCGGCGCATCGTGCGGGTGTGGAGCAACTTTCATGCGCAGCAGGTGTACCGCGCCGACTCGCTCAGCGTGGCGCGCAGCGGTGCGCGCTGGCTCACGCTGCTGTCCCTGGGCTGGGTGCTGGCGAAATGGCGCCGCATGCGCCCGCGCTCGCTGCTGGACAACGCCCCGTTGGCCAAGCTGCTGATCAAGATGGTGCCGCTGGTGCGCCTGCCCCGGCTGATACGCCAGGGCCATTTGCAGGCGCTGGCCGTCACGGCGTCGAGCTACAGCTCGGGCGACCATGTCACGTTTTTTGAAGCAGGCGCGCGTCTCGACCCCTGGGTGCGCTCGCAGCGCCGCGCCGTGCGCGACCGCATCACGCACGAGCATTTGCTGGCCTCGTCTGCCATTCCTTTCGTCTTCCCGGCCACGGCCATTGATGTAGACGATCGCACCGAATATTTTGGCGATGGTTCCATGCGCCAGTCCGCACCCATCGCGGCGGCCATCCACCTGGGCGCCGAGCGCATTCTGGTGGTGGGCGCAGGGCGCATGCACGAGCCCAAAACCGAGGGCGCACCTGTGCTGGCCAATGGCTACCCTTCGCTGGCACAAATTGCGGGCCACGCGCTGTCCAACATTTTTCTGGATGCGCTGTCGGTCGATGTGGAGCGCATGCAGCGCATCAACCAGACGATTGCCCTCATTCCGCCCGAGGCGCGCAACAACAGCGCGCTGCGGCCCATCGAACTGCTGGTGATTGCCCCTTCGCAGCGCCTGGACGCCGTGGCCGCGCGCCACGTGGGCGACCTGCCCGCACCGGTGCGCACCATGCTGGGGGCGCTTGGCGTTACCGCCAACATGCAGGACGTGCGCGGCGCCGCGCTGGCCAGCTACCTGCTGTTTGAGCAAGGCTACACACGCGACCTGATGGCCCTGGGCCGCGCCGACACCCTGGCCCAGCGCGCCGCGGTATGCCGCTTCTTTGGCTGGAACGACACGGGCGCGCCCCTGCCCACGCGGGGCGAGGAGGCAAAAGCCTAAAATCGCCGGTTCCGCCAGAAAGCCGCACCGATGTCCGCACGCAAACTCTTCGTCACCACCGCCCTGCCGTATGCCAACGGCCATTTCCACATCGGCCACATCATGGAGTACATCCAGGCCGACATCTGGGTGCGCACCCAGCGCATGCTGGGCAACGCAGTGAATTTTGTCGGGGCCGACGACACGCATGGCGCCCCCATCATGATTGCCGCCGAAAAGGCAGGCAAAACTCCCCAGCAGTTCGTGGCCGACATCGCCGCCGGGCGCAAGCAGTACCTCGATGGGTTTCACATCGAGTTCGATAACTGGCACAGCACCGACGCGCCCGAAAACCACCAGCTCGCGCAGGATATTTACCGCGGCCTCAAAGCCAACGGCCTGATCGAAACACGCACCATTGAGCAGTTCTTCGACCCCGAGAAGAACATGTTCCTGCCCGACCGCTTCATCAAGGGCGAATGCCCCAAGTGCCACGCCAAGGACCAATACGGCGACAACTGCGAAGTTTGCGGCGCCGTGTACGCGCCCACCGACCTGATCAACCCCTATTCCGCACTGTCGGGCGCCAAGCCCGTGCTCAAGAGCTCGGAGCATTTCTTCTTCAAGCTCTCCGACCCGCGCTGCGTGGCCTTCCTGGAAGACTGGACACAAAATGGCCGCCTGCAACCCGAGGTGGCCAACAAGGTCAAGGAATGGTTCACGGTACGCACCAACCCCGATGGCAGCACCAGCGAAGGCCTGGGTGACTGGGACATCTCGCGCGATGCGCCTTACTTCGGCATCGAGATTCCCGATGCGCCGGGTAAGTATTTTTACGTGTGGCTCGATGCCCCCATTGGCTACCTGGCCTCGCTGAAAAACCTGCTCGACAAACGCGGCGAGAGCTACGACGACTACATGGCCGACCCGGCCCTGGAGCAGTACCACTTCATTGGCAAAGACATCGTCACCTTCCACACGCTGTTCTGGCCAGCCACACTCAAGTTCAGCGGCCGCAAGGTGCCTGATTCGGTGTTCGTGCACGGCTTTCTCACCGTGAACAACGGTGAGAAGATGAGCAAGAGCCGGGGCACGGGCCTCGATCCGCTCAAGTACCTGGGCCTGGGCATGAACGCCGAATGGCTGCGCTACTACCTGGCCACCAAACTGAGCAGCCGCAACGAGGACATCGACTTCAACGCCGACGACTTCATGGCCCGTGTCAACAGCGACCTGATCGGCAAGTACATCAACATCGCCTCGCGCGCGGCCGGTTTCATCGCCAAGCGTTTTGGCGGTGCCCTGGGCGAAGTCTCGGCCGATGGCGACGCCTTGCTGGAGCACCTGCGCACCGTGGCGCCCTCCATCATCGAACTGCTGGCCGAGCGCGAATACGGCAAGGCCTTGCGTGAGACCATGCTGCTGGCCGACCGCGTGAACGCCTATGTGGACCAGAACAAGCCCTGGGAGCTGGCCAAGCAGGACGGTATGGAAGGCCGCCTGCAGGACGTGTGCACCACCTGCATCGAAGCGTTCCGCGTGCTCACCATCTTGCTCAAACCCGTGCTGCCGGTCCTGGCCACGCAGGTCGAAGCGTTTCTCAAGGTGGAACCCTTCGACTTTGCCAGCGCCCAGACCATGCTGGGCCAGGGCCATTTCATTGGCGAATACAAGCACCTGATGCAGCGTGTGGACGCCAAACAGCTTGAAGCATTGTTTGAGCCTCCAGCGCATACAGGACAAGCGCAAGCAGCTATAGAACTAGTAGCACCCGGTGGAGAAGAACTGGCACCCACGATCACCATCGACGACTTCGCCAAGATTGACCTGCGCATTGCCCTGATCGTGAACTGCGAGCCCGTGGACGGCTCGACCAAGCTGCTGCGCCTCACGCTCGACGTGGGCGAGGGCC
>Ga0209477_1000966_pt1 | contig 17711 bp, 18 predicted proteins | sample KloWWTupernatant_FD_187180 | JGI IMG/M metagenome (GOLD analysis project Ga0209477, IMG submission 187180) | Active sludge microbial communities from Klosterneuburg, Austria, studying microevolution and ecology of nitrifiers - Klosterneuburg... | ecosystem: Engineered > WWTP > Aerobic digester >... | reverse complement strand
CCTTCCTTGCCGACCTTGTCCATCGCCTGCGCGATGAGGTCACCGATGTTGGCATCGGAGTTGGCAGAAATGGTGCCGACCTGGGCAATTTCCTTGCTGGTCGAGGACGGCTTGGACAGCGACTTCAGCTCGCCTACGGCAGCCTTCACGGCCTGGTCGATGCCGCGCTTCAGATCCATCGGGTTCATGCCGGCGGCGACCGCCTTCATGCCCTCGCGAATGAACGCCTGCGCCAGCACGGTGGCGGTGGTGGTGCCGTCACCGGCATTGTCGGACGTCTTGGAGGCGACTTCCTTGACCATCTGCGCGCCCATGTTCTCGAAGGCGTCGGACAGCTCGATTTCCTTGGCGACGGAGACGCCGTCCTTGGTGATGGTGGGAGCACCGAAGCTCTTTTGCAGCACGACGTTGCGGCCCTTCGGACCGAGCGTGGCCTTGACGGCATTGGCGAGCACGTTCACGCCGCGCACCATGCGCGAACGAGCGTCTTCACCAAAACGGATATCTTTTGCAGTCATGAGTAGTTCCTCGAAATCGTTGTGATGTGTCTACGGTAGGAGCGGCCCCTGGCCGCAACCTTGGATCGTTGATGTCACGCGCAGGGCGCGCCCGCGGATCAGCCGAGGACGGCGAACAGGTCGTCTTCCTTGACCACCAGCAGTTCCACGCCATCCAGCTTCACTTCGGTGCCGCTGTACTTGCCGAACAGCACCTTGTCGCCCACCTTGACCTGCGGCGCGCGCACTTGGCCGTTGTCCAGCATTTTGCCGGTGCCCACGGCGATGACTTCACCCTTGATCGGCTTTTCAGTGGCCGAATCCGGGATCACGATCCCGCCAGCGGACAACTTCTCTTCTTCCATACGCTTGATGACCACGCGGTCGTGCAGCGGCTTGATATTGGACATGAGCAACCTCGGTAAATGGTTGATTGACAGGGAAAAACCCGGCGATTTTAGCAGTCTCGCAAGGCGAGTGCCAAATCATGGGACGAAAACGTCCCGCAACCGGGATGACCAAGAGATGGGGTGGGCAACGCCACTTTCAAGGGCAGCGGCTATCCGGCCGTGCAAGCACGCCAGCAACACGTGCACCGCAACGAACTTCCACAACGGCGGGTGGTCGAAGCTGCCACTGACCTGCCGGCCTTGCTGCAATGGCGGGCAAACACCCCCCATCCCGTAGAATGCGCCCATGACTGGATTGCTCTCGCGCCTGCAGCTGTGGCTGGCTGCGCTGCTGTTATTGGCCGCACTGCCGGCCCCCGCCGCGATTACTGGCGAACTGCCGCCGGTGGATCAGGTGTTTATGCTGTCGGCCAAGGCCGGCGCGCGCGACCGCATCGAGGTGCGCTGGCAAATTGCCGAGGGCTATTACTTGTACCGGCACCGCACCTCGGTCAAGGCCGACGGGTTTGGCAATGCCACCTTGGCGCTGCCGGAGGGAGCCAAGCATCACGACGAATTTTTTGGCGATGTACAGACCTATCGCAAGCAGCTGGTCGGGATTGTCAGTGGCAGTGCCGATGCCAGCGCCAATGCCGTCAAGCTGACCGTGAAATACCAAGGCTGCGCCGATGCCGGGGTGTGCTACCCGCCGCAAACGCGCACGCTGACGGTGGCCTTGCCGCCTGCCGATGACGCCGCGCCAGGTTTGGGTTTTGGCAAGAAGTCCGGTGGCTTGTTCGGGCTGGGCGATCCTGCCGGCGCAGTGGACGCCGCGCCGCTGCCACCGGAACAGGCGTTCACCAGCGAAGTGATTGCGCTGGACGGCAATCATCTGTTGCTGCGGCTGACCCCGGCCAAGGGCTATTACCTGTACCGCGACAAGCTCTCGGCCAAATTGGTGGCCGCCGACGGGTTATCCGCCACGCTGCCCGCGCACGCGCAAATGCCCAGGGCCAGCGCGTTCAAGGATGCGCACTTTGGCCAGGTGCAGGTGTATTTCACGCAGGTAGAAATTCCGCTTGTCGTCAACCGCAGCACCCCGCGTGCGGCCAACGGCAACCTGGTCGTCGGGTTGCAAGGTTGCCAGACCGATGGCATTTGCTATGCGCCGATGACGCGGACGCTGGCGGTGCGCGTGCCGGTGGGCAAGATCGATCCCCCGCTGCAGGGGGAGGACAGTGGGCCGAAGGGGCTTGCCGCAGCCACCACGCCAGCCGCCCCCCTCACCCCGACCCTTGCCCCCACCAGCGGGGAAGAGGGCGTGATCGCCCCCACACTCGCCACCGCCGATGCCGCCCGCAGCGCCCCCCCGCAACAGCCCATTCCCAGCCTGCTGCCCGCCCTGCTGTTGGCCCTGCTGGGCGGCTTGATCCTCAACTTGATGCCCTGCGTGCTGCCGGTGCTGTCGCTGAAGGTGCTGTCGGTGGCGCAAAGTGGGGCCAATCTGACCCGGGCGCGGCAACATGCGGCGGCTTATACCGCCGGCGTGTTGCTGTCGATGCTGGCGCTGGGCGGGCTGGTGCTGGCGCTGCGGCAGGCCGGGCTGGCGCTGGGTTGGGGCTTCCAGTTGCAACAGCCATTGGTGCTGGCGGTGCTGGCCTTGGTGATGTTGGCGCTGGGTCTGTCGCTATCTGGCCTGTGGCAGGCCACGATTGCGCTGGGCTCGCGCAGCAGCGCACTGCTGCAAGGTGACGGCCTGCGCGCCGATTTCTTCACCGGCGTGCTGGCGGTGGTGCTGGCCACCCCCTGCACCGCGCCGTTTATGGGCCCGGCGTTGGGCTATGCCTTCACCGGTCCATTGCTGGGCGGGATTTTAGTGTTTGCGATGCTGGGGCTGGGGCTGGCGCTGCCGTTTTTGCTGATTGGCTGGATCCCCGCCTTGGCACGCCTGCTGCCCAAGCCCGGCGCGTGGATGGACACCTTCAAGCAGTTATTAGCCTTCCCGCTGTACGCCACTGCCGCGTGGCTGGTGTGGGTGTTGACCAAATTGCGCGGGGCCGACGCCGCCGGGCTGTGGCTAGGTGCTGCCATCGTGCTGGCTTTGGCCTTGTGGGCGTGGACGAAAGTGCGACGTGGCGATGGACAGCGCTGGCTGACTGTGGCATTGCTCGCGCTGCTGACATTAGGCTGGCCGCTGTCTCAGCTACACGCCCTGCCTAAACCGCAAACCACCACCGCACCCACCGGCCACACGGTGGCGTGGTCGGAAGCCGCACTTTCCCAGTTGCGCGCCCAAGGCCGGGTGGTATTTGTGGACATGACCGCCGACTGGTGCATCACCTGCAAGGTCAACGAAAAAGCGGTGCTGTCGCAGCCACGTTTCCAGCAAGCACTGGCTGCGGCCAATGCGGTGTACATGGTGGGCGACTACACCGAGGTTGACCCCCCCATGACCGCCTACTTGCAGCGCTACCGTGCAGTCGGTGTGCCGCTGTATGTGGTGTATCCGCGCAGCGGTGGCGAAGGCCGCGTGTTGCCCACCCTGCTGACTGCCAGCATGGCCGAAGCCGCCCTGCGCGAGGCTGCACGCTGATGCCATCCAACAAAACGGTGATCGCGGCAGCCATGCTGGCGGCGGTTGCCGGTGCGGTTGCCAGTCTGTATGTCCAGCCCACCATTGCCTACAAACTGGCCGGCACCGAACTTGGCCAGCGCGCACTGGGCCATCTGCTGGCCGCCAAAGCACCCGCACCGCCAGTGGGGCTGAAGATCGCCGAACCCGGCGGCAGCGTGCCATCAATGACCTTGCACGCGCTTGATGGCCTGCCCGCTGAAGTGCCACAGGCGTGGGCAGGCAAGCCCACCTTGGTCAATGTGTGGGCCAGCTGGTGTGCGCCCTGCCTGAAAGAAATGCCGGACCTGCAAGCCTTCTCCGCGCAAGATGCCGCCAATGGCGTGCAAGTGGTGGGTATCGCGCTGGATGATGCGCCGTCTGCCCGCGCCATGCTCACGCGGCTGGGGATTACCTATCTCAATCTGATGGATACCCCCGGCCCCGCCGATGCCGGCGTGCGGCTGGGCAACCCGGCGGGCGTGCTGCCGTATTCGGTGCTGGTTTCGGCCGATGGTCGCGTGCTGAAAACCCGGATTGGGCCGTTTGCCAACCAGGCCGCTATTGCAAACTGGGTGCAGCCCTGAGGGCACGGGGTCTGCGCTGAGCGGGCCATGGATGGCCCGCGCCCGCGACTCAGTCGCGGATGACTGGATGGAGCGGCAGCGCAGACCCCATACCCTCAGGGCTGCACGATGCAAACAGGCACACCCTTTTAGAGCAAGCACTCCAACATCCACTTAAAACTGCGTTATCCGGCAAAAGTTCGCCGAACTGGACAGCATTGCTCATCTGCGCGACACTGCACGCCGTTTTTGGAGGGACACCCATGGCCAAGCTGCTGCTCCTGCACGGCCCCAACCTCAACCTGCTTGGCACCCGCGAGCCGGAGGTCTATGGGCACACCACGCTGGCCGACATCAATGCCGATTTGGCCGCCCGTGCACAGGCGGCCGGACATGCGCTGGAGGCGCTGCAGTCCAATGCCGAACACGTACTGGTGGACCGCGTGCAAGCCACCCGCGTGGACGGCACCGCGTTTATCCTGATCAACCCGGCTGCCTTCACCCATACCTCGGTGGCCCTGCGCGATGCGCTGGCCGCTGTCGCCACTCCCTTCATCGAAATTCACCTGTCCAACCCGCACAGCCGCGAACCCTTCCGCCAGCACAGTTATTTCAGTGACAAAGCGGTGGGCGTGATTTGCGGCTTCGGGGCGGACTCTTATCGCTACGCGCTGGATGCTGCCCTGCAGCGTCTGGCCGCCTAACTTCAACAGGACTTCTCCGTATGGACCTTCGCAAAATCAAAAAACTGATCGACCTGCTGGAAGAGTCGAACTTGTCCGAAATCGAAATCAAGGAAGGCGAGGAATCCGTGCGCCTGGCGCGGCTGCCCAAAGGCGGCCTGGTGGCCGCACCCGCACCGGTGATGCAGCACGCGGCCCCGCCCGCACCCGTCATGCCCATGCAGTCCCCCGTGCAGGCGGCAACCGGCGGCAGCCACAAACCCGCCGGCCCGGAATTGCCGCCCGGCCATGTGGTGCGCGCACCGATGGTAGGCACGTTCTACACCAGCCCGGCCCCCGACAAGCCGGCCTTCGTCAGCGTGGGTCAGGCGGTCAAGGCTGGCGACACGCTGGGCATTATCGAAGCGATGAAGATGTTCAACCCGATCGAAGCCGATGTCTCCGGCACCGTGCTGGCCATCCAATGCGACAGCGGCCAGCCAGTGGAATTTGACCAGCCGTTGTTCGTGATCGGCTGAGCGAGGTCATCCCATGCTCGAAAAAGTCGTCATCGCCAACCGTGGCGAAATCGCGCTGCGCATCTTGCGCGCCTGCCATGCCATGGGCATCCGCACCGTGGCCGTGCATTCCACCGCCGACCGCAACCTCAAGCACGTGGCAATGGCCGATGAGTCGGTGTGCATTGGCCCGGCAGCGTCGGCCGATAGCTACCTCAATATGCCGGCAATCATTGCCGCCGCCGAGGTCACCGACGCGCAAGCCATCCACCCAGGCTACGGTTTTCTTTCAGAGAACGCCAATTTTGCCGAGCGCGTGGAGCAATCCGGCTTCATCTTCATTGGCCCCAAGGCCGACACCATCCGCCTGATGGGCGACAAGGTGGAAGCGATCCGTGCGATGAAAGCCGCCGGCGTGCCTTGCGTACCCGGCAGCGGTGGCCCCTTGGGTGACGATGCCGCCACCAATGTGAAGATTGCCGCCGAGATTGGCTACCCGGTGATCGTCAAGGCCGCGGGCGGCGGCGGCGGGCGTGGCATGCGCGTGGTGCATACCGAAGCCGCACTGGTGAACGCCATTGCCACCACCAAGCAGGAAGCCAAGGCCGCGTTCGGCAACGACATGGTGTATATGGAAAAGTTCCTGGAAAACCCACGCCATGTGGAAATCCAGGTGCTGGCCGATGGTCAAGGCAACGCCATCCATTTGGGCGAGCGCGACTGCTCGATGCAGCGCCGCCATCAGAAAGTGGTGGAAGAAGCCCCCGCCCCCGGCATCACCGACGCGCAGCGCGCCGAGATCGGCAAGGTCTGTGTCGAGGCCTGCATCCGCATCGGCTATCGCGGCGCGGGTACGTTCGAATTCCTGTTCGAAAACGGGCGCTTCTATTTCATCGAAATGAACACCCGCATCCAGGTCGAACACCCGGTGACGGAGCTGGTGACCGGGATTGATCTGGTGCGCGAACAACTGTTGATTGCCGCCGGTCACAAGCTGTCGATCAGGCAGTCGGATGTGGTGCTGCGCGGCCATGCCATCGAATGCCGCATCAATGCCGAAGATCCGGACACCTTCTTCCCCAGCCCCGGCTTGATCGAGCATTTCCATGCCCCGGGCGGCCCGGGCGTGCGGGTGGATTCGCATATTTACGAAGGCTATCGGGTCCCACCGAACTACGATTCGATGATCGGCAAACTCATCGTGCATGGCGCCACCCGCGAACAAGCGATTGCGCGGATGCGGGTGGCCCTGAGCGAGATGGTGGTGGACGGCATCAAGACCAATATCCCGCTGCAACAGCGCATCCTCGCCGATGGCGGCTTCTGCCAAGGCGGGCAGAACATCCACTATCTGGAAAAACGGCTGGCCGAGCGCAAGGAAAAGGCGCTGTCGATCCTGTAAATGCAAACATGGCCGGTTTGGGGGCTGTTTTTCGCTACAGTGAAGATCAATCCCCGGATCGGAGTTTGTCATGCGCCGTCGCCACGCCCTGTACCTAGCCCTGTCTTGCACCCTGCTGGCATTACCAGCGGCCAGCCAACAGAGCAAGACGCCGCCGACCAATCTGTTCATCGATGTGGCCACCCACAATATGGCCGGGATGCCGGACATGGGCGGCATGATGGGGGGCCTTGGCGGCTTTATGGCGCGCCGCATGGGCGGTGCTGACAGCAGCAAACCGGTCTATCCCACCGCCCGCCACAGTGGGCTGACCGGGCAATACCTCGATATCGCCCTGCACAACACCCTCAAACCGGGGGTGGAAGCGCAGGACCTGATTCCATCCGGCCTGAATCTCGGCAAATCGCTGACCTTGATTCCAGTCGAACCCAGTCACTCCGGCAAGGGGGAAAGCACCCCCGGCAAGGTGCCCGATATCGAGGTCAAGATCTCCGAATACTGGGGCTGCAGTGCCACGGTGCGTCCGGGTCAACCCAAAGTAGCCACGTTCAAGGTCAAGGGCGGCAATAAGACGGTCGACCCACGGGCCGGCATGGCCGGCATGCAGGGAGTTGAAGTTCAAAGCAGCGGCAGTCTGTCCAAGGGCTTGTATGTGCCCGATCGCGACATCGACCTGCAGCCCGGTTATGTGTATTGGCCCAACCGCCAATACGGCAAGCAAGTGCCCAGTGGTGCGCGCTTGGCCGGCGATCACCAAATCACCGGTGATGGCATTCCGGCGTCGATGAAATTCCAGGTGCAGCAAGACGCCGATTTCATGCCCAAGTTGATGCTGCGCTCACAAGGCGAATTGACCGATGCGATCGACCTCAGCTGGCCGTCGGTCAGCCGCGCACGCGGGTATTTCATCACCGGCGTGCACACCGACATGAAGAGCCAAAGTTCCATCGAAATGGTGATCTGGAGCAGTGCCGACGTGCCCGGTGCCGGCAGCGAACTGCATGCCTATCTCAGCGGCAGCCAGATCGAGAAATGGCAGAAACAGAAAATCCTGATGTCGGCCGCAGCCACCAACTGCACCATTCCCAAAGGCATCTTTGCCAGCCAAGGTGGCGGCCAGCCGGTTCCCGGCATCCTGATGATGACCGCCTACGGTCCGGAAAGCTGGATCACCTATCCGCCCAAGCCGGCCGACCCCAAACAGCCGTGGAACCCGGAGTGGAGCGTGCGCCTGCGCGCCAAATCCACCGCATTTTCCATGCTGGGGATGAATTTCGGCGGCAGCCAGCAGATGCAGGAAGACCAGGGTGATGGCCAGCAACCACAACAACCGCAGAAGCGGCCGGGGATGAAAGGCCTGCTGAAAGGCATCCTGGGCGGTTGAGTTCGCCCGTGGGCCACTGAAGCTGCGAGAATGGGGCGGCCATCACCGCCCCATTTTTCCATGCCATATCTGCAACTCTCGCTGCCCTGTACCGAAGCCCTGCACCCGCGCGTGGATCGCGCGCTGGAAGATGTGGGCGCACTCGCCGTGACCTTGCAGGACGCGCACCTGGATGCCGCCGACGAGCAGGCCATTTTCGAACCCGGCGTGGGCGAGTTGCCGCTATGGGATGACATGACCCTGACCGCCCTGTTTCCCGTCGATGTCGACCCGCTGTTGCTGCTGGCCGCGCTGGAAGCTTTCGACCCCGAACTGGATTGGTCGCAGGCGCGCTTTGAAATCATCCCGGATCAGGATTGGGAACGTGCATGGCTGGATACCTTTCACCCGATGCGGTTTGGCCAGCGCACTTTCATCGTGCCGTGGAATCACGCACTCCCCGAGGGTGCAGACGCTGCCGACGCCGCCATCATCCGCCTTGATCCCGGCCTGGCATTCGGTTCGGGGACGCACCCTACCACTGCGCTGTGCCTGCGCTGGCTGGATGATCTGGCGACCAGCGGCGTATTGCAAGCACAACCGGTTCTCGACTTCGGTTGCGGCAGCGGCATCCTTGCCTTGGCCGCATTGAAACTGGGTGCGGCACGTGCCGTCGGTGTCGACAACGATCCCCAAGCCATCATCGCCACCACCGACAATGCACAGCGCAACGGCGTGCGGATTGATGTGTTTTTGCCACAAGACGAACCGATTGCGCGCTACCCCGTCGTCGTCGCCAATATCCTCGCCACTGCATTGGATGCCTTGGCCGAAACCTTGGCAGCACGCGTCGCCAACGGTGGCCGCATCGCCATGTCGGGCATTTTGAGTGGACAGGAAGATGAGCTGCTGTTGCGCTTTGCACCGTGGTTTGATCACCTGCACGTTGCACGTGATGACGACTGGGTACGCATCGACGGTGTCCGCAACTCCACCACGGTGATCGCATGAACCAGGCCCCAAGTTTCGTGTTGGAACATGCCCCGAAGACACTCCCGCGCCGACGCGGCGAGTGGCTGTGGATGGGCGCACTGGCATTGGGCTTGCTGCTGCAATTGGGCTGGCTGCAACGCGATGTGCTGGCGGCCAATGCCGGCCTGCGGCCGACGCTGGAAGCGACTTGCAGACTCTTGCATTGCCAGCTCCCCGCCTGGCATGAACCGACGGCGTTCAGCATGCTGTCGCGAGATGTGATCGCACTTCCGGACCACCCGCAAGTGCTGCGCGTGCAGGCCAGTTTTCGCAACGACGCGGCGTGGTCGCAAGCATGGCCGGCGCTGGTGTTGAGCCTGACCGATGTCAATGGTCGCAGCTTGGGCAGCCGTCGCTTTCTGCCGACCGAATACCTGGGCAAGACGCCGCATGTGGCACAGCTTGCGCCCAATCAAGCCAGCCAAATCGCATTCGATATCGTTGAACCAGCGCCCGATGTCGTGGCCTTCGATTTCCGCTTTGATTGAGTTGCAGTGCCATTGGCATTTCAAGCGTGTGATTCCTGCAATCGTATGCAAACGCCGCATCGACAAAAATTATTTTCACTGAATGCGCAACAGCACACACCGCCACCCCGCACATCGCGTTAGACTTCCCCTCCGCCGCAACGGCTGCCAATTGCCGATGCGCGCAGTACCGAGGGATTTTCGTTGAACCTTCAAGACCAACGCCAGGACACCGGCCGCGCACCCTTGCGCGAGCATGTCGCCACATCCGTGCGCCGCTATCTGCGCGATCTGGATGGCTGCGACACCGATGATCTGTACACCACCGCCCTGCGCGAGCTGGAAATTCCGCTGTTTGCGGAGGTGTTGAAGCATTGCGATGGCAACCAAAGCCGCGCTGCGGCCATGCTCGGCCTGCACCGCGCCACTTTGCGCAAGAAACTCAAGGACTACGGTCTGTCCGCCTAGGCCAGCGCTGCAGCCCGCTATAATTGCGGCTTCCCCACTGTTGTGCCTGCCCATGACTGCCCCCCGTTTCGACGGCCCGGCCGTGCCCGTGCGCCGCGCCCTGCTCTCCGTTTCCGATAAAACCGGCCTGATCGAACTCGCCAAGGCGCTGGCGCAGCGCGGCGTGGAATTGCTGTCCACCGGCGGCACCGCCAAAGCCATCCGCGATGCCGGACTGGCCGTGCAAGACGTCAGCGACGTGACGGGTTTTCCGGAAATGATGGACGGCCGCGTCAAGACCCTGCACCCGCTGGTGCACGGCGGCTTGTTGGGCCGCGCCGGCCTGGACGACGCGGTGATGGCCGCGCACGGCATCGGCAAAATCGACTTGCTGGTGCTCAATCTGTATCCGTTTGAAGCCGTGACGGCGCGCGCCGATTGCACGCTGGCCGATGCGGTGGAAAACATCGACATCGGCGGCCCGGCAATGCTGCGCAGCGCCGCCAAGAATTTTGCCCGCGTGGCGGTCGTCACCGATCCTTCGCAATACGCGGCGCTGCTGGCCGAATTGAGCGAACACGACGGCGCATTGTCCGCGCAGACACGCTTTGCATTGTCGGTGGCCGCGTTCAATCGCGTGGCGCAATACGACGCGGCGATCAGCAGCTATCTCTCGGCCATCACCGATGCCTCGCAAGCGGTGCCGCAGCGCAGCGCCTTCCCGGCGCAAGCCAATGGCAGCTTCATCAAGGTGATGGATCTGCGCTATGGCGAGAACCCGCACCAGCAGGCCGCGTTTTACCGCGACCTGTGGCCTGCGCCCGGCTCGCTGGCCACCTTCACCCAGCTGCAGGGCAAGGAACTGAGCTACAACAACATTGCCGACAGCGATGCGGCGTGGGAATGCGTGCGCCAGTTCGATGCGCCGGCCTGCGTGATCGTCAAGCACGCCAACCCCTGCGGCGTGGCGGTGGGCAGCGGCTGCGCAGACAGCTACGAAGCGGCCTACGCCACCGACCCCACCAGCGCATTCGGCGGCATTCTGGCGTTCAACCGCCCGCTGGATGGCGCCACCTGCAAGACCATTCTGGATCGCCAATTCGTCGAGGTGCTGATCGCACCCGACTACGACGACGAGGCGCTGGCTTATGCAAGGAAGAAGGCCAATGTGCGCGTGCTGCGCATCCCGCTGGCACCACCGTCCCCCGGCTTCATCGACAGCAAACGGGTGAACTCCGGCATGTTGCTGCAAACCGCCGATGCCCGCGTCGTCACCCGTGACGAATTGAAAGTGGTCAGCCAGCTTGCACCCACCGATGCGCAATTTGCCGACCTGCTGTTTGCGTGGAAGGTGGCCAAGTTCGTCAAATCCAACGCGATTGTGTATGCCAAGGACCACCGCACCATTGGCGTGGGCGCCGGCCAGATGAGCCGCGTGTATTCGGCGCGCATCGCCGGCATCAAGGCCACCGACGCCGGCCTGATCGTGCCCGGCTCGGTGATGGCCAGCGATGCGTTTTTCCCGTTCCGCGACGGCATCGACGCCGCCGCCGAAGCCGGCATCAAGGCAGTGATCCAACCCGGCGGTTCGATGCGCGATGCGGAAGTGATTGCCGCCGCCGACGAACACGGCATTGCGATGGTGTTTACCGGCGTTCGGCATTTCCGGCATTGATGCGCATGAAACTTCTTGTCATCGGTTCCGGCGGCCGCGAACACGCCTTGGCATGGAAGCTGGCGCAATCGCCGCGCGTCACCGACATTCTGGTGGCGCCCGGCAACGCCGGCACCGCGCACGCAGCCAAATGCCGCAACGTGGCGATCAACGTCACGGACATCGCCGGTCTGCTCAAACTTGCGCAGGATGAAGGCGTGGCGCTCACCGTGGTGGGCCCGGAAGTGCCGCTGGTGGCGGGCGTGGTGGACACCTTCCGCGCCGCCGGGCTGCGCATCTTCGGACCCACCGCTGCTGCCGCACAGCTGGAAGGCAGCAAGGCCTACGCCAAGGATTTCCTGGCCCGTCACGGCATCCCCACCGCGTACTACGCCGTGCATGCGCAAGTTGATGCCGCATTGGCCTATGTCCGCGACAAGGGCGCACCAATCGTCATCAAGGCCGACGGTCTGGCCGCTGGCAAAGGCGTGATTGTGGCCATGACCCTGGCCGAAGCCGAAGCCGCCGTGCGCGACATGCTGGAAGGCAATGCCTTTGGCGATGCCGGTGCGCGGGTGGTGATCGAAGAATTTCTGGATGGCGAAGAGGCCAGCTTCATTTCGATGGTGGATGGCCATACCGCCTTGCCGATGGCCACCTCGCAAGACCACAAGCGCGTGTTCGATGGCGACACCGGCCCCAATACCGGCGGCATGGGCGCGTACTCGCCTGCGCCGGTGGTGACGCCCGAGGTGCATGCGCGGGTGATGCGTGAAGTGGTCAATCCCACCGTGCAAGGCATGCTGAAGGATGGCATTCCATTCACCGGATTTTTGTACGCCGGGCTGATGATCGACGCCAGCGGCGCGCCCAAGGTCATCGAGTTCAACGTCCGCTTCGGCGACCCCGAAACCCAGCCGGTGATGCTGCGCCTGCAGTCGGACCTGGTCGAACTGGTGGAGGCCGCCATCGACGGCAGGCTCGACGGCATCGAAGCGCAATGGGACCCGCGCCCGTCGCTGGGCGTGGTGATGGCCTCCAAGCCGTACCCGGACACACCGGTCAGCGGCGAGGTGATTTCAGGGCTGGATGGCGTGCCCGCCAGCGCCAAGGTCTTCCACGCCGGCACCGCGCTGGATGCCGACGGCAACGTGGTCAGCGCCGGTGGCCGGGTGCTGTGCGTGACCGCGCTGGGCGCTAGCGTGTCCGAAGCGCAGCGCAATGCCTATGCAGGCGTCGAGGCGATTTCGTGGGCGCATGAGTTCCACCGCAGCGACATCGGCTGGCGCGCGATCGCGCGCGAGGTGTGATCCTCCCTACACCGCATACGCCGTCATCGACAACGCGCCATAGGTGTAGCCATCCACCAGCACGTGCGGCTTGCTGGTGGCGGCCGCAGCCAGACCGGCGATGTACAGCAGCGGCAGGAAGTGGTCGGGCGAGGGCACCGCCATGCGGTAGTCGCGGTGGCTGGCCAGCGTGGGGATGTCCTCGGGGCGTGTTTGCAGCAACGCCATCGCATCGGTATTGAAACGCTGCGCCCAATCAAATGCACCCTCAGGGTTGTGCCAATCCACCGCACGCAGGTTGTGCACCACATTGCCGCTGCCCACGATCAACACGCCGCGCTCGCGCAGCGCGGCCAGTTTCGCGCCCAAGGCCAGATGCCAATCCAAGGGCTTGCGTGCATCCAGCGACAGTTGCACCACCGGGATATCGGCCTTGGGAAAGGCATGCACCAACACCGACCAGGTGCCGTGGTCCAGCCCCCACTGACTGCGATCCAATTGCGCGATGTAATCCGGCGCCACCAGATCGGCCACTTCTTCGGCCAGCGCCGGCAACCCCGGCGCAGGGTATTGCACATCGAACAAGGCCTGCGGAAATCCGCCGAAATCATGGATCGTGCGCGGCTGCGGCATCGCCGTCAGCGCCAGCCCATCCACATACCAATGCGCCGACACCGCCAAAATTGCACGCGGCGCGGGCACCGATTCCCCGAACGCCCGCCACGCTTCGGTATAGCGGTTGTGCTCCAACGCGTTCATCGGGCTGCCGTGGCCCAGAAAGACGGCAGGCATCAACGGGGTGGTCATCTGTCGCTCCGGGTTGGTTGCACAGCCAAAAGTATGCGCGCTGTTGCCAATGCCTACGGGCTGGCCCCGATGACAACCTCAACCGCTGGCCTGTGGTTTCCGGGGCGTCGCCCCCTGTGCGTCGCAGATCGTGAGACAGCGGCGGTGGAGACTGCAGGCACCACAAACAACCCCATCAGGATCCATCATGGAAGTGCTGCTGATACTTTTCTTGCTGCTGATACTCGGGGGCGTGTTTTCGGTACAGCACGCCATCATCAAACCCGTGGTGGATTGGCTGCATCCGGAGCCACCCGCGACGGATCCCGAAATTGATGAGCTGCTGAAAGAAGTCGAGAGAATCCAGACACGTATCCGCAAACGCGAGGAAAAGCGGTTAGCGCCCAAACAACGTGAACGTCGCGCCAAACCAGACGGCATGCGCGCCGTGCTGCGGCTACTGGAGGAACAGAAAGCAAAGGACGCTGCAAAGCCACCGCCATTGCCTTGAAGCTTCTTTATTTGCCAACCAAACTCACTTTCCGGGCGTGCGCCGCAACTTCCCCTTGCGGGCGGAATAGACCGCACGCGGCTCATGCACGGCTGGCGACTGCCACGGGTTGATCAGGGTCACGCCCAGCGCAGCAAAGTCGGCGGTGTTGCGGGTGACCACGGTCATGCCGTGTACCCGCGCTGTGGCCGCGATAATGGCGTCGCGTTCGGCGCGCGGATCGTGGATATGCAGGCGTGCGCAGCAACGCGCTACCTCGGCATCCAATGCCAGCACGCGGCCGGCAAATTCCGGCCATACCCGCGTTTCCAACCACGTCCGCAACAGCGCGCCTTGCCTGGCATCGCGCCGTTCCAACCGCAGCACGCCAATCTCCAGCTCCATCAGGGTGATGGCAGACACAAAACACGCCGCCCGCTCCACCTGCGCCTGCCACGCCGCTACCTGCGCATCCGCCTTGCCGGACTCGACCTTGCGCAGTTCCGACACCACATGGGTATCCAGCAGCAACACCGGCCCGCGCCCTTAGTCGAATTCCGAAATGCGCAGCCCCAGCTTCAGCTTGGGCGGCACCAACCGAACCTCGGCCACACCCGGTAGTGCAAGCGCCTGCGCCAGCGTGCCGGTATTGCCGACCAAACGCTGGTAGTCCTCGATGCAAAGCAGCACATGCGCGGGCTTGCCACGGTCGGTGATGAACACCGGCCCCGCCAGCGCTGCCCGCTTGGCACGGCCGATGTCCTGATTCAACTCGCGGCTGGAGACGGTGGTAATCGACATGGGAGCCTCTCACACCACAATGTAGTAATGATACTACATGGCACGATGGCACTGCTTCCAACTCCGGATAGCGCTTGAACAGCGCATGCACGCGGCGGGATCTGGATTCAGTCGGCCGTGCCGGTGGCAGGCACCAGCAGCGGCGGCAGACCGTGCGGCGGCGCGCTCAGGAAACGCGGCGACGTGCCCACGGTCGCGCCCAACGCGGCAGCGGCATGCCACGGCCAACGGGGATCGTAGAGCAGTGCGCGGGCCAGCGCGATCGCATCGGCCTGCCCCTGTTCCAGCGTGGCCTCGGCCTGCTCAGGCGTGGTGATCAGACCCACGCCGATCACCGGCATGGCGACCTCGCGGCGGATCGCCTCCGCGAACGGCAACTGGTAGCCCGGCCCCACCGCAATCTTCTGCGCCGGATGCAGGCCGGCGCTGGACACGTGGATGAAGTGGCAACCGCGCGCATCCAGCGCCCGCGCCAGCGCAATGCTCTGGGCCAGGTCCCAGCCGCCGTCCACCCAGTCGGTGGCGGAAATGCGCACGCCCACCGCCATCGTCGCCGGCACCTCGGCGCGGACCGCGTCGAACACCTCCAGCAGCAGCCGCATCCGCGATTCCAGCGAACCGCCATAGGCATCCTCGCGGCGGTTGCTGAGCGGCGACAGGAACTGATGCAGCAGGTAGCCGTGCGCCGCGTGGATTTCGATCGCATCCAGCCCCATCCGCGCGGCGCGGCGTGCAGCCTCGGCGAACACCTGCACCACGCGGGCGATGCCCGCTGCATCCAGCGCTTCCGGCAGCGGATCGTGTTCGGCATACGGCAGCGCGGAGGGCGCGACCGTCTGCCAGCCGTGCGGCGCGTCCGGCGCGATCGCGCCGCCGCCGTGCTCCCACGGGCGATGGGTGGACGCCTTGCGCCCGGCATGCGCCAGCTGCACGCCCACCGGCATCGGCGACCAGCGCCGCACGCCCGCCAGCGCCTGCGCGAACGCGGCTTCACAGGCATCGTCATAGAGGCCCAGATCGGCCCAGCTGATACGCCCCTCGGGCACCACTGCGGTGGCTTCGGTCAGCAGCAGGCCCGCACCCGACTGCGCCAGCGTGCCCCAGTGCTGCACATGCCAGTCGTTGGCCAGACCTTCGCTGCTGGCGTACTGGCACATGGGCGCGACCACGATGCGGTTGGCCAGCGTGAGCGGCCCGAACGAAACAGGGGTGAACAGCCGCGCCATGGCGGACCTCCAACAGGCAATCGCCCACTATCTCTCGCACCGCGGCGATGCATCAAGCACACCCGCGGAACACAGCCTTGCAGCTGCCAACCGTCGGCAAACGCGTCAAAAGGCGTCAGCCCGGCAACGCCCTCACGAACAGCGCCTTGACCCCGGGCGAGGTTTCCCGCTCGATCACGTTGAAGTGCTTGGACTGCTTGCGCAGCAGGTCGCTGAGCTTCTTCTGCCCGTACAGGCGCGGATCGAAGTTGGGCTTGATCTTGTTGAGGTAGGCACCCATCGCGCCCAGGTGTGCCCAACCTTCCTCGTCGGACGCTTCCTCGATGGCCTGCCGCAGCAAGTTGAACGGCACCGGCTGTGGTGCTGCTTTCCCCGGCGCAGGTGATGGCGCCGCTGACACTGATGCGGGTGCGTCCTGCACGGGCGCCTTCGCCACCACCGTCTTCGCCGCCTGCTTGCGCGCAGGCTTGGCCGGGGCTGCGGTGGATGCCGGCTCCGGCGCCGTGGCGCGCAGCACTTCGGTGTAGATGAACTTGTCGCAGGCCTGCACGAACGGGTCCGGCGTCTTGTGTTCGCCGAAGCCGTACACGGTCAGCCCCTCCTCGCGCAGGCGCTGCGCCAGCCGGGTGAAATCGCTGTCGCTGGAGACCAGGCACATGCCGTCGAAGCGGCCGGTGTACATCAGGTCCATCGCATCGATGATCAGCGAACTGTCGGTGGCGTTCTTGCCCACGGTGTAGGCGAACTGCTGCGCCGGGCTGATCGAATGCTTGAGCAGCACCTTCTTCCACTGCCCCAGCTGCGGCGAGGTGAAGTCGCCATAGATCCGCTTCACGCTGGCCAGCCCGTACTTGGCCACCTCCGCCAGCAAGCCCTCGATCACCGAGGCCTGCGCGTTATCCGCATCGATCAGCACCGCCAACCGGCGCTGGCCATCGTCGTGGACCGGTTTGCTGCGGGTGGTCATGGCGAACTCCGATGGTGTGGCGGCCAAGGGTGATTGTGCTCCTGTGGGAGCGGCTCAGGCCGCGATCTCTTGATCCTGCGCCTGCAGGAGTGGCGTACGCCGCGACCCGAAGCCTCACGGCAGTTCGGGCCACACCACTTCCGGCAGTGACTCGAAGCCCGGCCGGGCGAACAGGTAGCCCTGGAACAGGCGGATGCCCATGCCGTCCAGCAGGGCGAATTCCTCGTGGGTCTGCACGCCCTCGGCGATGACCTCGATGCGGAGCGCCGCGCACACGCCCAGGATCCCGCGCACGATCGCCTGCCGCACCGGGTCCGCGTCGATGCCGCGCACCAGCGCCATGTCCAGCTTGATGATGTCCGGCTGGAACTCCGCCAGCAGGTTCAGCCCGGAATAGCCCGCCCCGAAATCGTCGATCGCGGTCTTGAAGCCCTGCCGGCGGTACTCGCGGATGATGTCCTTGAGGTGCTCCTTGTCCACCAGCTGCTCGTTCTCGGTGACCTCGAAGATCAGCCGCGAGGTCGGGAACCCGTGCTGCCGCGCC
>Ga0209477_1000965_pt1 | contig 17719 bp, 10 predicted proteins | sample KloWWTupernatant_FD_187180 | JGI IMG/M metagenome (GOLD analysis project Ga0209477, IMG submission 187180) | Active sludge microbial communities from Klosterneuburg, Austria, studying microevolution and ecology of nitrifiers - Klosterneuburg... | ecosystem: Engineered > WWTP > Aerobic digester >... | reverse complement strand
TGTACGCCCTCGGCGGAATGCAGCTTTCCGAAATGGATATCGCCCACGCAAGCGGTGCCCAGGGCATCGCCGCGATCCGCTCGCTGTGGCCGGATTAGCCGAGTATTTCGCTACAGTCCGCGACCGCCGCAGTACGGTTGCCGCGAATTTCATGTTGCCGGCTTGCAGGCGTTGGCCATGTTCACCCGTCAAACAGGTGTCGACAGTCGTTCCAAATCGAGTTAATTTGTGACTTCCGTCACAGGATCGCGATTCGGCATCGGGGAGCCGGGTGGGCGAAATTTCGAAGTATGGCCCGTTTGATGGGTGTCTCTGCGTGATTGGAGAGGCCGCCTCGGGCAACTCGTGATTCAGCAACCGGGGAACGACATGACTGCAAGCAAGCTGCAACGCGACGGCAAGGCCGGTGTGCGTTTTTTCTGGCAACAGATGCTGATCGTGGCTTTCATCACCGTACTTGGCGGAATGCAATCCGCTGCGGCCAGTGTCGACAAGCTGGCGTCCTACGAGGAAATGCTCGCCCTCACCAGCCAATTGGCTGCCCTCAAGCCACAGATTCCAGCAAGCTCCGCAGCGGCACTCGAATATGAAACCGCCGCAAACCGCTATCTCGATCTTTCCCTGGCCATGGGTGGTGACGATCCCGGGCAAATCCTTCACGCGGTCGTACCTTCCGAGGTGCGGCCTTCGACACCCAAGCCGAACGGGGCGCTGCCACTCGGCTGCAATACCACGACAAGCACTTTCCAGAACGCCACTGCGGTGGCCATTCCGACCGGGCCTGGCGTCGTAACCTCGACCATCGTTGTCGCCGGTGCTTCGCCCTATCTGCTGGACCTGAACCTGACCACCCAGATTCAACACACCTTTGCGGGCGATCTCGATGTCACGCTGACCTCGCCTGCGGGAACCGTGGTGACCCTGACTTCGGACAATGGCGCCGGCAATGACGATGTCTTCAACGGCACGGTCTGGGACGATAGCGCGAATCCGGCCGGGCAGGTTCCTTACACGACCAACAACGGCCTGGTGACCGATCATGCCTACGTCAATCTGACGACGGCGACCCCACTGGTGCCGGAAGAGGCCATGGGTGCGTTCATCGGCGAAGATCCGAACGGTACATGGACCCTGACCCTCTCCGATGATGCGGCCGGCGATGGCGGCAACCTGAATGGCTGGTCGCTTGACGTCACCACGCTGCCGAATGCGCCGATCACGGCGACCGTTCCCACGCAGACCCAGTCGACTCCGGTAGCCATTCCGACCGGCCCCGGGGTGGTGACCTCGACGATCGTTGTCGCGGGCGCGGGTACGGCCATCCTCGACGTGAATGCGACCACCTTCATCCAGCACACCTTTGCGGCCGATCTCGATGTGACCCTGACATCCCCAGCGGGAACCGTGGTGACCCTGACTTCGGACAACGGTGCGGGTAATGACAATGTCTTCAATGGCACGGTCTGGGACGACAGCGCGAATCCGGCCGGGCAGGTTCCTTACACGACCAACAACGGCCTGGTTACCGACCATGCCTATGTCAACCTGACTCTGGCATCGCCCCTGGTGCCCGAGGAGGCCATGGCGGCCTTCATTGGCGAGGATCCGAATGGAACCTGGACGCTGACGATTTCCGATGATGTGGCCGGCGACGGCGGCAATCTCGCCAGTTGGTCGCTGGATATCGATACCTTCACCTGCGCCTCGGCCGACCTGTCGATCACCAAGACCGATGGCGTGTCCAATCCTGCCGCCGGTCAATCCGTGATCTACACGATCACTGCCAGCAATGCCGGGCCTACCGCTGCCGCAGCAAGCACCGTGACCGATGCCTTTCCGCCTCCGTTGGCCGCATGCGCGTGGACCTGTGCGGGCGCGGGTGGTGGCACCTGCAGCGCGGCGGGTGCGGGCAACATCAACGATATCGTCAATCTGCCCAGCGGCGGCTCGATCACCTACACGGCAACCTGTGCCATACCCGCATCGACTGCAGCAGGTACGGTGATTGCCAACACCGCCACCGTCACAGCTCCGGTCGGCATTCCCGATCCGGTACCGGGCAACAACAGTGCGACGGATACCGACACCACCGTCGTCTCCGCGGATCTCGCCATCAGCAAGACCGACGGCGTGACCTCGGTTGTTGCCGGCGACGTGCTGACCTATACGATTGTCGCCAGCAACACCGGCCCCAGCGATGCCCTGGCCAGCACGGTTGCCGACACGTTCCCGGCCGGGCTGACCTGCACTTGGACTTGCGCGGGTGCAGGCGGCACCTGCACGGCCGCCGGCAGCGGCAACATCAACGACCTCGTGAACCTTCCGAGTGCCGGCAGCGTCACCTACACGGCAAGCTGCACGGTTGCCGCGGCAACTGCGAATGGCACGGTCATAAGCAATACCGCGACCGTGGCCGTGGCCGGCGGAGCGACGGATCCGAATGCCGGCAACAATTCGGCTACCGATGACACCACGGTCATTGCCGGATCGGGTGTCAGCGGCACCAAGACGGTTTCCGGCAACATGGTTCCTGGCGGTGCGATTACCTACACCATCGTGCTGACCAACGCCGGGCCGGGGCCGCAGGCCGACAATCCGGGTGATGAATTCGTCGACACCTTGCCGGCCCAGGTCGGCTTCAATTCGGTTACCGCTTCATCGGGTACCGCCATCGGAGCCGGCGGCACGGTTACCTGGAATGGTGCTATCCCAGCAGGCGGCAGCGTGACCATAACCATCGATGCTACCGTCGCAGGCTCGGCTTCTGGCGTGATCAACAACCAGGGCACCATCAACTTCGATTCGGATGGCAGCGGTGACAACGATGCCAGCACGTTGACCGATGAGCCGGTCGCGCCCGGCACAGCCGATCCCACCGGCTTCGTTATTTCCCGCGAGCTTCCGACGCTGGGCACGTTGGGGTTGCTCCTGCTGGCGATCGGGCTGATCGCCGTGGGATACCGTCGCGAGCGGAGTTTCAAGCACTGACAAGGATTCGAAACATGCATTTCCCGGCCAGGCACCGATAATGCCTGGCCGTTGTTTCCGCGATTGATGGAAGTTGCCGGTATTTGCGCCGCTTTCCGGCTACTTCATCGATCGCTGCGCTTGTGAATTCAGCTGGATACAAGGCCGGCCGATGCGGTTTGCCGCTGGGCCGAAGTAGTCGAAAATCGGGGAGAAGAACATGTTTTGCAGATTCCAGGCTTGTGCACTGAGCGCAGCCACTTTGTGTGTGACGCTGTTGTCGGCCGGGCAGGCCGATGCCAGCAGCGCAAGTGCGGCCGGCAGGTTGCTGCATGCATCCTCGCATTCTCCCGCCTACGCGCTGGCGAGCGTGAATGGAACTGCGGAAAAACGGCAGGAGACTGCGGCCGGGCCGAAATGGTTGACTCTGGCCGACCTGTCGAACCCCAAATCCTCAACGGCAACGCCTTTGGCCTTGGCCATGCCGGTCAACGGCGACGAGATCAAGGGGCAAGGCAACGAACCCAAACCCTCCAGCTTCAGCCCGGGTGGCGTGATCTATGCGCCCCAGGCGCCCCTCGGCCAGGGTTATCTCGGCGACGTCGAGCCGAACGGCACCTTTGCGACCGCCACGCCGATTCCCGGAACCAACCAGGTCGTTCGCGGCAATCTGTTTCCCAATGGCGATGTGGATTTCTACTCGTTCACGGCGGCTGCAGGCGATCGCGTCTACGCGGCAATGATGACCAGTTTCTCCGCTGGCAGCAGCACCGACAGTCAGATGTCCCTGTTTGCTTCCGACGGCACCACCCTCATCGAGTTCGACGACGACAACGGTTCCTTTGCCTCACTGTCATCGTCCATTGCCGGCGCGACGATTCCGGCGGCCGGCACCTATTACTTGCGGATCAACGATTTCACTGCCGGCACGACTTCCGAAAGGCCGTATGAACTTCATTTCCGGCTGCAGAGTGGCGCGCCAACGCCGGAAGTGGAATCCAACGATACGCCGGCCACCGCCAATGTATTGCCGGCCAATGGCTGGGTCAGCGGCACGCGCAATCCCGCCGCGGCGACCGAGCAGGACTGGTACAGTTTCAGCCTCAACGCCGGGGACACTGTTTACCTGTCGCTCGACACCGATCCGGAACGCGATGGCGTGGTCTGGAATGGTCGTCTCGGGATTGCCCTGTTCGGCGATGCGGCCAACCAGATCCTGGTTGTCGACGATGCCGGCACAGGCGACGTGTCGCCGAATCCGAATATTCCCTCCGAAGCCCTGTTCATGACGGTCAAGACGGCGGGCACCTATTTCGCCTTCGTCGATTCCGCCTCCGCCGCTGTCGGCGGGCCCACGGCGACTTATACGCTCAGCGTCAGCGTGCATCCGGCGACCAATGAGGGCGTCAACTGCACCACGTACACCAGCACCGATGTGCCCAAGACCATCGGCCCGGGAACGGGTCTGGTCAGCTCGGTCATCACGGTGCCTGGCAATCCGCGCATTGCCGATGTTGATGTCGATATCGTCCTCAACCATGCCCTGATGGGGGATATCGATGCCCACCTGCGCTCGCCGGCCGGCAATGACAACGGCCTGTTTACCGACATCGGCGCGAGCGCAACGGGTGGCCAGGCCCAGATGAATGTCGTCTTCGATGACGAGGCGGGCATTCCGCCGTCGTTTACCGTATTGAGCGGCGTGCAGTACAAGCCAGAACTCGCCTATCGGCTTGCCTGGTTCGATGGCGAAGACGCGGGCGGCACCTGGACGCTCGACCTGCGCGACGATACGGCCGGCGCGAATGGCGGCACGTTGACATCCTGGAGTCTGCGCATTTGCGAAGCACCGCCACCGCCAACCTGCCCGCCGGGAACCGCGTCCACGACTGTCTATTCGACCGATTTCGAGTCCGGTGCGGCAGGCTTCACGCATGGCGGGACAGCCGACGAATGGGAACTCGGATTGCCCGCATCGGCGGCAACGACAACGGCCAACCCGCTCGCCGCGTTCACCACCTGCAACAGCGGAACCAATTGCTGGAAAACCGATCTCGACAACACCTACAACGTATCAAGCAGCCAGGATCTGTTGTCACCGAATATCGATCTGAGCGGGCTCGTGGCACCGATCGTCGTCAACTGGGCGCAGCGCTACCAGATGGAAAGTGCGAACTTCGATCATCTGTTTGTCGATTTCCAGCAGGCCGGTGGTGCCACGCCGGTGCGCTTGTTCGAGTTTCTCGATGCGACCATGACCAACGCAGCCGGAAATCCAGCGACCAACATTGGCGCCAGCGCCGGCTGGGCGCAAATGTCTCGCCGCGCCGACAGTCTCGCCGGGCTGAACAGCGAACTGCGCTTCCATGTCGACAGCGACACCACGGTCAATTTCCAGGGACTGGCGATCGATGATGTCTCGGTAACGGGATGCCGGGCGCTCAGCGCCGACCTCGCCATCACCAAGACCGATGGCGTGACCAGCGCAGTTCCCGGCGGCAGCGTCACCTACACGATCACCGGCAGCAATGCCGGGCCGGATGCGGTCACTGGCGCAACCATTGCCGATACCTTCCCGGCCAGCGAAACCTGCACCTGGACCTGCGTCGGTGCGGGGGGCGGAACGTGCACGGCGGCGGGTTCGGGCAATATCAATGATGCGGTGAATCTACCTTCGGGCGGCAGCGTGACCTATACCGCCAGTTGTGCCATCTCGGCCGCCGCGAGCGGAACCTTGACCAACACGGCGACGATCAACAGCGCGATTGCCGACCCGAATCCGGTGAACAACAGTGCGACCGATTCCGACGTGCTGACGCCGCAGGCCGATCTCGCGATCACCAAGACCGACGGCGTCACCACCGCAGTTCCCGGCGGCAGCGTCACCTACACGATCACCGGCAGCAATGCCGGGCCGAGCAATGCGCCCGGCTCGACCATTGCCGATACCTTCCCGGCCAGCGAGACCTGTACCTGGACCTGCGTCGGTGCGGGTGGCGGCACGTGCACGGCGGCGGGTTCGGGCAATATCAGCGATGCGGTCAATTTGCCCGCAGGCGCCAGCGTCACCTACACGGCCAGTTGCGCGATTTCCGCAGCAGCGACCGGAACGCTGAGCAACACGGCGACGATCACCGGCAGCGTGACCGATCCAACTCCGGGAAACAATTCGGCAACCGACACCGACACGCTGACGCCGCAAGTCGATTTGTCCATCACCAAGACCGATGGCGTGGCCTCGGTGGTTGCCGGCGGCTCGACGGTTTACACGATCACCGCGAGTAATGCGGGGCCGAGCCTCGCGGCCGCCTCGACGGTCGCCGATTCTTTCCCGGCCACGCTGACCTGCACCTGGACTTGCGCCGGGGCCGGCGGCGGCACCTGTACGGCCGCAGGTTCCGGCAACATCAACGACACGGTCAACCTGCCCGCCGGCGGTTCGACGACGCACACGGCCAACTGCACGGTGTCGGCCGCGGCGTCGGGCAGCATTGCCAATACGGCGACGGTGGCCGCCGCTGCCGGTGTGACCGACACGAATCCTGCCAACAATTCGGCAACCGATACCGATAGCGTGCTTCTGCCCGGAGCACTCGCCGTCAGTCCGACCAGCATCAACTTCGGCTCAATTGCCGTCGGCAGCAGCAGTGCGGCGCAGACGGTCACCCTGAGCAACACCGGTGGCAGCCCGCTGCAGGTCACTGCGATCACCGCTGCCACCGCACCATTCGCCTCGAGCGGCGGCAGTTGCGGCGCGGTTCCGTTCGCGCTCGCGGCAGGTGCTTCGTGCACCCTGGACTACATGTTCAGTCCAACCGCCAGCGGGCCCGCCAGCCAGAACCTGACGGTGACCTCGAATGCCGGCAATGGCGCGATTGCGCTGAGTGGTACCGGCGTCGTCGGCGTCATCGGCGTCCTCTCGGCGACGATCGATTTCGGTGGGCAACTGGTCGGCACCAGCAGTCAGCTCGCCTTGACCATCCTCAATACCGGCGGCGGCCCGCTGCAGGTTACCGCCATCACTCCGGCGGCCGCTCCATTTGCCGAAGTCGCCGGCGGCACCTGCGGCGCAGTTCCTTTCGCGCTCGCGGCCGGTGCCAACTGCACGGTGCTTTACAGCTTCACCCCGACCGCAGCCGGCATGTTCAGCCAGGTCATCACCATCACATCGGATGTCGGCACCGCGACGGCGACGTTGAGCGGAGAAGGTCTGGCCGGGCTGGTCGATACCGTCGAGCTGGATGTCCTGTCGCCCTGGAGCAGCCTGCTGCTGCTCATGCTGCTTGGCCTGACCGCGGCCATGGCGACGCGCCGCTACGTCTGATCGCGTCGAGGCGCGTTCCAGAACCCCGGGGCGCAAGTCCCGGGGTTTTTTTATGGTTCATCGCGCCTTGTCGGGGGAGGCGGCCTTGATTTTGAGAAAGAACGACGCGGAGCCACGATCGCGCCAGGTCGCTCTGTCATGAATCAGCCCGCAGCGCGGCGGGGATTGACCACTACGGGGGCCAGGCAGGGGCCGGATTGGCTTGTCGAGTCCGCCGGGTATCGGCGTCTCCCGTGGATGTCACAGCTGCGACGCGATCGGTCGCGTGATCCATTCGCCGAGGCGCTCGGTCAACGGCCGATCGACCCACATTTCGTACGTATATGGGCGTGCGTCCCGCAGGTCGCGTTCGAACACCTCGGTCATGTCGCGGGCGAAAGCCGCGTCGTAAATGTTCAAGCTCGCCTCATCGTTCAAGCGGAACGAGCGTTCGTCGAAGTTCGTCGATCCGACTGAAACGAGCAACTGGTCGATCACAAGCATCTTCGTGTGCATCATCGTCGGGACGTATTCATGGATCTCGACGCCGGCGCGCAGCAGATCACCCCACAAAGCCCGCGAGCGCAATCGAACGACGTCCGAATCGATGTGCTCGCCGGGGAGCAGGATGCGGATGCGCACGCCACGCTTGCGCGCAGCGAGCAAGGCGTCGAGCGCGAGCTGATCCGGCACGAAATACGACGCGGCCAGGTCGATCGAGTGGTCGGCTGCGGCTATCGCCATGAGGTACATCAGTGCCATGCTTTCGCTGCCGCCGGCCGGCGAGGCGATGAAAAGTTGCGCCGCCATGGCTCCGTGCGCAGGTATCGAGGGGAAATACCTATCCCCATTGAGGATGTCGCCGGTCTGCTTGATCCAGTTGTCATTGAATGCGGATTGAAACTGCGAGACGACCGGACCTTCGATGCGGAAATGCGAGTCGCGCCAATGCTCCGGATCGTTTCCTTTGCCTTGCCACTGATCGGCGATGCCGACGCCACCGGTGAAACCGACCGTGCCGTCAATGATGAGCAACTTGCGGTGGGTCCGGTTGTTCATCGCGCCCATGTTGTACCAGTGCAACGGACGATAGCGATGCAGTTGCACGCCCGCCTGTTCCATCGATTCAAGCAACTGGGAGTCCATCTTCATGCTGCCGACCCAGTCGATGGTGACATGCACGCTCACGCCGGCACGGGCGCGCTCGGAAAGTGCCTGCGAAAACTTCTCGCCGATCTCGCCGGACCAGTAGATGTAGGTCTCGAACGTGATCGTGTGCCGCGCGCTGCGCACGGCGGCGAGCATGGCCGGGAAGATCTCGACGCCGTTCTGCAAGGCCACCACGGTATTGCCCTGCACGATCGACGGCCCGAGCAGGACCGACATTTCCCGCTGGAATTGCGCATCGGCAATCGAATAGCGATGTTCGATCTTGCGCTCGACTCTTTTCTCGGGAGTCGAAAAGTTTGCCGCAACGACTGCCGCCAGACTCGTTGCGACGACCGAGATGATGATCATCATGAGCCTTGAACGGCCCACGCGCTTGTTCATGCAAGACTCCTGATCCCCACGGCAGCGAGGCGATACCACCGCGCACGTCGCGCAACCACGCACAGCGCAGGATCATATCGCCGTATGCTGAACGTCACCTTGCAATGGATGTTCGAAATGCGCGCCCGACGCACGCCGTTGCCTGGTGGCTCAGGCGGCCAATTGCAGATAACGCCGATGCAGGGTTTCGACGGCGCTATCGAGTGCTGCGAGGTCGGCAGTGTTGTCGATCACGTCGTCGGCGATGGCCAGGCGTTGTTCGCGACTGGCTTGCGCATTGACCATGGATTCGGCAAGTTCGCGCGTAATGCCGTCGCGATTCAGCAGTCGACTGATCTGCACGCTGCGCGGCACATCAACGACCAGCACGCGATCGACCCAGGCGTAGTCGCCCGACTCGACCAGCAACGGAATGACCAGCAATCCGTAGGCGCTGCGCATCTCCTGTGCCGATTGGCGCAAGGCGTCGCGCACGCGCGGATGGATGATGCGTTCCAGTTGGCGCCGGGCCTCGGGATCGGCGAAGACACGTTCGCGCATGAGCCTTCGATCGAGGCTGCCGTCGGCGGCGAGCACCTCGTTGCCAAACGTCGCGATGACTTGCCGAAGTCCTTCGCTATCGGGCGCAACCACGTCGCGGGCGACACGATCCGCATCGCGGATCTCGATGCCGCGTCGCGCAAAGCAGTGCTCGACGGCCGTCTTCCCCGAGGCGATGCCGCCAGTCAGTGCGACGATGAACATGTCAGGCAGGATTCGCGCCGGGCCGGCGATGACGGTTGATTTCGTCGCGCAGGGCAAGGGTTGCCGCACGTGCGGCATTGGCAAAATCATCATCGTTGCCGGCATACAGGATGGCGCGCGACGAGCTGATCAGCAATCCACTGGCGTCGCTGGCTTGGCCGTGGCGCAGCACCGCCTCGACGTCGCCGCCCTGCGCACCGATGCCGGGAACCAGCAGGGGCATGTCGCCGACGAGCGCGCGCACCTCGGCCAATTGCTGCGGATAAGTCGCCCCGGTCACCAGCAGGCAATTGCCATTGGCGTTCCAGTCCCGCGCAACTTTTTCCGCGACATGCTGGTAGAGCGGCCGGCCACCGATATCGAGATCCTGCAGATCGCCCGCTCCGGCGTTCGAGGTGCGGCAGAGGATGACCACGCCCTTGTCGGCGCGATCGAGAAACGGCTGCAGCGAATCGCGACCGAGATACGGATTCACCGTCACCGCATCGGCTTGATAGCGATCGAACGCTTCGCTGGCGTAATGCCGGGCGGTGGAGCCGATGTCGCCGCGCTTGGCATCGAGGATGACCGGCACGCCCGGTTGAAGTTTGTGGATGTGCGCGATCAGGCGTTGCAGGGCATCTTCCGCACCGAGCGCGGCAAAGTGCGCGATCTGCGGCTTGAAACAACACACGAGATCGGCAGTCGCATCGACGATGTCCCGGCAGAAGCGGAATACCGAATCATCGTCCCCTGCAAACATCTCCGGAAAACGCGCCGGTTCCGGATCAAGTCCGACGCAGACCAGCGAGTCGTTGTGCTGCCAGGCGTGCCTCAGGGATTCGATGAAGGTCATTGGTCTGGGTGGGAGTGGGAGTGGCGAATGGGGAATGGGAGCGGCATGTGTCGATCATAACCGGCTCTTGAAGTTGCTCTTCCAATTCCCTGTTCACCAATCCCGAATCCCGGCTCTTAGGCCAACTTCTTGTAACGCAGTCGATGTGGAGTCGCCGCCTCATCGCCGAGGCGGCGCTTCTTGTCTTCCTCGTATTCACGGTAGTTGCCGGCGAAGAACTCGACGTGCGAATCGCCTTCGAAAGCGAGGATATGCGTGGCGATGCGGTCGAGGAACCAGCGGTCATGCGAGATCACGAAGACATTGCCGGGAAACTCCAGCAAGGCATCCTCAAGCGCACGCAGGGTTTCGATATCCAGATCGTTGGAAGGCTCGTCGAGCAGCAGCACGTTGCCGCCCTGCAGCAAGGTCTTGGCCAGGTGCAGCCGGCCGCGCTCGCCACCGGACAGCGTGCCGACCATCTTCTGCTGGTCCTGGCCCTTGAAGTTGAAGCGGCCGAGGTAGGCACGCGACTGGATCTCGATGCCGTTGATGTTGAGGATATCGGCGCCGCCGGAAATCTCCTGGAACACGTTGTGGTTGCCTTCGAGTTTTTCGCGGCTCTGGTCGACGTAGGCGACCTTGACCGTCTGCCCGCGGGTGATTTCGCCCTTGTCCGGCTTCTCGATGCCCATGATCATCTTGAACAGGGTCGATTTGCCTGCGCCGTTCGGGCCGATGATGCCGATGATGGCACCATGTGGCACGACGAAGCTCAGGTCATCGATGAGCAGACGATCGCCGAACGACTTGCTGACATTCTTGAATTCCATGATCGACGAGCCGAGACGCTCGCCGGGCGGAATGAAGATCTCGTTGGTCTCGTTGCGGCGCTGGTAATCGACCGATTGCAGCTCCTCGATCTTGGACAGACGCGCCTTGCCCTTGCTGCGACCGCCCTTGGCATTGCTGCGCGCCCATTCGAGTTCGCGCTGTATTGCCTTCTGCCTGGCCTTTTCCTGGTTTTCTTCCTGCTTGAGGCGCTCGCCCTTCTGTTCCAGCCACGACGAGTAATTGCCCTTCCACGGAATGCCGCGGCCACGATCGAGTTCAAGAATCCATTCCGCGGCGTTGTCGAGGAAGTAGCGATCATGAGTCACGGCGACAACGGTGCCGGGGAAATCGGCGAGGAAGTTTTCCAGCCATTCCACCGATTCGGCATCGAGGTGATTGGTCGGCTCATCGAGCAGGAGCATGTCCGGCTTCGACAGCAACAAGCGACACAGGGCGACGCGGCGTTTCTCGCCACCGGAGAGCTTGCCGACATTGGCATCCCAGGGCGGCAGGCGCAAGGCATCGGCGGCAACTTCCAACTGGCGCTCAAGTGCATGCGCATCGGTCACCGCAAGCAGGCTTTCAAGGCGCTGCTGTTCGGCGGCGAGCTTGTCGAAATCCGCCCCTTCCTCGGCATACGCGGCATACACCTCATCCAGACGTTGCTGTGCATTGATGATTTCGGAGACGCCTTCTTCGACGACTTCGCGCACGGTCTTGTCCGGGTCGAGATTCGGCTCCTGTTCGAGATAGCCGACCTTGGTGCCGGGATTGGCGCGTGCTTCGCCCTGGAAGTCGGTATCGACTCCGGCCATGATGCGCAGCACGGTCGACTTGCCTGCACCATTGAGGCCGAGCAGGCCGATCTTGGCGCCCGGGAAGAACGACAGCGAGATGTCCTTGATGATCTGGCGCTTCGGCGGAACCGTCTTGCTGACGCCATTCATGGTGTAGATGTATTGCATGCCAACTCCGGGTAGGGCGATGCCGACGCCGCCAGGCGGGCCTGGGCTGTCGGGCAGGGAAAAGCGAATCGACGATTATCGCCGATCCAGGGCGGGGCGTCATGTTTGCGGCGACGGGATTCGGGATTCGCAAGAGCGCGGCTGCGGCGATTGCCGTGAATCCGCTGCATTGGGGGCATGCCGGTTGCGGCCTGCCAGGCCACCCGGATACCTCAACCCTGATGCCTTTCTCGAATCCCGAATCCCTCGGCTATAGACGCGCCAACTGCTCGCGCAAACCTGCGAGGGTGCTGCTGAAATCGGCCAGGCGCTGGCGTTCCTGATCGACCACGGCGGCGGGTGCATTGGCGACGAAGGTTGCGTTGCCGAGCTTGCCGTTGCATTTGCCGATCTCGCCTTCGATGCGCTTGATCTCCTTGCCCAGGCGCGCCTTTTCGGCGTCGACATCGATCAATCCGGCCAGCGGAATCAGCACGCGCAGGTCGCCGACAATGGCCGAAGCGGAAGCCGGTTCGTCCTCGCCGTCGGCCAGCCAGCGCTGGCATTCGGTGCGCGCCAGGAACGCAATCTGGCTGGCAAAGCGGTCGATGCGCGCGTGATCTTCCGCGTCGCCTTTGGCAAACAGCAGCGGGATCTGCTTTCCCGGGGAGATATTCATTTCGCTGCGGATACGGCGGACTTCGCCCAGTACGGATTTCAGCCACTCGATATCGTTGACGAAAGCGGCATCGATGCCCGTGGCGAATTCATCGCGGTGCGGATACCGGCGCGCGGAAATCGAATCACCGGGAATGCCGAGCTTCGGTGCGACGCTGTGCCAGATCTCCTCGGTGATGAAAGGCGTGATTGGATGCAATGCGCGCAGGATTGCTTCAAGTACCCGCAGCAAGGTGAGACGAGTCGAGGCGATGGCTTCGGCATCGCCGCCATTCAGCGCGGGCTTGCTCAGTTCGAGGAACCAGTCGCAATAGTCGTTCCAGACGAATTCGTACAGCGCCTGCGCAACCAGATCGAAACGGTAGGTCCTGAACTGCGCCTCGACTTCATCGAGCGTCGCCGCAAGTCGCGAAAGGATCCACTGCTCCGCCGCCGTTTCGGGTTGGTCGGGTGCAACGCCGTGGCACGTTCTATGCGAGGAATCGGCTGTACCCACTCCCGATTCTCCATTCCCCATTCCCGTGTTCAACAACACAAAGCGAGCGGCATTCCACAGCTTGTTGCAGAAATTCTTGTAGCCCTCGGCGCGCTTGAGATCGAAGTTGATCGTGCGTCCGTAGGTGGCCAGCGCGGCAAAGGTGAAGCGCATGGCGTCGGTGCCGACGGCGCCGATGCCTTCCGGGTAATCCTTGCGGATGCGCTTTTCGACCTTTTCGCGCACCTGCGGAATCAGCAGAGAGGCGGTTGATTTCTGCACCAGCGACTCAAGGTCGATGCCGTCGATCAGGTCCAGCGGATCGATGGTGTTGCCTTTCGATTTCGACATCTTCTGGCCTTCGGCATCACGCACGATGGCATTGATGTAGACCTCGCGAAACGGCACCTTGCCGGTGAAATACTGGGTCGCCATGACCATGCGCGCGACCCAGAAGAAGATGATGTCGAAGCCGGTGACCAACACGGCGCTGGGAATGAAGGCCTGATCTTTCGACCAATCCGCGACGACCGCGCCGCCTTCACTCACCGGGCTCGGCCCGGGCCAGCCCATGGTCGAGAACGGCCACAGTGCCGAGGAGAACCAGGTATCGAGCACATCCTCGTCCTGCTTCAGCGCACCGACCGGCTGGATGTCGGCATGCGCGATCGCGTCGGCCTCGTCCTCGCCGACGAAGATGTTGCCCGCTTCGTCGTACCAGGCCGGAATCTGGTGGCCCCACCAGAGCTGGCGACTGACGCACCAGTCCTGGATGTTTTCCAGCCACTGGTTGTAGGTGGTCGACCAGTTCTCGGGCACGAAGCGGATCTCGCCATCGCGCACGGCCGCCAGCGCCGGTTCGGTAATTGCCGTGCGACCGCCGGGGCCGGGCTTGCCGTCGACGCGCACGTCGCTGGTCAGGTCGAGAAACCACTGGTCGGTCAGCATCGGCTCGATCACCGCGTCGGTACGCTGGCTGATCGGCACCTGCAACTTGTGCTTTTTTGTCTCCACGAGAAGGCCGAGTGCGTCGAGATCGGCGAGGATCTTCTTGCGTGCGACAAAGCGATCCAGGCCACGATAGGCGGCGGGTGCCTCATCGACGATTTTCGCATCAAGGGTGAGGATGACGATGGGTTCCAGCTTGTGACGCGCACCAATCTGCGCATCGTTGAAATCATGCGCCGGGGTAATCTTGACGCAGCCGGTGCCGAATTCGCGCTCGACATAGGTGTCGGCGATGACCGGAATTTCGCGATCGGTCAGCGGCAGCTTCAGGGACTTGCCGATCAGCTGCTGGAAGCGCTCATCATCCGGATGCACGGCTACGGCGACATCGCCGAGCATGGTTTCCGGACGCGTGGTCGCAACCACGAGGCCTTCGCCGCCATCGCTGGCCGGATAGCGGATCGACCACAGCGAGCCGTCCTTTTCCTCGTTGTTGACCTCCAGATCGGACACCGCCGTCATCAACACCGGATCCCAGTTGACCAGGCGACGACCGCGATAGAGCAGGCCGTCGCGGTACCACTGCACGAACACGCGGCGCACGGCAGCGGACAGCCCCTCGTCCATGGTGAAGCGTTCGCGCGACCAGTCGACCGACGCACCGATGCGACGCATCTGGTTGCTGATTGTCGAGCCGGATTCCTGCTTCCAGTCCCAGACGCGCTCGATGAACTTTTCACGGCCGAGATCGTGGCGGGTCTTGCCGGTGGCGGCGAGCTGGTTCTCGACGATTTTCTGGGTGGCGATGCCGGCATGGTCGGTGCCGCCTTGCCAGAGCGTGCGCGCGCCGCGCATGCGCTGGTAGCGGCAAAGCGCATCCATGATCGTCTGCTGGAAGGCATGCCCCATGTGCAGGGTGCCGGTCACGTTGGGCGGCGGCAGCAGGATGCAGTACGGCGTGCCATCGCCTTGCGGCTTGAAGGCGCCGGCAGCTTCCCACTGCGCATACCACTTCGGTTCGATCTGGCCGGGTTCGAAACTCTTGTCCATTGCGGGGAAATCGGGAATGGGGAATGGGGAATGGTTCAATCCAGGGCAGAGCAGGGGAACGCGAGGGAGTGGCTCCCAGGATTCCAATTCTCAATTCCCGGTCGTCACCTCTCGTGCTGATCCAAGGCATGGCCGAGGCGCTTGCATTCGCTTCGGCGTGCGGCGCACTTCAAATGACGGGAATCGCACATTGTAGGGGAGGACAGCCCTGCGCCCAAAGGGTTATCGTTGCGGCTTGCAATGGAGGATGGGCGATGGCGGCAGGCGTGGAAGTGATCGGTCACCCGCTGGTGCAGCACAAGTTGACCTTGTTGCGCAGGAAAACCACCAGCACGGTGGATTTCCGTCGCCTGCTCGGCGAGCTGTCGGCCCTGATGGCCTACGAGGTCACCCGCGACCTGCCCTTGCATGAAGTGGCCATCGAAACCCCGGTCGGGCCGACGACCGGGCATCTCGTCGATGGCAAGAAGGTCGTCTTCGTGGCGATACTGCGCGCCGGCATCGGTATCCTCGATGGCATGCTCAGCGTCGTGCCGGGAGCCCGTGTCGGCCATGTCGGCCTCTATCGCGATGCGCAGACCTTGCGCGCGGTCGAGTATTACTTCCGAATGCCGCGTGACATGGCATCGCGAGATGCGATCGTCGTCGATCCGATGCTGGCGACCGGCAACTCCGCGGTCGCCGCGCTGGACCGGCTCAAGGAAACCCGGCCGCGCTCGATCCGCTACGTGTGCCTGGTCGGCTGTCCCGAAGGTGTAGCCAACCTGCGCAAGCATCATCCCGATGTGCCCATCTTCGCCGCGGCGATCGACAGCGGATTGAACGATCACGGCTACATCGTGCCCGGCCTCGGCGATGCCGGCGATCGCTATTTCGGCACCAAGTGAGGCGGGATTGGGGAATCGGGAATCGGGAATCGGGATGACCAGCCATTTGGCTGTTGCCGGCCGGGATGGCCAGCCGTTCGACTGTTGAAAGCCGGGATTTGGAATTCGGGTAACTGTCGGTGTCGGCGATTGGCTTTTGCCATTCCCGATTCCCCATTCTCCATTCCCGGCCTTTCACATATCGTGCTTGGTCAACTCGTAGCCGCGGCTTTGGTATTGCTTCCAGCGGCGGCGTGAACCGTCGCGTTCGGCCGGGTCGGCGGCGACAACCTCGAGGATGCGGGCGTGGTTGCCGAAGGCGCATGCATCACGCAGGTTGATCGCCAACGGACGATCCTCCACTTCGATGCCGGGCGGCACGATCAGCACGGCGGTGATCGCATCATCGTCATCACCGGCAATCTGGTGCGGGATGAAGGCGTCGTCGGAAAAACTCCACAAGCGCTCGTCGATTTCCTCGGCCTGATCCTGCGAACGGGCGAGGATCACGGTTGGCTGCTCGCCGGCAAACGCCTTGCGCACCAGCTCGCAGACCAGCAGCAGCGGGTCCTCGCGGAAGCGCGGTTTGGCGATCAGGTAGAAGTCGGCGCGTGGCATCGGCTCAAAGCGTGGCAGGTGCCGGAGCGCCGGGCTGCAGCAGGGCCATCAGCGTCGAGCCGACGGCCGAGGTCAGGGCAAGTGCGAAAATCAGGCCGAAAAACCGCAGGATCGGCGCCAGGCGAGCGCCTTCCGCACGCGTCTTGTAGAGATAATAAGGGACGAATACGGCAGCGAGCAGGATGATGCCGACGTTCAGCCAGGTCGGCCGACGGATATCCAGAGCGGCACTGTCGGCCTGCAGCCAGCGGAAGCCGAGCACAAACAGGAGGACGTTGGCGGTCAACTGGATGCCCAGCGGCAGGCCGGCTTCCGCCGCATCCGGTGCGATTGCAGCGACGACGATGCCGGTTGCCAGCGAGACGCCGAACATCGCGGCGATCGCCGTCGCCTTCTGCCGCTGCCAGCGTTCCTGCATTTCGCTCATGCGCAGCGATCGATCAGGTACTGGGTGAGCAGCGGCACGGGACGGCCGGTGGCCAGCCCCTTGCGGCCTTCATTCCAGGCAGTGCCGGCAATATCCAGATGCGCCCAGCGATAACCCGTGGTGAAGCGCGAAAGGAAGCAACCGGCGGTGATCGCGCCGCCGTACTTGCCGCCGAGGTTGGTGAAATCGGCAAACACCGAATCCAGCGCGCTCTGGTAGTCATCCCACAACGGCAGGCGCCAGGCGCGGTCGAGGGCGCGATTGCCCGCATCGAGCAGTTCGCTGGCGAGCTCGTCGTCCTGGGTCATCAGGCCGCTGGCGTATTTGCCGAGGGCGACCACGCAGGCACCGGTCAACGTGGCGGCGTCGATGATCACCTGCGGCTCGAACTTCTGCACATAGGTCAGCGCATCGCAGAGGATCAGGCGGCCTTCGGCATCGGTGTTGAGTACTTCGATGGTCTGCCCGGACATGCTGGTCAGCACGTCACTCGGGCGATA
>Ga0209477_1000964_pt1 | contig 17721 bp, 16 predicted proteins | sample KloWWTupernatant_FD_187180 | JGI IMG/M metagenome (GOLD analysis project Ga0209477, IMG submission 187180) | Active sludge microbial communities from Klosterneuburg, Austria, studying microevolution and ecology of nitrifiers - Klosterneuburg... | ecosystem: Engineered > WWTP > Aerobic digester >... | reverse complement strand
GGGCAGTCATCCGCCGGGGGCACCTCGATGGTCTCCCAGCCTGCCGAACGCAAGCACCCGGCATACGCCTCCCATTGCGAAAGAGCGAGATCGAGGTCGATCGGTGCGCGCTCGACGTGCGTCACGAGCCCATCGGCGAGGCGCGGACCGGGGCGCCGAATGAGGGCACGGGGGGCAGGCATGGGCACTCCATCAGGGCTCAGAGGGGCGGGAAACCTTGGCCATTCCTTTACTCGAGGCGAACCCTACCGAAAGCCAGTGCGTGGGAGCGTGGCCCAACGCTGCTGGCTCCAGGAGGTGTCCACCGGGTCGATGTGGACTGGTCAGCGGTTACCCCAGGAGGAAGAACGCATGTCCACACGCGCACTGGCCCTGACGATTGCGGGGGCCACTGCCCTCGGCGTCGTGGGCTCACTCACCCCCGCCTCCGCAGCACCGAGCGAGGGGAAGCTGCCTTGGGTTGTCGTGATGGCGGAGTTGCCGGCCGTCGCCTACGAGGGAGGCGTTGCCGGCCTGCCTGCCACCAAGCCCGCCGACGGAGAGAAGATCAATGCGCGGGCGACGAAGGTCAAGGATTACGCCAGCCACCTGAAGCAGAAGCAGGCCGAAGCGCTCGCCGGAGCCGGGGTCTCGGCCAAGCCGGTGAACCAGCTGACGACCGCCGCCAACGGCTTCGCCGTGCAACTGACCGAAGTGGAGGCCGAGCGAGTCCGACAGCAATCCGGCGTGGCCCTCGTGGTTCGGGACAGCAAGCGGCAGAAGCAGACCGACGCATCCCCCGCGTTCCTCGGCTTGAGTTCAGCCGGCGAGGCCTGGGCCACGGGCCTGACGGGAGAGGGTGTCGTCATCGGCGTCATCGACTCGGGCATCTGGCCGGAGCACCCGAGTTTCGCCGACCCCGGCCTTCCCCGTCCTGCCGGTCTGGCCGAGGACATCGCGTGCGACTTCGGCGACACGGCCCACAACCCTGCGGACAAACCGTTCACGTGCCAGAACAAGCTCATCGGGGCCCGTGACATGCGCACGGTCTACAAGGACCTCGAAGGCCCGGAGGTCTACAACTCGGCCCGTGACTACGACGGTCACGGCACCCACACGGCGTCGACCGCGGCCGGCAACGCCAAGGTCAAGGCGAGCATCTTCGGCATTGACCGTGGCACCGTCAGCGGCATCGCGCCCAGGGCCTCGATCATCGCCTACAGCGCTCTCGGCGCGGGTGGAGGCTACGGCTCCGACCTCGCTGCCGCCATCGACCAAGCCGTGACCGACGGCGTGGACGTCATCAACTACTCGGTCGGCTCGTCGACATCGTCCATCGGGATCGACGACATCGCCTTCCTCTTCGCCGCGGACAGCGGTGTCCGGGTGGCCACGTCCAACGGCAACTCCGGTCCGCAGGCCGGCACCATCGGGAGCCCGGCGCAGGTCCCTTGGGTGACTTCCGTCGGCGCGAGCAGCCACAACCGCACGTTCTCGGCCGTCGCGAAGCTCGGCAACAACAAGCGGTATGTCGGCGCCTCGGTCACCGAGGCACTCACGAGCAAGCCGCTCGTGGATGCCGCAGCCCTCGGCAACCCCCTGTGCCTGGAGGACAAGGCCTTCAGTCCTTCCCCTGCAGGCAAGATCGTCCTGTGTGAGCGAGGGGAGAACCCCCGAGTCGCCAAGGGCAAGGCGGTCAAGGATGCCGGCGGCGTCGGCATGATTCTCTTCAACAACGACGACACGATGGCGCTCATCACGGACAGCCACTGGGTCCCCGCCGTCCACGTCAACCACAGCGCGGGGATGGAGATCAAGGCCTACATCGCAACGGCGGGCACCAAGGCATCGGCATCCCTGACCCAGGGGGTGGCGGAAAAGACCAAGGGCTCGGTCATGGCCGACTTCTCGTCCCGTGGTCCGAATGTCGGTCCGGCCAGCGACGACATCCTCAAGCCCGACGTCACCGCTCCCGGCGTCAACATCTTGGCGGGCAACACCCCGACCCCCGGAGACGGTCGCCCGGGGCAGTTGTTTCAATCCATCTCGGGCACGTCGATGTCCAGCCCCGAGGTTGCCGGGCTCATGGCACTCCAGACCCAGGCGCACCCGGACTGGTCACCGGCCGCGGTGAAGTCGTCGCTGATGACGACCGCTCGACAGGACGTCGTCAAGGAGGACGGGACGACCCCGGCGGATCCCTTCGACATGGGTGCCGGTCACGTGAACCCGGGCAAGGTCAAGAGCAAGGGATCGATGTTCAACCCCGGCATCATCTTTGACGCTGATCTCCTCGATTACGCCGGGTTCGTCTGCGGCAGCGCGGAGAACTTCTTCGGCCCGGACAGCTGCGCTTTCGTGCAGTCGTTGGGTCGCTCCTTCGAGGCCTCGCAGGTCAACCTCGCCTCGATGGCCAACGGGTCAGTTGCCGGCAGCACGTCCTTCACCCGGACCGTGACGAATGTGTCGGGCAAGGCGCTCAGCCTCAAGGCGCACGTCGAGGCTCCTGAGGGCTACAAGGTCACCGTCACTCCCGAACGGATCAAGATGGAGGACGGCGGGACCGCCACCTTCACCGTGAAGGTGGACAACATCGGCAGTCCCGTGGGCGCGTGGAGGTTCGGAGCTCTGCGATGGAAGGGCCTCGGCTACGACGTGCGGAGTCCGATCGCGGTGAAGGCGAGTTCGATCTCGGCACCCGGTGAGGTCACCGGCTCGGGCGCAAGCGGTACCGGGACGATGACGGTGGGCTTTGGCTACACGGGCCCCTACTCGGTCGACGCCTACGGCTTGGCGGCGGAGGAGGTCACGGAGGGATCGGTCACCCAGGACCCGACCCCCTCACCGGACGACCCATCCTTCGACCCGACGGACGCGGGCAACGGCGCCACTGTGCACGAGGTCGACCTGACTGGGACGAAGTACTTCCGCCTCACCCTGGATCAGGGAGATCTGACGGGGGCCAGCGCTGAGGTCGCCGACCTCGACGTCTATGTCTATGACCCCGACGGAAACCTCGTCGCGCTCTCGGGCTCGGAGGACACCCACGAGTCGCTCGAGGTCAGGGATCCTCAGCCGGGCATCTACAAGGTGTTTGTCCACGGCTTCGGCGCAGGCGACGGCGTCGGGTACCGCTTCCACTCGTGGAAGGTGTCCGCGACACCCAACGCCGGCACTCTCAAGGTGTCGAGTGCCCCGACTTCAGCCGTCCTCGGCCAGAGCGGCACCCTCACGTACGAGTGGAGCGGTGTTGCCGCGGGAACAGTTGGAGTGGGGGTGCTCTCACACAAGGATGCGAACGGTGAGATGGGCACGACGATCGTGACCATCACCAACTGATGGCGGCGTGAGCCAGACTGGGGCGCATGAAGGTCATCGTCTTCGGCGCCACCGGCATGGTCGGTCAGGGCGTGCTGCGTGAATGTCTGCTCGACGACCGCGTCGAGAAGGTGCTCGTCATTGGCCGGGCTCCCGTACATCAGAGCGCGCCCAAGCTCGAGCAAGCGGTCGTGCCCGAGCTGTTCGACCTGTCCTCGGTGGCCGATCGCATGGCGGGCTTCGACGCGGTCTTCTACTGCTTGGGTGTGTCGTCGGTCGGGATGAAGGAGCCCGAATACACCCGGATCACCAAGGATCTGACGCTGTCGATCGCCGATGTCGTTCAAGCGCAGTGCGGGTCAGGCGTGCGCTTCATCTATGTCTCGGGTGGATCCACGGACTCGACCGAGCATGGCCGCGTGATGTGGGCGCGCGTCAAGGGTGCCACCGAAAACGCCCTCTTGGCGCAATTCCCGTATGCCGCGATGTTCCGTCCCGGTTTCATCCAACCCCTGCACGGGGTCCGGTCCAAGACCGCATGGGTGGACCGGATTTATCGGGTCACCGCTCCCCTGGCGCCCACCCTGCGCCGGCTGGCGCCGGGCTACGCGACCACGACCGAGGAAATCGGCCGCGCCATGATCAATGTGGCAGCGATGGCCCCAGAGTCATTGCGGGACAACCGAATCTACGAGAACCGCAACCTGGTTTCCCATGCTTGAGGGCGAACAGTCTCAGGGGATTGAGTCCGCCGAATTTGGCCCATTGTTCGCCATGTTTTCTTCACCGGATTGATTGGTGGCGTCCTTGGTCACCAAGGCCCGGAACGTGATCTTCGAGTTTGTGGCGATCCCCGCGGAGTAGCTGAATGTGATGCTGACGTTTGAGCATGCCTTCACGACGCCGGCATATTTGAGAACTGTGTAACTGCCTGTTCGAATCACGTACGACCAGTCCGTGGGGAGGCCGGTGGTTGGGATCGTCAAAGTGCCGGCCGTCGGGTTGTATATCCACACATTGAAGGATCCCGTGGTGTCAGCCATGCCGATGTTGTCCACCCTGTAAACGACTGACGTTACGTTCGCTGTCTTGGTCGAATTGGGTACGACGGATGGGCGCAAGTCCGGGTAGGGCTTGGCGCCCAGGATGGTCTGGGTGGTGCTGGGAGCGCAAGCCTCCGTACTCGACAGCACGGCGGTGACTTTTCCACTGTGCAAGGGCACGCCCGTGGAACTGAAGATGATGGGCAGGACGACCGACCCACTGGTCGGCAGCCCGCCAACCCCGGTCACCGTGATGGTGCCATCGGCGTTCGTCGTGGCGGTCCACGACGCACTGGGCATGGTCCCTGGCGTGATCGTGCCACCACCGCTCTCAGTGAGCGTGAAGCTCACGACGATAGCCGTGCCAGCGGGCACGGGGGCACTCGGAGAGTTGGCCACGGTGAAGTTGATCGTCACGGGGTTGGGGTCATTGTTCGGTGTGGCCGTCGCTCCCGTGCAAGAGCCCCCGATCGTGGCGTTGACGGACTGTGGCGAGGTCACCGTGAGACCCGCGCACGAGCTGGCAAGGGCCGGTGCCGCACCGGCCAGGGCGAGGGCCGGGACACTCCATGCCGCTGCACCGAGAGCGACGCGCCGCGACGGGCGCGCAGAACCAACAGACACCGTAGAAACCTCCGCGACGTGCTGGTGTCCCCGCGACACCAAGCGCCGAAACTTTACTGTTTGCAGAAGGTTTTGCGCAAACGCTTCCGCACGAGCGCTCCGCCTCAGAGAACCCCGTGCCAGCTCTTCACGACGCGGATGACGCCCTCATACCAAGAGTGGTCGTAGCCGTCGAGCGCCGTGAGCCAACTGCTGCCGTGGATGTGGCCTTCGTGGCAACTCGTCGACACCTCAACACCGGCGGTCCGCAAGGAGCCGACGAAGGCGGCACCCTGGTCACGAAGCGGGTCGAACTCCGCCGTGGTCACCAGGAAGGGTGGCAGGCCAGCCAGGTCCCCGAACTGGGGAGACACCCGTGGATCAGTGGGCGTCGCGCCGCCGAAATACCAGTGCCCCATGAGCGGGAGCATCGCGATTTCGAGCCCATATCCGGTCCCGAACTGCTCCAATGATGGAGTGGGCGGCACGGTGAAGTCGACGGCGGGCACATCCAGCCAGACACCTCTCAGGAGGGATTCTCCAGCATCCCGAAGCGCGAGAGCAGCCGAGGCTGCAAGGTTCGCTCCAGCCGACTCCCCGCTGAGCGTCACCGTCTCCACGGGAAACCCGAGGTCCACCAACTCGGTCGGCGACGTGGCGACCCAACGAAGGACACCAAGGACGTCGTCCAGACCCGCGGGGAAGGGATGCTCCGGGGCCAATCGGTAATCGACCGACAGGACCGGCACCTGCATAGCCGCCGCGAGCTCACGACACATGGGATCCGCGGTCGCGATGCTGCCCATCCACCAGCCACCCCCGTGGAGATGGACATGCAGTCGTCCTACCCCATTTCCATCGCCCGACGGGCCCTTGGCCTCGTGTCCAAGATCAGCCGGCACATGGAGCCGCACCGGGACCGGCACCGACTCCCCCGGCAGCGACTCCCCCAGCACCGACAGGTCATGCGTGGTCACGTGGTCGCTGCCTCGGACGAAGCGATGCAGGTCGATCAAGCCCGCATCCGCAGCCGCGCGCAACTCGGCAACAGTTGCCGAGGGGTCCAGTTGCGGGCGCGATGCTGCCTCGTCGAGCAGCGCGCGCACGGATGGGAGCAGTTCAGCCACGGGATCCTCCAGCATTGATCGGGCGATGACGTCATCCTGAGGCAGTGCGACACGCCACGCTTCCTCTTGACACTTACACGAGTAAGCATCACCCTAACCATGTGGGGGTGACAAGTGCCGACATCGCCGAGCGGGCAGGGGTGTCTCGGGCCACGGTGAGTTATGTCCTCAACGACAACCCCCGCCAATCGATCTCGCCGGCCACCCGGGCGACCGTCCTGCAAGCAGCCAGGGACCTGGGCTATCGACCCAACGTCGCCGCTCAAGCCCTACGGTCGGGCCGCGGGCGCGCCGTGGTCTTCCCGCTCCCCGGGCTCGGCCACACCCACATCGTGACCCAGCTCATCGGGGCCTGTCAGTCGGCCCTCGATGACTTCGGCCTGGCCCTCGTGGCCGACCACACGGCATACGAATCGGTCGATGCCCAACTCGACGCGTGGCTCAAGCATTCGCCGGCGGCAGTGATCGATCTGCTTCTCCCCCATGGTGATCCGGTCCTCCCTGCCCTTCGCTCCCGGGGAATCCAAGTGCTGTCATCGGCCATGGACACCGAGGCCGGCTGGGAGAGCACGAGCGATGCCTTGGCCCGCGAATGCCGCCTCACCCAGATCACCCACCTGCTCGACCGGGGCGCCACGGACATCGCGATCGTCGTGCCCCCGATCCTCCCCACCGACCCGCGCACCCAACGCGCTTTCCTCGCCCAGGTGCGCCGTCTGGCCAAGCAGCGCGGCGCACGCGTGCGTCTGGCACGCGTGCGGCTGGACTCCACGGCAGTGAGCCTGCTGGTCGACCGCTGGGTCGCTGATCCCGGCCCGCGCCCCGATGCCGTTGCGGCACACAACGACGATTATGCGATCGCCGTCCAGAGCGCCCTGCTCGCCCACGGAGTCCGCGTCCCGGACGACGTGCAGGTCATGGGCGTGGACGACATCCCCTTGGCCCGGGCCGTCACGCCCTCCCTGACGAGCATCACCGCGGACTTCGCTCCCTACGGACGCGCTGTCGCCGCCGCCGTCATGAACAGTCTCGCCAAGCGCAGCAACTCGACCCCGCTCCCCCTGCCATCGCACCACCTCGTGGTGCGCTCATCCACCCGTTCGGAGTCCTGATGTCTCTCCCCCCCAAGGTCCACGCCCTCATGGGGGTCACTGATTTCCTCACCAAGGTCGGGTTGGGCGTGACTCCCGAGAAGATCAAGGCCACGTCGATGGAGAAGCGTCTCGCGAGCGCTCCGCCGAAGTGGTCGATCGACCCGCACCCCGCCGACGTGGTCGTCACCGATCATGAGACCGACAGCGGGATCAGAGTGCGTCTCTTCCGGGTGCCAGCGAACACTCCGCAGCCCTTCCTGCTCTACATTCACGGCGGCGGCTGGTCGGTCGGAGGTTTCCCGTCGACCGACCACATCACCGCGCGGCTGGCGCACGACACGGGGATCGCCGTGCTCGCCGTCGAATACCGGCTCGCTCCCGAACACCCCTATCCGGCCGCCCTCGAAGACCTCGAATCAGCCTTGGCCTGGGCCGACGCCCACGCCGGTGACCTGGGCTTCGACATGTCACGACTGGCGGTCGGGGGCGACAGCGCCGGAGGGAACCTGGCAGCCGCCCTGACTTTGCGGCTGCGCGACAGCGGCCGCCCGCTCAGCGCTCAGTTGCTCATCTACCCGGCTCTCGATGCCACGATGAGCACGCCTTCAGGACAGTCGTATTCGGGACCGGGCGCCAAGCCGGCCGCCCTGTCGACCGTGTGGGATTGGTATGCCGGGGGCGCGGATCGCGCGAACCCCGAGATCTCCCCCTTGCTGGCCCCAGACGTCAGCGGGCTACCGCCGACTCTGGTGATGACGGCCGCCTACGACGTCCTCCACGACGAAGGCGAGGCGTACGCCGTCCGGCTGCGTGAGGCGGGCGTCCCGACGACATTCGTCGATCACCCTGACTGGCCACACGCCTTCTTCTCCCTGCCCAAGCTCTATCCGGGCATCGACAAGGCCTGGCAGACCGTCGCCGACTTCCTCCGCCGCAACCTCTGACGTCAGCGGAGGGCGAGGGCAGCGAGAGCGGCGTTGACGATCGAGCCGGGCGTCAGGTCGTGGATCTCATAGAGGTCCTGCACGGTGCCGGACTGGCCGAAGGAGTCGACCCCGAGCGACACCGCGGGAACCCCCAATGCCGATCCGAGCCAGGCCATGGCATGTGAGCTGGCGTCGTGCACCGTGACGATCGGTGCCCGCATGTCGAAGGCGGCGCGCAGCGCACCCGGGATCGACGGTGTCGTCGCCGTGCGAATCCCCTGACGAAGCGTCCGCTGCCACGCGGCATACAAGCGATCAAGGCTCGTCACGTCGATGACGTGCGCCGCGATGCCCTCCTCCTCCAACTCGGCAGCCGCGGCGAGGGCCTCGGGCAGGACCGCACCCGAAGCCGCGATCTGGACCGTGGGCACGCCCTCCCGTTGACCGGCCTCGACGAGGCGATAGGCGCCCGCGAGCACCTGACGGCGCAGGGTGGCGTCGCCGATCCGCGCACGCGCCTCCTCGAAGGGCGCCTGATCGAGCGGACGCGTCGTCAGACGGAAGTAGTAGCAGCCGTCCTGCGCCTGCCCAACGGCATCGGCACGACCGGGGTCGGCGACGTGGGCCAGCGCGTCACAGAGCAGCCAGTCCAAGGCGCTCGCATAGGCGGACTCGATGAGCGTGGTGTTGGGGAGTTCCAAGCCCACGGATGCGGTGATCGTCGACTGGTGGGCGCCACCTTCGGGGGCCAGCGTCACCCCGGACGGGGTGCCCGCGACGACGAAACGGGCGCCGTTGTAGGCGGCGTAGACAAAGGCATCGAGCCCCCGCAGCACGAAGGGGTCATACAGCGTCCCGACCGGCAGCAGCGGCTGGTCGGACAGGTCCCACGACAGGCCGAGCTGACCCAGTAGGAGGAAGAGGTTCATCTCCGAGATGCCAAGCTCGATGTGTTGTCCCGCAGGGCTTTCGGTCCACTTGACCAACGGATCCGGGCTCCATGTCCGACGCTCCTCGGGGGCGAAGACGCCGGTGCGATTGATGAATCCGGCAAGGTTGGTGGACGTCGCCACATCCGGCGCCGTCGTCACGAGGTGCTTGCCGACCGATGGGTCGCGCGAGAGATTGACGAGAACTCGCCCGAAGGCCTCTTGCGTCGAGATCGGCTTGCCGGAGCGCAGGTCGGTCGAGACCGGCACCTTCAGTGGGTCGCGCTGAGTGCGGGCCGGACGGACGAGTGCCTGGGAGCGCAGGCCGACCCACTGACCAGCCGAACTGGTGGGATCAATCCGGTCCCACTCGGTCTCGCGAGTGAGTCCGTTGCGCAGCCTCAGGTCATCGATCTGCTCGGTCGAGAGGAGGGCCGAGTGGTTGCGCGGATTGCCGGCCATCGGCAGACCCCATCCCTTGACCGTGTAGGCGAAGACCACGCTCGGCCGGTCCGCGACGGCATCGCACGCGGCATAGGCGTCGAGCATCGCCTCCATGTCGTGCCCACCGAGATCGGTGACGAGGGAAGCCAAGTCGGCGTCCGGCATACCGTCGAAGAAGGCGACCACCTCGGCGGGTGCCCCTTCAAGGAAACGCTCTCGGACGGCGGCTGGCTCGAGTCCGAAGAGCGACTGGAAGCGCTCATTGGGCATCGCATCGATCCAGGCTTCCAGCGCGGCTCCGCCGGGCTGGGCGTATGCCGTGGTGAGACGAGGTCCGTATTTCACCTCGAGCACGTGCCATCCAGCCGCCTCGAATTGGGCACGCCATTGCTGGATGCGAATGCCCGGGATGACTCGGTCCAGGGACTGTCGGTTGAAGTCGACGATCCACATGACCTTGCCCAAGCCCTGAGTTGCGTTGTCCGCCACGGCTTCCCAGATGTTGCCTTCGTCGAGCTCGGCGTCGCCGAGGAGGGCGATGAAGCGGCTGGCCGGGCGCTCGCCGAAGTGGGCGTCGACATAGCGACGGGTCGCCGCAGCGAAGAGCGGTGCTGCTGGTCCCAGGCCCACCGACCCGGTCGAGAAGTCGACCGGATCGGGGTCCTTGGTCCGCGAGGGGTAGGACTGCAACCCGCCCTTGGCGCGCAGGGTGGAGAGGTAGGACTTGTCGAGATTGCCCAAGAGGTACTGGATCGCATGGAAGACCGGCGAGGCGTGCGGCTTGACGCTGACCCGGTCGGCCTGGTCGAGGTGGGCGAACCAGAGCGCCGTCATGGCCGTGACGAGGCTCGCGCTGCTCGCCTGGTGGCCGCCGACCTTGACACCGTCACCGGCGCCGCGGTCATGGTTGGCCGAGTCGACGATGCGGGTGCTCAGCCAGAGGACGCGCTGGGCGATCTCGTCGAGGACCTTGGTGTCCGGGCGATCCATCACCACTCCTGTCAGAAGCCGAAGATGCCTGAGTAGGCATTGAGCGCCGGCTGCCCACCGAGGTGGGCGTAGAGGACGCGACTGTCCGTGCCGATCTCGCCATCCTTCACGAGATCGATGAGTCCCGCCATGGACTTGCCCTCGTAGACAGGGTCGATGATCATCGCCTCGAGTTCACCGCTCAGCCGGATGGCGTCGATCGTGGACTGCACCGGGATGCCGTACAGGTCGCCCGCCCAACCCTCGAGGACGGTCAACTCGTCGTCGCGGAGGTCACGGCCGAGCTCGATGAGTTCGGCCGTGTGGCGGGCGATGCGACCGACCTGATCGCGGGTCTTCTCCAGGGTGGCGGAGGCATCGATGCCGATGACGCGGCGCTTGATGCCGGTCAGGTCCTCAAGTGCGGCGAAGCCGGCGATCATGCCGGCGTGCGTCGAGCCCGTGACGGTGCAGACGACGATGGTGTCGAAGAGGATGCCGAGCTCCTGCTCCTGCTCGGCGACCTCGAAGGCCCAGTTGGCGAAGCCCAGCCCTCCGAGGGGGTGCTCGGAGGCACCAGCCGGTATGCCGTAGGGCGTGCCGCCGTTGTCGCGCACCTCCTGCATGGCCTCCTCCCACGAGGAGCGGATGCCGATGTCGAAGCCAGCCGGGTCGAGACGGGAGTCCGCTCCCATGATCCGGCTGAGCAGGATGTTGCCGACCTTGTCGTTGACCGGGTCGTTCCAGTCGACCCACTTCTCCTGCACGAGACGGCACTTGAGGCCGAGGTGGGCAGCGACGGCGGCGACCTGACGGGTGTGGTTGGACTGGTAGCCCCCGATGCTGACGAGCGTGTCAGCGCCCTGGGCCAGGGCGTCAGGGACGATGTACTCGAGCTTGCGGGTCTTGTTGCCGCCGAAGGCCAGACCGCTGTTGACGTCCTCACGCTTGGCCCAGATCTCGGCGCCGCCAAGGTGCTGGGTGAGTCGCTTGAGCGGGTGGACCGGGCTCGGGCCGAAGGTCAGTTGGTGCCGGGGGAACTCGTGCAGTTTCATCAATTCTTCTCTCTTGTATGCCGTGGGGCTGGGTCAGAGGGTGTCGAGCAGGGGCTGGAGCGACTGCCAGGTCTCGTGCGAGACCTCGGCAGCAGCGTCGATGTCACCGCTCTCGCAGAGGTCGACGAGTCGGGAGTGGAGCGTGACCGACGCACGGCCGGTGAAGGAGCCGAAGCGCTGCCGCTCCAGGCGCCGGATGATCGGGCTGAACTGGTCGAGGACTGTGGCGATGGCCGTGTTTCCGCTGGCGCGCACCGGGATCGCGTGGAACTCGTCGTCAGCCGCCAGCGCCGCATCAGCGTCACCGGCCCTCATGGCAGCGGCGAAGGCCTTGTTGGCCGCGCGCATGGCGCCGAGATCGTCGGCGGTCAACTGCGCGACGGCCTGCTCGACGGCGAGTCGGTGCATGGCCGCCACCACGGACTGAGCGTCGCGGATGGCCTTGACCTCCAGCGGCGCCACGGTGGTTGACCGGCCAGGCGCTGCCGCGACGAGCCCAGCAGCGCTCAGCCGAAGGATGGCCTCCCGGACCGGAGTCCTGCTCACCCCGAGCCAGTCGGCGAGTTCGAGGTCGCGCAACTGCTCCCCCGGCGCGAAGGTCCCGTCGACGATGGCATCGCGCAGCCGCGTGTAGACGTCATCGCGCAGGAGTCCCCTCTTGAGGGCATTCGCACCAGCGTCTTGCGGTATCGGCATGCAATATATTGCACATCAAGGAGAGGTTGCTGTCAACTCCAGACACCACCATTCCCCTCGCCAGAAGACACCGGGAGCAGCGGTTCAGGCGCCGCGAAGGCCTATCGCGTTGCCGTCACCATCCACGAGGACCGCCACGCGGACGCCCGGCGCCACCTGACGCGGCTCGTCACGGTCGGTCGCGCCCGCGGCGATCAGCGCCTCACGCGCAGCCTCAAGGTCGTCGACGTCTACATTGGCCACCGGTCCCCCGCTGGTGTCGCCAGGGGCGAGAGCAACCTCGAAGCCGTCGACGTTGTAGCCGACGTAATAGGGCGTGTCCGTGTGGGGCTCACCAAGCACCGCTCCGTAGACCTTCTTGGCGGCGTCGATGTCGGAGACGGGGATGACCAAACTGCGGATGGCTGGGCTCATGCGGCCCAGACTAGGTGCATGTCGGACCTTCCCGATGGCTTCGTCGCCCGTCAGCTCAGACCCGCCGATGCAGGCGATGCGTATGCCGTGTACGCCGCCGACGAGGTCGCCGACGCGGGCACTCTCGCCATCGAACTCGAGGACATCGAAGCCGATTGGGCACGACCCAGTTTCGACCTCCCTCAGGACGCCATCGGCATCGAGGACCGCAACGGCCAACTGGTCGCTGCGGCCGAGGTCACGCGTCGAGGCACCCGGGCCGAAGGTGCAGTCCGCCCCGACGTCCGAGCGCTCGGTCTCGGCACCTGGCTCCTCGGCTGGATCGGGCGGCGGGCACGAGTGATGGGGGCGACCAGCGTCGGACAGAGCATCCCCGCGGGATCGGCCGCCGACTCGCTACTTGCAGCGCATGGACACGAGGTCGACTACCACGCTTGGGTACTCCAATTCCCGACTGCCACGGAGCTTCCCGACGCCCCCACCCCCGCCGGAACCACCCTCGAAACCGCAGCAGACGACGAGACGAGGCACACGGCATACGAGGTGATCGAGGAGGCGTTCAGCGCGTGGCCGGGTCGGACGCCCACGACCTACGAGGACTGGGCGGCCACCTCGATCCACCGACCCGGGACCCAGGAGTGGCAACTCCGCGTGGCTCGCGATACCCAAGGGGCTGTCATCGGAGCATGCTTCACCATCCTCGACACCCAAGGGACGGGCTACGTCGACCAGGTCGCCGTCCGGGCGGCGCATCGGGGTCGAGGAGTGGGTGCGGCGCTGGTCGTTGACGGCTTCCGACAGGCGGTCTCGCGAGGTGCAAGCTTGTGCGAATTGTCGACAGACAGCCGGACGGGCGCATTGGGCCTTTATCAACGACTCGGGATGACGGTCACGCAGGACTGGGTGCACCGCCGCTTGCCGCTCTGAACCCCTTGGCACGGAGCGCTCAGGACTCGAGGAGATGCTCCCGTCCGAACATGGCGGCCGCCTGCCGGGCGGTGGGAGTGCCGGCTTCGAGATCGGCCCCCGCCTCATGCAACAGGCGCACGATGTCGTCCTCTCCCTTGAAGAGTGCGCCGGCAATGACCGACTGGTCACGCGCATTGCGCAGCTCGGGGTCAGCGCCACGGTCGAGCAGCGCCTCGACCGTCTCGGTGGCACCGTGGTAGGCGGCGAGCATGAGCAGCGAATTTCCCTCTGCGTCAATGGTATCCACGGGCAATCCGTGCTCGATGAACTCGATCAACTCGGCCGTCTGCCCTTGACGTGCCAAGTCACTCGCGAGGGAGAGAACGCGCGCTTGCTGCTCAGGAGAAAGTTCGGTCACGTGGCCATTCTCCCAGGAGAGGCAACCAGGGGCTGGTCACCGTCACCCGAGAGTGGGCGGACGCAGCATCTGTGAGGCGAGGTCGTCTCGGTTGCGATAGATCCCCGCGTTGAGGGTCAGCGTGCTGGCGGTCTGCCGCACCGCGCCGGCGCCGTTGTCCAGGCTGGTCTTGCTGGTCGCCAGTCCCTTGTTGAGCGCCTCGGCGAGCGCCGCGGCCCCGGGCGCCTCGCCGAGGTCCGCTGCGTCGACGGTGATGCCCTCGACGAAACCGGCAGCCTTGGTCAACGGCGTGGCCGCCGCATCGAGGTCACCGGCTGCTGCCTTGAGGGACTCCGTGGACACCTCGAAGTCCGCCGTGAGCCCGAGCGCCGACAGGGACGTCTTGGTCATGTAGGGATTGGCCCACAGACCGCTGTCCCCGAAGAACCACCAGCCGGTGTTCTTGCGGTCGTAGTTCTCGGCGCCCGATTCGTAGGTCGCGATGATGTGGCCGTCGAGCTCGATGATCCCCTCGGACATGTTCGGCAGCTCATACGGGTCGCCCCGCTCCCCCGCCTCGGACGAGGCGTCGTTGCGGTCCTGGACGATCAGCCGCCCCTGCTTGTCCCGACCCCACGAAGAGCTGAAGACGAACTCGCCATCACGCACCACGACGCCTTGGGTCTGGGGTGGGGTGGAGACATAGCCGTCGCCACCGCCGAATCCGGAGTCCTTGGTCCAGCCACCATCACCATCGGAGGTGTAGCGGTAGAGCTTGCCGTCGGTGCCCTTGTCCTTGGTGAAGGAGCCGACATAGAGGTTTCCGTCCTTGATCGTCGCGTAGGAGCCGGCGGGGATGCTCATCGGCGGACGGACAGGAGTGACCGGCCCAGAACCGCCGGCCTTGAGATCGGAGTTGCGGTAGGTGAAGAGTTGTTCGGGACTGCTCGAGGTGACGTATGTGTAGGTGCCGTCCGAGGTGACCCCGCCGACGTGGTCAGGGAGCCCCGAGCGATCCGGCCCTCCCTTGGTCCCGCCGAGTTGCATGTCGACCACTTCCTTGCCGGTGGCCGGATCGATCATCGAGATCGTCGGAAATCCGCCGTCCTTGGGGTAGTTGGTCTGCAGGATCCACCCAGTGCTCGGGTCATAACCCAGGCCTTGCGGGATCAGTCCTCGTTTGTCCCCGGTCAAGAGGGTGTTCGGGATGACCGGACCGAGTTCCCCACCGTGTTCGGCAAGCCACTGCTTGGTCTTGGCGTCACCGTGCTCGAACCATTTCTTCGTGGTGCCGTCCATCGTCGACGTGTCCACCGATTCGCCCTTGGCGAAGACTTCGATCGTGCCCAGTTGTTGTCCGTATGCCGTCCGCGCGGCTCCCACATTGGCCGCGACGATGAGGGCGAGGACTTGTTCGACGATCTCGTTCAGGTCACCCGGCCGATCACGCCATGGCTTCATCGCGCTCATGGCGTTCTGCTCCATGGAGTCGTAGGCCTGCGCCGCGGCCCGGAGTGCGGATTCGAGCCGGCCAAGGTAGAAGCGGGTCACGTTGATGCCCTGGGTCACCCCGGCCGTCCGGATGTTGTAGGCCTCTGAGGCCGAACCCGACCATGTCGGGCGCTTGCCAGCCTCCTCGACCAATTCAGATGTGTTCTCGACCTTCTTGATGGCGTCGCCCACGGTGTCGGCATCGCTTCGCAACGCGGAGGGACGGCCCGAGCAGAGCGCGCTGAAGATCTCCTCCGGATCGATCATGGCACCCCCTCCATCCGATCATCCAAGCACGAGATGAGCGAACTGTCGGTGGGGAGCACTCCCCCTTTCGGGACAGAGCACTTCCCCTTTCGGGGCAGAGATCGAGGCGTCGGTCCTGCGGCGAACGCCGTCAGCGGCCGCCCTCGACGAGCTTCTTGAGCTCGGCCATGGCGCCGGTGGTCTGGCCCGGGAGTTGCTTCTTGATCATCGGACCGAAGATCTTGCCGAAGCCCTTGGGACGGATGTCGATCCGGTGCGTGAGGCTCGACGTGCCCGGCTCAGAGCCCGGCTTGACGTCGAAGTTCACGTCAACGTCCATCATCTTGTCGGTGAAGGAGTTCGTCAGCGCACGGCCGGCGTCGTGACGCGTGCACTGGCCGTCCATGACGCCCGTCCGGCTGCCTTCTTTGTAGTGGTACTTCAGCTTGGTGCCCACCGCGAGGGGGCCGTCACTGAGCTTCTCGATCTTGGTGCACCGCTTGAGCCACTCGGGCGTTCGGGTGACGTCGTCGAGGATCGCGAAGATCGCCTCGGGTGTGGCGTGGACGGTTTCGGTGTGGGCGAACTCAGGCATTGCTTCTCCTGGCAGGACGGCGGGTCTCGCGAGCGCCCGGAGTCTACGCCCCGTCGCCGGGTGCCCTTCACAGGTTGTCGCGAGGCCCTCGACCGCCTGACTCAGACCATCCACTCGTGGACCGAGTAGGACGCGACCATCCCTTCGAGCAGGAACGGATCTTCGGTCGCGAACCGGCGAGCGCACGCCTCGGTGCGGAACAACGCCAAGTTGCCCCGGTCGGCAAATGGGCCGGCCTCGATGACGTCCCCGGTGGCCACGAGTTCGTCATAGAACGCCTTGTGCCGCGGATAGACCGTCATGATCACCTCGCGACTCACGCCCGAGGACGTCCCGATGACCACCCAGACCGGCGATACGCCAAACACGGTTTCGGCCGGATCGGCACCGCTCATCCCGGCTCAGTCCTGCTCCGCAGCAACGAGTTCGCGCACCATCGCGGTGTACTCCTCGCGCGCCTCATCGCTCGACGTGCCCTCGACGGCGGCCCATGCCTCCCACTTGGCCCGCGCGGTCATGTTGAGCATCCCCGGCTTCTTGCCCTGCACGTCGCCCTCGGTGGCCTGCTTGTAGAGCGCATAGAGCGCCAGCTTCTTTGCGTTGCCGGGATCCTGGGTCAGCTTGGGGACCGCGGCAACGGCCTCCTCGAAGGTCGTGATCTCAGCCATTGCGCTTCGCCCATTCCTCGGCCACCTGGACCGCGTTGAGTGCTGCACCCTTGCGCAGGTTGTCGCCCACGACGAAGAGCACGAGGCCCTTGCCCTCGGGTGCGGCCTGATCGGCGCGCACGCGACCAACATAGACATCATCGCGGCCGGTGGCTTCGAGCGGGTTGGGCACGTCGGCGACGACGACGCCCGGGGCGTCGGCCAGCAGGGCCAGTGCCTCCTCGGGTGAGATGTCGTCGGCGAACTCGGCGTGGATCGCGAGTGAGTGCCCCGAAAAGACCGGCACGCGCACGCACGTCCCCGACACCCTCAGGTCCGGTGCGTGCAGGATCTTGCGCGACTCGTTGCGCAACTTCTGCTCCTCGTCGGTCTCGCCACTCCCGTCGTCAACGAGCGACCCGGCGACGGGGACGACATTGAAGCCGACGTTCACGGCATACACCTGCGGGTCGACCAAGGTGACCGCACGCCCATCGAGAGCCAAATCCTTCGGGTCGCCCGCGGCATACCCACTCTTGAGTTGCTCGTCGAGCTCGGTGAGGCCGACGCCGCCGGAGCCGCTCACAGCTTGGTAGCTCGAGACGTGGAGGCGGACGAGGCCGGCCTTGTCGTGGAGCGGCTTGAGGACCGGCATCGCGGCCATCGTGGTGCAGTTGGGGTTGGCGACGATGCCCTTGGGGATGTCGAGCAGATCGTCGGCATTGACCTCGGAGACCACCAGCGGCACCTCGGGGTCCTTGCGCCAGGCGCTGCTGTTGTCGATGACGACGGCACCGGCCGCGGCGACCTTGGGCGCCCACTCCTTGCTCGTCGCGCCC
>Ga0209477_1000962_pt1 | contig 17753 bp, 23 predicted proteins | sample KloWWTupernatant_FD_187180 | JGI IMG/M metagenome (GOLD analysis project Ga0209477, IMG submission 187180) | Active sludge microbial communities from Klosterneuburg, Austria, studying microevolution and ecology of nitrifiers - Klosterneuburg... | ecosystem: Engineered > WWTP > Aerobic digester >... | reverse complement strand
TAACATCGGTGAGAAAGAGGGTAATGCTCAATGGGTAAGTTTCAGGCCATTTCCGGACGGTATGGATATCGTTCAGCTTATCGAAGTGTCCGAGGAAATGGTCGCGGCTGGATACGGAATAAAGTCATGGCGTCTGTCTCCATCCGGAGACAATGGCTCCGGGAAATTCGGAAACGCTAAAAAGGCTGTTCAGATCGACGCGCAGGAACCCGGCGTGCAGGACGTATGCTCGGCCATCAAGGGAATGCTTAACAACGTATTCTTCAAAAGAATGCCATTGCAATTTAACTGGATTGGCGGAACAAGCGCCCAAGACAGTATCCGTCTGGATAACGCTACGAAGCTGTCTCAGGCGATTACACAATCCCCGTGGCTCTCGAACGACGAAATGCGAGCTTACGCCGTTGAGCTTGGCTTCCCGAAGAATATTCTTGAGAGTGATTCGGGCATAGCAAGTTCGTCCGAGGGCATCACTAAAACCGGTAACAACATTGTTACCGGAATCATGTCTGGCGTAAATCCGGTATTCGACGAGATCGGCCTGAACGAAGATAGACTTGCTATTCTGACGGACACGATCTTTGCACACGCGATGAGCAGGAAACTCGCAAAGAATAATCACCCAATAGGAAGCGAGCGTTGGCGCATTGAGAAACTTGCCGCAGAGCGGGATATTCAAGCCGGAGTTAAGCGCATCGTTGACACGGCTAAAGAATACACGCCGCTGGCGCACCCGGAACTCGCCTTCTCGCGCGAGGTATATAACATTGCAACGGAGTTACTCAAGTAATGTCTATCGTTACCGTACCTACCGAATCGGGAGTCTGCAAGATTATCGGCCAAATGGCTGATAAAGATATCGTTCTGGCTACCAGCGAAGATGATTTTCGCGACTGGTCTGTTTGTGAACTTGGGGCAAAGATCGCGGAAGCGCCCGAAATGGTGGGGGACGCATACGACTACCTTGTTCTGAATCCCGGTACAGACTGCATCGAAAGATATCCAAAGCCACCGCCACCAGTTTACAACTCGGAGCTTCTTAATCCGTGGTTTGGGGAGAAAGCTTGGCAGGGGCAATTTCAAGCGTCAAACGGACTGCACGCCAATCAAACCCTCAATTTGCCCACGTTCGCTTATGACGTTAATCTCATGGCGATATACACCATCGGGATTGATGCCGACAAGGTAGAGTGGACTCCCGGCGGCCCAATTCGATTGGGGGCGTCGCAGGGGACTTCATACGAGAACTATGAAATTATTCCGGTTGTTAAACACAACTCCGGCGACGCGACGCGAACATTCTCAAGAATGGTATTCGTCAAGGCGGGGCAGGCTGGCCTGAAACTCGGTATTTATCTTAATGGCGGTGGCGGCGCTGGATGGAGCCATCACTTTGTTTGGGGATTTTCGACAATAACCGCAGTTGCGTTTAAGGCATAACAATGTCAATATTTACAATTCCGCCCACGCAAAATGTTTGCGATATTCTTTCCGGCATGAAAGACAAGGAGATAGTCTTTCCAACGGACGAGGCCGACTGGAAGGCGTGGAGCGCGTGCGACGTTGGGGCAAAAGTGGCCGCGCTAGCGCCAGTCGTGAGCGAGAACTACGAGTATGCCGTTATCGACCAGTCAGACCTGTGCGTAAAACGCGCCGCAAAGCCGGTAAAACCAGCGACATATGACTCAAATCTTCTTGCCCCGTGGACGGGATATGTCAGATGGGAAGGCGCTCTAAACGGCGGAGGAACGCCGGACAATCATCCGGAATTTAATATCCCGCTTCCAGAGTTTACGACAGATGTTTATATTCTTGCCTCATGGACGCTCGCTAGAAACGATAGCGCGGATTTTACGTGGTATCCGAAAGGCCCAAGCGGAGTAGGTTATGTCGCGCAAACGCGCACGCTACAGATGACATATACAACGAATTTTTATTCGGCTAGAAGTGTCGCTAGGCGTGTGTTTGTTACCGCAAACACCGCCGGATTGAAACTTGGGATATGGCACAACAGCACAAGCGGAACTGGATATGTAAGGGTGTCCGCTGTCGCATTCAAGGTATAAGATGGCACTCGTAAAAATCTCCGACTATTACGTGAACGAGGAAGCGACCGTTTGCGACGCGCTGGATGCTCTCTCCGGGGCGACGGAAATAAAGTTGACCGACGATGCGGATATGTATTTCGATGGCTCTCCGTGCGCTCTGGGCGTGATGCTTTCCGAGACTCCGGCGGTCGCAATCACCGATTTTGACAATTATATTGGGATTGAGGACGGATGCTTAAGACCTCTTCCAGACCCAGGCCCGCTTCTCTACGATCATACGACAATAAAGCCGTTGTTTCTTTATCGCGAAGAACAAGTAAACGTAAATGGCGGGGCTAGTTATGGGTCGCCAGAGCGCGACCCAATCGAGGTGGGCGAGATAACAATTCCGGTATTCGCTCAGGACATGGTAATTCTTTACTACGCGACTATCCTGTGGAGCAGAGGCGGGGCCGCGTATCAAATGAAGTATCTCCCGAAATACGGCGAGCAGTTGATGGAACCGGGCTACACCGAGCTATGGGAAGAGAGCATTACGCTAACGTGGGCTACTTCGTCCGCATACTCGAATCATATTTCGCACTCAGCCGGAACAGAGGCAAAGATTCGACTGCTTGTTAAGCACATGACAGGAACCGTGAGGGTTCTGGTCTCTGCAATTGTGTTCAAGGCGAGTTAAAATGGCCGGAATAATTGTCGGGAACGCAATCGTAAAAGGAGAGGCAACGTCTGGCGTTACCATCGCTGAAATCATCGGCATGATAAACAAGTACGGGCTGTCTCTTGGGTGCGAGCCGCCAGAGTATATTTCCAAGCTGTATCAAAATAACAGCGCGTCGATAGAACTCGTTGGGTTTGATCCGTCATCTTACGACGAGTATGCGGGAGTATATATACAAGTAGAATCATGGCCTGTTCCGTCTTTTCTTGTAATTACTGTTGATGCAACCGTTTACAGACTTAGATCGCCGGGAAACACAACGGCAGACCCAGGCGGGATTGGATGCAGCATTGTTTTTAGTGATACATATTCGGGAAGCGGGCCGCTGATAGACGGTGAAGATATACTCGCCTTTGCGAGTGGAACAACCGGGCAAAGCAACATAGACGGGGCAGACCCAATCGCTACGCACTCGTTTGTTTCCTGCCAGTACACATACGAAATACCCGCCGGGGAAGCCGTAAAGGTCTGGGGAATCGCTGAATCATCTTCTCCGTTCTACGCGACTCTTGACCCGCTGTCTGGGCTAGTGGACTTAAACATTCTAAGGGTGGCTCGATAATGAAAGGTGGAATATATCATCCGGACAGTGTGTCAATAGGCGGAAACGAAAAGTATGGCGGAATAAATATCTCCGACATCATGGACGCCATCCACGAAAAAGGCTTCTATTTTGATGATGTTTCCGTGACGCCTGTGGTTCCATCCCTGTATTCAATGGTCGCGCAATACAGCTATATTGAGTTGTACGACGACAAAATAGGGTTTGGAACCGAATTCGCGTCTGATACTTTGGTTGGGCTTGATCCGCTCTGGGATTACAACGTTTTTTGCGTGTATCAATTCGGGATAATGAATGATTATTATCCCCCCTACAACCCGTCTTTTGCAAGCCCGCCCCCGGCGTTCACGTTTCAGGCGAAAACAACCATAACGCCGACCACAAGAAGCATATCGAGAACCGGCTATGCCGGACAAAAAAACGTCGGGGCGTTTGCAACGGCAGATGGAAATGTCCATATGCCATATACGTTTTGCGATTCCTTTCAGCTTCCGGTTAATGTGCTGAGAGATGGTGAAATTCTTGTGTTTATGGATATGGAGTTTTTGTCGCCACCCGGCAGCACGACTGCGTACAAGGTTTCTTATCAGGCAAAAATTCTTTTGGTCGCAAAGGAGAAGCCCTAATCATGGCTTACTGTCTGCCGCCCGGAAACGACATTAGCGCGGTTGAGCTTGTAAGGCTTGCGAATGAACATGGAATGTTCTTTTCGTCCCTGTCCGGCTCCCAAAGATTGTCGCACATGAAACGATCATCTGGAGTCGGCGCGTTTACCGGTGTCATTGGTAGCTCGGTAACTCCCAGAGAAAACAACGGCGTGGCTCAGGTTTCCAGATACCACGGAGTATCAGAGTGGTCAACCAACAACAAGACCGTTTCTATGTTGATTCTTGCCCATTGCTACGGAACGTATGTCCCAGAAATTAGAGAGACGCAACCAATAACCGCCGCCCCGGACTTTGCCGTTGGTCTTGGAATCTATTACGGCGCTACGCAGGTTTCGGGGATGTACGACCTTCATTATGGAATACTTGGCGGTGAAAATTATGTGTGGGATATCGGACAGCACAATGATTATTTTGCCCAAGACCCCGCGCTTGATGGATTCCACTCGCAGTATTTCGTCTCGTATGTTGACGAATATTCTCTTGGGCCGAACGACTCCGAAACGATTTACGCAAGATTCAGGGTTGCTCCGGGAGAGGACAACTTTATAATTGACGAAGAGTTTAGCGTCTTTAACGTTAACCTTAGCGTTCTCTATGTTGTACAGTGACACAACCAATGATAAACGAAACATGGAAGCCAATCCCGAACGTGGAATATGCTGTGTCAAACACCGGAAAAGTAGCCAGCATGAAACATGGCTGGAAGATTCTTAAGACTCGCGATGACCATCACGGATACCCATCTCTGACGCTACGCAAGCCGGGGATTCGGAAAGAGCCCAGAGTCTACAACCTTGTCGCAGATGCCTTTCTCCCGCCGAAACCGTCGCCAGAACACGAAGTAAATCACAAGGACGGCGACAAACAGAATAGCCACATCGACAATCTTGAGTGGATGACGGGAAGCCAAAACCAGATACATAGGCGGGAAGTTCTTGGTAAGCATAGAACTGGACAAGAGAAAGTGGACGAAGAACAGGTGAAGCAGATTTTGGCGCTTAAGAATTCTGGTTTGATTCAGAGAGAGGTCGGAAAGAAATTCGGAGTTAGCGCATCAATCGTTGGCTACATATGGCGTAGAGAGACTTGGAAGTGGGTGCAGGATGTATAAAGGTTGTGATGTAAGCCACTGGCAGGGTGCGATTGACTGGAAGAAAGTCAAGGCATCCGGCGTCGAGTTTGCCTATATCAAGCTGGGCGGCGCGGACGATGGCGTCTATTTTGACTCTATGGCGTTTGGAAACGCTGTTGAGTGCAGGCGGGCTGGGATTCCGTATGGGTTTTACTGGTATTTCACATCGGCCCATTCAACCGAGGCGCAACTCACAAAAATTCTGCAAGGTCTGGCGCAGGACGGGAAATACTCCTTGCCGGTCTGCATAGACATAGAAAGCAAGCGGTTCTCGCAGTTTCCTCACACGGTAGAGGTTGATTCCGGTCTTGCGCTGTGCGACGCGCTAAAAGATTCCGGACATGACCCGATTGTTTATACCGGGCCTAACTTCTGGAATAACGCATGGGCCTATAGCGTTTCAAGAACAAAAGGCCCTGTTAAGTACCGCTTGTGGATTGCGAATTACTATGTAAATAAGCCAACAATCCCGATGGGCTGGACTGAATATTTGGTATGGCAGTATTCGGAATCGGGAAGTATCCCCGGTATACTTGGCCCAGTAGACCTTGACGTATCGGATAACATCATTGTTACGGAGGACACCATGACCAGGGGCGATCCAAGAATCCAGTACCAGCGAGTATTTAACGTCGCCCCGCAGGGCGCGACGAAAGAACAGTGGCAACAGATTCTCGACTCGGCTTATACGAACAAGCAGACGGTCGGCGGAAGCTATGACGATGCCGGTATCGGTAATCTGGACTCGCGAACGGCTGTTCTTTGGGGAATCGAGGAAAGCAAGCGCCAGTCATTTCTTGACTTTTTTGCGAACAACTATCCGGGGGTGATAGTTCAGTTCCAGAATTTTTTAGGGGTTAATCCGCCGCCGCCCCCGCCGCCGATTACTGGCAAGACGAGGTTCGGCGTAAACGTGATTACCGGAAACGGGGACTACGCGCGTCGCGCGATTGCCGCCGGATGCACGGCAATAAGTATTATTAACAACTTCCAGCTTGCGGCAGAACTGGCGGAGAATCGGAACATCACCGTAATGGCCCGCAGATACGTGAGTTCGCTTCCGTCGCCCAGCATGAACTTGTTTGAAGGCGCTCAAAGCCCGTACGTGGTGTATTTAACACCATTGAATGAATGTGACGTAATTTGCTACGGGAGTCCGGGTGAAATCTCTAGTCGCGCCGCGTGGGACAAGGATATGTGGGCGATGATGAAGGCGGCGGGGCGAAGATATGCCGGTGGCGGGTTCTCCGTGGGAACTCCGGATTACACGCGCCAGGATATCTGCGACGCCATGCGAGCTTCCTACGCGCCGCTATACAAGTCGGGAATGGCGATAAATTACCATCTTTATTCGCCCACGGTTAATCACCAGATGGATATCTGGTATGAAATGCGCTGGCGGTTCTTATTCGAAAAGTGCGGGTTTGATCCGTCTCCCGATCTGGCGGGAGTCTATTCGGACGAGACTGGCCTTGACGAAGGCGGTGTCGGCGGGTTCCCGGCCCACGGAGTCAGCGCAACGGATGTTGGCGCATGGAGTCGGCGTTTCTTGGACGCGAGTCAGGGAAACGGCTACGGAAATCTTCTCAGAGCCGCAGTAATCTTTCAGTCCGGAAATACTTCCGACTGGAACGGATACAACATCGATTACGCGATTAACGAGATTGGCGCGGCGGCTCAGGCTCCGGTGACGCGGGAAATCTCACGGATGCGTGTCCCGGCCTACGGCCTGTCTCCGCAGGAAATCGCATGGGTTCGCAAAATCATGTCACAGTATCAGCAATAACAATGGACGGCGAAAGGGACAAGACGCTCCGCGAGTTAAAAGACATTTATAGATGCCTTCGTGGACTACGCGATGTTCAGATCACCGGAGAAAGACAGACAGCCGAAGGAATGCGCGATTGGTATACTACGCAGATAGACAAACTATCCGGGCGCTTGCAGATAATTATTCAGGCGGCTGTCTTGGTGGACAAGCTATTTGGAGGCAGATAACAATGGCAACAGCAGGGCCGAACGCGCCGGGGACGATGGTGGGCCTGCCTGACTGGTTCACCCGGCCCGAGACTGCCGCGATCCTGGCCGGCAATCCGGGCGTGTGCGTGTGGCTGACCGGCCTGAGCGGGGCGGGAAAGTCGACTGTCTCAGAGGCGTTGGCCGCGAAGTTCTTAGAGCGCGGGAAACAGGTCACAGTCCTTGACGGCGACGTAGTACGCGCCCATCTATCAAAGGGTCTTGGGTTTAGCGCAGAGGACAAGGCCACGCACATTGAACGAGTCGGATATGTCGCGTCAGAGATCACCCGGCACGGCGGGGTTGCGATCTGCGCCGTCATCAGCCCGTATCAAGACGGGCGGGCAAAGGCGCGGGGCATGGTTGAGGCAGCGGGCGGGCGGTTCATTGAAGCATATGTGAACACGCCAATAGACGTATGCGAAAGCCGAGACACGAAAGGGCTATGGGCAAAGGCAAGGGCGGGCGGGCTGGCCGACTTCGCCGGGGTGAACTCCCCATACGAAGCGCCGACTAACCCGGAAGTCATCATTGATACAGCGCAAGACTCACCGGCAAGATGTGCCGAGAAAGTTTTGCGGGCAATAGGAGGGCGGCATGGCATGGACAGCGCAGGTTGTTGAGAAGCTGAAGTCAAACGGGCAGTTGCAGGTCGTCGTTGAATACGCCAACGGCGCGACCACGTTCCGCGAGTCGCTTGTCTCGCGCAGCAAGCAGGAAGCGGAGTGGCTATCCGATGCGGTCAAGCGCAGGCTGGAAGATTTGGCCGACGTGGACACGCTGAACGACGCGATCCCCGATGGCCCGGTGACGGTTCTGCCTGACGTAACGCCAAACGCCACGCCGAAAGAAATCTATGGGCGCAAGTTCAGGCGCTTTGAGGCATGGCTGGGCCTCATGCGGCAGGGCATCGTGGCCGTGGATCGTCCCGCCTTCGTCACGCTGAAACAGTGGCTAACGGACAACTGGGACGACGCTTATCTCGACATCTTCGTGCGATGACCGTCTATCTCGTCACGTCCCTGCACCGCAGCGGGTCATCCATGATGATGCGCGGACTCATCGCGGGTGGGATGCAGGGCGTTTATGGCGAGGCTCAGAACTGGCTCAATGTCTCACACGGGAGGCCGGGGTATCAGCCGAATCCGCATGGTTTCTTTGCGATGGACGATGCAAGAGAATTTGCGCGGCCCGACTTCGCGGAGGAATACGCGGGGCGGCTGGTCAAACTCCCGCCTGGCATGGCCCTGCGTCTGCCGGTCGGCAGTTACCGGGTGGTGTTCATGCAACGCGCCCCGGCGCAAATCTTCGCAAGCATGGCTCAGGTAACGCCACACAACCTATTCGCACTAGAGCCTGCGATCTGGTTCTATGCGAAGGTGCGTGACGCGCTGATTCTAGCCTTGCAAGCGCGGGGAGCAGTAGTTGACACGGTGAAATATGCGGACGTGATGGCCTCGCCCGTGGCGGAGTTCACCAAACTTAGCGCGGCTGGCTGGCCGATCAATCCGGCACTCTCTGCGGCGGTGGTAGACCCGGCGCTTTACAGGAACGTATAGCCGTGTCAACAGCAGGGCCGAACTATCCCGGCACGATGGCCGACGAAAGTGGTATTGGGACGATTGCGTGGGCAAGCCCCGACTATGCCAAGACGAACAACGGCACTGATACATCTTTTGATGCGGGGTCTCTTACTCGCACAAGCCACTATCTAAAGGCGACAAACTTTGGTTTTACGATTCCCTCCGGGGCAACGATAAACGGCGTCTCGGTATCGGTCGAGACATGGACTAGCAATTATGGCTGGGATAAGTATTGCAGAACAAGTACTATAAAGCTGGTGAAGGGCGGTACGATTAGCGGAAGCAATCAAGGCAATGCAACTGACTGGACAGATTCCTTCCCCGGAACAGTTCTCACTTACGGCGGCGCGTCTGAGTTGTGGGGTCTCACCCTGACCGATACCGACATAAATTCGTCCACTTTCGGTGTTGCTCTATCGGCCACAATAGAAAATACCACCGGGAAGGCGACGATGATTGCATACGTGGATTACATATCAATCACCATCACCTACACGGAAGGCGCGGCGGGCGTTCCGAAACAGATGATGCACTACGCGAAGATGCGAAAGACGAGGTAGAAATGGCAAAATGGCTCAAGCAGTCCACGGCAGTCGATGTGAAAATCGGGCCGTTTATTGACGACACTGACGGAAAGACCGCAGAAACCGCGCTGACGACTGCGTATACCTCTGTCTATGTGTTCAAGAACGGATCGACCTCTGTAAACAAGAACGAAACGACCGCAATCGCGCATGATGTGATTGGGTTCTATCTTGTCAAACTTAATGCCACGGACACAAACACGCTTGGGATTCTCAAGATAGCCACGCATGTCGCCGGACATCTATCGGTATGGGACGATTTCATGGTTGTGCCGGCCAACGTCTACGACTCGCTGGTGGGCGGCTCTGACGCGCTGGACGTGTCGATGATTCAGATTCTGGGCACGGCAGTCGCCACGCCTGCAACGGCTGGCATTCTCGACGTGAACGTAAAGAACATCGACAACGACGCGGCCAGCGCAAGCGGGACGGTGACATTCCCGAACGCCACACTTGCCAGCACGACCGGCGCGGTGGGGTCTGTCACAGGCGCGGTAGGCTCGGTGACTGGAAACGTTGGGGGCAACGTGGCCGGGTCGGTCGGCTCGGTCGTGGGCCACACGGCCCAGACCGGCGACTCCTACGCTCGGCTCGGCGCGCCTGTGGGGGCGAGTGTCAGCGCGGACATCGCGGCGGTCAAGGCAGACACCGGGACGATCAACACCAACACCACGGCGGCGGCTCAGCGCGCAGCCGTTGGTCTGGCTTCCGCCAACCTCGACACACAACTGACCGCCATCGATGATCTTCTGGATACGGAAGTCGCGGCGATCAAGGCCAAAACGGACTACCTCCCCAGCGCCACGGCAGGCGCAGCCGGAGGACTGTTTATCGCGGGCGCAAATGCGGCCACCTCGGTAGACACGGCTTTCACCGCCAACATCGCGGGGTCAATGAGCGGGAATGTGGAGGGTAATGTCAACGGGAGCGTTGGCTCGGTGGTTGGGAACGTGGGCGGGAATGTAACCGGGAGCGTTGGCAGCGTGGTCGGGTTCACGCCGTCCAACATAGCGGACATCATCTCGACCCTGGGCAACCCATCCGAGCCTACGATGTCAGGAGATATTGCAGCGGCCAGGGCCGCCCTTGCGGACATCAAGGGCGCGACCTTTGACACGGCGACGGATAGCCTTGAGGCGATTCGCAACCGGGGCGACGCGGCATGGGCGACGGCCACCGGATTCTCGACGCTCGACGCGGCGGGAGTGAGGGCGGCACTCGGCATGGCGACAAACGATCTTGACGCCCAGATTGCGGCCTTGCCAACTGCGGCGGAGAACGCGGACGCGAATTGGGACGAGGCGCGGGCTGGTCATGTTGCGGCGGGTTCGTTCGGGGAGAACGTAGTTGCGGATGTAACAAAAGTGGGCGGTAACGCGGCCTCTATCAGTCCAACTCCGGGCCTTCTAAACGCCAGACTCACTGAAATCAGTGTTTCCGGGGCTGTCGCGTTAGGCGTAATTCAGAATGGAAACGTGGTGGCGGGCGTGACGAATCCGGTTGCTGTCAACTCGCTCGCTAACAATGTTGTTACATCTGCGGCGCTGGATGCAACTGCCGTTAACGAGATTGCCGACGGGCTTCTAGACCGGACGAACGGAATAGACATTGGTCTTACTCCGAGACACGCGCTGGAACTCGCTGCGGCAAGCGTCTTGCAGAAACTTACCGGCGCTGGAACTGGAACCGAGCGTGTCAGAAACTTCGCTGACACGGCTGATCTGGCTACCGTCACCGTCGATGGCGCGGGAAACAAGAGCGCAATCATCTACGACTTCTCAATCTAATGTTTAAGGCGGGAATCTACAAGGCCAAGATATACGGCGGTGATATCTATACCGGAAGTTCCGGAGAGTATGTTGCGCCTCCTGTAGATACCCGCAGATGCAGAAAGTGGTGTTCTCCGTCGCAAATAATAAGAACAACCATCAGGACGAATCGGGGAATGATGTCCAGATTTGGCTCAAGAATGTCGTCGGGTAGAATGACAAGAGTAGGGAGATAGAAATGGCGAGCATAAATTACAACTCGGTCACATACGACGCCATTACAGGCGCGATTAACTTTCTGTCTGATACGTTTCACGCGATTCTAGTTACTTCTGCGTATACACCGGACAAGGACGCGCATACAAAGCGTTCGGATATTACTAACGAGGTTGTTGGCGTTGGTTATTCCGCTGGCGGGGCAGTAGTTTCCGCTGTTCCTGCGATTGATAATTCGGGCGATTTCGTGAAGGTAACTTTCTCGAACCCATCTTGGCCTGCGTCAACGCTTGTTGCTCGCGGGCTTGTTATCTGCAAATGGCGCGGAGGTCTTGCCAGCGCCGACGAGCTTGTTTCCTACATAGATTTCGGGAGTAACATTACAAGCACGGCGGATACGTTTACTGCGACGCTATCCAATCCGCTAAAGTTCAATAACCCCTAAATAACATGCCAATCACAACAAGGGACGGAATCATTGCGGGAGTTCTTCCGCCGGAGCAAATTCTGAAAGTTGGCGCGGCGACGGTGGTCGGGCGTCACTATTCGCCGTTCTACGTTGCCGGTAGACCGGGCGCGGCTGTCGCCAACGTCGCCGGAACTGCCGGACTCGCCTTGACTTCTTATCCGGGCCAGATTCCATTTTCAAACCCGGTATCCGGAAATACATATCTGGCAAGACTTTGGGCGAATGTAAACACGCCTGGAACGCTGATTCTTTGCGACCGGCTTTGGCATAACTCCGGTCTAAGCGCAGTAAGTGCCGCGCTACAGTCTTTTACCTCAGCCGCGTGGCCCGCGCGCGATCTCGACGGTTCGACAAACGGGCGCGGGGTAATGATTGGCTTCGAAGTTTCTACTCTTATGGGCGCTGGAACTCCGACTTTTAAGTTGAACTATACAAACAGCGCTGGAACACCCGGAAGAACAATTACAACTGCGGCTCAAGTTGCGGCGATGGCGGTGGGTTCTTTTATTCCAATCGAACTTGCGGCTGGGGATGTTGGGGTGCGTCAAATTGTCGGCTGGACTCTTTCTGCCACGATGACCTCTGGCGCATATCATCTAGTCGCCTACCGCCCGATTGCTTCTGTCGATATTGCGCTGGCGAACGTTGGTCAGGCAATGAACTACTTAACTCTTGGCTTTCCTAGACTGTACGACGACACGGTTCCTTTCTTTCTCTGGCTTCCTTCGACCGCAACCGCGCCGATAATTCAGTCGCAGTTGGTTTATACGCAGGGGTAAAAAGTGGCGTCTGAGCGCCAACACCCTCTACAAGAATCATCGCTTAGAAGCGATGATTCTTGGAATTCCTTTGAAAGTCAGCTTGACGGAATAGAGCAAGAGGCGCTATTTGACGCCCCGGCTCCGTCTGGCTACGCTACTGGAAGTTTTCCAGAGATATCGCTTGAAGCAATATCAGGAAGTGCGGTTTCTCTAGAAAATAACACTGAAAGAAAGAGTCCGCTCGCGGATTCTATAAACAGTGACACGTATTGGAATTCTCCGGAAGGCCAGATAGATTCGATAGAGAGCAATTCTCTATTTGGAACTCTCGCCCCGAATCCAACAGCAACAGGGAGTTTCCCGGAAATATCTCTCACGGCGATATCCGGTAGCGCCGTTTCTATTGGCAGAAACACTGAAAGAAAGAGTCCGCTCGCGGATTCTATAAACAGTGACCCGTATTGGGATTCTCTGGAAAGCCAGATAGATTCGATAGAGACAAATGCGCTTCTACTTGAGTCAACTCCCGGATTAGCATCAGGTTCTTTTGCGGAGATTACGCTTGATGGAATCTCCGGCTCGGCAACCGGAAAAGCAACGGCTACCGGCTCGTTCTCCGAGATAAGTCTTTCCAGTCCGGACGGAGTAGCCACCGGGAAGGCATCCGCGACGGGTTCTTTTTCCGAGATAACTCTTGGTCTTGTTTCTGGCTCGGCAACCGGGAAGGCGTCCGCGACGGGTTCTTTCCCGGAAATTACCCTTGAGGAAATACAGGGTTCTGCTACCGGAAAAGCGTCTGCCGCTGGTTCTTTCCCGGAGATAACGCTATCAAGCCCTGACGGACTAGCTACCGGGAAGGCGTCTGCCACCGGTTCTTTCCCGGAGATAACCCTTGAGGCAATACAGGGTTCGGCAAGCGTAACTACTCCGGGAAATGCGACTGGTTCTTTCTCTGAAATAACAACGACGCCCGTAACCGGCTACGCAACGGGACGCGCAACTTGTTCCGGCTCGTTTCCAGAGATTACCGTCATCCCGCCAAACGCGGATATCACTCTGACGATATTCGATGTGCTTGGATGCGAGCCTGGGATGATTCCGGGCAGGTTTTTTGATAGGAGAGTAAAGAAAGCCAAGTATGAATTTATGGAATAATACGTGCTATACTTTTGCCAAGTCAACAGCCTTTCGTGGTGAAGCGCGGGCGGGAATTCCCGCCCGCGCTCTTTGTTTCAGGAGTAAATAAAATGACCATTGGTATTTCTCGCGGCGATCTTATCACCGCTTCGTCCACGCCAGATTTCGCCGTGACGGATGATCTTACCGTAGCGGACGCCGCCGACGTTGGCGGCGCTCTAACAGTTGGTGGGGATACGGAACTTTCTGGCGAACTCCTTGTCGTTGGGAACCTTACGGCTGGGGACGACTTCATCGCAAAGGGTACTGCGGCAAATGCACTAATCGAGACAAAGGCGACTGAGGATAAGATGGGATTCTTCAGGGCTACGCCTATCGTTCAGCCAACGGCCCTAACCGCGCAGTTGACTTCTATCACGCACACGGCCCCCGGAACTCCCGACTATGCTTTGCAGGACTTGGTTCAGAACACCGGGTTTGGTTTCGTCACGAAGGACGAGGGGAATACCGTCCTGTCTGTCGTGGCAAACTTGCAGGCGCGTGTTTCGGAGCTTGAGACGAAACTGGTTGCGCTCGGACTTGTGACAACGGCCTAATTCATAACATCATTGTGAGCGCGGGGAAACTCGCGCTCACAAGGCTTGTTTTATGGGATACAACTATGGATGGGTCGGAAGCGCCGTAAACGCTTGGACAGACAAAGAAGATGATGTAATTCATCTAGAGGCGATTGCGGACGATATCCAGCGAAAGACTCTCGCCATTCAAAAGGGAGCTATCCCGCATTACGGTGATCTTGACGTAATGCACGATCATTCTTTGACTATCGGTTTCTGCATCATGCGAGCCTTGCTTGACGGAAGCCGCGCCGAGATCGACGCCGGGTATATCAATCCGGAGTGGGACGCTCTGGCGGAGAAAATGGTCGGAAAGAAGTTCACCATGAGTCACGAAAGTTATATCGTGACAAAGGCTTTCCGAATCAAGATTCCAATGGGAATCGCGAAGGCCATCATGCGCGGGCCTCTACGAGAGTTTGTCCAGATAGATACTTTCAGGTTCACCGTCGCAAAGCCCGGAGCCGAAGCCAACGCGATCACGGAATTTGTGGTCGTAAAGCTCGCCGGGGAAATCGCCAGCGAACCAGAGGACAAAGAGGACGACGACGAGACAGCAAAGGCCGCAAATTAAGGCAAACTTGGCGAAATGTATTGTGATATACTTTTTGTCGCTAGGGTCGTAAAAATCGTGTTCGGTTAAGCCGCCACTTAAAAAGTGTCGGCTTTTTTTGAACATCAAGGAGATATATGGCAGGATCAGTTTTTCCGCCCGAACTCGTTCTCAGGGCCATCGCCGCTCTTGGGATGGAAGGCGGCGCTGTCGTGGTTGATGACATTCAGAAGTTGGCTGACGAAGCTAAAGCTTCCGGTGTCGTGACCAAGACCGAGGGTAACAACGATGTTATCGCCGTCGAGGGCATCGCGGGCAAGCTGCTCGAAGATATGTCCAAGACGATCACCGACCTTAGCGCGAAGGTTGATTCGCAGGAAGCTGTCATCAAGACGCAGGGTGAAACAATCACCAAGCTTCTTTCGGACTTTTCGGCCCTCACCGAAGTCGCCAAAACAAGCGAGGCGAATTTCGCCCGCGTCAGCAAGTCGATTGGCGAAGTGCGCGAGATTCTTTCTGGTTCGGTTTCTGCTCCACCTCCTGAGCCAGAAGCTCTGAACGACAAGCAGAAGGAAGTTCTGGAAAAGACCGCTCGTAGTATTGCCGCTCCAGGCAAATCCGCCAAGTACAAAGTCTCGCCTTCGGGGGCAGTTATCTATCCCCGTGAGTAACCACTAGGAGAAAGAAAATGAATCTTTTCAAGCCAGATTACCTGGGCTACGGTTCTTGGGATAAGGCGAGTCCTGATTTCGCCAAGCAGATTGCGATGAAAACCGCGAAGGCTTATCGGGCCTATGAAGCGCGGGAATACAACTACGCCCAGCGCGGCGGGCAGATTATGAAAACGGTTCGTCGAACTCCCCAGTTCGATACGAACTATTTCAAGATTTGTGACAATGATGATCCCGCCGCCAGACTTGGCGTCTGGAACACGGACGAAGATTTGATGATAAATCTTCTGCGCCCGATGACGAATCTGGACGCGGAAAAGAATATCACCTACATCGACTTCCGGGTGAATGACGGGAGCGCCGTGCGCGGCTCGGCTGACTGGTGCGCGATTCCGGTTTTCCCGGCGCGAAACAAGCTGAAGAAGTGCGTTCTGCGCTACTGCTTTGATTTCGACAAGCATTATTCGGCTTACCGCGAGCGCCTGACGCCGAATGATTTCGCGCTTAAGTGCGTCCGCGATGTTATCTACGACATGGACGGGCAGGCAATCACCAACGAGGCTGATTACCAGCAGTTTATGATGTTGTCGGATATGCGCGAAAGCATGTATCGCGAAGTTTTTGCCGGTGTTGATAACGGGACGACTTCTTTCGCAAAGGGTCTGCGCGAGTGGTTCGCGGACTTCCCCGCTGACCACACCGAGCTTGATACCGAGTGCGATTGGATGGCCCCAGTTGTTGTCGCGTCGGATACTCCCTGCGCGACGATTGGTTTGGTTCTCGAAAACCGGATGAAGTATCTCCGCGAAATTACCCGCGACATGCGCGTGCAGGGGACAGGCCGCACGATGAGCGTGAACCCGGAAGATTTCGTGATGATTCTTTCCGAGAATACCGCCGAGTGCGTGGTGAAGTGCCACGTTTGTCAGGATGTCTGCGGCAACGCGATTTCTATTCAGGCAATGAATCCTGAGCAGCTTCGCGAGTGGAAGTTTCTGTATCCGAGCTACTTGAATGGCGGGCGTTTCGGTCAGGGATATATTGTTACGCCCAACGGCGTGACGATTGATATCATCCGAAGCCGCCGGGTTCTCGACTCGGAAATGTTCTTCCTGTATCTTGGCAACGCGACTGACCCGGAAGGCGGGATTCGTTTGCTGATGAACGACTACACGCCTTACGTCAACTACATGCGGAAGGACGGTCTACTGCTGGATAACGATAACCCCACGCTCTACGGTGGTTCTGTCGTGATGTTGCAGACGACCGACCTTTGCGGTGACCGGTATGCGCGGTGGAATTGGAGCCTGTTCGACCGTCGCCCCTACATGCAGACGCACTACACGGACATTAACGTGGATTCCTGCGTGATTCAGGCGGTTGGCGTTCTCCCGGCGCTGGATACCGCGACCGGCGCGGCTTTGAACTGCGCTTAACATGAATAGTGACTTGCAATCATTCCTGATAGTGATTGCTAAGTCTATTGTTGTTAGTCTGGCGGTTTCCTTTATCGCCAGACTAACAACGAGAGAAAGAGGCCCGTTCCGGATTCTTGCGCTATGGCGGGAATTGATTGACAGGCTTCTTAATCTCGGTAGGCTTGGCCGAGAGCTTCACGAACTTCTTTCGTGTCCTTTCTGTCTGTCGGTATGGCTTTCCGCAATCGGCGCTTTGATTGTGTGGAACCTGTGGGTGTTTCCGTGTTCGGTCATGCTGGCTTGGATTTGGCTGGAAGTTTCCATGACGCCATCCATGCCGGATGACAAGGAATAACATGGTTGTTACCATTCAGGACTTCGCGCTCGAAATGGGAATGAACCCGAATCACATTGTCGGGCTTCCAGTCACGGGCGATACTTCCTGCGGTGACCTGACCTGCGCCCAGATAAACAAGATGGTTGCCGATATTGCATGGGCTGAATCAACCATTGATTCTGCTTTGCGAAAACACGGGCTGTCTCTTTACTATCGGCAGGAAACTCTTTCGAGCGACGCGCCTTATCTCTGGAAGAAAGGCTTGATGGTTCCCGGAAAGCTCGTGACTCTTGTAAAAACAGCAAGTGTTGGCGTAGTGGGCGAAATTGCCACAATATCAATCGGGATAACAGACGAAGAATTTGACCCGGATTGCGATAGCGTCGTTCAGGTAATCTTTAACGAGACTTGCGCTGGCTTGTGTCCAAAGAAACTTCAACCGAAGTGGCGTGAATTAAATCAGCCGGTTCAGGAGGAAAGCGGGTTTTCAA
>Ga0209477_1000961_pt1 | contig 17780 bp, 14 predicted proteins | sample KloWWTupernatant_FD_187180 | JGI IMG/M metagenome (GOLD analysis project Ga0209477, IMG submission 187180) | Active sludge microbial communities from Klosterneuburg, Austria, studying microevolution and ecology of nitrifiers - Klosterneuburg... | ecosystem: Engineered > WWTP > Aerobic digester >... | reverse complement strand
CCAGCGCCAAAAGGTTCTCGCCCTCGACAGGGGCGCGGATGATTACCTGACCAAGCCCTTTGGCGTCGATGAGCTCATGGCCCGCCTGCGGGTGGCGTTGCGGCATGGCGCGCAGATGAGCAAGACCGCCGATCCCATTGTCAGGGGCGGGGAGATCGAAATAGACCTGGCCCGCCGGATCGTTACCCGCCAGGGGGATGAGGTCCGGCTGACCGCGACCGAGTTCAAACTCCTGGCCCATCTCGCCCGGAATGCGGATCGCGTGCTCACCCATCGCGCCATCCTCAATGAGGTGTGGGGGATGGAGTACGTGGACCAGGTCGAGTATCTGCGGGTCTACGTGCGGCAATTGCGGGCAAAACTGGAGACTGATCCGCATCGGCCGGTGATGCTGTTGACCGAGCCGGGCGTGGGTTATCGGTTTGTCGCGCAGTAGAAGTCATCCCAGAAAAACATTCAGCGAGATCACACTCCCCGCGCTTCGCGCGGGGAGTGTGATCTCGCTGAATGTTTTTCTGGGGGCATTTTCATTTATCTTTTCCTTATGGATTCAGGTGCATTGCCCACCCCCGCCCATATGTCCAGGCCTTAGTCTGTAGTTGCAGCCCGGACCTACTGACAGAACCCGATATCGTCTCCGGAATCGGTCTTGTTGGCGGTTCTCAGGCATGGCAATGACTTATGAACCAGACAAAGATCATGGACAACCCGCCGGTTGTGTGGCATGAAAGCGGGCGGGCGGGAGCGGCCATCCACCGGTTGCTCGTTCTCCTGCCCAACTGCGAGTTCCAGGAAGCCACGCTGGCAAACGTGCTGTGGAGCATCGTCTCGCGCAACGGCGCAACGGTACGGCTCCTGGCAGCAGTCGACGATTGGTCTGACGAGGCGCGCATCCGGATGCGCGTGGCGTTGCTCGCCGCGATGCTGCGCGAGTCCGGCCTCGAGGCGGAGGTGGAGTTCGTCACCGGAACCGACTGGATCGAGACGGTTCTGGACCGTTGGACTCCCGGCGATGTGATCGTCTCGCATGCCGAGCAAACCCTGCCATCCCCGGCAGCAGCGCGAACACTCGCGCGCATTCCGCTGAGCCAGGCCTTTGTCGGGCTGGGTAAACCAGTCTGCGAATTGAGGGGCGTGGCGCTCCCGGCCGAGCGCAGCGTCGCGCGCACGCTGGTGACCTGGATTCTGCCCGCGCTCGTCATTGTGGGAGCGTTCATCGCTCAGGCCTTGTTTCTGCGCCTGGCCCACGAATGGGCCATCTGGGCGCGTCAGGCGGCGTTCATCGCTTCCTCCGCGCTCGAAGTCGCGCTCATCGCGGTGCTTGCCCGGCCGCGCAGCGCGCGATAGCCATCATCAAACACGCGCCGCGCGCCAGCCCGGCTTTCTTTTTCGGAGCACCCCCCTGTGGATATCAGCACACGTGTCATTAAGCGGATTCTGATCGGCCGCCCGCTGGCGACCGATGAAGCGCCGCATCAGACCATCAGCAAGACGGTTGGTCTGGCGGTCTTTGCCAGCGACGCCCTGTCATCGGTGGCGTATGCGCCTGGCGAGATTCTGCTGGTGTTGCTGGCGGGCGGCCTCTTGTCAACCTGGATCGCCCTGCCCATCGCGGTCGCCATCACCGTCATGCTGGTGATCCTGACAGTGTCGTATCGCCAAACGATCTTCGCGTATCCAAGCGGAGGCGGGGCCTACATCGTCGCCCGCGACAACATCGGCGAGGCGCCCGCCCAGGTGGCCGGAGCCGCCCTGCTGACCGACTACATCCTGACCGTGGCGGTAAGCATCACCAGCGGCTGGGAGAACGTGGCGGCGACATTTCCCGCGATCCGGCCCTATCAGACCGCCCTGTCAGCAGCCACGATCGTCTTTATGACCATCATCAATCTGCGCGGGGTCAAGGAATCGGGTCGCCTTTTCGCCGCGCCCACCTATTTCTTTATCGGCATGCTATTTGTGACGATGGTGACCGCAGCATTCCGCTACGCCAGCGGGTCGCTGCCCGTCATACAGCACGCGGCGGAGACCATGGAAGCGCTGCGAAACTCGGCCCAAAGCCTGAGCCTGTTGCTGGTGCTGCGCGCCTTCAGCAGCGGTTGCACCGCCCTCACCGGCGTCGAGGCGATCTCAAATGGCATCCAGGCTTTCAAGGAACCCAAGAGCCGGAACGCCGCGACGACGATGCTGGCCATGAGCGCCCTGATCGCCGTCAACTTCATCGGGATCGTATTCTTCGCCGGCAAGATGAACGTGCTGCCCCAGTTTGAGGTCCTCGCAGACGGGCACATCATCGGCGACTCGGCGGTTCTGCCGTATATGACCCAGGCCCTTTTTGGAGGCGAAAGCATCTTCCACTGGATGCTGGTTGTCGCGACGATGCTCATCCTGATGATGGCCGCCAACACAAGCTACGCCGACTTCCCGCGCCTGTCGTCGCTGCTTGCCGGCGATGGCTTTCTGCCCCGCCAGCTCACCTTCAAGGGCAGCCGCCTGACGTTTTCGTGGGGGATCGTCGGCCTCGCCCTGGCCTCAATCGCCCTGGTGATCATCTTCCAGGGCAGCACATCGGCGCTGATTCCGTTGTACGCCATCGGCGTGTTTCTGAGCTTCGCCATCTCTCAGGCAGGGATGGTCGTGCGCTGGCGAAAAACATCAACGCTCAAGCCCGGCGAAGAGCGCCAGGAAGAGCACAGCCTCCTGCGCTACGACAAGCACTGGCGGATCAAAATGGCCATCAACGCGGTGGGCGCTGTCATGGCCTTCATCGTCATGATCGTGTTCGCGGTGACCAAGTTCGCCCAGGGCGCTTGGATCACGGTGATCCTGATTCCGACCCTGGTGCTGATCTTCTTTCGCATCCACCACCACTACAAGGGGGTCGCCCTCGCGCTCAGCCTTTCCGACCGAAAATTGCGCCCGCACCGGCACGACATGCTGACAATCGTCATGGTCGACGATGTCCACGTCGGGACCGTCCAAATGGTTGATTTCGCCATGTCGGAAGGCAATCCCTGGATGGCGGTTCATTTCGACGACAATCCCATCAAGACCGCGAAGATCAAGTCGAAGTGGAACGAGCGCATGTCCGACAGCGGCCACGACCTGACCCTGGTGCCTTGCCCATACCGCAACTTGTCGGAGACGGCCGTTGAGTTTGTCCAGAGCAAGCTGGCTCAACACCCCGATCGCTTCGTCCACGTCGTCATGGGCCAATTGGTGATGGACACCTGGGGGGCCCAGGCGCTGCACGCCAACACGAACGTGTCGTTCTATCTCGCCCTGCAGAGTATGGAGCGGGTGGCCATCACCAATGTGACTTATCAGATTCACAAGCCCGAACCGGAGCCGGATGCGCCGCTGGTCGCTGTGCCGGCGGTGCCCGTCGCGGCCGCGACGGCAGCCGCAATTCCAACACAAGCTGCGCCAGCTGGCGCCACAGGTCCGTGACCGAGCTTCGCAACAGATGTTTTCACGGAAGTGATATCCCCCGCCCCGGCGTACGCCGGAACCGCGGATCGAAACCTTGCGGGTCTTGAAGACCCGCAAGGTTTTTTTTCACACTCTTGATGTTTTCTTGACCTCTGCCGCGCTTTTCCTGACGCGGCATTGACGCGTCTTGCCTTAGTGTTCTCTGTGCGCGCCGACGCGCGCAGGAGAACAACATGGATGTCGTCTTATTGGTCGTGACAGGCGTCTTCTTCGCCCTCACCTGGGGGCTGGTGCGCTTCGCCGAGAACGAGCAGCGGCGCGCGGGAGGACGGTGATGGACGGGCTGTACGCGCTGGCGGGCCTCATCGCCCTGGCGCTGCTGGCGTATTTGATTGCCGCGCTCATGCGGCCGGAGGCATTCTGACATGACTGCCAACGGTTTGCTTCAGATCGCGCTGTTTCTGGCTCTCTTGCTCGCGCTTGTGAAGCCGCTTGGGGCGTACATGGCGCACGTCTACGAGGGCCGGGTCCGCTTCCTGGCGCCGGTCGAGCGCCTGTTCTACCGGCTGATGGGCGTGGATCCAGCCGCCCCGATGACGTGGAAGACCTACGCCGCGGCCATGCTGCTGTTCAACCTGCTCGGGCTGTTCGTCGTCTATGCGCTTCAGCGCGCGCAAGCGCTCCTCCCGCTGAATCCGCAGCAGTTGGGCGCGGTCGGGCCCGAGCTGGCCTGGAACACCGCGGTGAGCTTTGCCACCAACACCAACTGGCAGAGCTACAGCGGCGAGGTCACCTTGAGCGCCTTCACCCAGATGCTCGGCCTGACCGTGCAGAACTTTGTCAGCGCGGCGTCGGGCATGGCCGTGTTGATCGCGCTGGTGCGGGGTCTGCGCGGGCGCCAGACCAGCGATCTTGGCAATTTCTGGACTGACCTTACCCGGGGTGTGCTCTACATCCTGCTTCCGCTGTCGTTGGTCCTGGCCCTGGCCCTTGTCTCGCAGGGCGTGGTGCAGTCCTTTGCCCCGGCGGCGCGCGTGCCGCTGCTGCAGGCAGCGACCGGCGCCAACGGGGCCGCCCTCACCGAGCAGGTTTTGCCGTTGGGTCCCGCCGCATCACAAATCGCCATCAAGCAGCTCGGCACCAATGGCGGCGGCTACGTCAACGTCAACAGCGCGCACCCGTTTGAGAACCCGACACCCCTGTCCAATCTACTGGAGGTCCTGGCCATCCTGGCCATCGCCGCGGCGCTGTGCTATACGTTTGGCAAGATGATCGGCGACACGCGCCAGGGCTGGGCGGTGCTGGCGGCGATGACGATCATCTTTGTGCCCCTTGTGCTCGTGACATTTGCGGCTGAGCAGGCCGGCACGCCCATGCTGACCGCGCTTGGCGTCGCGCCGGGCGGCGGCAACATGGAGGGCAAGGAAGTCCGGATCGGGATCGCCAGCGGCGCGCTGTGGGCGGCGGCCACGACCGCGGCCTCGAACGGCTCGGTCAACAGCATGCACGACAGTTTCACCCCGATCGGCGGGATGGTCCCAATGTGGCTGATCCAATTGGGCGAGGTGATCTATGGGGGCGTGGGTTCCGGCCTGTATGGCATGCTGGTCTTCGCCATCATCGCCGTTTTTGTGGCCGGGCTGATGGTGGGCCGCACGCCGGAGTATCTGGGCAAGAAGATCGAGGCCTTCGAGATCAAGATGGCGTCGCTTGTCATCCTGATCCCGCCGGTGCTGGTCCTGCTCGGCACCGCCGTGGCGGTGCTGGTGCCTGAAGGCCTGTCGTCCATCTACAACACGTCCCCGGCGGCGCATGGATTCAGCGAGGTGCTGTATGCCTTCTCGTCGGCCAGCAACAACAACGGCAGCGCCTTCGCCGGCCTGAACGCCAACACGCCGTTCTACAACATCGCGCTCGGCATCGTCATGCTGTTTGGGCGCTTCGGGCTCGCCGTGCCCGTGCTGGCCATCGCCGGCAGCATGGCCGCGAAGAAGGTCACGCCCGCGGGCGCGGGCACCCTGCCCACCCACACACCGCTGTTTATCGTTATGCTGGTTTCGGTCGTCGTCATCGTCGGCGCCCTGACCTTCATCCCGGCGCTCGCGCTGGGCCCCGTGGTGGAGGCTTTGATTCCATGAATACGCAAACCCGCCCGCTGTTCGATCCGGCCATTGTGCGCAGCGCGCTCCTTGACGCGGTCAAGAAGCTGAACCCGCGCCTGCAAGTCCGCAATCCGGTCATGTTCGTTGTGCTGATTGGCGCGGCGCTCACCCTGGGGTTGGGTTTGCTTGCGCTGACCGGCGGCCTGGCCGGCGAGGCGCCGGCCTTCATCTTCGCCATCAGCGCCTGGCTGTGGTTCACCGTGTTGTTCGCGAACTTCGCCGAGGCGATGGCCGAGGGGCGAGGCAAGGCCCAGGCCGCGACGTTGAAGAAGGCCCGCCAGGACACCCTGGCGAAGAAAGTGCAGAGCGGGACCGGACCCGATGCCCGAACACTGCCCGTAAGCGCAGCCACCCTGCGCAAGGGCGATGTGGTCCTGGTCGCGGCCGGGGATGTGATCCCGGTCGATGGCGAGGCAATCGAGGGCGTGGCCTCGGTCGACGAGAGCGCCATCACCGGCGAAAGCGCGCCAGTCATCCGCGAAAGCGGCGGCGATCGAAGCTCGGTCACCGGCGGGACGCGCGTGCTCAGCGACTGGCTGATCATCCGCATCACCGCCAACCCGGGCGAGACCTTTCTCGACCGCATGATCGCCATGGTGGAGGGCGCCAAACGCCAGAAGACGCCCAACGAAATCGCCTTGAACATCCTGCTCGCGGCGCTCACCATCATCTTTCTGCTGGCCTGCGCCACCCTGCTTCCTTTCTCGCTGTATGCCGTGCGCGCCAGTGGCGCGGGCACGCCGATCACCTTGACCGTGGTGATCGCCCTGCTGGTGTGTCTGATCCCAACCACGATCGGCGGGTTGCTGAGCGCGATCGGCATCGCGGGCATGGACCGCATGATCCAGGCCAATGTCATCGCCATGAGCGGGCGGGCGGTGGAGGCGGCCGGGGATGTCGACGTGCTGCTGCTGGACAAGACCGGCACGATTACGCTCGGCAATCGCCAGGCGGCCGAATTCCGGCCCGCCGATGGCGTCACCCCCGAGCACCTCGCCGATGTGGCGCAATTGGCCTCGCTGGCCGACGAAACGCCGGAAGGGCGCAGCATCGTCGTTCTGGCCAAGGAGAAATACGGCCTGCGCGGGCGCGACATTCATGGCCTGGGGGCCCAGTTTGTGCCCTTCACCGCCCAAACCCGGATGAGCGGGGTCAACTTCGAGGGGCGGGAGGTCCGCAAGGGCGCGGCCGAGGCAATCCGAAACTACGTCGAGAGCAAAGGCGGCATCCTGCCCAAGACGGTCGAGAAGGATGTCCAGGAGATCAGCCGGGCCGGTGGCACACCCCTGGTGGTCGCCGACGGCGCCAAAGTCGTGGGCACGATCTATCTCAAGGACATCGTCAAGGGTGGGATGAAGGAGCGCTTCGCCCAATTGCGGCGGATGGGAATCAAGACCGTGATGATCACCGGCGACAACCCGCTCACCGCCGCCGCCATCGCCGCCGAGGCCGGCGTCGACGACTTCCTGGCCCAGGCCACGCCCGAGGCCAAGCTCAAGCTCATTCGCGAACACCAGGCCGGCGGACGACTCGTGGCGATGACCGGCGACGGCACAAACGACGCGCCCGCCCTGGCCCAGGCCGATGTGGCGGTCGCCATGAACTCCGGCACCCAGGCAGCCAAGGAAGCGGGGAATATGGTCGATCTGGACTCGAACCCGACCAAGTTGATCGAGATCGTCGAGATCGGCAAGCAACTCCTGATGACGCGCGGAGCGTTGACGACCTTCAGCATCGCCAACGATGTGGCGAAGTATTTCGCCATCATCCCGGCCGCGTTTGCGAGCACCTACCCGCAACTGGCCGCGCTGAATGTGATGGGCCTGACATCGCCCCAGAGCGCCATCATCTCGGCAGTGATCTTCAACGCGTTGATCATCATTGTCCTGATTCCGCTGGCGCTGCGCGGCGTGCGCTACAGGCCGGTGGGCGCCGCAACGGTCCTGCGCGACCACCTGCTGATCTACGGCGTGGGCGGACTGATCGTGCCGTTCATCGGCATCAAAGTGATCGATGTGCTTCTGACGGCGTTTGGTTTGGCTGGCGGATGATGGTTTTTTATGGAAGCGGTATGGGCCGGCTTCGCCGGCCCATACCGCTTCCATAACAGTGAGGTCGAAATGAAGACAATGATTCGAGCGGCGGTGATGTCGCTATTCTGTATGACGCTCATCACGGGCGTAATCTATCCGTTGGTGGTGACTGGAATCGCGCAGGTGATCTTTCCCGCCCAGGCCAACGGCAGTCTGATTACCCAGAATGGCGCGCCCGTTGGCAGCGCGCTGATCGGCCAGGCATTTGACGATCCGAAATACTTCTGGGGCCGGCTGAGCGCCACCGGGCCCGTGCCCTATACGGCATTCAACCCGGACACCCTGACGGGGTCAAGCGGCAGCAACCTCGGGCCGTTCAGTCCGGCCCTCAAGGCCGCGGCTTTGACCCGGCTTGAGGCCCTACGAAATGCCGATCCGGGCAACGCGGCGCCTGTGCCGGTCGATCTCGTGACCTCCAGCGCGAGCGGGCTTGATCCGCAGATCTCGCCCGAGGCGGCCGCCTATCAAGTGGCGCGCGTGGCGCGGGCGCGCGGCCTCAATGCCAGCCAGGTCGCGGAACTCGTGCGGCAGTACACTGAGGGCAGAACGTTGGGACTGCTGGGTGAACCGCGGGTCAACGTGCTGCGCTTGAACCTGGCCCTGGACGGGCTCCGATGAGATGACACTTCAGGACGAACGGCCGGATCCGGAAGCGTTGCTGGCAATCGCCAACGCCGAGGCGGCGGCGGATGCGCTCGGCAGCGACGGTCAGCCGCGTCGCCGCCCAGGACGGCTCAAAATCTTCCTGGGCATGTGCGCAGGGGTGGGCAAGACCTACACCATGTTGCAGGACGCCCGCGCGCGGAGCGCGGAGGGCGTCGACGTGCTCATCGGCTACGTCGAGACGCACGGTCGTCCTGACACGGAAGCGCTTCTGGAGGGTCTGCAGAGCCTGCCCCGCAAACAGGCGCCCTACCGCGGCGTCATCGTGCGCGAGTTCGACCTCGATGCCGCCTTGGCGCGCCTGCCCGCGCTGATTGTCGTCGATGAATTGCCGCACAGCAATGCGCCGGGATCGCGCCACCCCAAGCGTTACCAGGACGTGCTCGAATTGCTGGAGGCCGGCATCGACGTCCACACCGCCCTGAACGTGCAGCATCTCGAAAGCCGGGCCGACGCGGTGGCCCAGATCACGGGCGTCCCGGTGCGCGAGACCGTGCCCGACACGATCCTGGAACGCGCCGACGAGATCGAACTCATCGATCTCTCGCCAGATGAGCTGTTGAAACGCCTGGCCGAAGGCAAGGTCTACCTGGGCGAGGGTCGCGCCTCCGCGGCGGCCAATTCATTCTTTCGCAAGGGTAATCTGAACGCGCTGCGCGAGATGGCGCTGCGCGTCACGGCCGAGCGGGTCGACAAGCAGATGCGCGACTACATGCGGGCCAAGCGCATCAGCGGACCGTGGAAATCGACCGACCGGCTGATGGTGGCGGTCAATGACAGCGCCCTGAGCGAACGGCTTGTCCGGCACGCCCGGCGCCTGGCCTACACCCTTGACGCGCCCTGGCTGGCCGTGCACGTGGAGACGGCGGCCGCCCGCGGCGAGCGCGAGCGCGGCGGGGTCGAGCGCAATTTGGCCCTGGCCCGCGAGCTGGGCGCGGAAGTCGTCAGCACCACCGATGACGATATTGCGCGCGGTCTGTTGCGCGTGGCGCAACAGCACAACGTATCGCAGATCGTCGTGGGCCGGCCGCGCGAGTCGGCCCTGCGCCGTTTTCTGGGCGGCGGCACTTTGGTCGCGCGGCTGATCGACTTGAGCAGCAAGATCGACGTGCATGTCGTTGGCGGCGAAGACCTCGGCCATGCCCCAACCCCGCGCCCGATCGTCCAGTTTCACTCGACGCCGGCGGCCTATACCCAGGCCCTGGGCATCATGCTTCTGGTCGTGATGATTGGGTTTGGCGTGTTCGTTGGACTCGATCTGGATTACCAGGTCATGGGGCTTGTGTTCCTGTTCACCGTTCTTTTGCTGTCGCTGCGCTTCGCGCGCGGGCCGGTGCTGGCGGCCACGGCCTTGAGCGCGCTGGGGCTCGACCTGCTCTTCATCCAACCCTATCTGTCCCTGTCGATCCAACAACTCAGCGACTTTGTGCTGTTCGGGCTGTATTTCGGGATCGCCGTGGTGGTGGGCGTGCTCACCACTCGCCTGCGCAACACGGCCCTGCTACTCCGCCAGCGCGAGGCCCAGGTGGTGGCGTCCTTCGAGTTCGCCAGCGACATGTCGGGGGCGGTGAAACTTGAGGATGTGTGCCGGGTCGCCACCGAGCGGTTGAGCGCGCTCTTCGATGCGCCAGTGCAGATCCTGCTTCCGGACATCAATCGACAGCTGCATGTCGCGCTGGGCCAGGCCGGGCCGGCCGCCGGCGCGCTGGCCGAAGACCGCGAGCTTGGCGTCGCCACCTGGGCGTTCGAGCATGCGCGCCCGGCTGGAAAACAAACGGACACCCTGCCCACTGCCATCGCCCAGCACATGCCCATGCTCACCTCAAACGGCGCGGTGGGCGTGATCAGCATTGGCCTGAAGGACAGGCTGAGCACGCAGCAAGCCGATTTGCTGCGCGCGCTGGTAAGCCAGGCGGCGCTCGCGGTGGAGCGCGAGCAACTGGACGAAGCGTCAAAGCAGCGCAGCGTGATCGAGGAGGCCGAGCGGCTTTCAAAGACCCTGCTCAGTCTGATTTCGCATGAACTGCGCACCCCCATCACGGCCATCACCGGCGCCGCCAGCAGCCTGACCGAGCCCGACGTCGATGGCGATCCCGCCGCGCGTCTGGCATTGCACGAGAGCATCCAGTCGTCGGCGGCGCGGCTCAATCAACTGATCGAAAACCTGCTCGACATGACCCGCCTGGAGAGCGGCACACTCAAGCTCAACGCCGATTGGACAGATGTGTCCGACTTGATCCGGACTGTGCGTGAACGGGTGGCGGGCGACCTGGCCGAGCACGAGTTCATCGTCGATCTGGAACCTGGGCTACCCCTGGTGCGGATGGACGTTGTCCTGATGGAACAGGTGCTCAACAACCTGCTGCGCAACGCGGCGCTCTACACACCAAAGGGCACCCGGGTTCGGTTGCGCGCGCAACGCGAAGGCGACGAGTTGGTCCTGGCGGTAATGGATCGCGGGCCCGGAATTCCAATCGAGGAACTGCCGCGCGCGTTCGAGAAGTTCCGCCGCGGCGAGGCGGGCGCCTCCACCGGCCTGGGGCTGGGGCTGTCGATCTGCAAGGGCCTGGTCGAGGCGCACCGGGGCAGCATCGCGGCGGACAATCGGAGCGGCGGCGGCTTGCGGGTGGTGATTCGGCTGCCGATTGACCCGATGCCCAAAGTCCCGGAGGGCAGAGATGAGTGAGGCCCCTCCCCGGCCGATCGCCCTCGTCATCGACGACGAGCTTGAAATCCGGCGCTTCCTGCGAGTCAGCCTGAACGCCAACGGCTATGACGTCCACGAGGTCGCCACCGGCGCGGATGGGGTGACCCAGGCCGCGATGCTCCGTCCAGAAATCATCATTCTCGACATCGGGCTGCCCGACATCAGCGGCCTCGAGGTGCTGCTCCGCCTCCGGGAGTGGAGCCGGGTGCCCGTCATCGCGCTGTCGGCCCGCCACGGCGAGTCCGACAAGATCGCCATGCTGGATGCGGGCGCCAACGACTACCTCACCAAGCCGTTCAGCGTGGGCGAGCTCATGGCCCGCATCCGGGCGGCCCGGCGCGTGACGCTTCCGGCGTCCGAGGCAAGCAGCGCGCAGGTGGGCGCGCTGCGGATCGACTTCGCCGCGCGGGCAGTCACCCTGAACGAGACGCCGATCAAGCTGACCAAGACCGAGTACGCCCTGTTGCGGATGCTGGCCGAGAACCTGGGCAAGGTCCTCACCCACCGCCAGTTGCTCCGGGGGATATGGGGTCCGGAGTACGAGCGGGAGACCCACTACCTGCGAGTGTACGTTGGGCAGTTGCGCAAGAAGATCGAGGCCGACCCGGACAACCCGCGCTATCTTGTGACTGAGTCGGGCGTTGGTTACCGCCTGCGAGGGGAGTAACTGTGCCGAAGTTGATATTCCCCCGCTCCGCGGGGGAATATCAACTTCGGCTCAATCAACCCTCTTCACGCCAGTACTTCGACCCGTTGGACGTACGGCGCAGGGCGCTCTCCTCGATCAGCGCCCGGCGCAGGGTGACCGCGTCAATCCCAAAGCGCCCCTGATCCGGCGCGATCCAGCCCGCGATCAGGGCGGTGATCTCGCGTTCGGTGTACTCCCGCCCCGGCGCGATCTTGCCGATCAGGTAGTCCAGGACACGCTTCTGCTCGGCCCGTTTGGTGGAAAAGTGGGTGACCCGCCCAGCCTCGTCGAGAAAAGCGCGCGCCTCGGGCGGATGGGCGGCCATCGCCGTGGCCCGATCCGTCTCGGCCAGGCTGGCTCGGGCATTGGCGGGCTCAAGCACCGTATTGAGTTTATATAACACGGCCCGCAACCCGCCCGGGTTGAGGCGATACAGTTTGTTGGCATCGCCGGCCCGGCGTTCTCCGACCAGCCCCGCGCCCACAAGCTGCTTCAGATGGCGCGAGACGTTGGGCTGGCTGACCCCCACCCCGGCAATGAGATCCTGTCCGCGCGCTTCGCCACGCGCGGCGAGCGCCTCGAGCAGGCGCAGACGGGTGTCATCGGCCAATGCGCTGAGCGGGCCGAGCACCTCGGCCCGGCGCACCGGCGCCTGGCGCAGCATGGCCGGATCGAAGCGGGAGAAGACATGGGCGACGCCGGGCTCGCCGAGCCTGGAAACCTCAAGCGGCGCGTGCGGCGAGAGCACAAAGACGACGGTCTGCGCGTCGCCGAGGGCGGCGAGAACCCAGTCGGGCAGATCGCGCCTGAGCACCGCCCGGGCGATCTGGGCGGCCGTGCCGCGCAGCCCGGCATGTTCGCGGGCGAGGGCGTCATGGGCGATCCGCAGGAGCGGGCCGACCCGCGCCCACTCGACCGCCAGATGCGCCGTCCACAGCCCGCTGATGTGATCGACGAGAAAGGCCCGCAGCGCGGCGGCGTCCGCGGCCAGCGGTGCCGCCCCCCGGGCAACATCCGAGTCGAGATCCGCGGGAATCTCGCGCGAGCGATCACGCAGCATCGACGGGTGGGTGTGCTGAAGCGCCTCCAGCCAGGCCGGCATATCCGGCGCATCCTTGACCGCCAGCAGCGCGCCGCCGAAGCGCTCAAAGGCAATCCGGTTGTTCAGGCGCTGCTCCGGGCTGAGCCGGGCGGCGGCGCTGGCCACCCATGGGTCGGGCTCGCCGGCTTCCGGAGCTGGCGGGGAGGTCAACAGCGACAGGCTGAGCAGCGCGCTTCGGACGGGCACGTCGGCGAAGGCGGCCGTGGCCAAGGGGGGCCGGACAGAAAGGGTGAGCGAGGTCATGGTCTGTTATCCTATTATGCGTAAATACGCATAATAGGATAACAGAACACTGGGAGGCTGTCAAGGGTTGCGCGTGGAGTAGGGGCGGGTCGCGACCCGCCCCTACTCCACGCGCAACCCCGCCACCCAGGCCAACACGTTGTCAAACGCCTGTCCGAAATACAGCGCGTAGCTGTCTCGCTCGACATAGCCCAGATGCGGGGTGCACAGGGCATTCTCCAGGGCGAGCAGTGGGTGCGCGGCGCCAAGCACAGGCTCGTCCTCGTAGACATCCACCGCCGCGAAGCCCGGCCGGCCCGCCTTCAGGGCGGCGGCCAGCGCCCCCGGCGCGATCAACTCGGCCCGGCTGGTGTTGACCAGGATCGCCTCAGGCTTCATCAACGCCAGATGGGCGGCCGTGACCAGGCCGCGAGTGTCAGGCGTCAATTTGACATGCAGTGACAGCGCATCCGAACGGGCCAGCAGCTCCTCGGGGCTGGCCGCGGTCTCGAACCCATCCGCCTGCGCCCGGGCCAGCGAGCCCGCACGTCCCCAGGCCAGGACCGTCATCCCAAACGCGCGCCCATACCCGGCCACCACCTGGCCGATCTTGCCGTAGCCCCAGATCCCCAGTGTCCTCCCACGCAGGCCAATGCCCAACGTCGACTGCCAGCCACCGGCCTTCAAGCCCGCAACTTCGCGCGGGATGCGCCGGGCCGCGGCCAGCAGCAGCGCCCAGGTCAACTCGGCCGGAGCATACGGCGAGCCCGTCCCGGTCTCCACCGTGATGCCGCGCCGGGCGCAGGCCACCAGGTCAATGTGGGCGGCACCCTTGCCGGTCTGGCTGATCATGCGCAATCGCGGCAATCGAGCGAGCAGCGCGTCGCTGATGACGGTGCGTTCGCGGATGAGGACGAGCACTTCCGCCGGGGCCAGCCGGGCGGCCAACGCATCGAGATCCTTGACCGTGTCGGTGTAGATCGTGACCGTGTGCCCGGCGAGCTTCGAAAAGCAGGCCAGCTGCCGAACAACGCCCTGGTAATCATCCGGAATTGCGATTTCCATTCTAACGGACATTCCTCACCCCAATTCTGTTAAATCGGCGCGAATCTGCGTAATCTGCGGACAAATACCCCAGAAAGTCCGTGTTGTTCCAAGGACGGCCGCCGCTTCTTCACGGAATCTATCCGCAGATTACGCCGATTCACGCCGATTTCCTTTTCTCGAGATGGGCCCGAGTAGTTTCTCCTGCATGCTGAATTCGCTTTACCCGCCCAGGATCGTCGCGCCGCCGTCGACGCGCAACACTTCGCCCGTGATGAAGGAGGCATCATCGGAGGCGAGAAACACCACCGCCGCCGCGACTTCCTCGGGCTCGCCAAAGCGTCCCAGCGCATGCATCTCGTTCCAACTGGCCTTCAGCGCTTCAGGGTCCTTCACCGACGCGAAAACGCGCGTATTCATCGGGGTCATGATCGTCCCCGGCGCGATCGCGTTGACCCGAATCTTGTAGGGCGCGTAGTCAACCGCGGCCTGCTGGGTGAGGGCGTTGATGCCTCCCTTGGAGGCCGCATAGCCCGACCAACCCTTGAAACCCAACAGCGATTGGACTGAGCTGATGCTGATGATCGATCCGCCGCCGGCGGCGATCATGCGCGGGATGGCGTACTTCATCCCCCGCCACACGCTTGTCAGGTTCAGATCCAGGACGCGGTGCCAGGTCGCTTCATCCATCTCGGTCACACTGCCGGCGATGGCCTGGGCGGCATTGTTGACCAGGATGTTCAGCCCGCCAAAGCGCTCGACGGCCAGCGCGACCGCGGCCGCCACATCGGCGGTGACCGACACGTCGGCGTGGCAATACGCCGCGGCGCCGCCCAACGCAATGATCTCCGCCACGACGGCGGCACCCGCCGCGTCATCAATGTCGGCGACGACCACGGCCGCCCCCTCGCGCGCCAGCGCGAGCGCCGTCGCCCGGCCAATGCCCATCGCGGCGCCGGTGACCAGCGCGGTCCGACCTGTCAGCTTTGCCATGTGGAACCCTCCCGGTGGAATTGAGGCGCGACACCTCCGGCTTCGCCGGAGGTGTCGCGCCTCAGCGTGATTTTGGCCCCGCTATTTCGCGAGCGCCGCCATGCGCTGGGCGGGCGAGACGGCGTGGGTGGCCACAATCCCGCGGCACTCATCGATCAACGCCTGCAGTTCGCCGGGATACTGATAGCGCTCCATCAGCCGCGGCACCCACTTCTGCCCAAAGCGCACATGCATGGTTTCGTCCATGATGTCGTACATGATCGACTGGGCGGACTCGGTATCGTTCAGCGCCACGTAACGCTGGTAGCTGCTGTGTTTGAGTTTGAACGAATCGGCCTCGATGATGTAGGTCAGGGCGCAGTAACGGATCAGCGGATTGAACAACTGACGCCAGCCATAGCTGCCGACCGAGCACGGAAAATCGGTGACGGTATGGCCGAGCTGGCCCAGGCGCGTCTCGCCCAGCTCGACATGCCGGACCTCGTCCCAGCAGTGGCGGGCGATGTCGAAGTAGAACTCCCACTCCATCCCCTTGGCCTCCCACATCACCGTCGCGAGCGTCTCGGCGGCCTGCATTTCCTGGGTGTAATTCGAGAACTGCCAGAGCAGCCAGCCCATGTTGTCCGCCTCATCCGGGATGGGGGCGCCGGTTACCTGGATGGTGAAGCGCTCGTCGCGCCGGGCCTCCGAGAAGGGCAGCAGGGTCGCGTATCCCGGCGGCGGGACCGGGAACCCGGCGCGAGGCTGATCGCCGTCGACCCCGCCGATGGCGGCGACCACGTCTCCGGCGTAAGTCAACCAGCGTTGGACATTCCGGCGCTTATCGCCCGTGTCCGCCAGCTCCCTGACGACCCGATTCGCCCACTCGACCTGAGCGGCCAGGCCGGGGATGATGGCATTCAGGGCGATCACGCTCGGGTGATCGTAGACCTGATACGTGTTTGCCGCATAGCGCCGGTAGGCGGCCAGCAGCTCGGTCTTCAAGGCGAGGTAGATCCCGGCAATCGCCTCATAGTCGTGCTGGGCGACAGCCAGGCGCTCGATGGCCTCGGCCAGGCCAGGGTCGAGATCGCGATCGGGCGTGTTGATCCGCAGCTCCCACAGCCGCGTCCGCAGGAGCTGGCTGTGCTTAAGGTCCTCCCACAGGTGGTAGCCGAGTTGCTTCTTGATCTCCCAGCGCGCCACCCCGGGCAGCCAGCCGCCGATCAGCTTGGCGGCGTGGGTCTCGAGGGCCTGATACCGCTTCAGGCGCTCGTTGTTGGCTTTGATCGTGTCAACGGACATCGAAGTCATTGATCCTCCTGAGGGCCGCAAGTCTATCGGAGTTTGTCCGCAGGCGAGAAGTCGTTCCAGAGGCCGTCCTAAAAAACATCTGGCGAGATCAGCATCCCCGCGCTTCGCGCGGGGATGCTGATCTCGCCAATGACTTTTGGGATGACTTCTAGAAACACGACAGCGGGCCAGCCCCTGGAAACTGGAGGTTGAGGCAGATAGAATTTAGTGTCGGCCTTCAGAAAGGACAGCAATAACACCCATGCCCATATCAACGCCTGAGAAAAGCAAAGACCTGCAGCCGTCCACAGCGTTGTGGCGCCTGCGCCGGCCCGACAAGGCGCCCCATCGCTTCGATGCAACCGACGCCGCGTCGGCCCGGGCATGGCAGACCAGAACCCGACTGGCCCTCGCACAACGGATTGGGCTCAGCAAGATCCCCGCCGCTGCCCCGCGCGCCCGGGTGATCGACGAGATCGACAAGGGCGACTATGTTCGCCAGAAGATTCTTCTCCGCACCGGCCCAGACACCCTGATGCCCGTCTACCTGCTCCTGCCCAGGCAGGCTCCGGGGCCGTTGCCCGTTGTGCTGGCGTTTCACGGCCACGGATATGGGGCGAAGGACATTGTCGGCTTGTGGGAGGACGGCCAGGAACGAAACACGCCGGATGGATACCACAAGGACTTTGGGGTGGCCCTGTGCAGGGCGGGATTTGCGGTGGCCGCCCCGGAGATTTCGTGTTTCGGCGAACGACAGACAGACTTTTCCTACCTGAACACCCTGCTGGGCCAACCGACCCCGTCAACCTGTCAGCACACGGCCATGCTGGCGTTTCACCTTGGCATTTCCGTGGTCGGACTGCGCGCCCACGATGGCTTGCGCCTGGTCGACTATCTGGAAACGCGGCGGGATCTTGATACCGGCCGCCTGGGCGCGATGGGAATATCCGGTGGCGGCATGCACACCTTCTTCTCCACCTGTCTTGACCCGCGCATTCGCGCGTGCGTGGTCAGCGGTTACTTCTCGACCTTCCGCGACAGCATCCTCGCCATGTCGCATTGCGCCTGCAACTACGTGCCCGGGTTGGCGGAGTTCGGAGAGATGTATGACCTTGCCGGCCTGATTGCGCCGCGGCCCATGCTGGTGGAGGCAGGCAACCGCGATCCGATTTTTCCACTCCGCGCCGTGCGCGCCAGCGTCGCCAAGGCTCGTGCTGCCTATGCTGTATTTGGGGCGCGGGACGCGCTCGCGACGGACTACTTCGAAGGTCGACACCAGATCAGCGGACGCAGGGCCTACGACTTTCTGCAGCGCAATCTCGCGCCAGCAAAGTGAGCCTGAACTTGGGCGCATCAGTTCCGATTTCGACGCGATCAGAACGATCGTGGCGATACACTGGAG
>Ga0209477_1000957_pt1 | contig 17815 bp, 11 predicted proteins | sample KloWWTupernatant_FD_187180 | JGI IMG/M metagenome (GOLD analysis project Ga0209477, IMG submission 187180) | Active sludge microbial communities from Klosterneuburg, Austria, studying microevolution and ecology of nitrifiers - Klosterneuburg... | ecosystem: Engineered > WWTP > Aerobic digester >... | reverse complement strand
GCAGATTCTTTTCTGGGATTGCGGTTCCCCATACAGACAGAATCTGCGTAAATCTACAAAATCTGCGGATAGATCCCTGATGTGAACCGGCGAACCCCCTGGGGTCGCGCCGGGCGTTGGCCTTTTTTTGTCCGCAGATTCACGCAGATTGGCGCAGATTCTTTTCTGGGATTGCGGTTCCCCATACAGACAGAATCTGCGTAAATCTACAAAATCTGCGGATAGATCCCTTCCCTGTCATCCGTGATCGATAATCGGCCACGATGCGCATGCAGGAAGCGAGCGACCCAACGGCGCGGGCCGAGCGGCGGCTGGATCTGGCCGTCGGTGCCGTCGTTTTTGCCGCGGCGCTTGTCCTGTATGCGGTGACGCTCCGGGGTGACGTGCAGGCCGCTGACGCCGGCGAACTCCAGATTGCGGCCTGGACGCTCAGCATCCCGCATCCCCCCGGTTATCCGCTCTACACACTGCTGGCCTGGGTGGCTAGTCACTTGCCCATCGGCGCCTCACCGTTCGCCCGCATTTCGCTCCTCTCGGCCCTGACCTCGGCTCTGGGCGCAGCGGTGCTGGCCGCGCTGGTGGCATCCACCCGTCCCGCAAGCGCCTGGACGCGCCGCCTTGCCGGCCTCGCCGCCGGGCTCGCCCTCGCGACCAGCGTCACCTTCTGGTCACAGGCGACGACGGCCAACATCCGCAGCCTGACCGCGCTGTTTAGTGTCGGATTGGTCGCCTCCGTCGTCGCCGCGGACTCGGCCCGCCGCACGCAGACGGATCCCGCCCAGCGCTTCACCGCTGCCCGCGCGGCGTTGCTCGCCAGCGCCGTTGGTTTGGGTCTTGGCGTTGGCCATCACGCTTCGCTGGTCTTTCCGGGTGCCGTTCTGGGCCTCTTCATCCTGATCACCTACCTCCGCGCCCCCGCGTCGCGGCGCGAGCACGGGCGCGGTTTGCTCGCCGCGATCGGCGTGTTCGCCGCCTGCCAGCTCATCTGGCTGCTGCTTCCCCTCCGGAATACCGCCCCGAGCCCGCTCGATCATGGCAACCTGGCCAGCCTGAAGGGCTTCCTCGATCACGCCCTTGCGCGCGGGTTCGAGGGCGACTTCTTCTACTTTGTGCGGGTGGAGCCGGCGCTCTACAACGAGCGCATGCGGCTGTTGCCGCAATTGTTCGCGTTTCAATTCAGTCCCGCGGCGCTCGGGGTCATGGCGATTGGTTGGGTGGGCTTGCTCTGGCGGCGCACGGCGCTCGGGCTGACTCTGGCCGGCGCGCTGGGGCTGCATCTGTTTGTCACCCTGACTTATCGTGCGCCCCAGACTGTGGAATATGCGCTGCCGGCCTGGGTGATTGCCGTGGCCGGGGCAGGGCTGGGTATCGCCGCGCTTGCATCGCCGAGGTTGGCAAGTTTGGCGACGACAGGCGAGTCCGTGCCTGATCGCCGGCCAGGCCTGAGCGTGCGTGCGCGGTCGACGCCCGCCGGGCGCGTGGCAGACCGGAGTGCGCTTGCGCGCTTGCGCGCCGCGGCGCCGCTCGTCATGGGGGCGGCCCTGTCGATTGTCTCGATTGTCGATGGCGTCTCGCGCTTCGCCAGCTTTGCCCAGTTGGCAGCCGACCGTGGAGACCGCGCGCTGGCCGAAGCTGCCCTGGCGGCCACACCCCAAAACGGGACAATCCTGGGCCAGTGGCATCAGATCACCCCGATCTGGGCGCTGCAGACGATCGAGGGCGTCCGGCCCGACGTCAAGGCGCGCTACGTTTACCCCGAGGGCGCCGAAGCTTACGAGGACACCTTCGCCCGGCGCGCGGCGGTGGCTCCAGCCACCGTGCTGACCGTCTATGGCCCGCAGTTCGAGGCCCGAGGTATCTGCGTCGAACCGGTCGGGGCGGTGCCGATATGGCGGACGAGTCCGTGCCAGACCGCTAGGGTTGTGGGTACGCCACTCTCTATCTTCGATGGGCGCATCGAGGTGCTGGCGCTAGATGTTGCGCGCTCCGTAACGGCTGGCAGCGCGTTGCCGGTGCGCGTGACCTGGCGCAATAACGGAAGGATCATGTTCGATGAGGCATTGACAATCCGAATCCTCTATCCAGATGGCCGGCTTGCTTCCAACACCGACATCCGTCTATTTCAGAAGCTTGCGAAGGGAGAAGTGCTTTCCGAACTGGTCCTGCTTGGGGTCCCGCTGGATATCCCGCCGGGTCCGATTGAAATCCGGGTCGGCGCCTATCGCCCGACGGGTCAGGGGTTCGTCCAGTTTGTGGACGCGTCCGGCGCGCAGTTCCCCGTCGCGTCGCGGACCCTGGTGGCGGCGCCGAGCGCGCCCCTGGCGACGACCCGCCCGATGCGCTGGCCACAGTCCTGCGCGAGTGGCGACCGGCCCGCGCTGATCGGCCTGGACTACGACCTGGGCATCCCGGGCAAGATGCGGGTCTACACCCACTGGGCGACCGGCGTTGCCGCCAGCATCACGCTGCGCTCACAGGTTGCCGCGCCGGCCACGGCGTCCCTACCCGCCGCGACCGGCTGCACAACGCTGATTTTCGACACAGTCCCGGCGAATGGCCTTGGCCTTGACATAGATGGCATCGCGCTGCCACTCCCTGACCCGCGCCCGGGCGAGCGCTACCTGCCATTTGCCGACGGTGTGACGCTGACGGGCGCGCGTGTTGAAGACGATTATGCGTCCGTGTCGCTTTACTGGCTGTCCGGCCGGGCGTTGACGACCGACTACAAGGTCTCGGCCCGCGTCGAGGGAGGATGGTCCGGACAGCACGATGGCACACCCGCGCTTGGCGCAATCCCAACCCTGAAGTGGATTGCCGGCACACGCGTCACGGACTTCCACCCCATGCGATTGCCGCCAGAGGAGCGCTTCATGGCGACTGGCGACGTCAAGGTCTACGACAACTTCACGCAACTGCCATTGCCGCTGCTCGATCCGCGCTATGAGCGCGAGGGCGCGCCACTCTTTCGCGAATAGGAGCCCAACCACACATGCCGACCTGGCAATCCATGCTTCCCGGCCTCGACGAGCCGATGACGGTGACCGAGGCGACCGCCCGGGTGAAGGCACGCCTCGAATCCGATCCGGCCCTGTCCGACGCGCGCATCTCGGGTGAGATCAGCAACCTCGTCCGCCCGGCCTCGGGCCATGTCTATTTCACCCTCAAGGATGCCGGGGCGCAGATGAAGTGCGTGATGTGGCGCTCGGCCGCCGCGCGGCTGCGGACCTACGTCCCGCGCAACGGCGACGCCGTCGTTGCGCGCGGCAAAGTCAGCGTCTACGAGCGCGATGGGGCCTATCAGCTCTATGTTGAAGCGCTTGCTCCATCCGGGGTGGGGGATCTGTATGCCGAGTTCGAGCGCCTCAAGCAGAAGCTCTCGGACGAAGGTCTGTTCGATGCGTCGCGTAAGCGGGAGCTCCCGGAATTTCCGCGGGTGCTTGGCGTGGTCACCTCGCCTACCGCGGCAGCTTTTCAGGACATCCAGAACGTGCTGCGCCGGCGCTATCCTCTGATCGAAGTGATTCTGGCGCCCACCCTGGTGCAGGGGGCCGAGGCCCCGGCCCAGATCGTGCGGGCGATCGAACGCCTGAATCTGAGCGGGCTGTGCGATGTGATCCTGGTGGCCCGCGGCGGGGGCAGCCTGGAAGAGCTGTGGGCGTTCAATGACGAACGGGTGGCGCGGGCCATCGCCGCATCCGACACCCCGGTCGTGTCGGGGGTCGGGCATGAGATTGATTTCACCCTGGCCGACTTCGCCGCGGATGTGCGCGCGCCGACGCCCTCTGCGGCAGCCGAGCTCATCACCCCTGATGGCGATGCCCTGCGACAGGAAGTGGACGCGCTCGCCGCCCGCAGCGCACAGATCCTGACCGAACGCGTGCTAGCCGAGCGCGGCCGCCTGGAGGCCGCCCGGCGCGCGTTGCGGGCGCTCAGCCCCGCGGCAAAACTGGCCCGGGCCCGCGAGCAGGTGCGCGACCTTGGCGCGCGGCTAACCCGGGCCATGAGCGGGCGGATTGCGTTGGACCGCGCGGCGCTGGCGGGCGCGCGCGGCAAGCTCGAGGCCTACAGCCCGTTGGCGACTCTCGCGCGCGGCTATGCCATCGTGTCGACCGAGTTGGACAAGGCCGTTGTGCGACAGGTCGATCAGGCCGGCGCCGGCGTCGCCCTGCGCATCCGGGTGAGCGATGGCGAAGTCAGCGCGGTATCCCGCGGCGCCGCCACCTAAGGAAGATACTCGAAAGCGAAGGGCCCCGTCCCGGCGTACGCCGGGACGGGGCCCTTCGCTTTCGAAAAACCTGGGTCAGCGCTATCGAATGCGCCTGCGGGTCAGGGCCATCGCCGCCAGGGCTAGCACAGCCGCAGCCCCGATCACAATCGGCAGCGATGTTGCGCCTTCAGGCTGGTCTCCGGTGACCCCAAGCAGCACGCGCGGCGTCGGCGACGCTTCCGGCGCTTTGGTTGGGGCTGCGGTTGCGGCCTGCGCGACAACCTTGGTCGCCTCGGGAGGGTTGGTTGGAGCTGCGGTTGCGGCTTGCGCGACAACCTTGGTCGCTTCGGGCGGGTTGGTCGGCCTGGCAGTCGCCGTCACGGCGGCGGCCGGCGCTGCCTTCGTCGCTTCGGGCGCCTTGGTTGCCGCGGACGTAGCGGTGGGCGCGACGATTGGCGCAGCCGTGGCTGCAGGCGCGAGCGTAGCCGAGGGCGCGACGGCCGGCGCGGCCTGTGTTGCGGCAGCCGTGGCTGCAGGCGCGACCGTGGGTGCCGGGGCGATGTTGACCGCAAGCGGCGCCGAGTCCAGGGCCGCGCCATTGGGTCCGATCACGCGGACAGTAAAGGGGCCCATACCCACTGACGCGGCCGGGAGCTTGAACGTCCACTTCCCATCCGCGCCCGCGATCGCTGTCCCGATGACCTTGCCGTCGGCGCCGATGATCTGCACGGTTGCGCCGGGCGCAGCCGTGCCGGAGAATTCGATCGGCTGGCCGGCAACGACGTTCGCGCCGGGTGGCGGCGCAAGGAACACGGGTTTGACCGCGGCTGGCGCGGCCTGGGTCGCTTCAGGCGCCTTTGTCGGGGCCAGCGTGGCGGCTGGGGCGGGCAGCGCGGCGGTGACTGCCTTGGTGGGTTCAATCGCTTTGGTTGGCTCAGGGATCTTGGTTGGCTCCGGCGCTTTGGTCGGTTCGGGCAACCTGGTTGGTTCAGGCGGCTTGGTCGGCGCAACTGCGACGACTTGGACAGGGACAAGGGTGAAGACCTGGGCGACGCTGCGCGGGCCAATCGCGGCGCCATCAACGGCGGCAGCGGTGATCGAATGGGGACCCAGGGCGAATGGCGTGGCGATCTTGACGGACCAATTGCCTTTGGCGTCCGCCGTGGTCTCGCCGATCACGATGTCGCCGTCAAACAAGCGCACTCTGGCATTCGGTCCAGCCGTGCCTGCGAGTTCGGTTACCGCATCGTAGGCGGCGCCTTTTACCCCGGCAGGCGCCTCTTTCAGCGGATTGGCGGGCGGGAACACCCCGGGCAAAACACCAAATGAGGGCGCGAGCAATGCTGGCGGGGCTGGCGTCGGCGGAATGGCCGTGGCCGCGGGGTTGAAAATCAGACTTAAGGGCGCCGAATCCAGATTCGCGCCGTCTGGGCCGACGACACGGGCGGTGATGGGGCCGATGCCAACCGCTGCTGGCACCTGCAGGCGCCATACGCCATCGGCCCCGGCGATGGTCGTCCCAAGGACGCGCCCGTCCGCGGCAAGCAGCCGGACGGTGGCGCCGGGCCCGGCGGTGCCGGCGAAGTTGATTTGCTGTCCGGCCACAAAGGCGCTTCCTGCGGCTGGCGCCGTAAACGCCGGCTTGACCCCAGGCGCGCGCGCGACGGCGGACGGGTCAACCAGTGTCCATGCGACGCTGGCTGAAGTCAGCCTGTTTCCGGCGTCGAGCGCATCCGCGCGCAGGGTTTGCCCGCCAGCCGCCAATCCGGCCGGGACTGGGAAGTTCCAGCGCCCGCTTGAGTCGGCACGCGCCTCGCCGAGCAAGGTTGAACCGTCATACAGCTTGATCTGCGCGCCAGGCGAGGCCGTCCCCTCGATATCGCCGAGTTTGCCGACTTCCAGCGCGGCGCCCTGCGCCGGCCTCGTGATGGCGACCGGTTGCGCGGCGTTGTTGGCCCACAGGGCGATGACGGAGGCGACGCAGCACAACGCCACCAGAATCACACCGAGGACCGCCAGGGCGCGCGGATCGAACCAGTTGACCCAGAATTTTCCCGGGCTGCTATCTTTCTTGTTTGTGTCGCTCATATCGGTTGGGCAACTTCCGGCCCCGGGATGCGCCCGGGGCCAGAAGAAACTGGGTCACGTCGGGGGACTATTTCTTCGCCATCAACTGGCGCGCCTGGGCACGCCAACTGGCGAAGTCGGGCTTGCGGATTTTTCCAGGCCGGCAGATCTCCTCGAGCCGCGCGTCGCTGGCCTCGATAAGCGCCGCGTAGGTGCACACGCCCGCGTCATAAAGGCGCTTCTCATAAGTGAATCCAAGACCATCGATCGGCCCGAAATCATCGGGCTGCTGGGAATCCCAGGCGCGGCCCTTGCTTTCAGTCTCGCCGGCCAGGCGCAGCGCGTCCGCAGCGATAGCCGCATGATCGAAGCGCTTCATCTGCAGACCCGATGGCTGTAGGATCTTGAGGAGCTCGTCTTTCGTGATTTGGGCCAGTTCCCAATAGGTGCCAATCCCCGCAGCGTACAAGCGCCCCTCCCACACCGTCCCGATGCCCTTGACATCCGACAAGTGCTGCGGGCAGGAGGTGGTGTAGGTCTTGGCGCCATCGACGCTGAACGCGGCCAGTGCGACTCGGGGAGTTTTCGCGGTGCTCGGCTCGACAACAGGCGCGGATGCGATGGCGGGATCGGCAGTGGCGCTGGCCGCTACGCCGGCCCCGCCGGCTGCGACCGCAGCGAATGCGACTGCGGCGGACGCGGGTTGCGCACTCAATTGAGCCCGAAGTTTCTCGATCTGGGCCTTGAGGCCATCCCGCTCTTCGTCGTCGTCATCCAGATCGGCCTGGAGCACCGCCATGCGCTTGGAGGCTGCATCCAACTGGGCCTTGAGCGCGGGCACCAGCACGCGGACTTCTTCTACATCCGAATTGTGGGCGTGGCGGGCTTCGGCCAACTCGTGTCCGAGGCGGGCCCGGTCTTCGGTGACGTTGTTCAACTCGGATCGGAGCGCGTCGTATTTGAGGGTCAATCCGCTAAGTTCGCGGGCTGCCTGAACCAATTCGGCTGGCGCCTCGACCGGTTCCTCGGCTTTGGTTCGCCACATGGCGGCATCCGCGGTTGCAACCTGCAGTTGTGCGCTCGCCTGACTTCCGTTCGCCTCGAGGAGGATCTTGTCAGCCTCCAATTCCTCGGCCCGGGTTCGCCACATGGCGGCGTCGGCGATGGCGATTTGGAGTCGGGCGCCAGCATCGCTGCCGCTTTGCTCCAGGCTCACATTCTGGCTTTCAAGTTCCTCGGCCCGTGTTCGCCACATTCCAGCATCGGCGGCGGCGATTTGCAGGCGGGCGCTCGCGTCCTCGGCGGATGCCTTGATGCTGGCCGTTTCTGTCTCAAGCTCTTCGGCTCGCACCCGCCACATGCCGGCATTGGCCTGAGCGGTCTGGAACTGGCCGCTTGTCTCATTGCCGGCTTCCTCGAGGCTGGCCTTCTCTCCTTCGAGTTCCTCGGCCCGCACGCGCCACATCCCGGCGTTGGCCTGGGCGATCTGATATTGACCGCTGGTCTCGTTGCTGGTCTCCTCAAGGCTGTTCTTCTCGCTTTCGAGTTCCTCGGCCCGTACACGCCACATCCCGGCGTTGGCCTGGGCGATCTGAAACTGGCCGCTGGTCTCGTTGCTTGTCTCCTCGAGGCTGTTCTTCTCGCTTTCGAGTTCCTCGGCCCGTACACGCCACATTCCGGCGTCGGCCTGGGCGATCTGGAATTGGCCGCTGGCCTCGCTGCTGGTCTCCTCGAGGCTGGCCTTCTCGCTTTCGAGTTCCTCGGCCCTCACCCGCCACATGCCGGCGTCCGCCTGCGCGATCTGGAAGCGGCCGCTGGTTTCGTTGCTTGTCTCCTCGAGGCTGGCCTTCTCTCCTTCGAGTTCCTCGGCCCGCACGCGCCACATGCCGGCGTCCGCCTGAGCGATCTGGAACCGGCCGCTGGTTTCGTTTTCGGTGGCCTCAAGGTCAGCCGCGACGGCGTTGGTCTCTTCAAATCGGGTGCGCCACATGCCCGCATCCGCCAGCGCAGTGCCGAGCTGGGCGTTCTTCTCGTCATACTCGCCGAGAAAACCCGCCCGGGTGACGGCGTCCGCCTCGAGCTGGCTGGCCCGTTCCTGTTCCATCGTCCGCCACATGCCGGCGTCGGCGGCGAAGACCTGACTCTGCGCCTCGGCGTCCGCGCGCGCGGCCCTGGCCGCCGCGACTTCACCCTCGAGCGCGGCAATGCGCGCCTTGAATCCCTCGATCTCCTCAATTGGCGCCATGCGCGCCGTGGCGGCTGTGGCGGCATCCAGTTTGGCCCGCAGCCCGCCGATATCGGCGCGCGCAGCGTTGAGCTGAGCTTCCAGGTCGCTCCTGGCCTTGGCGGTGGCGTCCAGATCGGCCTGACTCGCGGCGTGCTTCGCCTTGAGCTCGGCGCTTTCGCTTTGAAGCGTTGTGGCCAGCGCCGCGGAGGCGGCTGCGCCGGCGCTGAACTTGACGACATCGGAAGCCACGTTCGAATGCGCGGCGTTTGCCTTGTCCAATTCGGCCTGAAGTCCGCCGAGTCTGACCTTGAATTCGCCCAGTTCAGTGTCGCGCGACAGCAACCCCGCTTCAAGCGCGGCGCGCTCCTTCAACGCGGCGGATAGTTTTTCCTGCAACTCGCCAGACTCCGCGTCTTTCGCCTTCGCGGCGCTATCCAGCGCGAGCGCGTTGTTCTTGGCAACATGAAACTCAGCAAGCTGGGCCTCAAAGCTGGTTCTGTGCGCGTTGGCCTCGGCTTCCGCGCTCGCCCGGGCGGCCAGTGCGGCTTTCAAATCGGCCTCAAGCTGATGCCGCTCGGCCTGGGAGGCCTCGAAGTTGGCCCGAAGTTTTGGCAGATCGGCTTTCAGGCCGCTCAGTTCGGCGTCAACGGCAACCCGCGCCGTGCGGGCCGCTTCCAGATCGGCCTGGAGTTTTGCCTTGTCGGTCTCGAGGTTCTTGCTCAGGGCCGCGCCCGCGCCCGCCGCTGCGCTGAGCTTTCCGATTTCGGCTGCGAGATTTCCGCCCTTGCTCTTCTCGGCGGCCAGTTCGGCCTGCAGCCTGCCCATCTGGGCCTTGAAGTCGGCGATCAAGCCATCCTTGGTCTGAACATCGCTCTGGAAGGACATTCGAGATTTTGCGCCGGTGTCAAGTTCGGCCCGAAGATTCCCGATCTGCGCCTTCAGATCAGCGCTCTCCTTTTCCCGCGCCGCGACCAGGTCGAGGCGCTGTTTGGCTTCGGTCTGAGCCTGGGTCAGCGACGCGTTCATGCCAGCCTTCTCGTCCGCAAACGACGCGATCTGGGCCTCGTATTCCAGCATCTTCTTTGAAGTCTGGCCACGGCGCCAGCGCCCGAGCACGAGAATGTCAACCGCAAGCATGATGAGCGCGCCAAGCGTCAGGATCATCAGGCCCCAAACCCACAGTGGAACTGCGTTCCAGTTAAAACCGAGATTCATTGATTGCCTCCGGGAGATTCTTGACAAAAAAGTCAGTCGAAGTAACGTGCGGCAGGAAGATGTTAATCCCAACTGGATCGTCGCGCACCACAATCAATTTAGCATGACGCTCTCGAATTGACAAGCGAGGCGTTCAACCGTTCGGTGCGCGGCGGGCAGGCGGTGGGCGCGAGATGCCCGCCCGCCTATACTGTTCTTTGTGTATGGAACTGGCAGCGGAATGCGGGTGATCCAAGGGCTGTGCGGGCTGGCGGTGGCGTTTAGCCTGGCCGGTTGTGGCCGTCTGCAGGCGCTCATCGACCCGCCCACGCCGCGCCCGCCCGCGCCGACCGACTTCGCGCCGGCGGTGACGCCTGACCTGGCGCGGGTTGCTGAAGTGTTCGAGCCAACGGAAACGCCCACGCCACCCCCTGCCGTTGCAACGGAGGAGCCCCTGCCGCGTTCCACCTTGGCCATCGTGCCGACTGACGCGCCACGCGCAACGCCGGCCCCGACCCGTCCGCCACTCCCGACCCGGACCCCCGTGCCTGCGCCGACCTATGTCCCGCTCAAGACGGCCCTCCTGCGCGGTTTTCGCTACGAACGGCAGACTTTCAACAACTGCGGTCCCGCCACGACGGCGACGCTCCTGTCATACTTCGGCCGGGCTGAGAATCAGACTCAAGTCGCAAGCGTCATGCGCCCAAACAAGGACGACAAAAACGTGTCGCCCGGTGAAATCGTCGACTTTGCCGTGTCGCTGGGCTTCGGCGCCCGGGTGGTGATTGGGGCGGACCTGGCGATGTTGCGTGGGCTGGTCAGCAACGGCCTCCCCGTGATCGTCGAGAGCTGGCTTATCCCAACTCCAAATGACGAGATGGGGCACTACATTCTGCTAAAGGGCTATGAGGACGATACATTGGTCTTCGATGACTCGTTTCATGGCGAAAACCTGCGCGAGGAGTCGAGCACCTTTGACGCGCGGTGGAAGGTCTTCAACCGGACCGTGATTGTGGTCTGGAAGGCCGAGCAGGCCGGGTTGGCCCGGCGCCTGCTTGGCGCGCGGGCCGACGATCGCGCCATGCGGGATCTGGCCCTGGCAGCGGCCCGCGCCGACATTGACGCCAACCCGCAGGACAAGTTCGCCTGGTTCAACGCCGGTTCTACTCTCGTCCAGATGGGTGAGTACACCCGTGCCGCGCGCGCCTTCGACACGGCCAGAGGGCTGCGCTTGCCCTGGCGGATGCTTTGGTATCAGTTTGGGCCGTACGAGGCCTATTTCGGCGCGCGCGAATATGGCACCCTGGTCCAGCTCGCGACTCAGACCTTGTCGACGACGAATGGGCTCGAAGAAAGCCATTTGTGGCGCGGCCGGGCCTATCTGGCCCAGGGGAAGGCGGTCGACGCGCGCGTCGAATTTGAGGCGGCCCTGAAAGACAACCCCAACTTTGCTCCGGCACGGGACGCGCTCAAGGCCCTTGGTGGCTGATGGGACCTTGGAAACACAATGCCCGCCCCGGCGTACGCCGGGGCGGGCATTGTGTTTCCAGAGACCCTGCAACGCACTACAATCGGGGCATGCTGACCGCATTTGTGATGATCGAAACCGACGCCGACAAGGTCTCTGCTGTCGCCCAGGCCGTTGCCAACTCGCCGAATGTGGCCGAGGTTTACAGCGTGACGGGCGATTTCGACGTGATTGCGATTGTGCGTGTGGCGAACTACGACCTGCTGGCCGAGGCCGTGCCCGACCAGATCTCGCGCATCGAGGGCGTCCGGCGCACCCACACCCTGCTCGCCTTCCGCAGCTTTAGCGCCAAAGACCTGGCCTGGGACGTTGGTACCGCCTAGCGTCACCCCCAAATCCAATTTCCGCGAGGATGTCCCCCGTCGCGGCGTACGCCGCGACGGGGGACATCCTCGCGGAAAGAGTCTCCGCCATGAAAAACCCCCCCGAGTCCATCCAGGCCCTCGACGCCGCCGATCCGCTGGCCGCGTTTGGCGCGCGTTTCAACCTGCCCGTGGGCCTAATCTACCTGGATGGCAACTCGCTCGGCGCGCTCCCGCGTGACACGCCCGCCCGGGTCGCCCGCGCCATTTCAGACGAGTGGGGACGGGACCTGATCCGGAGCTGGAACACCGCCGGGTGGATGGACATGCCGTTGCGGGTGGGTGACAAGATTGGCCGTTTGATCGGCGCCCGTCCTGGCGAGACCGTGTGCGCGGACTCGACCTCGATCAATGTCTTCAAGGCCCTGTCAGCCGCGCTGCAGCTCAACCCGGGCCGGAAAGTCATCTTGTCCGAGCCGGACAATTTCCCGACGGATCTGTACATGGCGCAGGGCTTGACCGGCCTGCTCAATGACGGGCATCACCTGGTCCTGAAGACGCCTGACGAAATTGAGGCCGCCCTCGACAGCGACACGGCCGTGCTGATGTTGACGCATGTCAACTACCGCACCGGGCGGATCCACGATATGGCCCGGTTAACGGCCAAAGCTCATGCGGTTGGCGCGCTTGTGATCTGGGACCTCGCCCACTCGGCCGGCGCGCTGCCGGTTGATCTGAACGCCGCCGGGGCCGACATGGCGGTCGGATGCGGCTACAAGTATCTGAACGGCGGTCCGGGGGCGCCGGCCTTCATCATGGTCGCCGGCCGGCACCATGCCCGCTTCAGCCAGCCCCTGTCGGGCTGGTTGGGGCATGCCGACCCCTTCGCCTTTTCGTCCGACTATCGTCCGGCGGAGGGGATCGGGCGGGCGATCTGCGGTACGCCGGCAGTCCTGAATATGACCGCCCTGGAGTGTGGGTTGGATGTAATGCTCGAGGCTGATCTCGGCCTGATGCGGGCCAAGTCCCTGGCCCTGACCGATCTCTTCATCGCCGAGGTCGAGGCGCGCTGCTCCGGGCAAGGCCTTTCTTTGCTCACCCCGCGCGAGCATCGCCTGCGCGGGAGCCAGGTGAGTTTCGCCCATGCGGAGGGCTACGCCATCATGCAGGCCCTGATCGCGGGCGGGGTGATCGGCGACTTCCGCGCGCCGGACATCCTGCGCTTTGGCTTCACGCCGTTGTACACCCGCTATGCCGACGCCTGGGCGGCGGCCGAGATTCTGGCCGATATTCTCGCGACGCGGGCGTGGGACCGGCCGGAATACAAGGCACGCAAAAAGGTAACCTGACAGGTCGGGCGCCTATTTGAAAGCCTGGGCGGCCCTGACCGCCGCATAGGCGTCGACAAGGCCCGCCCCGAACACGTTCGCGCTTGTGCCGCCGCAGGTCGGCCCGCTGGCGGGGGCCGGGCGGGCGGTCTCGCGCAGGATGCGCTCGGTTGCGTCGATGTTGCCGACCAGCCTGGGCTGGGCGGACCACATCAGCGCAACGACCCCGGCGATGTGCGGGCCGGCCATCGACGTGCCGCTGTTTGAGCCATACGTCCCGCCGGGCAGGGTCGATAGCACGCCCACACCGGGTGCCGCGATGTCGGGCTTGACCCGCCCGCTGCCATCGACGCTCACCGGTCCGCGGCTGCTGAAGTCCGCAATCTGGCCCTTGCTGTCGACGGCGGCGACGCTGAAGGATGCGTCATACAACGCGATCGGATCCTTGACCGTCTCGCAGCGCGGGCCCTCATTGCCAGCCGATGCGACGACAAAGACACCGGCCGCGCGCAGGGCGTTTACGGCCGGTTCCAGCGCCTGCGGATCGCAGCCCTCGAGCGGGGGACAGCCCCACGAATTGTTGATGACGTGCGCGCCGAGGCTTGGATTGCCGTCCCGGAGCGGATTCCCGGCCTGGGGCCAGGGCGCGAGCATGAACTGCAGGCAATCCAGATACAGGGCCGGGTTGGCAAGGTTGCGGGCGAGATTGACGCACCCAAACCATTCCGCGTCCGGCGCGACGCCGGTCGGCGCAACGCGGCCGGCGGCCCGCCCGACGATGCTGCCCAACGTATGGGTGCCATGACCTCCGATATCGACCGGGCTGCGCGAGCGGTTCCAGGGGTCGAGCCAGTTGTAGTCGTCGCGCCCGCCGCGCCCGCGGTATGCGCTGGCGAGGGCGGGATGCGCGCCATCAACCCCGCTATCGGACTGCCCGACCACGATCCCGGACCCGGTGACCCTGAGCTCGTTCCACACCCGCTCAGCGCCGATGCTGGTCAAGTTCCATTGCGGAATGAGGGGCGCCGGTTCGTCCCCGGCTTCGGCGGGCGCGGCCTCTGGCAGCGGACGCAGGCGCGGGCTGTCGATGACCCGGGCGACCTCTGGCTGGGCGGACAGGAAGGCGCGCATGGGCAGGCCGCCCTCGACCTCAATGGCGTTAACCAGGTAGTAGGGTGTGTGGGCAACCCCGAGTTGCGCGAGCGTCCGGCGCAGCGGGGCCTGGGTCCGGTCGGCATGGGCCGTCAGGGTGTCGTAGACCGCCTTCATGCGGGTGTCGCGGTCCGCAATCGCGGCCATTGGGCGCACATCCGCCTGGTCCTTCAGGATGACAAAGAGCCGTTCGCCGTACAACCCCGGTTTGCCGGCCAGGGCGTATGTGGCGATAAGTCCGAGGGCGGCCACAGCGGCCAGACCCGCGGCCAGTGCTACGCGCGGCGTCCCCAGGCGGCGCCGGGCAAGCAGCACGATGGCGCTCAGCACAAGCGCGCTCAGGGTAGCCGCCGCGACGGCAGCCGGCATGAAACTGAGCACATCGTGCCCGCCCAGGAGCAGGGTGAGTTCATCCGGATCCACGGCTGCCAGCGGCAGCGCGATGACGGGCGCAACGAGGGCGGCCATCGCCCTGGCGCCGCCCAGCCGGAACAGCCCCGCGGCCGCGGTGCCGATCGCCCACAACGGCAGCATCAGCAGGATCTGGGCCCCGTCGAAGCCGGCTCCGGAGCCGGCCACCATGAGGGCCACCCCGATCACCGATCCCTCGAAGATCAGACTTCGCCCGGATGCCGGAAGGCGCGCGGGCGCGTACAGCGTGCGATCGATCCAGACGCTGGCCAGCAACGCCACCAGACCGCCTGCGGCAACCGCGAGGAGCGTATCGAGCGCCGAGCCCAGCGCCCCCCAGCGCAGCCAGGCCCAGGCGGCAAGCCCTCCCAGCGCCGCCGCCAAAACGATCGACGCCGCGGGCGGCGGGATCGAGGCTTTTCGGCGGAGGAGCAGCACCAGCGCGAGCAGGGCGACGCACAACGCAATCAGCGTCAGCGCGGCGGGCTGGGTGGCCGTCTTGGGCCACAGGCGGGCCAGCCCGGCCAGCCCGACAAATATCGCGCTGCCCGCCCAGGCGCGCGACGCGTCGCGCAGCCGGCCGGGCTTGAGGAAGATGGCCATGGGCACGGTCGGCAGCGCCAGCCCGACCATGTGGGCGAGCGACGCGATCAGTGGGACCAGGGCCGGCAGGGGCGCGCTCTCCGCCATCGCGATATCGACGGCCGCCCACAGGCTGAACTGAATCAAAACCGTTATGCCAATCATCCAGGCGCCGAGCAGGATGAAGATTCCGGCGCGCAGGCAGCCTGCGTTGTCCGGGGCGGGCATCGGCGGTGTTGGCGGGACGGGAGAGGCAAGTGGCGCGGTCGGGTACTGCATTCTGGTAAGGGGGTCAGAGGATGCGGCGCAACCAGGCGCCGATGTCGTCGATTTCGTCGCTGCTGACGGCGTGGGCGATATCGTACTCGCGCCACTCGACGGCATACCCCGCCAAACGCAGCGCGTCACGACTGGCCTGCCCATACGCGATCGGCACCATATCGTCCTGGCGGCCGTGGGCGATCAAGAGCGGCATGCCGCTGTTGGCCGGGCTGGCTTCGGCGGCCAGTGTCTGCGCCAGCGGCAGCCAGGTCGACAAGAGCATCGCCCCGGCCAGGGGTTTGGGGTGGCGGGTAGCGGTGTAAACGGCGACCGCGCCGCCCTGGGAAAACCCGGCCAGCACGATTCGATTGCTTGGGATCCCCCGGCTTTCCTCGCGGGCGATCAATTGTGCGATGGCCGCCTGGCTGAGGGCCAGGCCGGCCTCATCCTCCGGCCCGTCGAAGTCAAACGAATAGAGATCGAACCAGGCGGGCATGACCTGGCCGACGTTCAGGGTGACCGGGATCTCGGGCGCATGCGGGAAGATAAAGCGGGTGGGGGTGCCCGGCGGCATGCGCAGCTCGGGAACCACGGGCGCGAAGTCGTGCCCGTCAGCCCCAAGCCCGTGCAGCCAGATCACACTGGCGGTGGGAGCAGGCCCGGTTTCGATTTCGAGTGAGGACAGCAGGGGACTGATCGGGGAGGGCGTCACGCGTCGATTTTAGTCCGTATCGCCTTGAGCAAACGAAATCCCCCGCCCCGGCGTGCGCCGGGGCGGGGGATTTCGCATTCAGTATCACGATCGATAAGCGGGTGACGGGATTTGAACCCGTGACCCTCTGCTTGGGAAGCAGATGCTCTACCAACTGAGCTACACCCGCATGTGGGCGATTTTACACCAACCACCCAGGATCGTTTGGGCTTGAACAGGACTCCTCGAGCAATCAGCAGGAGAACGGGAGAACGGGGGGAAACCGATTTCTCCCGTTCTCCCCTGCTCCTGCAAATACAATCAAGCGCAACAAACGACGAAGACAAGCGCGCCGCTCACCCAGGTGAACAGACGCCAGGTGGGAAAACATGACGAACTTTACGATCACGATCAAATCCAGCGGGGTGTGGCAGCTCGCGGCCGAGCGCAATCTTGATGGCGCCGCGGGCCGGGGCGTCGTTGTGGTACGCCTCAAAGCCGAGCCGGAGCCGCATGCCCCCCGGCATGGCTGTTTGGCCGAAGCGAGAGCCTGGCTCGCTGTCGGGCGCGCCCTCGTCGCACAAGGAGAGCCGGCTGGCGCGCGGGATGCGGCTCAGGCCGGTCTGGACGCGCTCGGGCGGGCCTACTCGCGCCGGCGGAATGTCGACGACACCGAGCTGAAACTGCGGGTGGCCACAACCGACGCCGGACAGGGCAACCTGGTCAGCGCGGCGGACATCTTTTTGCGCGTGCTCGAGGAACGCATCGGGTCGTATGCCGTGTTGTATCGGTCGGAAGTGCTGCAGTGAAGTCCCTGCCGCTATAATTCAACACCTGTCAACTTTGAATTTAAGCGGGGTTGTGAATCTGTCTCAGACCGGCATCAGCGATCTGAGGTAGAAACACATATCTGACTGATCTGGAGCACATCCGATGACTAACTACGCAAATCCGAACGCCCTCGTCTCGACCGACTGGCTGGCCGCCAACCTGAGCGATCCGTCCATTCGCATCGTCGAATCGAACGAGGACCAACTTCTGTACGGCACTGGCCATATCCCCGGCGCCATCCACATCGATTGGGTCGCCGACCTGAATGATTCGCTTACCCGGGATTACCTCGACGCCAAGCGCTTCTCGGCGCTGCTGAGCGCGCGCGGGATCGGGCCCGAGCACACGGTGATCTTCTACGGCGATAAAAGCAACTGGTGGGCGTGCTACGCGCTGTGGGTATTTGCGCTGTTTGGCCACACCAATGCCAAGATCCTCAACGGCGGGCGGCGCAAGTGGGCGGAGGAAGGCCGGCCCATGACCCGCGAAGTGCCGGCGTATCCGGCCACGCGCTATGTCGCCCCCGAGCGGGACGACAAGACCATCCGGGCCTTCCGCGACGATGTGCTGAAGCACATCCGGGCGGGTGGCGCGCTGGTCGATGTGCGCAGCCCGCAGGAGTACACCGGCGAACGCATGCACATGCCTGACTATCCGAATGAGGGCGCACTGCGCGGCGGCCACATCCCGGGCGCAAAGAGCATCCCCTGGGCCCAGGCCGTGCGCGAGGATGGCACCTTCAAGTCGGCCGATGACCTGACCGCCCTGTATGGCGCGAAGGCCATCACGCCGGACAAGGAAATCGTCGCGTATTGCCGGATTGGCGAGCGCTCCTCGCACACCTGGTTCGTCCTCACTCACTTGCTCGGGTTCAAGCACGTGCGTAACTATGACGGAAGCTGGACCGAATGGGGCAACGGCGTGGGCCTGCCGATCGAAAAGTAGGCGGCCCACACCATGAGCAATTCACCCGCGATCGCCGTGGCCGCTGCAAGCGACGTGCTTGAAGGCGCGATTCTGGCGCTGAACATCAA
>Ga0209477_1000953_pt1 | contig 17843 bp, 18 predicted proteins | sample KloWWTupernatant_FD_187180 | JGI IMG/M metagenome (GOLD analysis project Ga0209477, IMG submission 187180) | Active sludge microbial communities from Klosterneuburg, Austria, studying microevolution and ecology of nitrifiers - Klosterneuburg... | ecosystem: Engineered > WWTP > Aerobic digester >... | reverse complement strand
TCGACTTTGTCAGCGGGATGTCCGTCATCGGCAGCGGAGCGCGATCGATGCCAAATGCCTTCGAATATGCGCCCGCGGCCGACGACATACAGAGCCGGCCGTTGTAATCGATGTGGCGGGTCTGCAGCCCGAGCCGAGCGAACTTGCCGGCCAGATAGCACTTCTCATTCGTCATCGACGAGCCGGAATAGACGGCAACAGCGTCGCGGCCATGCTCGGATTGCAGCTGCTGCCAACGGGAGACCACGTAGCCGAGCGCCTCGTCCCAGCTTGCGCGCTCCAGCTTGCCGCCCTTGCCACCACGGCGGATCATCGGGTATAGCAGCCGGTCGGGATGGTTGGCTTGCTGATAGGCAACGACGCCCTTGGGGCAGAGCGAGCCCCGATTGTGGGCGTAGTTACGCGGCTCGACGCCGACGACCTTGCCACCCTCGACCCGCAGGTTCATCCCGCACTGGACGCCACAAAAGGAGCAATGCGTCGGGACAAGCGTGTCGGGCATGTTAGTGGCGTGCTGCCACTGCTCGTCGGTGCGCCCGACCTCCTGAAAGTCATAGTTGAAATCGCGGTCGGGAACGAAGGTGTCCTTGTTGACCGACATGGCAGCCTCCTCGCCGGGGGTTCGTCTCGTGCGTCCGTGTGTCTAGAGAAACCGTCGTCCCATCATCTCGTAGTACGCCTGCCCACGCAGGATGCGCTTGCAGGTCGGACAGTAGTCCTGCAGTTGGCCCATGTCCTCACCCAGGTCGTAGTCCTGCCCCAGGTCGGACAGCACGCCCTTCAGGTCGTTGATGAACTGCTGAGACGGCAGCGCTTCACCACAGCGCCGGCAGGCGCCACTGCCGATCGCCCGGTTGGCGTGAGCGGGATCGGGGAGGTGGTAGTGCTCGACGTCCTGATTGACCTGCTGATAGAGGGTGACGCCGATGCTGGCGGGGCGCTGGATGATGTGGAAAAACTTGCCGAACGGCATCGACAGTAACCAGAGAACGACGACGATCTCGTGGGTGAGCGCGATAAACCAGTAGAACTTGCCCTCCCACCAGGTCGACGACGCCGTCAACGCCAGGCCAGTCACCGCGATGGCAAAGAGCAGAATCAGCGGCACGAGGTCGAAGCCAAAGCGCTGCGTCGACATCAGTCCCATGTCGGTAATTCGCCGCCAGAACGCGATCGCCAACCCGATGAGGAGCAGCGCGGCGGTGAAATCGAGGACGTGGTAAATCGCGAAGCCGGAGCGCGCTGCGATCGGGAAGGTGAAGATCGGGAAGCCGAAGAACCAGGCCGTGTAGTGGTCGATGCCCTTGAGGGTGAAGCGAATCCAGCCAAACGTCAGCGGGACCGTCACCATGACCGACAGGAGCACACCCCAGAAGATGCACATATGCATCACCCACCGGGTAGTGCTGCGCCGGAGGATGAAGGTCTGGCCGAAGATGTCTGTCCACCATGCCTTCGGGATCATGAGGGCATAGCGGCGGAAGTTCGCCACCGACAGGAAGTTCGCCCACCCAGCGCGAAAGTAGCGCCAGGTCGGCGGCCGGCCGAGCCAGAGCGTGTAGCGCCAGGTCATCGCGGCAACCGCGAAGATCGTCGCGACGCAATAGCCGATCAGAGACGAGTCGAAGTCGCGCAGACCACGCGAGCCGATATAGATCAGGGCCAGTAGCGCGACAGTGGCGATCGCCGTGACGATCCACGCTCGCCTGCGGACATTCTCCATCGCTCGCCTCCCTCGATCTGGGTACCTGTCCACGATGTCAGTGCTTACGGCAAGAATCGGGCCAGCAGTAACAGATGATTGCGTCGCGGGGGAGGGCACCATGGCTGCTGCAGGCGTATCGTGCCACGATAGTAGCACAGGCAAACAGCGCCCCGATTGGCGTCAGCCGCGCTGGTTCACGTCGATATCGCCAAAGATCGTGGTGGCGCGAATGACGAGCCCGGGCTGCGTTGGGTCGGTGATCGACGCCGCATGGTTCTTGATATCACCGAGAATCGAGGTTCCATCAACGCGGACTGTCCAGCCGGCCGGGACGGTGACATCCAGGTCGCCGAAGATCATTGTGACGTTGAGCACTGCGCCATTCGGCGAGAGTTGCGCTCTGCTCAGGTCGAGATCGACATCGCCGAAGATCAACGTAGCCGAGCCACCGCGAAAGGCAGTGGCAGCGCTGACGACGTCGTTGTCGTTGAAGATCGTCGTCAGGTTGACGACGTCGTCGATGCTGGAATTGCCCGTTGTCCCCGCCGTGGGTGACGAGTGCGGGCTGCCGTCGGGGAGCGGCATATCGCGGCGCAGGATGAACGAGACGCCGATGCCGACCAGGACGAGTGCGCCGAAGATACTCCAGAGGTTGAAGGAGAACAGATCGAGACTCTGGACGAGCAGCACAACGCCGACACCGGTAACAATCCAGCCACCCAGGTTCGCTCTGCCGCCACTGCTCAATATCGACAGACCAACGGCAACGACGAAGAGCGGCCAGAGACTCCAGACGTTGAAGCTTCCAACCATCCCCGCGCGTTCGAGAATCAGAAGCACGCCGAGCAGCACCAATACGATCCCGATGAGAAGCCGGCCGTGATTCAGTCTCACTCTCGGTTCTCCTTATTGCTTACCCGGGCTACGACTACCCAGCAATATCGCCACCCCGACACCGATGACCAGCAGCGGGAGGATATAGTAACCGTCCACCTTGATGAGATCGTACTCGTTCAACAGGAAGAGCACGCCGATCACGACGAACAGCAGTCCGAGAACGACAGCGGTTATGTTCAGTGACTTATCGCCCATCGCGCACCTCGATATCGCCGACCCCGATCGAGAGCTGCAGCCGCACGACATGGCCACTCGAACCCTCACGGCGCTCGACGCCACTGCGGCCCGCGCCGGATTGCTGGAACGAATCGAAGATCGTAATGTCGCCCGCGCCGACCTGCCAGTCAACGATCGTGCCAACGCCGGCCGGCAGGATCACCTCTAGCTGACCCATCCCGACGCTGGCGACGACGAGCGTCTCACCCGGCGGGAAGCTGATCGCCGACAGGTCCAGCGTCATATCTCCGACGCCCAGCTCGTAGGGTGAGCTGATGTCAGCCAGCGTCGCCGGCCGATAATCGCGTTCGCCGATCGAGCCACTTAGCGGCACGTTGGTGACCGAGACGGCCGCGAGCGCCAGCGTCAGAACAATGCCCAGAGAAACCAGTCCACCGTGCAACCCTCGCCGGGCGTCGAGCAGCACCGCGAGCCCGGTGGCAATCAGCGCGCCGGGCAGGGCGGCTCGCCAGGGGTTTGCAGTTATTCCGGCCACCTGAAGCAGCCAGAGGACGCCTCCAACGACGAGCAGCCCGCCGAGGAGAACCATTCCGGCCGAGACCTCGCGCCGAGGTGGCGGCGCGGCCACAACCGGCGGCACGGCACCACTCATCCTCGCACCGCCTTCAGCAGAATGCCAATGCCGATGATGACGAGGATGATTGCCCAGATAACCCCCTCGTCCAGCCAGGGGATGATCTCGCGCAGGAGCAAGACCGCGCCAACGAGGACCATTGCGACGCCGGCCAGCACCCGTAGCGTCTGGCCCGATGCGGCCGACGCCGCAGGCAACACCACGCCCTCGGGAGCAACGGGGATGACGATCCAGGCAACGATGTAGAGCAGGAAGCCAACCCCGCTGAACAGCAGCGCGACCCAGATGAGCCGCGACAGCACGGGATCGATCCCGAGATAACTGGCCATTCCGCCGGCGACTCCGCCGAGCATCTTGTCATCGCGGCTGCGGTAGAGACGGCGCACATCTGGCTGTGGGGGATCGACGGGGAGCGAACCAGAGTCCTGCGCGCCGGGTGATTCATCGTGCACGACGCCCTCCTCTTGCTTCTCGATTATGGATCATACTCTTGTATAGATAAGGATGACGTGAATAATCCGCTCGCGCGCGCGACAATCTCGTGACAGGGCGGCCGGCCCGACTTGACAGCCCCGCAGTCGCGGCACTAGGGTGCCCTGACCAGTTCATGATGATTGTTCCGGCGCTACGCATGTGAGGAGCAGACACGATGGAAAGACCCGACCGGATGATCCTGCCGCCAAACATCTTCGCCCACAACCGGGGCGTCGTGACCGCGCAATATGCCGTCATGCCGCCAGATGGGATCCTTGCCAGCCGCTTGCCCGGCTTCGTTGACACGACCGTCCGCATTCAGACCGCCCCACCGATGGGCGCGCGGTTTGCCCAGATATTGCTCGAGCTTGCGCCAGACGGCGGAACGACTGCCACCCGCGATGATGGACTCCAGCATCTGTTCTATCTGCTGAGCGGCGCGGTCGAGATCGAGATCGACGGCGAGGCGCACCGACTGTCGCCACATGGCTACGCCTACGTCCCGGCCGGCACAAGCTACGCTCTCCAGGCGAGCGAGGAAAGCCGGCTGATCTGGATCAAGAAGCCCTACGAGGCGATCGACCTGCCCGTGCCAGCGCCGATTGTCGGTCATCGTGACAAGATAGAGCGACAACGCCCACACACAGAGGGGCGATACTGGCAATACCTCCTGCCGGCCGACGACCTGGCGTTCGATATGAACGTCAACATTCTCGGCTTCCTGCCGGGCAACTACTTCCCGTATGTCGAGACACACATCATGGAGCACGGGCTCTACATGCTGGAGGGCCAGGGACTCTACCTGCTGGGCGGGGACTGGCACGAGGTTCAGCCCGACGACTTCATCTGGATGGGGCCCTACTGCCCGCAGCACTTCTACTGCACCGGCTGGAGCGAGGCCGCCTACCTGCTCTATAAGGATGTCAACCGCGACGTGCGATTCGAGTAGCGAAGCGACATTCGACCACCGGACGATCCGTGATTGCGCCGCCGCGCGGCGAACCGGGCACGCTCCACGAGTGGTTCGCCAAACCCGGGTGAGGGCAGCAGGGTCACCTCACAGCCTGTCTGCCGCGGCGTCGAGATTACGCAACTCCAGGCTGGGGTCACGGTAGTGACGCGCTCTGGCCAGCGACGCGCCCGAGATATCGTCGATCCTGTTCGATGGCTCCTTCCGGAGCGTAGACGATGCTTTGGTCGCGCCGGTCACGCGTCGTAGCGCTTACTCACGCGAGCTTCTGGGGGACGGAGCCAGCAGTCCGGCCATCGCGCCGACCGCGGCCGACCCGAGCGCCGTCAGAACCTGGAGGGCGCCGTCGCTCGACGCAGCGGCGCCGATGAGCAGCACCAGGATGGTTCCAATCACAGCCGCGACCGCGACAATCCCGAGCGCAACAACGACGATGCGGTAGATGAACCGGTCCCCCTTGAGTGCGTCAACCTCAGCGGCCGCGTCTTCCAGCTTCTTGGCCACTTCGGCCCCCTGGATGCGCCCTTCCTCCACATCGCGAGCGATACTTCTCAGCCCTCTTGCCGACACATCGACCCCCTTTCACCCGTGGCAGTACACAATAGCGACGAGGCGAGACGAATTGGCGTGCTGGCAATACGTCTGCCGAAGACGTCGGGCAACTACCGATGACCCATGCACAGAACGTAGGGTGAAATACCCCCTCCGTCAATGGCCCCAACGGAGCTGCCATGCCCGGCCACCCGGTCGAGCGCATGACGCGTGCGACCCCTCTGACGAATTGACCATAGTATCGCACTGCGATAGGTTTTGCTTACGCAATTAGAGGTATTGTATGCATCTCCTGCTGCAATCGTCTATTTCCTTTTGGCGAATCCGTGCTATTGTAGATGTCTGACGTGTCAGGCGCTCCGGATCGCCTGAATCTGCGCGCAGGCGATGGATCCTGCCAGGCGACAGACCCTGGTTCGATAATCCCCGCGCCGTACCCAGCAGTGCGGTCTATCAAGTCGCCGCCGTTACTCTTCGTCGTGGATGTCGATCGTGAGAGGAGGCAGCCGAATCCCCAGCAAGCAGAATGTCAGGGAGGTATCAGGATGACCCGGCGACCGGACGAACCAAACGAAGAAAGGCCGAGCGACAAGCCAATCGACAAGCCGTTAGAACGCTTGCGACAATTTGAGGACGCACGCCGACCACAAACTCCGCCGCCAGCCTGTGATGACGAGATCGAACAGGACGACAGCGGACTCCCTTGCAACTCGAAGGAGTGCGCCGATGAGAATCCCTCGCCTCGACACTGCCGGACCACCTCGCGCGGAACAGACGACCGAGACCGAGGAGTCCAACGGAAAAGTCCTTGACCGCCTCCTGCTCTTCAGCGACCAGCGCGGATTTGCAGTCAACGCGCCGATCATTGAAGCTCCACCGCGCACGCGCGCAGCCCCTCCAACGGAACCTGATGGCGAGACTAGCCCCCCGGTCACGAAATCTCGCGCGGAGATGACCGAGGAGGACGCGGGATCATTCGATGCCGCGGCAGTCGCTCAGATGTACATCGAGGCAGCCCAGATACTCGAGACGACCGAGACCCAGCCTCGTGGGGCGCCGGACGCCGCTCTACCGCCTGCGGCCACGCTGATCCGTCCTCCGGCGTGGCGTCTGATCGGTCCGCTACGCATCCCGAACGGCCAGACCTACGGCGCCAGTCGCATCGATGTCGCCGGGCGGGTATCGGCCGTCGCCGTCGATCCGTCGAACGGCAACCACATCCTTTGTGGCTCGGCCGGCGGCGGCATCTGGGAAACGCGGGACGGCGGGCAAACCTGGACGCCGCGAGCCGACCGCATGCCAACACTCACGACCGGCGCGATCGCTTTCGACCCCCATTCGCCGAACGTCGTCTACGCTGGCACAGGAGAAGGGGATTTCTACGCCGGCCTCGGCGCAGGAGTGCTGCGCTCGACGGATGGCGGCGCCACCTGGGCTGTCCAGGCTGCCGCGCCGTTCGTTGGCTCGGGTTTCCACGATCTGATCGTCGATCCCGCCGACAGCAACCACCTCCTCGCAGCCACGACCAGCGGCCTCTTCACATCGTCAGACGGCGGCGCCAGCTGGACCCAGCGTCGCACTGCCCGTGTCTGGTCGATCTCAATGCACCCGGCCGGCGGTGCGTCTGCCGAGGTGCTCGCGGCCTGCTCGGACGGGCTGTATCGCTCCGCCGATAGCGGACAGTCCTGGGCGATCGTCAATCTGCCGAACGTGCCGGCCAGTTGGAACCGACTCGCAGTCGACCATGCGCGGTCGAATCCAGCCGTGGCGTACGCGTTTGGCGCGGCAGGAAACGCGGCTTACCTGTATCGTCGCGGTCCTCGCGGCGTCTGGCAGCGTATCTCGACACCCGGCGACCTCAGCACCGGTCAGGCATGGTACGACTGGTATGTCGCCGCCGCGCCAGATGTGGATACACAGGTGTATCTCGGAGCGATCGAGGTCCATCGTGGAGACTTGTCCGGCAGCAATTGGGCCTGGACGACAATCTCGGCGAAGCAGTCCGGTGACAGCATCCATCCCGACCAGCACGCGATCACGTTCCATCCAACCGATCCGAACACGATCTTCGCTGGTAATGACGGCGGGCTGTACCGCTCGCCAAACCGCGGGGTGAACTGGCAGTCACTCAACGCGGGCCTGGCCATCGCCGAGATCGAGTACATGGCCCAGGACCCCGGTTCTGCGCGTTGGCTCATGGGCGGCACGCAGGACAACGGCACCATCAGCTACCCCGGCGGCGCCACCTGGGACCACATCGCCGACGGTGACGGCGGGGATTGTGCTGTCAACTCGATCGACCCGAACATGATCTTCCACTCGTACTTCTACATGGGCCTCGACCGATCTACCGACCGTGGCCAGACCTGGAAGTGGATCCCGACGGCCTCACGCGATCCCAACGTCTATCGGCAGCTCTTCTACCCGCCCGTCGACGGGCGCGGCGATACCATCGCACAGGCCGGCGAGTCCGTCTTTGTCTCGCGCGATAACGGGGATCACTGGGCGCAATTCGCGCTCCCGAATCGGATCGTCGCCAGCGCGATGTACGTGCCGACGCCGGATCTCGTCTACATCGGAACCTACAATGGACGCATCTTCCGAATCAGCTGGAACGGCTCGGCATGGAATGGCCCGACCGAGCTGACAAGTCCACGCGCCAACGCCTGGGTCAGCGACCTGTATGTCGATGCCACCAACACCAACCGGATCTGGGCGACACACACAACGATCGGCGGCGGGCGCGTCTTCCAGTCGACGGATGGTGGTAGCTCCTGGACCGATCGCTCGGCCGGGCTGCCGAGCCTGCCGATGAACGCCGTCGAGGTCGACCCCGGCAACCCGAATCGTGTCTGGGTCGCGGCCGATGTCGGCGTCTACCAGTCATTCAACGGCGGCGCGAGCTGGTCGTCATTCTCCAATGGGCTGCCGAACATGCTGGTCGTCGACCTGATTTACCACCGGCACGCACGGCTGCTCCGGGCGGGAACACGCAACCGCAGCGTCTGGGAGATCGCGGTAGATGGCGAGCTCCAGCAGCCGGTCTGCGGTGTCCAGTGGACCGGCACGCTCAACGCGCAACAGACCCAGCGCTGGTTCACCTTCAACTGGCCGGCCACCTGGCACATCGTCTGGACGGTCATGTCGACGACCGCGCAAAGCGGCGCGCCGCAGGTGAGATGGAACGTGCAGGTGGAGCGCGCAAACGCCGAGTTCATCACCTACTGGATCAGCGTCACCAATCTCACAGCCAGTCCGGTGACATTCGAGGGTCGCTACTGCATCCTCAGCTACTACTAGCGACGCGCGAGCAGGAGGGTTGACATGCATACAGGAATGCAATTCACAGGATCACTCGCAGCCAACCAGACCCAACGCTGGTTCACTTTCAACTGGCCGGCCACCTGGCACGTCGTCTGGTACATGGCGCCTACGTCACCACGGACTGGCGCGCCACAGATCGACTGGGATGTCGCGGTCGAACGGGCCTCCGCCGCCAACTGTACGTACTGGATCACGGTCAAGAACCTCACGAACCAAAATGTCACCTTCGAAGGCCGCTACGCGGTCATGAACGCGTGATCGGAGGACAAGCCATGCGGATCGTCATCGAGATCGACGAGCCTCGGACACCAGCCCCGGCCGAGATCAGCGTGACGCGGACTGGCCCGGCAGCTTCTGCCACAACTGAAGCGCCGGTGGAGCTCGGCGCGATCAGCGCCGGGCCGGCGGCCCCGCTTGCCGGGGGCGGCGGAGAGACGGCGCCAGAGATGTCAACAGACGAGGTGGCCGGCGCGCTCTCGGCCGGCGCCGCGCCCGTCCCAACCGACGCCGGCTGACACTACGCAGTGATGTGCGGGGGCACTGGCGGAAACCGGAGCCAGTGTCCCCTGTGGGATTCCCTACGCTTCTGATGTCGGGTAGGCAGAGGGCGACGCTGCCCCGCCACTGCGCGCTCGCTGGCTACGTTGGCTCGGGCGCATCAGCCGTGCTGGCGAGGACGACCGACGCTCGACAGGCAACCGACAACCGGTAGGCGGAGCGGAAGAACGACGACCACAGCATGGCCATATCGGCGGGGCCGAGCGTGAGTTGCCTCAATCGCACCAGTTCGGGCTGATCCACGAAGCCAGCCTTCGCGAGCGGGAATGCCGGATCGGCGGCTACCCCGGCCGCAACCATCCGTCGAATATCGTCACGCCCGAGGACAGGGCGAGCGTGCAATTCCCGGAGGACGCTGCCGAGCATGCGCTGCGGCTCGAACGCGCGTTCATCGCCATAGAAGGTCAGCAGATAGTCGAGATCGAGCGCAACAAAGGCCAAATCGGGCTGGATGCTGTTGCGCGCAACGGCGCTCGGCTGAACGCTATAGAGGAAGACGCGCGCCTCCGGGTCAACCGGCACGGCATCCTCGCCCGGTGGCCGGCCGGGCCAGACGGTCGCGCCAGCAACAGCCGTCTGGACTGGCCCGCGCAACAGATCGACGAGTGTGGCCGTTACCGTCGCAATTGCGAGATGGTCGATCATCATCGTCTCCTGCTCGTCGACCATCGTCCGGTGTCGACGCTCACCACGATGATATCCGGCCTGCCCTGCTGGCAATACGTGGATAGCCAGGCCTGCGAGAAGCCGGGCGCGCTGTTCAGCTGACCAGCGCGGTAACCCCGTTGCCGACCAAGTGCGCGCCGAACACCAGCAGAAGGATCGCCATCACAACGGCGTTGTTCCTGACGAGCCAGTCGTGCCACGTCGCCAGCACGGCGCTGGACCGATCCGGCGAGGCCAGACGCCAGGTGACCGGCACGATCACCGTTATGCTGCCGAGGATGATGAAGATGGCGAGCGCGACAAGCTCGACGGCGGTCGACGCGCCGGCCTGGGCGATCGAAACGCTGGCGCCGATGGTGAACACCACGATCTTCGGGTTCACACCAGAGAGCGCAGCGCCCATTCCGGCCGCCCGGATTGGTGAGGCGCTGCTGATCCCGGCCATCCATCCAGGCAGCGCTTTCTCCTCCGTCTTCGATCTGTAACTACGCCACTGCTTCACCGCGAGGAGCAGGAGCAATGCGCCAAGGGCCAGTTGGAGCAGCGCGCCGATTGTCGATGGACCGCTGGCCTTGCGGCCGACCCCGATCGAGTCGGATAGCGCCAGCGCCAGACCGCCGATGACGATCATTCCGACGAGCCAACCAATGAGGAACGTCGGGCCGGCCGTCTTTGCCCGTGGGGAGAGCAATATCAGAATAACGGCGATGATCTGGATTGGGCTGACTGCGACGGCCACTGCCATCGGCAACATGCTGGCAATTGCTGCTCCCACGACAGGCCCCCGCCTTCCCACGCCCGGCCGGCGATTCGCGAAGGCACGCACCCGCTTGCAGCGAGACGCCATCGTCGCCACGTGGCCTGGCTCATCGACCGTCCAGAGTGTGATGGTTCAGGGTTACTTCGATCGTGAATGATACATCGCACAGCGCCGGCTGGAAGTCGCAACTACCCGGCGTATTCTGCCTCTGGCTATCTCGCCTGCTGTGCCGCGCAAGATGCCTCTCACTCCGGCGATACTACCGCCCATTCCACCGGCGCGGATTCATTGATTGCAGTCGGAGACAACATGGGGATTCTGAAGAGCTCGAACCTCGCGATCCGTTTCCTGCTGGAGCTGTGCGTGCTGGCGCTGGTCGGGTATTGGGGCTACCGGGCAGGGAACAGCCAGACCACGCGAATCGGCCTGGCTATGCTGACGACCATAGTGGTCGCGGCGATCTGGACGCTGTTCGGGGCGCCGAAGGCGGCGTTCGCGCTGTCCGGGCCGGCCCATCTGCTGGTGGAGATCGCCGTCTTCGGCAGCGGAGTGGCGGCGCTACTGGCAACCGGTCACCCTGGTGCAGCAATCGCATTGACTGCCATCATCATTGTCAATCGCGCGCTCATGCATGTCTGGAGACAATGATCTGTCGCAGAAGCGGGAGACGACACGCTGAATGCGCTCATCTCCCACTCTCAATGGGTTGTCAACGTCAAAGTGGCGAACCGGCTATGACGGAAACTGACCCGTTCCTTCGTCATCCTGAGTGGGCTGTCAACGTCAGACTGTCCGATCGGCAGCCACCTGTTTGTCTTGTCATCCTGAACCGCAGTGAAGGATCTCCCCCCGCGCGATACAGTCCAACGCATGAGAGATCTTTCGCGTGCGCGCTCAAGATGACAAAGAAACGGGGGTGGCTGTCGCGCCAACGTATATGCCATTTTGACGTTGACAGCCCATTCAATCTCCTCAGCCCTCGCCAAGCCCGAACGCCTCGGCGATCAGCTCGTAGGAGCGGACGCGGGCGGCGTGGGAGTGGACGCTGGTGGTGATCATCACTTCGTCGGCGCCGGTCTCCTCAGCCAGGGCGAGGATCTTCGCCTTCACTGTCGCGGGCGAGCCGATCGTGAAGCGATCGCGGTTCGCCTTGATGCGCTCGCGCTCCTCCGCCGTCGGCTGCCACGCGGCGACATCCTCCGGACTGGGCAGCGGCCCGCGCTCGTTGCGCTGAATGCGCAGGAACGACAGGTCCATCGAAACGGCCAGCTCGTCCGCCTCCTCGTCCGTCTCCGCGCAGAGGACGGAAGTCCCCAGGATCGCGTATGGGGCCTTGAACCGTTCCGAGGGCTGGAAGTTCGCCCGGTAGGTTCGCATTACTTCGGCGGCATCGCGGTTGTTGATGTGATGGGCAAAGGCGAAGCCAACGCCGATCACGGCGGCATAGTGGCCACTGTATCCGCTGGAGCCGAGCAGGTAGATCGGCGGCAGGGCAATATCGGCCGGCATCGCGATGATCGATCGAAACGGATGATTCTCGGGGAATGCGCCGGTGTCAAAGGCCAGGAGCTCGGCAAGCTGGGCAGGGAAGTCATCGGACACCACCGCCTCGCGCGAGCGGCGCAGTGCCAGCGCCGTCATCTGGTCAGTGCCGGGCGCGCGGCCGATCCCGAGATCCACCCGGCCGGGGAAGAGCCCCTCCAGCACTCGAAACCACTCGGCCACCTTCAGCGGCGAGTGGTTCGGCAGCATAACGCCGCCAGAGCCGATGCGGATGCGCGAGGTCTCGCGGCCGATCTGGCCGATCATGATCTCCGGCGCGGATGAAGCGACACTCGGCAGGTTGTGATGTTCTGCGAGCCAGACGCGGTGGTAGCCCAGCCGCTCGGCATGACGGGCGAGGTCGATTGTGTTCGCCAACGCCTGAGCGCCAGTCACGCCAGATGGCACCGGCGTCAGGTCGAGGACAGACAACGACAGGTTCACGTACTCTACTCCCTCACTCAGCCGGGATGGAAACCGGTGCGTGCTCCGGCACCAATAGCGCACCGTCGCCGCACTGGACGACCAGCGTGTCGCCGTCTCGCTGCAGCACCGAACCTGCCGAGGCAGTTGGGTCGCCAGCGGTGACGCGTGTGCGCAGGATGCGCAACGCCTGGCCATCGACGATACCGATCGCGCCGGGATTGCCTCCCCGACCGAGCGCCATCCAGGCGCGGCACTGGTTGTGGACCTCGCTGGCCGGCCGGCCCCAGTCGATCAGGCGGTACTCCTCGTCGAAATCACTGGCGTAAAACGCCTGCGATTCATCTTGCGGCGCCCCGGGATCGCCGGCCGCGACCTTCGCCAACGCTCCTGCCATCAGCCCCGGCAGTTGCGCGAACAGCGTCGGAAGCAGCTCATCGAAGTATCCATCGCCGGTCGGCACGCGAAGCTGGCCCAGGATCGGCCCGGTGTCGAGACCGGATTCGAGCCAGTGGACGGTAAACCCAACCTCCGGATCGCCCAGTCGATACGCCCAGCCGAAGCTGTTCGGGCCGCGCCGCTCCGGCAGCAGGCCGCCGTGCAGGTTGATCGCCCCCAGCCGGGGCAGCGCGATCACGTCGGCGGGGATGACCCACGGGAACGACGCGGAGACGATCAGATCCGGCCGCAGTGGCGCGAGCATCGCCGCCCAATGCGCCGGACGATTCGAGACGAGCACGTCCGTCCCGCGTGGCGCGGCCGCGACGATGTCCAGATGCGTGCCCCGCCCGCGCCCCCTCGGCCCCGGCGAGGTGACGATGCCGACCAGCTTGTGGCCCATTGCCTCCAGCAGCTGCCGGGCCATGATGACCGCCTCGCCGGCGAAGTCGGTAAACAGCACGACGCGCCAGGGCGGAGGGATGGCGGGCGGGGAATGAGGGACGAGGGGTAGATCGTTCACCATCATCGTCTCCTGCATCGAGCCAACCGCCAAGTGGTCATCGTAGCACCATACTCGCTCCCCCAGGCTCCTCGCCGCTACCAGCGCGCCGTCTCGTCGAGAGTAAGGGTGAAGACGTCCGGCCGGGCATAGTGACCGACGGGATCGAAGTCGAAGCGCGAGGCCGCCAGGTCGTCGTGGTCGAGGTCGGCGTAGAGGATGCCCTCACCGTCGTAGAGTGGGCCGGCCAGGTAATCGCCGAGTGGCGAGATGATCGCGCTGCCGCCGCGGCAGAGCACCTCCGGCTGCTGTTCGAGGTCGCTCAGCGCCTCCGGTCCCAGGTCGGTCGGGTACATGCTCTTCGTCGTGTACTGGTTGCAGGCCAGCACGAAGCAGCGCCCCTCCAGCGCGACGTGACGCATCGTCGCCTGCCAGCGCTCACGAGCGTCAGCGGTTGGCGCGAGGTAGAGCTCAATGCCCTTCTGGTAGAGCGCGGCCCGCGCCAGCGGCATGTAGTTCTCCCAGCAGATCAGCCCGCCGATCCGCCCGATCTTGGTCTCCAGCACCGGCATCGTGCTGCCGTCTCCCTCGCCCCAGATCAGCCGCTCAGAGGCCGTCGGCTTCAGCTTGCGGTGCTTGCCGAGAATCGCGCCGTCCGGTCCGAAGTAGAGCAGCGTGCAGTAGAGCGTCCCGCCGGCCGGCTCGCGCTCGATCACGCCGATCGCCAGCCAGACGCCCGCCTCGCGGACTGCCTGCCCCAGCCGATCGGTTGCCGGAGATGGGATCACGACGGCGTTGTTGAGATAGCGGGCGTAGATCCTGCGCCCCTCATCGCTGCGGTTGCCGACGATGGAGCCGAAGCTGAGGCCGCGGGGATAAGCCGGCACGAGCGCCTCGGGAAAGACGACCAGCCGCGCGCCGCCGGCCGCCGCCTCGGCGATCAGTCCGACTGCCTTCTCGACCGTCGCCTCGCGGTCGAACATCACCGACGCTGCCTGGACTACGGCGACGCGCACCTTACGGGCTGATGCGGTCATTTCCATGCTCCAATCGCTACCTGCCCCATCATGCGTTGATGGGGCAGGATACAGCGAATCAGCGCCGGCCGTGTCAGCGAGGCCTAGTGGTGATGCGTCTTCGCGTATTCGTCGGCCTCGGCCTTCGTGCGGTGAACCGTGCCGTCCGGGTGTTCCGGCGGGGTGTAAATCGTGTAGACGCGAAGTGGCTCACTGGCCGAGGTATTGGAGATGTTGTGCTCGACCCCGGCCGGGATAACGACGATCGAGCCGTCGCGCAACGGGTGGCGCTCGCCGTCCAGCAACGCCTCGCCCTCGCCTGCCTCGACGCGGAAGAACTGATCGCCGTCGTCGTGCGTCTCTTGCCCGATATCCTCGCCCGGCTGCAGCGTCATCACGACGAGCTGCAGGTGTGGCGCGGTGAACAGCACCTCACGGAAATACGGATTCTCCAGGGTCTTCCGCTCAATATCGATCACATATCCAGCCATCTTTCACCTTCCTGTCTCATCCGACACTGGCATACGACCGCCGGCGACGTCGCGCAGCGTCGGCTCTCAAGAACAGGCTAGGTCAGGAGGCATTACGGGCGCGTTATTAAGTCGGGAGTATTCGTTGCAGGATCGTCACAAGGGCAGTGGCTGCTGGCGCTCCCAGTCTGCCCGATCCAGCGCGTACTCGACATCGTCGCCGGGGAAGGCGGCTGCCGACATCACTGGATCGTAGATACCGTCCTCGGAAAGCTCCTCGGGACTCATGCGGAATGTCCGGACGTGGGTCATGCCCAGCTTCTCCATCACCCGCCGCGAGCCGACATTGTCCTGGTAGGTCGAAGCAACGACTCGCTGGATGCCCAGTTCCCGAAAGCCTTTGTCGATCAGCGCCTGCGAGCCCTCGGTCGCATACCCCTTGCCCCAAGCAGCGCGGCGCAACCGATAGCCCAGCTCGACCTCGCCGGCCTCGTCAGTCGGCCGGAAGTGAAACCAGCCGAGGAACGCGCCGCTCTCTTTCTCGATCGCGGCCCAGAAGCCGAGGTCGTTGCCGCGCTCGTAGTGACGCAGCCAGGCCGGCATGATGTCGCGCTCGATCGCCTCGCGCGGCGTCGGCTGCCCGCCGCTCAGGTAGCGCATGACCTCGGGGTCGGCGTCGAGCTCAACGAGCAGTTCGACGTCCTCCGGCGTGAATCGGCGCAGGATCAACCGTTCGGTCTCAAGGTAAACGTGCATAGCGAACTACTCCTTCAGGACGAAAGCACGATCACTTGCCAGATTGTAGGAACAACGGATCGCGTCGTCATCGAGAAGTCAATAGCTGGCGCATTCGGTATCGAGCCGGCGGCAAGTCACACTCCAGCCACTGGTTGGCAGACGTGTCGCGCTCCTCTCGCCAGTTCTGGCCGAACGTGCCGGCGGTGCGTGATCTCTTGCCGCCATGAGTCCCGATCTGGCAGGAGAACTGATATACCGGTTGTGGCAGGCGCGACAACAGACGCACTCGCCTGCCAACACTGTAATCCGCGTGGATATTGACAATGCATCAATGGGACATATATTGAGGAGCATACATCACAGCACAGGCTGACGATCATGCGATCGTCGGCCTCTTAGGGAACGGGAGCGTCACATGCCTCATCGTCGCTTCGTCTTCGTCGTAGCCGCCGTTCTCGCACTCTTCGCGCCGGGGGTCGCGTCCGCCCAGGGCGGTATCGGCACGTCCGTCGTACTCCGGGCGACACTGAACGCCTCAAACGAGGGGGCTGCCGGCGGCTTCGGGTTCGCCAAGATCCGGATCGACCTCGTGACCAGCCAGCTCTGCTATCGACTGAGTGTCTCGGCAACCGACGCGGCGACCGCCGCTCACATCCACAAAGGCGCAGCCGGCGCGAACGGACCCGTCGTCGTGCCGTTCGCCGCGCCGATCGATGGCCTCTCCAACGGCTGCGTGAATATCACCGCGGACCTTGCCGCGGCGATCTCCACCAGCCCCGGCGACTATTACGTCAATGTCCACACCAGCGAGTTCCCCAACGGCGCGGTTCGGGGGCAGCTCGACTGGCTCGGCGGCCAACCTGACTTCCGCTTCCCGTCCGCGACGGCCGAGACGGCCGCCGATGGGCTGAACTTTCCCCGCGGGCTGGCCTTCGGGTCTGACGGCGCGGTTTATGTGACAGACTCCGGCCCGGCAATCGAGCCCAGTAGTGACTCCTGCGTGACACTCCCCGGTCCGGACGGTCAACCGAGTGAGACCTGCTTCGGCCAGACTGGCTCGATCGTCGAGATCAAGGATGGCGAGCAGACCACCATCGCGACTGGCCTGCCCGCTTCGATCAGCGATCTCGTCGTTACCGATAGCGGCGACATGTATGTCGTTAACGGCATGGGCGGCGACCCGACTCTGGTCCGCACGACCGCTGGCGATCTCGCCGCCGGTTATGGCTGGGTCGTGAAGGTCAATAGCGACGGTCATGGCTGGTCACCGGTCGCCGATATCTCAGGCTACGAGGCCGTGGCGAACCCGGATGGCGGCGACATCGACACCAATCCGTTTGGACTCGCGCTGGACGGCGATGGATTCCTCGTTGCCGACGCTGGCGGCAACTCACTGGTCCACGCGACGATGGACGGAGTCGTCTCAACTGTGGCGGTCTTCCCATCGCAGATGGTCGATGCCCCGCCGTTTCTCGGCATGCCCCCCGGCAGCCAGATGCCGATGCAGTCGGTGCCGACCAGTGTCACACAGGGACCCGACGGCGCATGGTATGTCAGTGAGCTGACTGGCTTTCCGTTCGAGGTAGGCGCCGCCCGTATCTGGCGTCTCAATGACACAAACGGCGATGGTGACGCGCTCGATAACGGCGAAATGACCGTCTACGCCGATGGCTTCACCGCCGCACTCGACCTCGCCTTCGACCCGGACGGCCGGCTCTACGTGCTTGAGATGGCCCGAAACGGGCTGATGGCAATCGAGGAAGATCCGACCAACCTGGCAGCCGCCGCCGGAGCGCTGATCCGTATCAACGACGACGGCTCGCGGACCGAGGTTGCCACCGGCGTGCTCGTCATGCCGATCGGCCTCGCGATCAACACCGACGGCGTCATCTACGCCACCACCGGCAACGGCGTCGATGAGGGCCACGTCAATATTCCCTCGCCGCTCGCACCGAGTTTCGTCGCGATCGATGCGAAGACCGGGAAGCTCATCTGGG
>Ga0209477_1000951_pt1 | contig 17849 bp, 13 predicted proteins | sample KloWWTupernatant_FD_187180 | JGI IMG/M metagenome (GOLD analysis project Ga0209477, IMG submission 187180) | Active sludge microbial communities from Klosterneuburg, Austria, studying microevolution and ecology of nitrifiers - Klosterneuburg... | ecosystem: Engineered > WWTP > Aerobic digester >... | reverse complement strand
CGAGCGGGCGGGGCTGGTGGTCGACCACATCTGGTCGGTGACGCCCGGCGGCTACGACATGGCGCCCCCCAGCGTCGACACCCACGAGTTCCTCCTCACCGCCCGCACCCCCTGACCCCCGCGTTCTGACGACAAGTCACGACACGGGCGGTACTCAACTGTCATGAGAATCCGCCGGGGTGGCCCGAGCACACCTCCGGCGGCCGCGCAACGGGGATCGGTCCCCGGTGACACCGGGCCCGTCCTTGGCGCACCGTGGCGCGATGAACGACAGTCCTGTTCCGACCGCGCCTGTTCCGACCGGTCCTGTTCCGACCGGTCCTGTCCCGACCGCGCCTGTCCCGACCGGTGATCCCCGTCCTGACGTCCTGGTCGCCCGCCTGGCCACCACGCAGCACGGGGTGGTCACCCGGCGACAGGCGATGGCGTTGGGCATGACCCAGCGCATGATCCACCGCCGCGTCGAGACCGGGATGTGGACGCCGGTGCTCCGGGGCGTCTACTCGTTCACCGGCCTTCCCGACAGCCGGACCCGACGGCTGTGGGCGGCGGTGCTCCACGCCGGCGACAGCGGGGTGCTGTCGTTGCACACCGCGGGTCGCATCCACGGCTTCGAGGAGATCCGCTCGACCGAGGTCGTGTACCTCAACGTCGACGACGTCCGTCGGCATGAGCCGGAGGGGGTCGTGTGGCACCGTCAGATCGACATGGTGCCCGCTGACGTCGTCACGATCGACGGCCTGCCCGTGACCTCGATACCCCGCACCGGCATGGATCTGGCCGGTGACCCGGCGATGTCGATCACCCGGCTGCGGCGCTTCGTCGAGTCGGCCCTGGTGCACCGGGGGTTCGAGCCTGCTGACTTCGGAGTGGTCCTGTCGAGGATCCGGCGAAGCGGCAAGCCGGGGGTGACACACATGGAACGGGTGCTCGACGAGGTCGGGCCCGGCGTCGACCTGCCCCGCAGCGAGCTCGAACGGCTCCTCGACCGGGTGATCGAACGTGCCGGGCTTCCCGCTCCGCGCCACGAGCACCCCCTGCCGGGGGCGTGGGATCGTCCGGGATTCGTCGACCGGTGCTGGCCCGAGGTCCGACTGGTCGTCGAGGCTGACGGTCGGCGCTGGCACACCCGTCGCCATCAGATCGCGATCGACCACGATCGGGTCATCGACGCCCAGGCCGCCGGCTACCAGACCACCCGCCTGCTGTGGGAGCACCTCCACGGCGACGCCGAGGGGACCGCCCGTCGTCTGCGGCTCGTCTACGAGGCCCGCCTCCGCGACGTCGGGCGGGACTTCCCATGACAGTTGAGTTCCGCCCGTGTCGTGACTTGTCGTCAGAACGCGGGGTGGGGGTTTTGGTAGGGGAGGGCGTCTTTCGGGGGTCGGGGGCGCTCGGGTAGGGTGGCACGTTCCATCCCTGGGCGCGTCGCGCCCCCGAGAAGAAGCAGCTCAACGTGTCCGACTCCGCCATCGCCGACTACACACCCCGCCAGATCATCGAGGACGACCTCGGTGGCCTGTCCCTGGACGAAGCCATGGCCGCGACCATGGTCGACGTCGAGGACGGCCAGCTGGTGACCGGCACGGTGGTCAAGGTCGACCGCGACGAGGTGCTGCTCGACATCGGCTACAAGTCCGAGGGCGTCATCCCCAACCGCGAGCTGTCGATCCGCAACGAGGTCGACCCCAACGAGGTCGTCACCATCGGTGACGAGGTCGAGGCGCTCGTCCTCCAGAAGGAGGACAAGGAAGGCCGCCTGATCCTGTCCAAGAAGCGGGCCCAGTACGAGCGGGCGTGGGGCACGATCGAGAAGATCAAGGAGGACGAGGGCGTCGTCTCCGGTCCGGTCATCGAGGTCGTCAAGGGCGGCCTGATCATCGACATCGGCCTCCGCGGCTTCCTGCCCGCCTCGCTGGTCGAGCTGCGCCGGGTCCGGGACCTGCAGCCCTACGTGGGCCGCAGCCTCGAGGCCAAGATCATCGAGCTCGACAAGAACCGCAACAACGTCGTGCTGTCCCGTCGGGCCTGGCTCGAGGAGACCCAGAAGGAGCAGCGCGAGGACTTCCTGGCCAACCTCAAGCCCGGCGAGCGTCGCAAGGGCGTGGTCTCCAGCGTCGTCAACTTCGGCGCCTTCGTCGACCTCGGCGGCATGGACGGCCTCATCCACGTCTCGGAGCTGTCCTGGAAGCACGTCGACCACCCGGGCTCGGTCGTCGCCGTCGGCGACGAGGTCGAGGTCGAGGTGCTCGAGGTCGACCTGGACCGCGAGCGCATCTCGCTGTCGCTGAAGGCCACCCAGCAGGACCCGTGGCAGGAGTTCGCCTCCAACCACCAGGTCGGCGAGCTGGTCTACGGCCGGGTCACCAAGCTGGTGCCGTTCGGCGCCTTCATCCAGGTCGGCGACGGCATCGAGGGCCTGGTCCACATCTCAGAGATGTCGGCGCACCACGTCGACCTGCCCGAGCAGGTCGTCACCCCCGGCGAGGAGCTCTGGGTCAAGATCATCGACCTGGACCTCGACCGTCGTCGCATCAGCCTGTCGATCAAGCAGGCCGCCGAGGGCGGCATCGTGGCCGCCGAGTACCAGGAGCACTTCGGCGAGCAGAACTACGACGCCGAGGGCAACTACATCGGCAACCCGGTCGGCGAGGAGACCACCGAAGGCCAGGAGGCGTGGGAGCAGTACTACGCCGAGCAGGGCTTCAGCGCCCCCGAGGGCGGTGTCGAGGCCGAGGGCAGCGTCGAGGGCGGCGTCGAGGCCGAGGGCAGCGTCGACGTCGAGAGCAGCATCGAGGCCGAGGCGCAGGTCGAGGCCTCCGAGGACGGTCCCACCGCCGAGAGCTGAGGCGGCCGCTTCGGCCCCACCCGATCACATCAGATCCGGTTGCCCACGGCCCCCTCACGGGGGCCGTGGCGCGTCTGGGCACGACCACCGGCCCATGTCCATCGGGACACCTGACCCAGGAAATGGTCCAAAAGGTTCAGGCCCACCCGCTTTCGGCCGAGGGATTGACGAACGGACGCTGCGCCTCGGGTGCCGCGGAGTCGGGACGACCCGGCTCGGTGGCCCCCGACCGTCGGGTCCGGGAGCGTCGTCCCTACGCCCACGGAGCGGAGTCAAGTGAGTTCACGCAGAACGTTGATCCTCATCGGAGCAGTGGTCATCGGGGCGCTCGCCGCCTTCCTGACCCTCAGCTACGTCCGCGGAGTGGAGAACCGCTCCGACGAAGCCGGCCAAATGGTCGAGGTGGTCGTCGCCACCGGACCGATCGCCAAGGGGTCGAGCAGCGACGCCGCCATCCAGGGCCAGCAGTTGGCCATGGAGAAGCGTCGCCGCGACGACCTTCCGGCCAACCCGGTCCGGCGCTTCGCCGACATCCAGGGCCAGGTCGCGGCGGTCGACCTCGGCGGCGGCGAGGTGATCACCGCCTCGATGTTCGTGCCCGCCACCGCCCTCAACGGCTCCAAGTCGGCCAGCCTCGACAAGGGCAACGTCGCCGTCACGATCACCGTGGACGAGGCCGCCGGCGTCGCCGGCCTTGTCCAGCCCGGTGACAACATCAACATCCTCGCCAACTACTGCGGCGTGGCCACCGGTGGCGCGGCCGGGGGCGAGTCCGACACGTGCTCGCTGCAGCGCCAGAACACGCCGGCCGGTGGCGGAGCGGTGCAGCTCGGAACGCCGTCGAGCTACCTGTTCCAGGGCGTGAAGGTCCTGGCGGTCGGCCAGTCGCTCGGCCAGCCGGTCGCCGCAGCGTCGACCCCCGAGGGCGGCGACACCACCGCCACGACCGCCCCGCCGGCGACCTCGCCGCTCATCACCGTCCAGCTGCCGCCGCAGCAGGCGCAGCTGCTGGTGTCGGTGCGTGACGCAAGCCTCTACCTGACCCTGAACCGGCCCGACTACACGCCGGTTCCGATCCCGTTCACCAACAACCTGCCCGCCCTCCCCGGCGAGGCCGGCGTGTCGCCGTACCCGGCAGAGGCGGCGACCGGACAGTGACCGACTTCGCCGTGACCTCTGAGGTGACCCAACCCACCATCCGGGTGTCGGTCGCCGTCGTCGAGTCCCACGTCCCCACCCGGGAACGGATCATGGGGCTCCTGGGCGACGGCGTCACCCCGTTCAGCACGGTCGAGGAGCTCTCGGCCCGTCTGACCGGCGCCGTTCCCGTGGTGGCGGTCCTGGGTCCCTCCTGCAGCGACGAGCACACCCTGCTCGTCAGCGAGCAGGTCCAGCGCGAGTACCCGCTGCTCGCCACCATCCTCGTCGTCGACGAGCTCTCCACCCAGCTCCTGCAGGTCGCCCTGCGGGCCGGGGTGCGTGACGTGCTCGCCCTCACCGGTGAGTCCGGAGCGCTCGCCCAGGCGGTGCAGCGGGTCGCCATGTCGCTCGACCAGGCCCCCCGCAGCGCGTCGATGCCGGTGCCGTCCACCCCGGTGCCCGACGAGGTGGAACCCCTGCCGAGCGTCGACGGCCAGGTCATCACCGTGTTCTCGACCAAGGGGGGCGCGGGCAAGTCGATGCTGTCGACGTCGCTCGCGGTCGAGTTGGCCCGGCGCTCGGACCAGCCGGTGTGCCTCGTCGACGCCGACCTCCAGTTCGGCGACGTCGCGGTGATGCTCAAGCTGACGCCGCACCACACGATCGTCGACGCCGTGTCGGTCCTCGACCGCATGGACCCACCGCTGCTCGAGAGCCTGTTGGTCACCCACGAGCCCTCGGGCCTGCGGGTGATGCCCGCCCCGCTCGAGCCCGCCTTCGCCGACCAGGTGGGGGCGACGGAGATGGTCGCGATCGTCGAGATGCTGCGATCGTTCTGCGCCTACGTGATCGTCGACACCCCCGCGTACTTCAACGACGTCGTGCTCGGCCTGGTCGAGGCGTCGGACCGGGTGCTGCTCGTGGCGGGCATGGACATCCCGAACATCAAGAACGTCAAGATCGGTCTGCAGACCCTGCGGCTCCTCAACACCCCGATGGAGAAGCTGCTGCTGGTGCTGAACCGGGCCAACAGCAAGGTCAAGCTCGACGTGGGCGAGGTGGAGCGGACCCTGCAGGTCAAGGCCGACGTGCTGATCCCCAGCGACATCTGCGTGCCGCAGGCGGTCAACAAGGGTGAGCCGGTGGTCATGCACGCCCCCAAGTCCGGGGTGAGCCGGGCCATCCAGCAGCTCGCCGACCAGTTCATCCCCTCGGACGTCGCCGCCCGACGGCGACGCTGAAGCCAGCGCCCGATAGTCAGCCAGCCCGATAGCCAGACAGCCCGATAGCCAGACAGCCGGACCGAACCAGCAGAGGGAGTGCAACGGTGTCCCTGTACCAGCGGATCAACGAACAGCAGGGTGGGCCGCCGGTCCCGCCCAAGCCGGGTCAGCCCGGACAGTCCGCCGCGGGTCAGCCTCCGGCGAAGGTCCCTCCCGGCGCGGGTGCCGGCACACCCGGCACACCCGGTGGTCCGGCCGCCCGACCGGCCCAGCCGGCCCCGGCGCCCCGCCGTGACCCTGCCCTCAACGAGCTGCGCCACCGCGTGCACCAGCAGCTGATCGACGAGCTCGGACCGATCCTCTTCGATCGGCGGCTCTCCGAGCAGGACCTGCGCCGTCGGGTCCACGAGCAGCTCCACGCCGCCATCGCGGCCGAGCGCGTGCCGCTGTCGGCGGCCGACAAGGCGCAGCTCATCCAGGACGTCAGCGACGATATCCTGGGCTACGGGCCGATCGACAAGCTGCTGCGTGACGAGGACGTCACCGAGGTCATGGTCAACGGACCCGACCTGGTCTTCGTCGAGCGCGGCGGCAAGCTGACCAAGGACGAGTCGATCCGCTTCATCGACTCCGATCACGTGCGGAGGGTGATCGACAAGATCGTCTCCGAGGTCGGACGCCGGGTGGACGAGTCGACACCGATGGTCGACGCCCGTCTGCCCGACGGCTCCCGCGTCAACGCGGTGATCTCGCCGCTGTCGATCGGCGGACCCTTCCTCACCATCCGGAAGTTCGCCACCGACCCGCTGCAGATCGACGACCTGATCCGCTTCGGATCGCTCAACGCGCATTCGGCCCGTTTCCTGCAGGCCTGCATCGTCGGCAAGCTGAACGTGATCGTCGCCGGCGGTACCGGCACCGGCAAGACGACCATGCTCAACGTGCTGTCGTCGTTCATCCCCGAGGACGAGCGCATCATCACCGTGGAGGACGCCAAGGAGCTCCAGCTGCACCAGGAGCACGTCCTGTGCATGGAGTCCCGACCGCCCAACGTCGAGGGCCGCGGCGAGGTCACCATCCGCGACCTCGTCAAGAACTGCCTGCGCATGCGGCCCGACCGGATCGTGGTCGGCGAGTGCCGTTCCGGTGAGGCGCTCGACATGCTCCAGGCCATGAACACAGGCCACGACGGGTCGCTGACCACGGTGCACGCCAACAGCCCCCGAGACACCCTGGCCCGTCTCGAGACGCTGGTCCTCATGGCCGGCTTCGACCTGCCGGTGCGGGCGATCCGGGAGCAGATGGCCTCGGCCATCGACGTCATCGTCCAGCTGTCCCGCCTCCGTGACGGCACCCGCCGGGTCACCCACATCACCGAGGTGCAGGGCATGGAGGGCGACGTGATCACCCTCCAGGACGTGTTCCTGTTCGACTTCGGTGCCGGCGTCGACGAGAACGGCCGCTACCGCGGTCAGCTCCAGGCCACCGGGGTCCGGCCCAAGTTCGCCGAGAAGCTCGCCGACCAGGGCATCCGCCTGGGCCCGGAGGTCTTCGCCCGCGACGGCGGTCGCAAGGCGGTGACCGGCCGGTGAGCACGATGCGCAACCCCCGGTCGCGACTCGGGGCGCTGATGGTCGGACTCGCGGCCGCTGCGTGCCTGTTCGGCGTCGTCGGCGTCGTCGGATCCGCCGGAGCGGCCGAGGATCCGCCGCCGTCGTTGACGGTGCAGAAGGTCGACGCCCGCGGCGACGAGGTCAACGCCTTCGGCAACCTGGTGGGCGGCGACGCCCAGCGGCTGCGGGCCAAGGTCAACGGCAAGGACGTGGCCGCGGACGTGGTGGCGGGTTCGGACCTGCCGCTCGACGCCGTCGTCGTCCTCGACAACTCGGCCTCGCTCGGCAACGCGACGGTCCAGCTGGCCAAGCAGTCGCTCGCCCCGCTCCTACCGGGCAAGGGGATCACCCGCTCCCTGGCGCTGGTGACCACCGGAGGAGGAGCGTCGGTGGCCATCGGCAGCACCACCTCCGCCGATGCCTTCCAGGCAGCCCTCGACGACGTCGAGCCGGTCGGAGCGTCGCTCACCTGGGACGGGCTCGTCCGCGCCGCGGACATCATCGGGAACGACGGATCGGCCCAGCAGAACATCATCCTGTTCTCGGCGTCGCCCCCACAGGTCGGCACCGCGACCGCGGCAAGCGCCCAAGGGGCCATGGCCCAGGCCGGCGCCCAGCTCAACGCCGTGGTCATCCCGCGCGGCGCCGATCTCGAGGCGATCGACAACATGGTCGCCGGCCTCGGCGGGTCGGTGACGATGGCAGCTGACGAAGAGGGCCTCGACGAGGCCGTCGACTCCGTCGCGGTGCAGCTCCAGGGTCGCTTCGTCCTGCGCTACCCGTCGACGGGATCGTCGTCGAGCACCACCCTGACCGTGTCGGCCGGGAAGCTGTCGACCACCGTCGCCTACGTCCCGGGCACGACCAAGAGCGGAGCGGCCAACCTGGCCCCGCCGGTCTCGGCGAGCCCGTCGATCACCGAACGCATCCTCGGGAACCCGCTCGGGCTCATCCTGATCGTGCTGATCGGCTTCGGTGCGGTCGCCCTGTTCATCTGGACCCTGTTGAACATGGTCCTGCCGAGCTCGGACAACCTCAACCGTCGCCTCAAGGTCTACGAGGACCCGTACGGCGAATCCGGGGAGGAGGCCGACGAACCGGCCGACGGCTCCCACACGACGGTGCCGATCATCCAGCGAGCGGTCGAGTTCACCGGCGACGTGGCCCAGAAGCGGGGCCTGCTCGAGAAGCTCGAAGGCGACCTGGAGCGCGCCAACCTGCCGCTGCGGGGCGCCGAGGCGCTGTTCTTCCTCTCCGTCGCGGTGGTGCTGATGTCGCTGTTGACCTTCGCCCTCACCCGGAGCCTTCTGCCCGCCCTCGTCGTGGCCGCCGCCACCGTGCTCATCCCCCGGGCCGTGCTGAGCATCGCCGTGCGGCGACGCTGCCGGGCATTCGAGCAGCAGCTGCCCGACACGCTCACCCTCATGGCTGGCACCCTGCGGGCCGGCTACTCGATCGGACAGGGCTTCGAGGCGGTCTCGACCGAGATCCCCGATCCGATGGGCCGTGAGCTGCGTCGGGTCGTCACCGAGACCCGACTCGGCCGCCCGCTCGACGAGGCGCTCGAGTCGGTTGCCGAGCGAATGAAGAGCGACGACTTCAGCTGGGCCGTCATGGCCATCCGCATCCAGCGCGAGGTCGGCGGCAACCTGGCCGAGCTGCTGGTCACCGTGGCCGAGACGATGACCCAGCGTGAGCGACTCCGCCGGGACGTCGCCACCCTCACCGCCGAAGGTCGGATGAGCGCCATCGTGCTGGGCTTCCTGCCACCGGCGCTCGGCCTGGTCATGTGGGCGATCAACCCCGCCTACATGCAGAAGCTCATGACGCCCGGACTGGGCTACATCCTGTTGGGTCTGGGTCTGGTCTCGATGCTCATCGGGTTCGCCTGGATGAAGAAGATCATCACGATCGAGGTGTGACGAGATGTCGCCGATCCTGTTCCTGTCCGTCCTCCTGATCGCCGGCGCCGTCGGCGTCGCCGTGTGGGCGGTCCTCAGCCAGCTCGACGAGCGCCAGGTCGTGCGCGAGGCCCTGCGCCAGCTCGACGGCTACGAGGTCGAGAACCAGCGCGACAAGCAGATGCTGGCCCCGCTCAAGGACCGTGCCATCGGCCCGCTCGTCGAGGGGGTCACCGGTCTCGGCCGACGCTTCACCCCGGTGGGCTACGTCGAGAAGGTCAAGCAGAAGCTGGTCTACGCCGGCAAGGCCGATCAGGCCGCGGTCGACCGCTTCCTGGGCATCCGGGTGGTCACCATCGGCGTCGCCGTGCTGGTGTTCCTCCTGCTGTTCGTCTTCAACATCCTCGGGCTGAGCGGAACGTTGCGCCTTGCGGTGCCCGGGTTGTTCATCCTCGCCCTGGTTCTCGGACCCGACAGCATGCTCAACCGTCAGGTCGAGGAGCGTCAGCACGAGATCCAGATCACGCTTCCCGACGTGATGGACCTGCTGACGATCTCGGTCGAGGCGGGCCTCGGCTTCGAGCAGGCGATCGACCGGGTGGTCAACTCGGTGCCCGGTGCGCTGTCCGACGAGTTCTCCCGCATGCTGGGCGAGACCCGTGCCGGAGCGTCGCGATCGGACGCCATGCGGGCCATGGACGATCGCTGCAACGTGCCGGAGCTCCGTTCGTTCGTGATGGCGATCATCCAGGCCGACCAGTTCGGCGTGTCGATCGGCCGCGTGCTGCGCGGCCAGGCCGACGAGATGCGCATCAAGCGCCGTCAGCTCGCACAGGAGCGGGCGCAGAAGGCGCCGGTCAAGATGCTCATCCCGATGGTGTTCTGCATCTTCCCGGCCCTGTTCGTCGTGGTGCTCGGCCCGGCGATCATGAACATCCGCGAGAGCCTGTGACCGCGACCCGCCCCGCGGGCGGGGCGGATGGCGCGCTGGATGAGGGCGCGGTGTTCGAGGGAGCGGTGTTCGAGGACGCGGTGCTCGAGGGTGCGGTGGCCGCGGACGCGCCGGAGCAGGACAACCTGGATGCGGACGAGTCCACTGGCTCTGCGTCGAGGCGACGGTGGCCCGACGGCGGGCTCGGCGTGCTGGTGGCCGGGCTGCTGGCGTTCGTCGCCGCCCGGCCACTGACCGACAACAGCTTCCTGACCCACCTGGCGACCGGCCGGCTGATCCTCGAGAGCGGCGTCCCGACCAGCAACCCCTTCCTGTACTCGGCCCGCATCTATCCGGGATCGGCCGAGTTCCCGATCCCGAGCTGGCTCTGGTCGGTGGTCCTCGGCGGTGTCGACGCGGTCGCCGGCGGTGCCGGACTCCGGGTGCTGACCGCGGCCCTGGCCGGGGTGCTGGGCCTGGTCGTGGTGCGCCTCACCCGACCGGTGACAGGAGGGGAGCGGACTCTGCTGTCGGTCGTGCTGCCGGCGACGTGCGTGGTGATCACGCTCATGCCGTTCGTGAACGCCCGACCGCAGCTGCCCGGGTACCTGTTCCTGGCGCTGACGGTGCTCGTCGCCACCGAGCGACGGTCCGGCTGGTGGCTCGTGGCGGTGTTCGCCCTCTGGGCCAACGTCCACGGCACCTGGTTCTACGGTCTCGCCGTGCTGGGGCTGCTCGTCGTCGCCCAGGTGCTCGACGAACGCCGGATCGGGACCCGACGACTCGGCTGGCTCGTCGGTGCCGTCGTTGGAGTGGTCCTGGGTGGACTCCTCCAGCCGCACCCGTTCGAGACCGTGATCCTGCCGCTCGAGCAGTTGGGGGACGAGCGGGCCCGACGGGCGATCGCCAACTACGTCGAGTGGAAGCCCGCCGGCTTCGACCACCCGCTCACCTGGCTGCTGATCGCCATGGGGCTGGTCGCCCTGTTCGCAGCACTTGGTCTCCGCCAGGGTCCCGACGGATCCGACGGTCCGCGTCGATGGGGGGTGCTCCTCGGTGCGGTCGGCCTGGTCGCGATGGGCATGTCGGCCGGCCGGCTCCTACCCCTGGCGGTGATCACGCTCGTGCCCTGGGTGGCGATGGGTCTCCAGGGGCTCCGGGGTCTGCCGCTGCCGTCCGGCGGCGTCCCTCGGGTCCTGGCCTCGCTCGGAGTGCTTCTCGGGGTGGTCGCGCTGGTCTGGAGCATGTCTAACCCGGCCTATGACCTGTCCCGCTACCCGGTCACGGCCATCGACTGGCTCGCCGAGCGGGGGCTGGTCGGCAGCGCGGATGTCAGGGTCGCCAGCCACGACTACGTCGGCAACTACCTGGATTGGCGCTTCGAGGACCGGGCCAACACCTTCGTCGACGACCGACCCGGCACCGACGCCCTGCTGGACTACGCCGCGCTGCAGGACCTGACCGACGGTTGGCGTGACGCCCTCGGGCGCGCGGAGCCGGACGTGATCGTGTGGGAGACCGAGCGGCCGTTGACCGACGAGCTGCGTGAACCGGCCTGGTACGACGCGGGTCGGTTCGGCGAGTTCACCGTGTTCTGCCGGAGCTCCATCGCCGATCGCTGTCGGTGAGCTGCGGGCGACGGTCCGGGGAGCGCCAGTCGCGGATCCAGCTGTCGTCCGGTCCCTGCAGCCCGGGGGTGTCGCCCGAGTGCGCACGCAGCCGGGCCGAGAACCAGTCGCCGCTCGACTCGTCGGCCAGCTCCGACACGGCGGCTTCGAGCCTCATGGCGAAGCGACGGGCGTCCTCGCCGTCGGTGGGCCGCAGCGGCGCCCCGAAGTTGACCCGGACCTTCCCGGGGCGGGGCGTGTTGGACCCCTTGGGCAGGATCAGGCCGGTTCCGTCGAGGTGCACCGGCACGACCGGCACGCCGACCCGGACCGCCAGGTAGGCCGCTCCGCCCTTGTGGGGTTGGCCCCAGCCGTCAGGGCTGCGGCCGCCCTCGGGGAAGATGAGCAGCGACCAGCCGTCGTCGAGCAGGCCCGCCGCGGTGTCCGCGGAGCGGCGGCTGACCTTCTTTCGCTCCATCGGGATCGCGCCGTACGCCCACGAGATGAGCGCCGCCTTGGGCCGGGTGTCGTAGAAGTGGTCTGCGGCGGCGGCCACCACCAGCTCGTCGCGCCAGGGTCGCGGGATGTGGGTGAGGAGCACCGGGGTGTCGACGTGGCTGTGGTGGTTGGCCACGAAGATCACGTTCGAGTCCAACCCGTCGAGGCGGTCGAGTCCGGCGACGCTCGGGCGTGCCAGCGCCGCGGTGCCGACCCGACCGACGGTGCGGATGACGGCCTGGCGGGTGGCGCGGGCCAGCGGCCGGCGCGCCCAGTCGGTGTCGTATCGGTCGCCCAGGCGGTTCGGCTCCACCGGCGGCTCCACCCCCGGCGGGGTGGGAGCTGCGGTGAACGGGAAGCCCAGTCGGGCCACCATCCGTCCCGGGCGCAGGTCGTCGATGTTCACCGGTGCACCGTCACGTCACGTCCACCATCGACAGCGGCGGGTTCTTGAAGTATGTGATCGTCGGCTGCCGACCGACCACGTCCGACGCGATCTCGAGGGCGTCCGACATGGTCGACGCCGGTCGGAAGCCCAGCCGACGCACGGTGGCCGGATCGCCGCCGACGACGACCACGCCACCGAGGTGCTCCAGGGCGTGGCTGCCCCAGTACCACATGTAGAACGGGTGCACGCCGTGGTAGGCGTTGCTGGTGCGGTACAGGTGCCGGTACCACTCGTCGGTGGCGAAGCGCTCCTCGAACTGCGACTCCATCACCAGGGGGTCGGTGGTCTCGGCCAGCACCTCTTCGAAGAAGTCGATGTAGCTCGGGTGGTGCACCGGGTGGAACTCGGGCGTGGTCGGGTGGCTCATGATCAGCACCCCGCCCTCGCGCACCAGCGGCCGACCCTTGTAGAGGTTGAAGAAGTACCCGAGACCCAGGCACATGACCAGGATCGGGTTCATGATCGAGTTCACGTTGTAGGGGCAGATGTAGGGCAGGCCCAACGCCAGGATGTCGGTCTGGCCCTCGACGGGCACCAGCTGCTGGTCGTACACGTGTTGGGTCGTCACCTCGTGGACGGCCTCCACCTCGCCGGCCTGCACCGACGTCATGGCGTACGGCGCCCGCCAACCGTGCAGGACCTTGCGACGCTGGGCGGGTGACAGGCGGTCGAGGCCCGCCTTGGCGGCCAGGAACGTGGCCCGATCGCGGGTGGTCCACTCCCACTCGCGCTTGGCCAGCACCTTCAGCGGCCCGTCGCCGTAGAGGTCGTTGTTGACCGTGGTCTCGATCTGGAACACCTTGATGCCCGCGTCGCGCAGCACCTCGCCCTGGCGCCAGTTGCTCTTGTGCAGCTCGGAGCTCTCGCGGTCCATGAAGCTGCGCGACTGGCGCATCGTGTGCACGTTGTGGTGGTGGCGCAGCGCCTGGTAGCCCGACAGGCCGGTCGCGGTCGACTTCCAGCCGCCGTCCATCGACACCAGGTTGATGTTGACGTAGACGATCAGGTCCGACGTCGCGGCCCGGGTGGAGATCTGCACCTCCTCGCCGTGGCGCGTGGTGCCGATCAGCGTCATCCCGTCGGGGTCCTCGGCATCGTGGTTGTAGAGCTGACCTCGCGGCGCGAACGAGTCGTAGACCCGGTCCCCGACGGCGTGGCGCAGCTCCTCCTCGGTCATCCGGCGGTGCAGCGCGAGCGCGGCGATCAGGTGGACGTCGGTCACGCCCGCCTCGGCAGCCAGGTCGAGCACGGCCTCGATCACCCGCTGACGGATGTCGGGTCGGCGCATCTGCGGCAGCGGCAGCGAGATGTCGTCGAAGGCGATCGTCAGGCGCATGTCGGCGAACAGCAACGCCGAGAGCGGCTCGGAGTCGATCGGGTTCTCCAGAGCGTCGCGGATCGCCTGGTCGGGATCGTCGAGACCAGCCAGGGGCTCGGGCGGATAGATGATCCTGCTGCGCTCGGCGGGGAGCTTCTCGAGCCGGAGCTGCTCGCCGTGGTGGAACAGCACCGGGGGAGTGGAGCGGTCGACGTCGAGGACCAGCCCGGGACGGGGAGCCGGGCGTGAGCTGCCGCGGGTCGGACGTCGGGGGCGGGAGGAGGGGGTGGCCACAGTCAGTTCCTTGCCGAGGGCGGGCGTGTGCTGGTTTGGCGGGTGCTGGTCGGGAGCGGAGGCCGTTGACGGAGGTCGAAGGCGATCTTGACCGCGCCTCGGCGGCCGGCTTCGGCCGCATGCGCGATGGCGTCGTCGGCACGTTCGAGCGGGTAGGTGGCCGACACGAGCCGACCCAGGTCCGCCTCGCGGACCAGCTCGAAGGCCATGTCGAAGGTCCGTCTCGATTCGCCGGTCGGAGCTCCCTCCGCGTCGACGGGGTGCTCGGTGCCGTAGGCGTACGCGCCGACCAGCTCGATCTCGCGCTGCCACAGGGGGGTGAGGTCGGCTCGCAGCACCCCGGGCATGCCGATCATGACCACCCGTCCGGTCGGGCGGGTGATGGCCAGAGCGGTGGCGAGGCTGTCGGCGGAGCCGACGCAGTCGATCGTCACGTCCGCACCGCCGGTCAGCCGCGACGTCGAGGCGCTGTGCGTGCTGTTCGTGCCGCGCGTGCCGAGGACCTGTGTGCCGGTGCGGCGCCGCACCGCGCGGGCCAGCTCGCCGGGTTCGCAGACCACGGTCGCTCCGAGCGCCCGGGCGAGGTCGCGTTGGTGCGGGTGCTTGGCGCCGATCACGGTGCTGCACTCGGGCGCGAAGCGCGCCAGCGCGGCCAGGGTGAGCAGTCCGAGGGTGCCGGCCCCGATGATCGCGACGGTGTCGCCGGGGCGGACCCGTGCCCGCATCGCTCCGTGGACCGCGCACGCGGAGGGCTCGACCAGCACCGCGGCCTGGTCGGTCATGTCGTCGGGCACCGCGTGCAGCTGGCTGGGGTGCGCCACCATCGAGGTGGACCAGCCTCCACCGGTGTCGCAGCAGTAGCCGGTCTGCAGTCCGGCATCGAGGTCGCCGTGGGCCAGGTGCTCGCAGTTGCCGAGCCGGCCCTCGGCGCAGGCCGCGCACACCGGCGAGATCCCCCGGGTGACGCAGCCGAGCACCGGTTCGAGCACCACCCGGGAGCCTGCGCCGTCGACCGCGCCGTCGACCGCGCCGTCGGTCGTGGCGTCGGTCGACCCGCCGGGAACCAGGTCGGCGACGACCTCGTGGCCGGGCACGAACGGGAACGACACGATCGGCTCGAACCACCGCGACGAGCGGCCGTCGACGGTGGCCAGGTCCGAGCCGCAGATCCCCGCCAGCCGTGGTGACAGGCGCACCCAGTCCGGGCCGGGGAGGTCAGGCTCGTCGTCGGTGACCAGTTCCAGCGGCCCCCACCTCGACCCAGCCCCGGGCCGCAGCCCCGAGGCGAGCCGCGCCGCGCCGAAGCGGACGACGTCACGGTCGAAGCGCAGCGCCCTCACGCGAGCCTCCGGGCGGTGCGTCGCTCCCGCCAGGCCGGACCCATCGGGAGCACCTTGTGGCCGAAGTCCGACCCGAAGTCCTCGACCAGCCATCCCCGCTTGCGGGCGATCGACGCCAGCCGGGGTTCGGGGTTGACCGCGACCGGGAACCCGACGGCCTCCAGCATGGGCAGGTCCGACGACGAGTCCGCGTACGCGACCGCCTGGCGGGGATCCAGGTCGAGCTCCGAGCACAGGTCGACGATGATGCGGGCCCGGGCCTCGGCGGTGGGGGGGACCTCCTCGAGGTGGCCGGTCAGCACCTCGGTCGGCCCCGAGCGGGTCGACTCGACCCGGGTGCCGAGACGGGCGCAGACCACGTGGTCGAACAGAGGTGCCAGCGGCTCGATGGCGATGTCGAGCGCGCCGGTGATCAGCACCGTGGTGTGACCGAGCTCGCGGTGGCGGCGCACCCGCCGCACCGCATCGGGGAACGACCGGGTCAGCAGCAGGTCGCTGAAGTGCTCGGCCGCGTCCTGTCGCAGCTCCTCGACCGGAGCGCCTTCGTAGCGGCGGTAGAACGCCCGCAGGAAGTCGGATCGGTCCTTGCGGTCCTGGGCGAGCAGGGCCGGTGCCTCGAGCAGGGTGCGTCCGACGAAGCGGACCCGGTCCGCGGTGCCGAGGCGCCGGGTGGCCAGCCACGAGTAGGTGGCGACCACGTTGGAGGCGATGATCGTGTTCTCGAGGTCGAACACCGCCATCTGGCGTTCCGGTGCCAGCACCTGGGCCCGCAGGCGGTCGGTGCGGGCGGTGGCGGAGCGCTTGGACGGCGACGAGCGGGCCCGTCCGTGGGCGACGACCGAGGGCAGGTGGACCTCGGTGATGTAGCGGTCCCAGTCGATGACCCGCGGGTCGAGGGTGAACAGCTCGTGGTCCTCGGCCGACAGGCGGGAGTCGAGCTCGGCCAGCCGCCTCACCCCGTAGACCGCCTCGCACTCGGTGTAGGCGCCGTACAGCTCGACGTAGGACAACGCCCGGCGGGCCTGCTCGCGCTTCTCCTCGATCCCGGCACCCCACTGCGCCGCGGTGCCCCGCAGCGGCAGGGCGGCGACGACCCGTTCGGCGCGTTCGAGCACCGAGGTGGCCCGTCGCAGCTGGCCCTCGACCCGACCGCGACCGGGGAAGGTCCAGTCGGGCACCACGATCGGCTGGCCGTTGCGGTCGTACAGCGGACGTTCGGTGAACCAGTCCCGCACCCGGTCGACCAGCTGCTGGTACCGCAGCGGGTTGGCGTCACCGGTGGCAACCTGGACGATCGACGGTGCCGCAGCTCCCTCGGCCGCGGCAGCTCCCTCGGCCGCGGCAGCTCCCTCGGCCGCGGCAGCTCCCTCGGCCGCGGCAGCGATGATGGCGGCGACGACCAGGTCGACGGGGATGACGTCGATCACGCCTTCGGGCACCCCGGGGAACTCTCGCAGCAGGCCCCGGGCGTAGCTGAGGATGATCGGCTCAGCCATGCGGAAACCGCGGATCCAGCCGGGTCGGGGCTCGGCCAGCGCGGACTCGATGATCGACGGGCGCACGATCGTGCAGCCGATGTCGGGGCCGCCCTCGGAGCGGACCCGGTCGAGGGTGCGGGTGAGGGCGACCTCGCCCAGCGCCTTGGTGAACGCGTAGGCGTCGGGCCAGCCGACCGAGGTGGCCCGGGACCGACCGAAGGTGACCATGCGGTCGTGCACCCAGTCCTTGCGCAGGCTCTCGGTGCGCTCGGCGATCAACGGCCCGCCGGCCGGGCCGAGCTCGGAGCGTGCGCGGGCCCGGAACTCGTCCAGGCGTTCGGGGGTGCGGCTCTCGGCATCCACGTCGGCCCGGGTGCGTCGCGCTGCGTCGACCTCGGCCCGCCAGTCCAGATCCGCGAAGAACGGGTTGGCGGTGACCGGCTCTTCGGGAGCCGCACCGCGGCGGTTGCCTGCCACGTAGCACGTGCTGACCGCGACCAGGTGAGGTGACGCGCCGAGCTCGGCCAACGTCTCGGCGATGCGCACCGGGCCCATCAGGTTGATCTCGACCGCGCGGTCGAGCGGCGAATCGAACGCCACGGTCGCGGCCGAGTGGATCACCACGTCGGCCTGGGACAGCGCGGCCCGTCCGTCGTCGTCGAGGCCGAGCCCGTCGGAGCCGACGTCGCCGCTGACCGCCCGGACCCGCGCTGCCACGTCGGCGAAGCCGTCGGCTCCGAGCTCGCCGCGCAATCGGTCGAAGCAGTCGTTGCGCAGCACCTCGCGCTCCAGGCGCCGCTGGGCTGTGGTGCGGCGACCGTCGCGGATCAGCAACGTGAGCCGCACGTCGGGCACGCAGCGCAGCAGTCGCTCGACCAGCGCGGTGCCGACGAAGCCGGTCGCGCCGGTGACGAAGATCCGCGTGCCGGCCAGACCGTCGACGATCACGGCAGCTTCACTAGCAGACAGGGGGCGGCGCTGGCAGACCCGAGGCGCAGGGACAGGGCGTCGGCGCGGAGCCCGGAGGGTGCAGCCACGCTCATCGTCCGGTCTCGAAGTGGGAGCGGCGGTCGTGGCGCTCCAACGCCAGCCGGACCAGTTCGTCGATCAGCTGCGGGTACTCCAGTCCCGAGGCCCGCCACAGCATCGGGAACATCGAGATCGGGGTGAAGCCGGGCAACGTGTTGATCTCGTTGACCAACAGGCGAGA
>Ga0209477_1000949_pt1 | contig 17860 bp, 16 predicted proteins | sample KloWWTupernatant_FD_187180 | JGI IMG/M metagenome (GOLD analysis project Ga0209477, IMG submission 187180) | Active sludge microbial communities from Klosterneuburg, Austria, studying microevolution and ecology of nitrifiers - Klosterneuburg... | ecosystem: Engineered > WWTP > Aerobic digester >... | reverse complement strand
ACTCATCGTCACCGCGTCGAAGGACTCGTCGGCGAAGGGCAGGCGCATCGCGTCGGCAGCCGTGAAGGCGAGGTCCTCGCGACGGCGCTTGCCGACCTTGAGCATGCCGAGGGAGAAGTCAGCCGGGGCCACGTCGACGCCGTGATCGGCGAAGGGCTCGCTCGAGGTGCCGGTGCCGGCGGCGATGTCGAGGACCCGCTCCCCCGGCCTGGCGCCGACGGCCGCGATGACGGCCTTGCGCCACAGCCGGTCCTGCCCGAGCGAGAGGACGTCATTGGTGATGTCGTACTTCTCCGCGACGTCGTCGAACATCGCGGCGACGTCACGGGGGTCCTTGTCCAGCGAGGCACGACTCATGCCGACCATCTTCTCAGGTCTACGCTGATCCACGATGACCTCCCTGCCCGCCCCGGCGGATGGCGCGACGCGGCACCCGAGCCCGTCGACGAGCAGCAGCCCGCTCGTCACGCGCACCGTCCCCCTCACGCTCGATCGCCTCGAGTCGCTGTTGGCATACCTACCGGCTGGTCCCGCCACGGAGTTGTTCTCGTGGGTTCGACGCGGCGAGGGCATGGTCGGCTGGGGTCGGGCGCTGGAGCAGCGTGTGTCGGGGCCGGATCGTTTCGGCGAGTTGCGGCGCTGGTGGGGCGAGGTCACTGCGGGCGCGATCGTGCGCAACGAAGTGGGCATCCCCGGGACCGGGCCCGTCGCCTTCGGCTCCATTGCGTATGCCGGGAGCTCACCTGCCGGGGCCACTCTCGTCGTCCCGTCGGTCGTCCTGGGCCGCCGCGGTGACCGGGCTTGGCTCACGACCACGGCAGTCGGTGGCGAGTTGCCCTTTGGCGCCGATCCGGTGCTCGGGGCTGAGGCGCTGCCGCCCGAGGCCGTGACCTTTGCCGATGGGGCGGTGTCTCCCGCCCAGTGGGCCGGGGCCGTGGCCGAAGCGGTGCGCCGGATCACTGCTGGAGAACTGGACAAGGTCGTGCTGGCGCGTGACCTCGACGTCCGGTCGGGTGCCGCGCTGGACGTGCGCTGGCTGCTCGGGCGACTGGCTGATCGCTATGACAACACGTGGGTCTTCTCGGTCGACGGGCTCGTGGGCGCGACGCCTGAGATGCTCGTGCGCTCCGAGAAGGGTCTGATCACCTCGCGCGTGTTGGCGGGCACGATTCGCCGCTCGGGCGACGACGAGCACGACCTGGCCCTGGCCGGTTCCTTGGCGCGGTCGAGCAAGGACCTGGAGGAGCACGAATACGCGGTGCGCTCGGTGGCCGACGCTCTGCGCCCCCACTGCTCATCGATGAACGTGCCGGAGACGCCGTTCGTCCTGCACCTGTCCAACGTCATGCACCTGGCCACCGATGTGACCGGGGTGCTCAACGACGGCGCCTCGTCGTTGGCGCTGGCCGAGGCCCTGCACCCGAGTGCTGCCGTGTGCGGCACACCGACAGCGCGCGCCGACGAGGTCATCACCGAACTCGAGGGCATGGACCGCGGGCGCTATGCCGGGCCGGTGGGCTGGATCGACGCCAGCGGGGACGGCGAGTGGGGCATCGCCTTGCGGTGCGGGTCGGTGGATCCCGTCGATCCGTCACGGATGCGGCTCTACGCGGGTTGCGGCATCGTCGCCGGCTCGGACCCCGAGGCCGAGGTGGCCGAGTCCGACGCCAAGCTGATCCCGATGCGCGACGCCCTCACCACCCCCTGACCCTCGTCAGATCCGCAGCTGGGATGTCAGACGCGCGTTCCCTCACGCATCTGGCATCCTTCGGCGATGACCTGCCGGAAAGCTCTGTGGGCGTGGGATGTCAGACGCGCGTTCCCTCACGCATCTGGCATCCCTCGGCGATGACCTGCCGGAAAGCTCTGTGGGCGTGGGATGTCAGACGCGCGATCCCACACGCATCTGGCATCCCTCACCCGAGGTAACTCTCGACCGGACCACCGTCAGGTGAAGGGTGGGCGGTGGTCGAGGCCGATCGAGCGGCGGCCGGCCCAGCGCCATACCTTCGCCGATCGGTCGCGGTCCTCCTCGGTCACGAGGTTCCCCATCCAGCGCAGGGCCAGAGTCATGAGCCAGTCACTGCGCATCCCCGCCGGTCCGAGCGCCGAGAGCACCTTGGGCACCGTGAAAACCCCCGCCAGTCGGCGCGCGACGGAGAAGGCCTCGCCGTAGTGCTCGCTCAGCGTCGCCGGCCAGGTCACGGACAGGTCGGTGTCGAGGAGCTCGGTGAGCAGGCGTCCGGTCTCGAGTCCGTAGTCGATGCCCTCGCCGTTGAGTGGGTTGATGCAGGCCGCGGCGTCACCGATGAGGGCCCAGTTCGGGCCAGCGACGTTGCTGACGGCGCCACCCATCGGCAGGAGCGCACTGGTCGGTATCCGCGCCTCCCCGGTCAGTCCGAAGTCGCGCCGTCGCTCGTCGGTGTAGTGGGCCATGAGCGGCTTGATCGCGACGTCCGCGGGACGCTTGGTGGTCGCGAGTGAGCCCACGCCGACGTTGACCTGCCCCCCGCCGAGCGGAAAGATCCAGCCGTAGCCTGAGAGCACTTCCCCTTCAGGAGAACGCAATTCGAGGTGGCTGCTGATCCACGGGTCATCGGCCATGGTGGAGTCGACGTAGCAACGGCCGGCCACGGCATACACGGTGTCCTTGTGCCACACCCGGCCCAAGACCTTGCCCAGACCGCTGCGGACGCCGTCAGCGACGACCAGCCGCTCGCACTCGATCTCAAAGGTCTCGCTACCTCGCTGGAAGGTGACGCCCTTGACCCGTCCACCCTCGAGTCGGGCGTCGATCGCCTTGGCTCCCTCGACCCCGATCGCACCGTCGTCGAGGGCGACCTGCCGGATGCGGGCATCGAGTTCGGTGCGCGGCGCTGCGGACCCCCAGTCCGGGAGGCTGCCGCCGGGCCACGGGAGCATCAGGGTCTGCCCGAAGCCGTGCGCCCTCAGGCCCCGGTTGACCGTCCGGGCCCGCAGCCAGGGCTCGAGACCGAGGCGCTGGAGTTCACCGATAGCTCGCGGTGTGAGGCCGTCGCCGCAGGTCTTGTCGCGTGGGAAGACAGCCGCGTCCGCAAGGACCACGTCTCGTCCTGCGCGGGCTGCCCACGCTGCGGCGGCTGATCCGGCGGGTCCCGCTCCGACGACGAGGACATCCGTGCGTTGCGGGGTCGAAGTCACTCGCGCATTCTCGCAACCGCTGGCCGCTCCTCCGAAATCGGCGCTCAGCCCGCCAGCGCTGCAGCAGCCAACGCGCGCAGGCGGGCACGCTCGGCGCGGTGGGTGGTCCGATCGACCGTCACCTCGACGACCCGTATGCCGTCGGGGCGAGTGGCGATGGCCGCTCGCAGTTCCGCTGCGGTGTCGACTCGTTGATGGCGTATGCCGTGCGCCCGGCAGAGTGCCGAGAGGTCCGTCCCCGTGGGGGTGCCGAAGAGTCGCTCGAAGTCGCTGGACCGCTCCGGCTCGCCCGGCTCCAGAGTGGTGAAGATGCCGCCCCCGTCGTCATTGGCAACGACGATCGTGAGATCCGGCCTGGCCTCGTCGGGCCCGAGGAGCAGACCGTTGGTGTCGTGGAGGAAGGTCAGGTCCCCCATGAGCGCATATGTCGCACCGGGTGCCGCATGCCCTGCGCGCTCGTCCCCAACACCCGCGTCAGCACCCGCATCAGCACTCGCATCACCACCCGCGGCGGCATCCGCGCTGAGGGCCAGTCCGATTGCGGTGGAGACGCACCCATCGATCCCGGCGAGGCCTCGGCTGGCCACCACGACGGCGTCACGGGTGAAGGTGGCTGCGACATCGAGGTCGCGCGGTGAGTTCGATGACCCGAGGAAGAGGGTCGAGCCATCGGGCAGCGCATCGGCGACAACTCGAGCAATCGCGGGACCTGTGGGCCACACGGGCGGAGCCGAATCGACGGCGTCGCCGACGGCATGTCCTGCCTCGAGCCATGTCTCCAGCCACCGCTCACGGTCCCTGTCCACGCCGCCGACAGACAACCGGGCGAGTTCGGCGAGCGGCACCCGCCGGGTCGGGCGGCCCGGGACATCGAACTCGAGCCCGGTCTCGATCACGACCAGTTGTGGCTCAGGCCGACGGATCAGGGCGCTGAAGGCTCGGGACAACGTGGGCCGTCCGGCGACGACAACCGCCTCTGGGAGATGGCCGTCGACGAAGGAGGCGACGCCCGCCACCAGCACGCCATGACGCACCGCGCCAGGTCGCGGATGCGGTCCGAAGGGTTCGGCGAGCACCGGCAGTCGGTGCTCCGCAGCCCAGTCGAGCACTCGTCGCGCGTCGTCTGGGGTCGGCATGTCCCCGAGCACCACCAGCGACCGCCCCGGCAGCTCGGCGACCTCCCCAGTCGAGTGAGAGCAAACGGCAGCTTTCTGGTCCGAAACCTGCCGTTTGCTCTCACTCGACTTGCTCTCACTCGACTGGGAGGGGTCGTCGTCGAGGTCGGGGACGAGAGGTTCGCGGAACTGGACATTGAGGTGCACTGGTCCCGGCACATGACGAGAGTGCCGTGCTGCCCCGGGCACACGCGTCGGACTTTGCCCCACAGCATCCATGACGGTGTCGGGAGGCAAAGTCCCGTCGCCCAACTCTCCTCGGGCGGCAGCAACCGCGTCCCACGCGAGACCGACGAGGTCCATCGACGGAGCGCCCGGAGCGACGTCGGCCTCGTCCCGACACACCCCACCGAAGATGCCGGGCTGGACGGTGGTCTGATTCGCGCCTGTGCCTCGCAGCTCCGCGGGACGATCGCAGGACAACACGATCAGCGGGACCAGCGCATGATGCGCCTCCAGCACCGCAGGGTGCAGGTTGGCCACGGCCGTCCCGGATGTGGTGATGACGACCGCTGGTCGACGGGACACCTTGGCCAGCCCGAGAGCCAAGAAGCCCGCCGAGCGCTCGTCGACCCGGACGTGCAGGCGAAGGTGACCGGCACGCTCGGCGGCGGCAACGGCATACGCCATCGGTGAGGACCGCGACCCCGGGCAGAGGACGACCTCACGCACCCCGGCGGCGACCAACGCCTCCACGAGGGTGCGGGCCATCTCGGTGGACGACGTCACGAACGAGGATTGTGCCACTCACGCGTGAGCGTGAAGTCGTGCACGACGGCCGTTCGGCCCGAGCCGCGCACGAAGGGTTCGACCACCTCCTCCCATTCCTCCTGCCGCGCCGACTCCGCCGCGTCGGACACGACGCGCTGCGCCGACTCGGTGTAGAGGCTGCCGGCATGGGTCTTCGAGGCGAGCCCGCCCGTCCGGGACACGTCCGGAGAAACGCGGACGGTGTGCCAGTTCTCTCGAGGCGGATTGGGCCGCCCATCCAGGCGCGGCACCGGGTCGTGTGGATGCTCCAAGGCGACGACGGACACGGACTGTGGCACCGGCATGCGCGCGATCGGGGACCCCGCCGTGACCACGCCGACGACATTGCGGCCGTTGCGGAAACTTGGGTCGGACGCGAGCGCCGCGGCGAGGATACCGCCCAGACTGTGGCCGGAGACGAGCACCGGCTCGCGGGAGGTGTCACGCCCGGTCGAGCGTTGCGCCTGGAGCAGGGCGAGATGCACGCCAACGGCAGCCAGGGTCGAGTCACCAGCCACCGACCGGACGTCGGTGGTGACGTCGAAGACGTTGTCACCGGCTCGCGGTGACCATTCCTGAGTGCCCGAGACGTGCACGATCCAGGCACTCGACCCATCGGCACGGACGACCTCGCTCACCCGAACCAAGCCGGGTGTCTGCTCCACGTCGACGTCGGTGGCGATCAGGTCCGCCAAGGACGTCGGCGGCGGCACGGTGCGTGGCGGAGCACTGGTCAGGCCCACCATGTCCTCGGGACCTTCACGGAGCAGGTCGACCCGACCACCGAGATTGAGGATCCGTCTCAAGGCGAAGCGATTGCCTACCTCGGCCACCCGCTCCAACACGTCGGGGTGGTCGTGGACAGTCCGATTCAACCCCTCGAGTGTGCTGGTCACGGCAGCCTCGACTTCCGCATAGAGCTGCGCCACGAGCCGAAGGCGAGCCGCCAACGCATCGAGCCGCCGCTCCTCGACGGTTGCCGCCACGACAAACGCCGCGAGACCGTCCTGGATCTCCCTCGCCAGACGCATCCGAGTCCACGGATCGCCCGCGCCCACCATCCCCGAAGGGACTGCGGCTGCACTGACTCGCGCCACGAGCCATGCCGTGCCACCTGGGTGCACCCCACCACGCGCTTCCTCGACCACCCGTGCCGCTCGACCGAGGACCAAGGCCGCGCTCGCGAGTTCGTCCGGGTCCGCTCTCGCCCTCATGCCGCCTCCAGCGTCCACGCCAACTGTCGGAGCTCGACTCCCAACTGCTCGACCTGCTCGGCGAGGCGCACGAGGGCGGCCCAACGCTGCGCCGCCTTCTCGCGAAATGCGCCCGAGCCCGCCCCTTCCCACGGCAGGGCCATCGTCGCCCGCACCATGGAGGCCTGGGCCCTCAAATCGACCGACCAGGTCATGCAGCGCTCGGCTGCCTGCTCCAACTGCCACATGTCATCGCTCATGGGCACAGCCCACCGCCGACCGGGCGAGCCCGCCACGGTCCGCTGGACGCTGTGGACGACACACCTCCGGGACCTCGCCTGTGGACGGGCGCTCCTAGGCTGACGCCATGCCCCACCACGATCTGGTCATCATCGGCACTGGCTCCGGCAACAGCCTGATCACCCCCGAGCTCGAGGGCCTCGACATCGCGATCATCGAGGAGGGCACCTTCGGCGGCACCTGCCTCAACGTCGGCTGCATCCCGACCAAGATGTTCGTCCTGCCTGCGGACCGCGTCGTCGAGGCACAGGAGTCACCCAGGCTCGGCGTCACCTTCCCCGACCCCACGGTGGACTGGCCGGGCATCCGGGACCGCGTCTTTCGCCGGATCGATCCCATTGCCGCCGGCGGCGAGGCCTACCGCCGGTCGCAGACCTTTGTGACGGTGTATGCCGCGACGGCCCGTTTCGTGGGCGAACGTCGTCTCGCACTGTCGACCGGGGAGGAGGTCACCGGGGATCAGGTCGTCGTCGCTGCAGGCTCACGAGCCCTCGGGTTGCCGATCGATGGACTTCGGACGCCGGACCCCGAGCGTGGTCTGCACACCTCGGACACCGTCATGCGCCTCGACGCCCTTCCCGACCGGATGATCATCCTCGGCGGCGGCTTCGTGGGGTGCGAGTTCGCCCATGTCTTCTCCGCACTGGGCGTCGCGGTGACCCAGATCCAGCGCAGCGCAACGGTGCTCACCAAGGAAGAGGCCGAGATCGGCAAGCGCTACACCGACCTTGCCCGCGATCGCTACGACCTGCGCGTCGCCACCGGCGTCACGGCCGCGCGCCGCACCGAGTCCGGCACCTGGCAGATCGACGTGACCGGACCAGAAGGTGACGCGATGGTGGAGGCCGAGATCGTGCTGATCGCCGCCGGCCGTCAGCCCAACGGCGACCGTCTCGACGTCACCGCTGGTGGCATCGAGCTCGACGCCACGGGCCATGTCATCGTCGACGCCGAGCAGCACACCACGGCTGAGGGAGTTTGGGCACTCGGCGACGTCTGCAGCCACTGGCAACTCAAACATGTCGCCAACCATGAGGCACGGGTCGTCGCTCACAACCTCGCAATTGCGTTCGGGCGCAGCACTGCTCACCCAATGGAGGCCGATCACCGGTTTGTGCCGCACGCCGTCTTCGGGCACCCCCAGGTCGCGGCTTTCGGGCCGACGCGGGCCGAGCTGGAAGCCAGCGGCACGGCATACGTCACCAAGACCCAGAATTTCGGCGACGTCGCCTACGGATGGGCTCTCGAGGACACGAGCGGCTTCCTCACCGTCCACGCCTCACCCGTCACCCAGCAGATCCTCGCCGCCCACTGCATCGGTCCAATGGCCTCCACCGTCATCCAGCCCCTCATCCAGGCAGCATCCTTCGGGCAGAAGGCCATCGACATCGCCCGCGGTCAGTACTGGATCCACCCCGCCCTGTCCGAGGTCGTCGAGAACGCACTCCTCGGCTTGGAGTTCCCCGAATCCGACTGAGACTCAGGCCAGTTCGCAGAGGAAGAGGGCGAGGGCGTATGCCGTGCGCTCGAGTTCGCGCGGATCGACACTTTCGTCGGTGGCATGGATCCGCGAGGCGGGTTCCTCGACGCCCATGAGCATGATCTCGGAGTCGGGGTGGAGCTCGGCCAGCGCCACCGCCAGGGGGATGGACCCGCCCTGTCCGGTTGTGACCGGGGCGACGCCGAAGGCCTGCGCCATGGCCCGCTCCATCGCCGCGTAGGCCGGCCCGTCCGTGCGGGCCCGGAAGCCCTGGCCGAGCGACACTGGGCGGACGTCAACGAGACCCCAGGGGATGTGACGCTCGAGATGTTCGATGAGGAGTCGTTGTGCCGAAGCCGAATCCATCGAGGGAGGCACGCGGAGATTGATGACAGCACGGGCCTCGCCCTGCACGGCGGCGGTCACCTGCGCGATCTGCGGGACGTCGATGGCCAGGACTGTGGCCGCAGGCCGCGCCCAGAGTCGATCCGCGATCTCGGCCGCATCACCCAGTGGCGCGACACCCTCGAGCACGGCCGCGTCAGCCCGGAATCGGTCGGCGTCGAATGGCGCCCCATCCCAGACCCCGTCATGGGCGAGTCCATCGATGGTGGTCTCGCCGCTGGCATCACGCAGGCTGGCCAGGCCCATCAAGAGAGCTTGGAGGGCATCGGGTGCAGCACCCCCGAACATCCCCGAGTGGGCCGCGTGCTCCATCGTCCGGACGGTGACGATCACACTCCCTGTGCCCCGCAGGGACGTCGTCAGGGTCGGCAGGCCCGACTCGATGTTGCCCGTGTCGGCGATGACAATCGCATCCGCCGCCACCATGTCCGGACGACTCCGGGCGAGGGCCTCCATGCCTCCAGAACTCTGCTCCTCCGACCCCTCGACGACCACAGCGACTTCGACCGGCCAGTCACCACGGACCTGTCGAAGTGCTTTGAGCGCCAACAGGATCGCCAGCAGGTTGCCCTTGCAGTCGGCAGCTCCACGGCCATACCAGCGTCCGTCACGCTCGGTCAGGCTCCACGGATCACTGGTCCAGGCCGCAAGGTCACCGACCGGCACCACATCGTGATGGCTGTAGAGCAGGACCGACGCCACACCGGCACGATGGCTCCGCCCGCACACGGCCAGCGACCCATCAGCAGTCTCGATCGCCTCGACCCCGTCCACCCCGACCGAGCGCACGAGTTCGGCGACCCGCTGGGCAGCGCCGATGCACTGCTCGACCGGTTCGATCGCGGGGTTGGCCACGGAGCGAAACGCAACGAGACGGGCGAGCTCGGCCCGGACCCACGGCATACCCTCGGCGACCGCCACCCGCAACGCGTCCTTGTCGACCACGCCCACCCCATCCATGCCTGGACTCCTACTCGTAGACGAACAGTTGCGGCCCGGGATGCAACCAGGACAACCCGTCACGCAGGCGATCGCGCCAGTCCTCCCAGTTGTGCCCGTCGCGGGCTTCGACGTATTTCACCGTCATGCCGGTCGAGCGGAAGACGGGCACCATCGAGCGGTTCGGGGTGATGAGCGGCTCATAGGTGCCACACGACATGAAGATCCGGTCCACTGGCGCCGACGGCTTGGCGCGATAGCGGTTGACGAACTTCACAACCGGGTCGAAGGCTGGCCCCCCACCGTGCTCGGTGCCGATGTCGGTGAACACCAGAGATGCCGACTGCAGGAAGAGCGACCCGAAGACCCCCGGATAGCGCACCGCGGTCGACAGCGAGGCGATCCCCCCGAAACTCGACCCCATCAAGGTGCGCCCAGCGGCATTGTCCTGCAACGGAAAACGCTCGGTCAGGAGCGGCACGAGTTCGCGAGCGATGAAGCGCGCATGCGGCGCGTAGTTGGGATATTCGCGGAGCCGATCGCGCGGGGGCACGAAGGCCACGATCATCGGGGCCACGTCGAGGCGGTGGATGAGGTTGTCGAGGACCGTCTTCATGGCGGCGTAGCCGAGATAGTCGGTGCCGTCGTGGACGATCAGGAGCGGATAGCGGGCGGCCCGGGTGAAGCGGGCCGGTAGATACAGCTTGATCGGCTGGTCGCGGCGCAGCGCCTTGGATCGGATGACCTCGTCGAAGAGCTCGCCGGGACGCGTCTCCGCATGCGGCAACGCCCAGTCCGGCACCGAGTAGCCGATCGCCGCGCACACCGAACTCGACCCGACCGGTGAGTGCGCGACGCGCGGATTGAGTGGGTCGTTGAAGCGTTCGTAGTGGTCGCCGCGTCGTGTCTCCAGCTGGTATTCGACCCGCGAACCCTGGGGCAGGTCGGTGGTCGCGGCCCAGAGGTCGCCACCCACCCGACGCATCGGCAGCGGATCCGGCAAACCGACGACGCGGTGCCGCACGCGCACCTCGTCGGCCTCCCCCCGGAAGAGGAAGGTTGCCCGCTCCCCCTCGATGATCGGGCTCCCGTGGCGAGCGATGAAGCGCTCGATCAGAGCGCCATCCAACTCCCCCCGCTCACGCAGCCGGTTGATCGCCAACCGACCCGGCGCGCGGCGACGCGCATTTGCACTCATCGCGGCCTCACCTCGTGGATGGCACCGTCGATGCCCAGGATCCGCGCTCCGGCTGGCAGCGAGCCGTCCGCCTCGAGATCAAGTGCGGTCCCGTCATCGAGCAACACACAGTGCCGCTCGAGGAAGCGGCGGGCCAGGACCGAGCAGCGCACCTTGTCCTCGAGCCGGAGCCGGCGACGGGCGTGCGGCAACGCGACGACCCCTTTGACCCGCCCCAGACCGGCGTCGAAGACCTCGGTCTCGCGAGCCCCCTCCGGGCCATAGTCGTGGAAGAGGACGACCCGTTCAGTGAGCGCCATCGCCCCGGCGGACCAGGCGATGACCGGCAGGGACTCGGGGATCTCGATCGCGAAGAGGCGCAGGGTGCGCAGGAGCGTCCCGACGTTGCCACCGGGCATGACGAGGGCCGACGCGTGCTCGAGCACCGCAGCGATCTCCCCACGGTGCCAGCCGATGACGCCACTGGAGTCCAGTGGCGCCACCTCCGCCAGGTCGTCGTACAACGCCCTCAACTGGGTGAGGTACCAACGATCGACGGCCCGCACCCCGTCGATCGCGTCGTCCACTCCGCCAAAGGTGGGCGCGGAGGTCGACCGCCGCTGCACGGCATACACGCCATCGATCGCATGGTGCAGTCGCAGGCGATAGGCGGCCAAGAGGTCGTCGTGACGATCACGGAAGGCGAGGGCATGCGCCGAGAAGGCCGGATCCTTGTCGATGACGTCGAGCATCCGGTGGTGAAGGCGCAGGTGGACCGCACGGTGGTCCAGCGCCGCATCGAGCTCGCCGACCTGGTCCTCGCGCTCCTCCCACCCCGAATTGATCGTCGCCACGGGTCCCTCGACGCCGAGCGATCGCAGGGCGGTCGTCGCCGTCGTCTGGAACCGCTGGGGGCCGAGGAGGAGGGTGCGCATGGTGAAAGAGAGGGTATGCCGTGGGCTGGCTCCCATGCCCCCTCGGGTCCGCTCGGGCTGGCTTCTGCCGGTGGATCAGCTCGCGTGCACCTGGACGGTGCGACCCACGTCGTCGAGCATCCCGCGCAGCGCGTCGTAATCGGGGTGGCGCATGCGCACGTAGGCGTTGGCCATGTAGCCAGCCTCGACGGCCTGGGTGAAGTGCCCAGCCGGCGGGAAGTGTCCATCGATGATCCACTGGCCGTGGCGACCCTGGATCTCGTCGATGCCCGAATAGCCGGTGATGTGACCGTCGCGCTCCGGACGCAGCGCGACGATGCCAGCCGAATAGCGCCTGGTCATCCGACGCTCGGCGCTCCCATGGGTGATGATGTGCGCCCACTCCCGATAGACGTCAACGTCGTTGGCGGCGGAGTAGAGATCCCAGGCACCCACACCCGGTGGGCGGGCGCCGATCTCGGAGAACTTCAGGCCCTTGGGCCCGTGGAACCACTCCATGTGCGTGGCCGAGGTGCCGATGTCGAGGGCCTCGATGACCCGCTGGCCCATCTCGGTGACCTCGGCATAGAAGGGCGAGTCGGCCTGACGGTTCGTGGTGATGAACTGCGGCGAGATCCACCGGGTGCGCATCGCCTCGAGGACGTTGGGGTAGTAGTGCGTCGTCCAGTCGTGGACCACGCGGTTGTGTGAGGAGATGGTGTCGTAGAAGCCCTCGTGCCCCTCGACGAACTCCTCGACGGCGATCGACGTGGCACCTGTCGCGGCGAAGACCGTGATGGCGTGGGCGAGTTCGGTGTCGGAGTCGACCCGCACGGTGCCCTGGGCACCGGCTCCTGCCCGCGGCTTGAGGATCAGGGGATAGCCCACCGCGCGGGCGAATTCCCACACCTCGTCGGCCGTGTCTGCCGCGGTGGAGGCGGCCGTCGGGACTCCCGCGGCACGCAGGGCTTCCTTCATCGACGGCTTGTCGCGGCACAGCCAGGTCGCGCGCACCGACGTGCCGGGGATCCCACAGGCCTCGCGGACCTGTGCCGCAGCCATGGTGTGGGCCTCGACCGTCGCCTCGAGTCGGTCGATCCAGACCCGGTCCTGGAAGTAGCGGGTCGCCTCGGTCAGCTCCCTGACATTGGTCACGGAATTGACCCTGTAGTGGCCCTTGAGGGCGCTCCGGAGCTCCTCATCCATCCCCCACTCGTCGGTCTCACTCACGCCGTAGACATTGGCGCCGACGGCCGCGAGGGCGAGCGCGAAGCGGCGCTGGTTGGCGGGAAAAGCGGGTTCAACGAAGACGATGTTCACCAGGAGGGCTCCGCTCGCTCGGTCACGGCGGGTCTGATGCCCGTCGCTGGGTCTCGGTCGGTCAGGCAATAGTGTCGCCCGACCGGGTCACTCATGACAGTCCAGCCCCGCCCATCGGCCACGAATCCGGCCCCAAGCGCCTCGTGCTGGGCACGCGTGGCGCTCCGGTCCACGCAGGCGAGATCGACATGCGCGCGCGCCAATCCGTCGCGCTCATCGAGTCGTTGGAGCAGGACCCGCACAGGCAGATGGTCGGGGCGTCGGAGGAAGGAGAACTCTCGGTGCGAGCCGTGGCCGAGTTCCCACCCGGTGAGTTCGTGCCAGAAGACGGCATCCACGGCATACGACAACTCCGGCAGATCAAGGCAGACCTGGTCGACGATGGTCTCGATGCCCTCTCGCACTTGGGCGGCCCGTTCGCCCCGATGGGTCGTGAAGCAGAAGGTCTGGCCTCCCGGGGTGGCCATGATGACCACGCCAGGGCTGCCGGTCTCATCGTCGATCGTGCCCAGTTCGGTGGCGCCGAGCGCTGCGGCCTCCGCAGCGGCAAGCCGTGGGTTGTCGACGTCGAGGTCGAGGTGCACGCCCCCTCCGGACTGGACCGCCTGCACCTTGATCCAGGGGTCGCCCTGACTCGGCAGGAAGGTCGCGAATTCGCTGCGCTCCCCGCGCGTCGGCGACAACGTCGATCCGGTGACCTGCCGCCAGAACTCCCACGAGGGCCCGGCATCGGTCTCGACGGTGTCGAGGAAGAGCCACACCCACTTCACCTCGACCACACCGCTCATACCCCGAGCCTCTCAGGTCAGCGGCACGATCGGAACCCCCGGATCTGAGCGGACCAGCCGCTGATCCGTCGTCAGCAGCGGCGCCCTCAGGTGTTGCGCCAGAGCAACGTAAAAGCCATCGCTGATGCGGATTCGCTGTCGGTGTCCCCACGCTGAGTCGACCAACTGTTGATGGAGCACGAACTCAATCGGCAGAGCGGCGAGGCTTCGAAGAGCCAGTGACGCGTCACCCTCCGACAGAGCCCCGACACGAACCAACCGCCACAGGGCCGAGGTCGCTTCGACGGTCAGGAGCGCAGGCGCCGCAAGGGCATCAGCCTGTCCCAACGCCTGACGGACCGCTCGACCCGAAGGCGCATCAATCAAGGCATCCACGATGGCGCTGGCATCGACGACGATCACTCGAACTCGGCCCTGACCTCATCCATGATCTTCTGTGTGTCGATGTCCCGCGGAGGCTTCCCGTCATATCGAGCACTCACGGTGGCCACCCACTCCTTCAGCGACGGCTTCTCGACCTCGCGACGCAGGTTTCGGAGCACGAGGTCGCTGATCGTCAGGCCCTCGGACTTCGCGCGCTCACGCACGGCCTCGTAGAGGTCGTCCGGGACGTTCTTCACCTGCAGATGTGCCATGTCATGAAAGTATCATGACGCAACCTCGGCGTGGGCTGAGCGAAGCCGCCCGAGCCACCAGAGGTGGCGATCCGCCGGGGCGGCCCAGCGGTTGAGGAGGTCTGGGTCCGGAGTGGCTCGCCGCACCGCGAGGGCGCCCTCGATCGGTCGTATGGGGTCCGTCGTGACATCACCTTCGAAGAGCCCCACGGTGCCCAGACCACAGGCGTGATCGAGCTTCGGGAGAGCGGCCGCGAGTGCCAAGCCGGCCGCGATCCCGACGCTCGTGTCCAGCGCCGACGAGACGACGGCCGGCAGCCCGCACTCCTCGACGATCCGCAGGGCCGCACGCACCCCTCCGAGCGGAGCCACCTTGACGACGATGAGATCTGCCGCCCCCAGGTCCCGCACGCGCAGCGGGTCCTCTGCCTTTCGGATCGATTCATCAGCGGCAATGGGCACGGCGATCCCGTTGCGCGCCAACGCGACTCGCAGGCGGGCCAGGTCCTCGACGGCGGCGCAGGGTTGTTCGGCATATTCGATCCCGTATGCCGTGAGGCGGCCGAGCGCATCCCTCGCCTGGTCGACCGACCAGCCACCATTGGCATCCACCCTGATCCGTGCATTGACCCCCATGGCGTCCCGGACAGCGGACACCCGGTCCGCGTCGTCGGCCAGCGACTGCCCGGCCTCGGCCACCTTGACCTTGGCGGTCGTGCACCCCGGGAAGCGCTGCAGCACAGCGGCAACGTCGCTGGCTGGGACAGCCGGAACCGTGGCGTTGACCGGGACTGAGTCCCGCACGGGAGCCGGCCACCCGGCATACGCACTCTCGATGGCGGAGGCAAGCCAACGGGAGGACTCAACCGGCCCGTAGTCCAGGAAGGGCCCGAACTCGCCCCAGCCCGCCGGTCCCTCGATGAGGGCGACCTCGCGGTGGGTGATCCCACGGAAGCGCAGGCGCATCGGGATCGAGACGACCCGCAGCGACGCCTCGAGCTCGCCGAGGCCGGGGAGTTCCACGCGTCAGCGGTCGCGCGCGGAGAGCACGCAGAACTCGTTGCCCTCGGGATCGGCCAACACGGTCCAGGTCACGTCGTCGGACTGGCCCACATCGACTCGGGTTGCACCACGCTCGAGCAGGGTTGCGATCTCCGCGTCGCGGTCCTGGGTCTTGTGCGGAGCCAGATCGATGTGGAGACGGTTCTTGACCGTCTTGCCCTCCTCGACGGGGACGAACACGAGGGCCTGGGAGGTGCGGCGCCACTCGGCGTCGGTGGCGACATGAGCCTCGTCGTCGACCCACGGAGGGACGATGGCGACCTCGTCCTCGGCCTCGTAGACGATCTTGTAGTCAAGGGTCTCCGCCCACCAGCGTCCTTGCGCAGCGACGTCGTGGCAGTCGATGACGATCGTGTACCAATGCAGGCTCATGCTTTCAGGCTAGGGCCTTCCTCATGGACGCGGCCCCCGCGCGACAGCCGCGGGTCAGGAAGCCTTCGGTGTGGCCGCGCGCAAACGGAGGCACTCGTCCCGATCCTTGATCAAGGACCGACGGAAGTCGCTGATCAACAGGTCTGGGGCGCCGACGACGTAGACGTTGGGCAGCTCGGAGAACTGAAGCCACTTCGGCCAGTCCAGGGCCTGACCCGAGGCGGCATCCGCCAGACTCCTGGACCGCTGGCCCGGTGCCGCACTCATCGCGGCAACGGACTGGATCTCCTTGGCGAGAACGAACCGCTGCGGCCCGACCAGGTCATTGGCCTTCCCGGCCGCGTGGATTGCCAGACCCGGAGTCTCCGCATCCCGGTCGAGCGGGCCGAGCAGCATCGGCCGATTCGTGATCGCGCGCACCAAGAGTCGGCGGGCGGCGACGACGCCTTCCGGGCCGATGAGACGAGGTGCCAGGTCATCGATCCGGTCGAGGATCCGCGTGAGGCGCGTCCCTACATCCCAGGCCAAACCCTCTGCACCACACCCCTCATCACCCACCAAGGGGCGATCGTCAAGCGCCGCCAGTGCCTCCCCCCCCCCCCCCCCCCCCCCCCCCCCCCCCCCCCCCCCCCCCCCCCCCCGCCGACCAGTCGCTCCAACCACGCCAGCCGGACCTCGTGGGGCGGTGGCGTCGGCAGGGGTGGCGGCGCCGGAGGACGGGGCGGCGCCACGGGCTGCCCGGCACCCAGCGACATCGCTTCGCGTTCATAGCCGCTGCCCTCGACCGGGCGTCGCTGGACGTCGAGGACCTGGTCCTTGAAGACGGTGATCCGGGTGAGTTCGCCGAGGTCCCGACCGTAGCCATGACCCATCCAGCGATGGTCATAGTCCAACGGCGGCTCCCAGTCGTCGGGCTCACGGCTCCAGCGACCGTCAATCACGTTGTCATCGAACACTTCTCCCTGCTCCTTCAGACGGTCGGGATGCACTGATCTCCGACGGTGCCATGTCCACGCGACCCGTGCCGGTTGTCCACAGCCCAAATGAATGGCGAGCCAGCGGACCACGGTGAGCGGACGGCATACCTCGTATGCCGTGTGGTCGCCGTCATCGTTAGGCTCGCCGATGTGAGTGCACTCGACGGCGTGAGCCAGACCTTCGACCCGGCGGCGTGGGACGTGGTGCCCGGTTTCGAGGATCTGACTGACATCACCTATCACCGGGCACGCGAATTGGGTTGTGTCAGAGTCGCCTTCGATCGGCCCGAGGTGCTCAATGCCTTCCGGCCGCACACGGTCGACGAGCTCTATCGGGTGCTCGACCACGCGCGGATGACACCCGACGTGGGCGTGGTGTTGCTGACCGGCAACGGGCCGTCTCCACGTGAGGGCTCCTCGGCGGCGACGGAGGGTTGGTCCTTCTGCACCGGCGGCGACCAGCGCATCCGCGGACGCTCGGGCTATCAGTACGCGTCGGACCCGTCGGGGGATGCGAGCGCGGCCGGCATCGACGAGCGCCGGGTCAAGGCCGAGGGTGGGCGGCTGCACATCCTCGAAGTGCAGCGCCTGATCCGGACCATGCCCAAGGTGGTCATCGCGCTCGTCAACGGGTGGGCTGCCGGGGGTGGGCACTCCTTGCACGTCGTCTGTGACATGACTCTTGCGTCGCAGGAGCACGCCCGGTTCAAGCAGACCGACGCTGATGTGGGGTCCTTCGACGGGGGATATGGGTCGGCCTATCTGGCGAAGATGGTCGGGCAGAAGTTCGCGCGAGAGATCTTCTTCCTCGGCCGGGCCTACACGGCCGACGACATGCACCGGATGGGTGCGGTCAACATGGTCGTGCCGCATGCCGACCTCGAGGTCGAGGCGCTGGTCGTCGCGCGCGAGATCATGGGCAAGAGCCCCCAGGCGCAGCGGATGCTGAAGTTCGCGTTCAACCTGCTCGACGACGGGCTCATGGGTCAGCAGGTTTTCGCCGGCGAGGCGACGCGCTTGGCGTACATGACGGACGAGGCCGTCGAGGGTCGCGACCAGTTCCTCGAGAAGCGCGAGCCCGACTGGTCCCCGTTCCCCTGGTACTTCTGATACTCCACGTTTGCGCACGTCAGAGGCGGTTGGGTCGCCAGATGTGGCAGAGATGTGGCAAGGATCGGGAGTGAGAGGAAGGGGCATGGCAGACGGGGCTGAGG